>ERZ1370068.3245-contig-2361_pt1 | contig 81407 bp, 133 predicted proteins | sample MGYA00561227_ERZ1370068 | MGnify/ENA primary metagenome ERZ1370068 (study PRJEB38410, sample SAMEA6850437) | metagenome | study: Metagenomic assessment of the ecological functions of the soil: analysis of the soil microbiota associated with the...
GCTACGGGTGCTTGTTGGCAAAACGCGTGAGCGAGCGCGCCGCCACGCTGATGGATGGGCGTAGCGCACATGCCAGCGCGACATCGAGGCGGGCAAAGAGAAACCAGCAGCTGTCGCTGAAATATATTGCTTCGGTGGCGCGCTTAAACGCGTTCGGCGCCGCCGACATGTCAAAACACCTGCCCTGTGCTCGAAGTCGGCTACTCGGATAGAGATCAAGACCATCAACCCAGTGCGGCGGCAGCCGGAAACATTATCGAGCCCTTCACCACAAACAGTGATAAGACAGAAAACAGCGCGAGCAGACTGGCAATGCCGATGACGAGCTGCACAGAGCGTGAAGGAGCGACCTTGTCCCACGCGCCGTGTCCCAGCGATCTGCAGCTTTTCGGCGCGCAATTCAGCAACAAAGGATCACGGTGCCCGATCGAGAGTGAAGGCGAAAATATCCAGGTTGAACCTTCCTGGCACGGGGCGATCGCCTGTCGAGTGCGTGTGATGAACGCGGAGCACGAGAAAGACCGTCGGCCAGAACAGGCCGGAGCCGACATCCGGTAATGTGACAACGACTATCGATCAATCTGTTCGTCACTGTTGGTCAGTGCGAATATCGCCCAATTGTTGTTGCCTTCGCGCAATGCGCACTTCACCCGTCGGACGATTCCATCCCGACCGGGCGCGGTTGAGACCTGCATGGTCGCCGTCGGTCTTTTGCACGTCGGTTGCGGCAGTCAATGGATAGCGGCGTTGTCCAGTCGCATCGTTCAACCGATTCAACGGCGCAGGCAATTTGAGACGCCGGCAGTGAAGCGCGATTTACGACCGCTACGGCTGCCATGCATATCCATGGAAGTCAAGACAAACTCTGCCCGCGGCATCGCCTTGCAGCCTGGGGTCTGGCCTTCGCCGACGGTCAAAAAACTTAAAACACCGCACTTTTCAGTTTGTCCGACATTGCGCCGATTTCATACCCTCGCAGAAAACGGGCGACTGATCAAACAACATGCATGATTTTGCCTATGTTCGTCAGAGCCCCCATAAGGGTGTGGGCGGCTGCATTTCATTCAACGGAAACAAGTCTTGATGCCGACCGGTTTGACCTTATCTGGCGACGATGAGCGGTAAGACATTTTCCCTTCAACTGCGCGCGCAATTTGTGCCTTTGTCCGCCACCGAACGCGACCGCAAGTTGAGCCTTCCGTGTGGATAGCCGCTTGAGCATGATGCGGCGAAACGACTGTCGCTTTCGGGCTCCCTGAACGCGATCTGCACGATCCGCCCTCGACCGCCGCGGCTTGTAGTTGCGGGCGATGTAGTCGCCACCACCATGTCCATCATCACTGACATCCTTCACGGCAGCGCCGCCTGCGTGGAGCGCAATGTCCTCAGACTTGTAGCTGACGGCAATGTCCGGGTACCGGTTTTACGGTACGGCTCCTGCACTTTACCTTCGGAACCGGCGGTCGTGATCACGCGAGCGCCGAAAGCCTGGCAAGTTGGAGTGAAGCGGTCGTGCTCGATGCCTGACGAGCCGCCGATCAGCAACGTTTCTGCCGCTTTTCAACCCGCCGCGCTCAAACGCACAGCGCACACGGTGAAGAAAGTTTCGGCAACAGCCGCCACTTCCATCATCGACAAGACTGAAACCGGCGGTGGCTTTCGTGGGCGACACAGTGATCGGCATTCACCGCCGACGACTGAGTGCCATCACGCGATCGCCGGTTTTCCATCGCTTGACGCCGGCGTCGATCGCCAGACCGCCGGCAATCTCGGCCCCGAATGTCCGGTGCGCCCGGCGGAAGGCGGATAAAGGCCCATACGCTGCATGACATCAGGGCGGCTGACGCCGGCGGCGGCTACCTTCACCAGAATTTCACCGTCACGCGGATAAGTACCGACGCGAAACGCGCACGAAAGCATATCGGGTCCGCCGGCAGCTGGATGATTTAGGTCATGGTGGTCGAATGCGCCAGCGCTTCGTCTTTAATCCGTAAATTGGGCAGCCTTGTTTAGGCGGGCCTTATCGATGTGACAACCGCAAACCGGCTGGGGCCAAATTTCGGCGAGGAGACCGCCCAATGCCGGCGATTGATGAAGATGATAAGCCGAAAAAGAAAGTCACACGAAAATCGGCCCAGGTTCTGACCTCGCTTTCGGTTGAGAGCTTAAGACGCGCGCGCAATTGCTCGCCGACGAGATCAGTCGTCTCGAGGCTGACATGGCGTAAAAGCGTGCCTGCGCGCGGCCGCGCCAGATCAGTCTTTTCTCAAACGATGATCTGGAGAGAACATGCGAGAGCTCAGCGCCACGAGATCTTAAGTGAAATATTTTTGGCATTAAGTCTATGTTCGTTGTTTCGTTAAGCTTTCGGACTATTACTGGCATTGTCCATCTTCATGTGGACATTGAGTGCTCCTGTCCACCTGTTTGACGCTTCCTGTTATCAATTTCGCGATGCCGGCAACGCGGCTCCTTTCTTTTTTGTCTCATTATAGCCTTCAAATCAGCGACTTCGCACATAATTGCTCTGCTGGATTTGCGCGGCAACTATATCTGGTCCGTTAACCATAAGCGTTGTCTGACAGAGACACGCGGGCGCGCATGCTGTCCAATCGTATACGGGCAAAATAGCCTCAGCGTTTAGTAAAGGCGTTGCGTCATGTCCGAGAAGATCTTTGACCGAAGCGCAAACCTGGTGTCGTTCGGTGAGCGGCTCGCCAGCTCAGCGCTTTCGCGGATCTGTTTCGCGATTGGCATGGCGCCGGTTCAAAGAAACGGCAAACCTCCATCTCGACGTCCTGGCCGGCAGCAATCGAAAAAGCTCGAACGTACTGCGGCTCTGGTTTGCGTCTGTTACGCGGTTCACCACCAGGCTCATGCAGCTTGCATCCTTGGCCCTGCTTCACCGCGCGTGGTGAAGAAGTGAGATAAAACGCCGCGCGGTACAGCGCGAAAAAAGCCAAGGTCAGCTGTGACTACGGACGGCCGCGATCCGGCCAATGTCGAATTGCGGCCGCCGATACGCTGCGCGAACCATCGAGCGTTCGCAGAAGCCGACATGAAGGTTCGGCGCCTTTGACGCAACCATTTGCCAATCAGAAATATTCGCTTGAGCGTCCGTCGCGACCAATCCGGTCGAGCTGCAGGCTTATTCGTTGTCTGAAAGCGCTTCTGCCGACGGCGTTTAAACACTGTTTGTAACAAAACCCCGCGTCACTGCGGGGGTTTAAAAACTTTGCGGCCTACGCCTATTTCTGTCGTTATCCTAAGGAAACCAGAGAACTTTTCTGAGCGCGACACGCGGCCACCACGGTCAACAATTTGTTGCCATCGCCGGTCCAGGCCGGATGAGACTTAGGTTCATGTCCAAATGGAGGACATCACCCTTTGCCCCAGGCGGAGCGGTATGCGAATTCGCTGCCGTCGGTCATCGTCATCTCGGATCGTGTGGTAGTCGGGATGGATATCTTGTTTCATCGTCAGTTTCCAAGCGCAAAGCGCCGATAGGGGCTGCTGAATTTGGGGCCCTCATACAGCAGCCCACGTAAAGTGCGTGTTTGCGCACCGACCGCCTTCCGTCCTCGCTATTGGCGATGCGGGGGTGGTGGCAAGAGGCGTTGCATGAGTTTTTTCCACCGACGGAAGGGGCCTCGATGTTGCCGGTGCGCCCGGCGCCGGAGTCGTTGAGCTGAGGCTTAGACCGTTGTCGTTTACCCTACATCGCACGCTACCGCGGGCTGTTATCGCAAAGCGCTGGTCGCGCGACCGTCGCTGGTACATCACACGATCGTGCCGGTCGCGGTGCGCCGCATGATCGATTTTCGGTCACCGATACGGTGCAGCTGATCGACAGCTATTTCACGGTGATGATCGTGGTGCGGCCGTGCTCGTGATCTCAAGCGCGCCACGTTACTACCTGGTCACAACCCCGCGAGCGCATCGTGGCGGACCTGCGCTCCGGATGTCTTCGCACCACGCGTCTTTCTGTCGCGTTTTTTCGATAAGGTGACGCGCCTGAGAGATCGTGTCGCGGCTGGTCGCCGACACCACGCAGACTGTGTTCCAGCCGTTGACGCCCGTGCGTCGATCGCGTTGCGTAACCTGGTGCTGCGTTCTCAGCGGCGCTGTCATGATGGTCGTACCAGCCCGCGGTTACCGCTTGTGCTGGGCGCAATCCTGTTATCAGCCTTCCGCTGGTCGCTTTCCGGTCGCGCAGTCGGCGCGGCCGTGCCGCACAAGACACCAGCGAGGCGTTCGGCTACGCCGACGAGCTGATCGGCGCGAATTGCATGCCGCAGGCTTTCACCAACGAGAAATCAGGCAGAACCGTTTTTACCTCCGCGGTGGAAAAGGCTTGAGTGGCGGCCGCACATGCAACTACACGTGGCGCTGACTGGCTGTCGATTCTTCTGGTATTTGCCAGCATCGTGGTGGCGTTTCGGTCGGCGCGCAAGATGCCTGCGGGTCACACCACGCCGGGCCGGCTCAGTCAATTTGTGCTCTTACGCGGTATTTCGTTGCCGGCGGATCGAGCTTTGTTCGTCCCAGGTTTGGGAGAACCGCCCAGGCTTCCGGAGCGGCAGAGCTCGCCTGATCCTGATGCTGAGCCGCAGATCAAGGCGCCACCACGGCTCCAGTCGCATTGCCGAAGCTGGCGGTCGGCGAGGTCGAATTCCGCAACGTGAGCTTTGAGTATCCGGGCCGATCCAACATGCAGGTGCTGACCACGTTTCGTACCCGCGCTGCGCTGCGAGAAGCTTGCGCTGGTTGGTCCCCTCCGGCGCTGCCGGCAAGAATACCGTCTTCCAGTTGATCCTACGGTTTTGGCGATCCGTTATCCGGGACCGTCGGCTTGACGGCGTTCGTCTGACCGGATGTAGATCCGGCGGGTACTGCGTGCGCGGGTCGCGCCGTGCCAGGACGCCGTGGTGTTCGGCACTACCGCCGGGAAAACATTCACCCGGGCGACCGGTTCGCGACCTCGATATCAGAGATCGAGGAAGTACAGCGGAATCACGTCCGAATCTGATCTGAGGCCGCCGCTTGCCACGAGACAGTTGCTTTCGCTAATGGGGCGTCACGCTGTCGGCGGTCAGCGTCAACGGATCGCGATCGCGCGCTATTTTGCGCAAAGCACCGCTTTTACGGCTCGACGAAGTCGACGTCCCCGCTGGCTGGAAAGTTGAAACCCTGTCCAGTGGTGCGCCCAGGCAACCGATGCCTAATCGCACCAGCAGCCAGATCGCGCAACGATCGCCACGGTACAAGAACTGCGACCGATACTGGTGCTCGACCACAACAACGCCCGAGGAGGTGGCAGCCCGCCATCGCTTCGCTTGTGTCGTCCGGCGGCCTTTACGCCTGTCATGAAATTGCACCGAGACGCTTTCCAGCCTAAGCGCGCCACGCCATCCTGTTTACCGCGTTTATTCCGGACACGATTTTGTCTTCGCCGGCGTAGACGAAGCTGTATTTCGTAAAAGCATCGAAGCGCGATACAGCTCTTATGACAAGATCAAGACCCCAGCATTTGCGCGTCATCCATCCGGCAGGACCAGTGCGATTTCCGAGCCCCAAGATCAGCGCAACGACGATCTGATCCAAAGTCATCTGCTTCAGATCAACTGTGACGAGCCCAACAGCCGTCATCGCGTTCGGGCGAGAACGATTTGCCGCCCGGGACCAGCTCATTGCGCCAGCGCTCACGCCTCAATTATGATCGCGCATTGAAGTCGAGGTGCGGGTAGTGTTCGCCCAGGTGCGCCCGCCACCGGTTCTCGATCGCCGCGTCTTCGTCGGCGGCGGCGTAGCACGCGCACGGCGCAGATCTTTTCGCTCACCGTTCGGTCAGCTTGAACTCGATGCAGCGGTTGCGCTTGTAGGCGATCCTTCGGTCGTGCCGAGGCTCGATCGGCTGAGATTCGCCGAAACTGCGGCGGCGACCAGTGTGCTGGGGCAGACACCCTTCCCGACGAGATATTGCACCACCGCGATAGCGCGCGCGCCGACAAATCCCAGTTCGGCGGAGCAACCCGCCGTAATCGGCCTCACGTCCGGTATGGCCGTCGACGCGAAGACCCAGGCAAGGTCCGCAGGTATCTTCTTCTCCAAGCCTCGAGCAACGCTCCGCCACGTCGTCGGGCTCTGCGCGCGGCCTCCCGGCGTGGGATCGGCCCCGCCGGTGTCGACGAACCTCGGTCTGCAACACGAAACTGGTCTCCGACCACACGCGCACATCCGAACGGTTGCCGAGGATCTCGCGGGAGCTTGCCAGCGAAATCCGAAGGCGGTGGCGTAACCCCAGTTTCATTAACCCGCTCCACAGGGCCAGGATTGAGCCGCTGTGAAGTTCGGTGATGCGGGTTTGGGATTCGCTTGTCCTTCTTTTCGGCAGGCAGGTCGAGCTGTCTGTTCGAATTCGGCGCGAGTTACCGGCGCTGCCGCGATCTTGCCGGTTGAGCACTTCGGTCCCGCGCTGCCGCCTGCGCAGGCGGAGCCGCCGCCTTTCTGAGCCTTCAGGCTGACCGGCGAGCTCTGAAACCCCTGCTCTGCGGCTGCCTCGCGCCTGCACCCGCGCTTTCAACGGCGCGCTTCAGGGCGATCCCGCTTCTGCATTTCGGCGGTGGCGAGCGGCCGCCCGCAGTTGCGCGAGCTAGTCTTCTGAGGCCGGCCGCCGCCCGACTTCTCAAGCCCGCTGAAGGTCGGTGGAGCTGCTGCCATCTGCAAGCATTCAGGCGGGACGATCGAGGAGCGGCGTACCTTCCCGGCTACCTCCTGCTGCGAACACGAATCAGCACGACCACGGTCACGGTTTATAGCGGCGGAAGATATGATGCCTGAGTATCGGCGTCAGAACGAATGCGTCGACGAACCCCGGCCAGTAATTCACGCCGCTGTCGCCGCGGCGGGCTTCGTGCCGGGCGCCATAGGTCTCAACTCACCGGTTGGCGTGCTCGCGCACGAGGACCTCCAGGAGCTTCTTGATCTCGCGCTGCTGCGCGGCCCGCGAATCCGACCCAGTCGCGGATCATCTGCCGTTCAGCCGCGCATGGTGCACGAGGCCCTGGATGGCCTCGGCGAGATTCAGCCATAGCGGCGGAAGCCGACTTGCCGGCCTCAGCCTGATCGACTGCGCCTCGCAGGCGCTCGATTGCGGAACGCACCTCGCCTCCGACGCCAGCGGGGAGCCCGGCTCGGCAGCCTGGTCATAGACGGTCGTGGATAGCCAATCCTCAAGTTCCGTGTAGAACCGGTTCTGCGCCTGACCGACTGCAGATCGAGGAAGCCCGATCACCAGCAGGCCGGCCGAGGCCGAACAGCGATGACGAGAACGAAATACCCATGCCGGAAAGCGGCGCCGGCGAGCCCATCCCGCAGTGAACCGAACATGGAGGTGTTGTCTCGGCTCGGCTATCCGACGGCCCCGAATGACCGAGCCCACCGAGCTGACGGTTTCGATCAGGCCCCAGAAGGTGCCGAGCAGTCCGAGAAAGACGAGCAGGCCGGTCATGTACCGGGATATGTCGCGGGGGCTTCCGTCAAGGCGGGCGGCGATCGAGTCGAGAATGCCCCGCATCAGCTGCGAAGAGCATCGCACATGCGCCCGACACGGCTTCCCAAAATTGCAGCCATCGGCGCGAGCAGAACCGGGGCTCGGCCGACTGCAAGACCCGGATCAGCAAGGCGGAAATTATTGACCCACGCGATCTCCTTCCGGATAAAGCCGCAACACCTGGCGTTGCAGGCGAGAGCACGATGCCGATCACCAGAACGTCCGGATGACCAGTGCGCGTTCAGGCCCAGATGGTTGCCATAAACGCCACCTCGATCTGCGCTTGTGGAGAACGAAAAAGCGACGAGCCCGGGACCAGGATGACGAATACGAGCATCCGGAACAGGCAAGATGCGGGGAGACGATAGTTTGAGAGGACTGCGGAGTCCCTTGGCCATTAGCTTCAGAATTTATGCTGAACGCAGCCCCTTATAGGAGCACTATGACACAGACCCGTGACAGGGAAAGCAGTTGCGGTGGAACTACACACCTGCACTGGTAGCCTGCGGGCTGATTGAGTTGAAATTGGGGAGACCTAGTCTTTGCTGGCCTTTTGAGCAGGGCCAACCGGCTCTTTATGAATGAATTCATTGCCGGCCGCGATGTGCCCTTTGACGAAAATGGTCGCTCGCCGCCGTCACAACCGGAGACGAAGCCCCGCGGCCTTCTCGGCACCATTATCAACTCCGGCCGCCATGTCCAGCCCACGGGCTGAGGTCGCGCTCCCACAGCTGTCGATCCGGCCGGCTCGCGACCCAGGCAAGATCAGAGGTGCCTGCAGCGCCGATGTCGCCGCAGCCCGGCGACATTTTCCTGCATTTTTGCGTCTGGTTTCCTGCGCGAGAGGTCTGATGTCGCCCACCGACCGGGCGGTGGGGCAGCCCGCAGCAATGACCGAACCGGCGTGCGCTTCAGGCGCGGCCACCACCCGGATCCGCCAAGTCTCGCCGAGGAAGGCGCCTTTGCGCGCTCGGCAAAATAAAAACATTTCACTCGTTCGCAGGATTGTAGATCGATCCCGCCGACGATGGCGTGCGTTGCTTGCGCCCAGTGCGATCGAGATCGCAAGTTGCGTGAATGCCGGGCGCAGCAATCGTGGTGCCGTCGTAGCGGATCGACGATCCAGCTGGTAGCGGGTCTTGTCGGCGCCTTCTTCACAGATCGTGGCCGCCTTCCTCTCCCCCGAGAAAGCCGGCAACCGGGGTCTCGCCTTCATCAGTTCGTTGTGCAGGGGTTTCTTCGTGCGCGGGCGATCCGCGGCCGACACAAAGTTGGCCGTGGTCCCTTCCGCAGACACCGCCGCAATTTCCTCCAGCTTCCGCCGAAATCGCGCTTGAGCGCGCGCAGCCTTTGCGCGCGGCAGCGACCGCGACATTGAGCAATGCGGAATGCCGATGCGGCGTGCGGCCCGCTCCGTGGAAGGCAGGCGCCGTCAAGGGCTGAGCCGATCACCTGACCGTAGACAGCCATTTCGGCCGCGTCGTCGGCTGCTTCGCGCAGGCGGCTGAAGTTGGAGGCGAATACGTCAGGCGTCGGGATCGCCGGCGCTGCGCCGGCCTGCTTTCGAAATTCCGGCAGTGCCATCTGACCGCTTCTCGTCGCGTCTGCAGCAGGCCGCGCCGGCCATCAGTATCCGCGCCAGGCGATTTTGCGCGACGGGCTGCGCTGAGCTGCGCAGCCTTGAGGAAAAGTTGCGCAGAGTGCAGGCTCTATCTTCGCTGACAACCGTCACCGTTGAATTGCTGTCAACCGCAAAACTCCGACCATCGCATCGACGTTGCCGGCGATCGAGGCGCCGCTTGCAATCAAAACGCATGGCCTTGTTCATATCCTTCGATGCGCCGCGGCCGTCCTTGGTAGTCATGGTCGCGAGCGCGTACTGCGCCTCCGAGTCGCCGGCTCTCCGCGGCGACCGCGAAGAGCTTCGCCGGCATCGCCTTCGAAATCGCGTGAACCGCCGACCCTGGAGATAAAGCGACCAAGGTTGATAGGCGGCGCGTCGCGTGGCCAGGAGCTCTGGCCGCCGCCTGGAGAAGTCGCGCCGCCTCGGCAGGATTGCTTGGGCCAGCGCGACCCTGAAAATTGAACATCGCGAGGGCAAACAATGCGTCCCGGTTACCTTTATCGGCGGCGAGTTTGTACCATTGCATGCCTTCGCATCGTCGTCGGCCGACGCCGAGCCCCCGTGCGTGAAGCTCGCCGAGCAGCGTCATTTGCGGCTGCATCGTTCTTGCTGAGCGCGTTTGGTCGCTTCATTAAAACGCCGTCATGCTAACAGCAACGCGTCTGAAAGGCGCCGCCAGGCGACGTCGATGCCGGACGTGTCGTTCGCGGCGTTCTGGTGAGGTGCTGGCGGCGTGTTACGTTTCGTGACTCTGCGTCGCTTGCCGTTGAGGCCGCGAATGCGACCATCGGCGGCATGCCGAGCCCGGGCGAACCCGCGATACTTCGCCAGTCGCGCTGCCCGGCCCCATTGCTCTCGTAGGCCAACGGGCGGCGGCAGCCATTGTTTCTTGCAGGATCGCGCGTGTATCCCGCCAGAGAGCATCGCCGAGTAGCCACGAGGTCCGGCGCCAGGCGCACGCGACAGCGGCTTCAATTTCGCCGATCGATGCGGCGTATCCAACAACAGGGAATTTCGAATATTTCCGCCCACCAGCCAACGGCGCGTCCAGTGATCGCCGGCAACCCGGGGCGCTGCCCTCGGCGTCCGGCGCGCCGAACATCACGTAGCGTCCGCTCCTGCTCTGCGGCGAGCATCGCGTCATGCCGCGTTTCGCAACCCGCCGACGCCGGCAATGCGCCCGGTGTTTGAGCTGATCAATGGCATCGGTGAAAGCCGTAATACCGGTCAGGTGGGCGCTGTCGGCACCTGGTGCGCGCGGCGGGCACCAGTTCGGCGCGCGCGGCTGTCAGGCAAGAGCGCACAGCCCTTTGTTCTGGCACGGGAGCAGCGAGCGCTTTGTGCGGCTTGATCAGCGTGAACGCTCGTCGCCGTCGGCAAAGGCGCAACAACCAGTGGCAGACATCTGCCGCCTGCGGTGAGCGTAGCATCGAGGTGCGGCGAAAATGGCAGACGGATCCGCGATTCGTAGCGTGACGAGATAGGGAGCCGCGGCGCTGGGCGAGGGGTCGCCTGTTTTGGTCGCGAAGCCATGGTCTTCGCATGCTAACCCAATCGGGCGGAAAATTGACCCGGAGGAGCCACTTGGTCGCGCCTCTGATTGCGGATAGCCCCGTCGCGATCCGCAGCCCGGAGATCACGGCATCGGCACAGGGCCCATATCCTTCGGTACTTTGTGAACCTTTCTGACCGCTGGACGCGCGGCAATAGTTTCGTACCACCGCCTCAACGCCTCGATATTGCTTCGCGTCGATGGTTTGCCAGCCCTGGAAGCGCGGAGATCCAGGGCCAGGATCGCGAATGATCGGCTGGTGATCGAATATTGATCGGCGACGAACTCAAGCCGGGTCCTTCCAGATACGGGTGTTCAGCACTCCGTAGCGCGGTGCGCCCCTTTCAGGTACCGCTCCTCCGCGTACGGTGCCTTGCCCTTGTTGTATTCTCACAAAGCGATGCACCTGGCCGAGCATGGGACCGGGGCCGCCCATTTGCCACATCAGCCATTCAATGACGCGATAGCGCCCTTCGCCTGATTTCGGCATCAGCTTGCCCGTCTTGTCCGCGAGAGTAGATCCAAGATAGCGCCCGACTCCATGAGCGCCATGTTGGTGTCACGGTCGACGATGGCTGGATGCGGTTGTTGGAGCGATCTTGAGGAAGTCCGGCGCAATTGCTCATCCTTCGAAATATCGATCAGGATGCACGGCGTAGGGGCAGGCCGAAGCTCCTCCAGGGCGATGGAAATCCTTGCAGGCCGTTTACGGGGTCGTCCGCGTAGTAGAGATCAATCGCGGGCGATGTCCTTTTGGCTCTCATGTGATACGCGGGAACGTCAGCGGAGGGAAGGGCGTCGGTAGGCGAGGCCTCCTACAAGGTCCGCGGATGGCCGGGAGCAATTGCGACCGACCGATCCGGCGCACGGACTCATCGAATATGAAAAGGCCTCGGCCATCGTCACCCGGCCTGTCGCAAGGCTGCTATGCCGCTTTCTCTCCATATCGGTCCATTCCACTGCCCGAGGGGCGGCGAGGCCATTCATTCTGTGCGCGATGCGGTAGCACGCTGTGCCGCGGCGACGTTTTCAGTTTTGCCCTTCCAGGTCTGTCTGCGGTGCGTGCTTGAAGCGCAGCGGCCGTATGAGAAGGTCGAGCTTCCAGGGCAGATTGCCGATCTTGTTCATGGCGTCGAGATGCGGCGGTCGCCTCCTCGTCCGACTGGCCGCCGGACAGGAAGGCGATGCCCGGCACCGCGCCCGGCACGCAGTTCTTCAGCATCTTGCACGGTCTTTCGGCGACCTCCTCGACGCCGGCGCGCTTGGCGCACTTCTTGCCGGAGATCGCCATGTTCGGCTTGAGCACCATGCCTTCGAGCGCGACGCGATCTGATAGTAAAGTTCCTGGAACGGTCTCCTTGAGCACCAACTCGGTGACCGTCGCAGCAGCGGTCGATGTCGTGGTCGCCGTCCATCAGCACTTCCGGCTCGACGATCGGCACGATCTGCGCCGCCTGGCACAGCGCGGCGTAGCGCGCGAGCGCGTGCGCGTTGGCACGGATGCAGGCGTAGCGTCGGGATGCCCTGGCCGATGTCGATCACGGCGCGCCACTTCGCGAACCGTGCGCCCTGCTCGTAGTATTCGGGCAGCCGGTCGGCGAGGCTTGTCGAGGCCGATCGGTGACGACCTCGCCCGGGCAATTCGGCAGCGGCTTGGTGCCTTCATCGACCTTGATGCCGGGGATCGAGCCCGGCCTTCTTGATGAGCTCGACCAGCGGCGTGCCGTCCTTGGCCTTCTGCCAGATGGTCTCGTCGTAGAGGATGACGCCGGAGATGTGCTTCGACATCGCTTCGGTCGGAGCGGAACAACATCTCGCGATAGTCGCGGCGGCTGTCCTCGGTCGACTCCAGCGCCGATCGTGTCGAAGCGCTTTTGATGGTGCCGGAGGATTCGTCGGCGGCCAGGATGCCCTTGCCGGGCGCGACCATGGCCTGCGCGACCTTGTTCAATTCATCGAGATTCATCGATTCCCTCCATCGCATCCGCTGGATTCGCCTGACGGCGCTGCTCAGTCGTCATTTTACCCGCAACACTCGACCCCCGGCAAGGCCTTGCCTTCCAGCCACTCCAGGAAGGCGCCGCCGGCGGTGGAGACATAGGTCAGGCGGTCGGCACGCCTGCGACGTTGAGCGCCGCGACCGTATCACCGCCGCCCGCCACCGGAGACAAGCTTGCCGGCTTGCGTCAGTTCCGCCGCGGCTTCTGCGACCTCGACGGTGCCGTTGTCGAACGGTTCCATTTCGAAGGCGCCGAACGGGTCCGTTCCACACCAGCGTCTTGCACGCGCGCCAGGACGAGACCGACCTGCTCGACGCTGCGCGGGCCGATGTCGAGAATCATGTCTTGTGCCGCCGACCTTGTCGACGTCGACGACGCGCGAGGGCGCGTGCGCCTCGAACTTTGCGCCACCACGACGTCGACCGGCAGCACGATCTCGCGCTTCGCAGTCTTGGCCTTGTCCACGATGTCCGCGCGCGGTCGGCGACGAGGTCGCGCTTCCACGAGTGATTTGCCGACGTTCTTGCCTTGCGCGAGCAGGAATGTATTGGCCATGGCGCCGCCGATGATCAGCACATTCGACCTTGTCGAGCAGGTTGCCGAGCAGGTCGAGCTTGGTGGAAATCTTGGCGCCGCCGACAATCGCTGCCAATGGCCGTTCGCGGCTGCTCGAGCGCCCTGGTGAGTGCCTCGAGCTCGGCCTGCATGGTGCGGCCGGCATAGGCGGGCAGCTTGTGGCCAAGGCCCTCGGTGGAAGCGTGAGCGCGATGCGCGGCGGAAAAGCATCGTTGACCCAGATGTCGCCGAGCTGCGGCGAGCTGCGGCGACGAACGCCGGGATCGTTCTTCTCTTCGCCGGCGTGGAAGCGGGTGTTCTCGAGGCAAAGGATGTCGCCCGGGCTTCATCGCGGCGACCGCAGCGCTTCGGCCACTTCGCCGATGCAGTCGTCGGCAAAGCCGACCGGCCGCTTGATGATCTGCGCGCAGCTCGGCGGCGACCGGTTTCAGCGATTGCTTCGGATCGCGCCCCTTCGGCCGGCCGAAATGCGAAAGCAGAATGACCTTGCCGCCCTTGTCGGCGATCTCGGCGATCGCCGGCGCCGCGCGCTCAATGCGCGTCGAGTCGGTGACGACACCGTTCTCTACCGGCACGTTGAGGTCGAGCACGAGCAGCACGCGCTTGCCGCTTCAGCATCGACGTCGGTCGAGGCGTTCGAAATCGCAGTCATGGTATGGCCGGCCTGCGGCCGTCAGAGCAGCTTGCCCATCGCGACGGCGGTATCCGCCATGCGGTTGGAGAAGCCCCACTCGTTGTCGTACCAGGCCATCACGCGCACCAGCGTGCCGTTCATGACCTTGGTCTGGTCCATGTGGAACGTGGACGAGTGCGGGTCGTGGTTGAAGTCGATCGAGACGTTGGGGTCGTTGGTGTAGCCGAGGATGCCCTTGAGCTGCTGCTCCGACGCGCGCTTCATGGCGTCGTTGATCTCTTCCTTGGTCGTCTGCCTTCTTCGCGACGATCTTGAGGTCGATCACCGAGACGTTCGGCGTCGGCACGCGGATGGCGACGCCGTCGAGCTTGCCCTTGAGCTCCGGCAGCACCAGGCCGATCGCCTTGGCTGCGCCGGTCGAGGTCGGGATCATCGACAGCGCGGCCGCGCGCGCGCGATAGAGATCCTTGTGCATGGTGTCGAGCGTCGGCTGGTCGCCGGTGTAGGCATGGATCGTGGTCATGAAGCCGGTTTCGATGCCGACCGCGTCGTTGAGCACCTTGGCGACCGGCGCCAGGCAGTTGGTGGTGCACGAGGCGTTGGAGACGACCTTGTGGTCCTTGGTCAGCTTGTCGTGGTTGACGCCGAAGACCACGGTGAGATCGGCGCCGTCGGCGGGCGCCGAAATCAGCACGCGCTTGGCGCCGGCGGTCAGATGCGCCGCGGCCTTGTCCTTGGCGGTGAAGATGCCGGTGCACTCCAGCGCGATGTCGACGCCGAGATCCTTCCACGGCAGCTTCGACGGGATCGCGCTCAGCCGGTCACCTTGATGGCGCCGTTGCCGACGCTGATCGCTGTCGCCCTTCACGGTGACTTCGCCGGGAAGCGGCCGTGCACGCTGTCGTAGCGCAGCAGGTGCGCGTTGGTCTCGACCGGGCCGAGATCGTTGATGGCGACGACCTCGATGTCCTTGCGCTCGGCTTCAGCGATGGCGCGCAGGATGTTGCGGCCGATGCGGCCGAAATCCGTTGATGGCAACGCGTACTGTCATGGAATCGCTCCCGGCTAGTCCAGATGTCAGCTGTGGATGGCCGGCAACATATCAGACATGGCCCATCTACATCCTGCCTAACTTTAGCGAGCGCTGCACTGGCGACCGCTTCGGCGGTAATCCCGAAATGTCTTGTACAGTTCCTTGTACGGCGCGCTCGCGCCGAACTGAATTCATGCCGATGAAGATGCCCATCGGAACCGATGATGGCGTCCCAGCCCTGCCGCACCGCGGCTTCGACGCCGACTTTGACCCGCGCGTCGCCGATGATGGCGCTGCCGGTATCTTCGCTCTGCTCAAGGAACAACTCGAAGCAGGGCACCGAGACCACGCGCGCCGGCGACGCCGCTGCCGCGCCAGCAGCTTTGCGCCGTCGACCGCGATCGCGACCTCGGAACCGGTCGCGAAGATCGACACATCCGAGCGGCCATCCGGGCCCGCGATCTCATAGGCGCCGTGCGCGCAGATGTTGTCGCTCGTCCGAGCCGGTTGCGCAGCTGCGGCAGGTTCTGCCGCGTGAGCGCAAGCATGCTCGGCCTGTCTGTTGCTCCGAGCGCGAGCTGCCAGCACTCGGCGGTCTCTACCGCGTCGCAGGGGCGGAACACCAGCAGATTCGGAATCGCGCGCAGCGCGGCGAGATGCTCGACCGGCTGGTGCGTCGGCCCGTCCTCGCCGAGCCCGATCGAGTCGTGGGTCATCACGTGGATGACCCGCTTGCCCATCAGCGCGGCGAGCCGGATCGCCGGCCGGCAGTAGTCGGAGAACACCAGGAACGTGCCGGAATAGGGAATGATGCCGCCGTGCAGCGCCATGCCGTTCATCGCCGCGGCCATGCCGTGCTCGCGGACGCCGTAATGGATGAAGCGGCCGGAGAAGTCGGCCGGCCGAAATCGCCTTCATGCTCTTGGTGCGCGTGTTGTTGGAGCCGGTGAGATCGGCCGAGCCGCCGATCATCTCCGGCAGCGCCGGGATCAGGCTTTCGAGCGCGAACTCGCACGGCCGCGCGGGTCGCGATTTCTTCGGCTCGGCGGCGAGCTTCTTCTTCACCGCGCGCACGGCGTCGGCGAGCGCCTGCGGCGGCAGGTCGCCCTTGCATGCGACGCTCGAATTCGTGCGCGCTTGCTGCCGTCGAGCGCGGCCAGCCGCTTTCGTCCAGGTCCGTGCGCGCGCTTCTGCACGCGCTCGCTAGCGCTGCGCCAGGCTTTGCAGGATGTCGGCCGGCACCTCGAACGGCGCGCGAAGTCCAGCCGAGCGTCTTGCGCGCGCCGGCGATTTCATCCGCGCCGAGCGGCGAGCCGTGCGAGCTCTTCGCGATGCCTGCCTTGGTCGGCGCGCCGAAGCCGATCGTGGTCTTGCAGGCGATCAGCGTCGGCTTGTCGGATGTCTGCGCCTTTTCGAGCGCCGCGCGCGATGGCCTGCCGGATCGTGGCCGTCGATCCGCGCTGGCTGTCCAGCCGGCCGCCTCGAAGCGCTTCGACCTGATCGACGCTGTCGGCAAGCGACAGCGCGCCATCGATCGAGATGCCGTTGTCGTCGAACAGCACGATCAGCTTGTTGAGCTTGAGATGGCCGGCGAGCGCGATCGCTTCCTGGCTGATGCCTTCCATCAGGTCGCCGTCGGAGGCAAGCACATAGGTGCTTGTGATCGACGATGCCGTCGCCGAACACCGCGGCGAGATGCTGCTCGGCGATCGCCATGCCGACCGCGTTGCGCGAGCCCCTGCCCGAGCGGGCCGGTGGTGGTCTCGACGCCGGGCGTGGCCGAATTCCGGATGGCCGGCGGTGATCGAGCCGAGCTGGCGGAAGCGCTTGATCTCCTCGATCGTCATCGCCTCGTAGCCGGTGAGATAGAGCAGCGCGTAGATCAGCATCGAGCCGTGGCCGGCCGAGAGCACGAAGCGGTCGCGGTCCGGCCAGGTCGGGTCGGCCGGGTCGAACTTCAAGAAAGCGCGTGAACAGCACGGTCGCCACGTCGGCCATGCCCATCGGCATGCCGGGATGGCCGGATTTGGCCTGTTCCACCGCGTCCATCGCCAGCGCGCGAATCGCGTTGGCCATGCTCGCGTGAGCAATGGCAGGGGTACAGCGACCGGTTGCTCGCGACGCTCTACGGGCGCCGCGGCTGCCGTCGGCGAGGCTTTGCGCTCATGAATGGGCCTTTTGGCGGGTGGATAGCATGTGAGGCCTCTGAGTCAATGTGACCGTGCGCCGGTGCTGCGATCCGCCATGCACAGGCACGACGAAAACAGCTGGGCAAATCGTCCGCCAAGCGTTGACTGTGCGGTCGCGCAGCACGTAAGATTCTTTGCCTAAATATCTGCCGCCGCAAGAGTTTTTGATGCGGGCCAAAGGCAGATGACGGAGCAAAGCGCAATCGATACTGCCGTCAGGCGTCTGGCGCTCGCGCTCGACGCGCTCGATGCCGCGGTTGAACGGCGAAAGCACGCTGACCGCAACGAAGAGGGTCTCGCCGCCCAGGTGCAGGCTCGGCGTGGACCGCACGCGTTTGGCCGCAGCACTTGATGGCGAAACAGCGCGCTCGCGTCGACTGGAGGCGACTAATCGCGAAATCGCCGAGCGGCTGGACACCGCGATTGCGTCAATCCAGATCGGTGCTGGACTTGAACGAGTAGATTCATGGCCCAGGTCGAATGCCACCATCGCCGGCCGCCAATTCCGTCTCGCTTGCGAGGACGGGCAGGAAGAATCATCTGCAGTCAGCTCGCCAAGGACATCGACCAGCGCATCATCGATCTGCGCGCGCAAGTTCGGCGAAATCGGCGACACGCGACTGACAGTGATGGCTGCGCTGATGTTGGCCGACGAACTCGGCTGAGGCGATGCAGAAGGTGCGCGCGTCTCGAGGAAGGATGATCGCCGCCTTGCAGGATGCGCTCGGCTCGTCGCATGCTGATCGCGCCAAGGCCGCATCCGACGCCGTGGTCGGGGCCTTCAATTCTGCCGCCGAACGGATCGAAGGCATTACACAAGAAGCTCAATCAAACCGTCGGCAATGGCAGCGTGGCCGATCGGGTGAGCCGTCTTAGCTTCTTCCGACGAACAACGAGATTTGGCAGCCGTCTGCACGTACATAACCATTACATTCTGACCTGCGGGGCTGCGGGGCGCGTCAGGAGACACAATCCCGGGGCCTTATCGATCCTTAACGGAGCTGTCCCTGACCGGGCTCGTGGGTTCGGTCATATGGCGCCCACCTACTTAGTCGTAGGAACCCGGGATCGATGCTCCGACGGCCATCGCGGCTCCGCACTTGATTGCAATGACCAAACATCGCCGAAACGGATTACTCCAAGCGCCCGGCTTCGCACAGCAAGCACTCGCATTGCGCGATGCGTTGCCGGCGGCTGTGCGCGCTGCCGCCGCCGAGGCGATCGCCGTGCGCCCGTTCCCGGTGAAATTCGAGCGCGGCACGATCGTCTCCGGCTTCTCGCCGATGAGAAGCGAAATCAACCCGCTGCCGCTCGATGCGAAAGTCGCCAGACGCCGGCGCGACGGCTCGCGCTGCCTGGCAATCGCCGGCCGCGGCAAAGCCACTGATCATGCGCGCCTGGCGTTCGGCGAGCCGCTGGCGTCCGGCCAATGGGGCATCCGCGAGCCAATGCCGGAGGCGGCCGAGGTTGCGCCCGACATCCTGATTGTGCCGCTCGCCGGCCTTCGACCGCGCACGGCCACCGCATCGGTTATGGCGCCGGCTACTACGACATGACCATCAATGCATCTGCGCGCAAAGAAGCCGGTCGACCGCTGTCGGCATCGCCTTTGCGGCCCAGGAAATTTCACCAGGTCCCGGCCACCGACCGCGACGCGCGCCTCGATCTCGTGCTAACGGAGCGCGAGATCATCGATTTCCGCGAGCGTTACTGACGATGCGCATTCTTTTCATCGGCGATGTTGTCGGCCGCACCGGGCGCACCGTCGTGCTCGAACGGCTGCCGGCGCTGATCGCGCGACTGGAAGCTCGATCTCGTCGTCATCAACGGCGAGAACGCGGCCGGCGGCTTCGGCATCACCGAGGCGATCTACAACGAGCTCGTCGACGCCGGCGCCGACGCCATCACGCTCGGCAACCACGCCTGGGACCAGCGCGAGGCGCTGGTCTTCATCGAGCGCGCGCCGCGCCTCATCCGCCCGCTCAACTATCCGCACGGCACGCCGGGCCGCGGCGCCGCGCTGATCGAGGCCAGGAACGGCGCGCGCGCGCTGGTGATCAACGCCATGGGCCGCATCTTCATGGACCCGCTCGACGATCCCTTCGCGGCGATCGAGCGCGAGCTTGCCGCCTGCGCGCTCAAGACCGGCGCCGACGCCATCATCATCGACATGCACTGCGAAGCGACCAGCGAGAAGCAGGCGATGGGTCATTTCTGCGACGGCCGCGCGAGCCTCGTGGTCGGCACTCACACCCATGCGCCGACCGCCGACCACCGGATCCTGCCGGGCGGCACCGCCTTCATGTCCGATGTCGGCATGACCGGCGACTACGATTCCGTCATCGGCATGAACAAGGACGAGCCGCTCAACCGCTTTCTGCGCAAACTGCCCGGCAGGCGAAGTTCGAGGCTTCGACGGCCCGGCGACGCTTGTGCGCGCTCGCGGTGGAGACCGACGATGCGACCGGGCTCGCGCGGCGGTCGGCGCCGGTGCGGCTCGGCGGGCATCCTGCAAGAGGCGCGGCCGGATTCTGGGAATGAATTCTTACCGCGCGCGCCCGGTTGACGCAATCAGAATCACGGCGGCGAGTTGATTCGGTAGATGGAAGCCGATCCGCCGGCATGTGCTGGGTCCGGCATGCGACCTCGGCACGGACATTCATGATCTGCAGGTCAATAGCAATCTGGCGCTGGAGCTCGCCGTCGGACACTGCCCGCAATCACCGCCGCCAGAAAACGAGAACCGATCCGACGCGCCGAGCTTGCCGCGCAGTTCATTCCCGCCGGCGCGCGCGTTCTCGATCTAAGCGGCGTGGCCGGCCCTACGTACATTGCGCCGCCGGACGGCTGCAGCCATCGCGCATCGAGCTTGCTCGCAAAGAATCGCCGGCGCTGGTCTTCGACTTGCACCGGCGATTTTCCCACCGAAGCGGCGATCGCACTGCGATGTGATCGTGATGCTCGGGGTGCTGGAGCATATTGCCGATCTGGAAAACCTGTTCACGCATCTGCGCTTCTGCAAGCGCGATGCTAGTCGCTGAGCTATCCGACGATCTGACCATGAAGGGTCTCGATCGCGCGCGCTTAGGCTTGCCAATCACCTGAGCTTCTGCGATCTGGCGCTTGCTTCGACCGACATGGCTTCCGCATCGAGTGTACACGCCGATCGACGAGACGCAGGTGCTGATCCGGCTCACGCCGACGGAGCGGCTGGCGCCGACCAACGCGTGCAGCGTCGCCGTGATCTCCGACGAGCCGGTCGGAAGCTTCGCGCGCTCGACTCGGCTGCCAATATGGTCAATGCGCTGTTGCCGGGTGAGTGCAGAGGTTCATCACCTGACCTTCCGCATGCTCAATGAGGCGCGAGCCGACTATGATCTGGTCAATTCTCGGCGCCGGCAGCGGACTGTTTCCGCCGCTGCTCGGCGAGGAGGTGCTCGACGTCGTCTCTCGCGCCAAGGCGGCTATCGGTATCTTCGGCACGCAAGGCCGGGAAGCCCATCGCGCGTCCGACCTGATCGGCCGCATCGACACGGCTGGACATGGTTCGCTCCGTTACGAGGACGACGTGCTGATGTATGGGTCGCGGCCGCAACAACGTCGTGCACATTGGTGACTGGCTGATCGATCAGTTTCCGCTCGCACTGTCAGTCAATGGCGAGCCGTTTGGTCATCGGCGACGACTCGGTGCCAGTGACCTCGCCCTCGATCGGGCCATTCTGTACGCATTCAGCAGCACAAGCAGGTCTACTCGACTGTGCCGACGGCCCTCCTGTGTGCGCCTCACCTCGGCCGAGCCTTGCGGCCTATGCCGAGATGCCGGCGCAGCAACCCGAGCCTCGCGGCTGGTCAGTTTCGCAGCATGTTGATCGATGTTTTTGGCCGGGCCTATCCCTGAACAGAAGTTCTTCCTGGTCGACCGGGACGCCGTCGCCCGGTACAAGGCGCGCGTCCACCGGAATGTGGCTGAAAGTCGGCGCGCGCATCGGTTCGATCCTGCGCAACGTTGACGGTTGCGGCAGTCTGACCTCCACAATCATTCCGGGAGCTCGCAAGGTCGGCACTAACAGAGCTGCATGATTTATTTTCCCTGCGCAGGCAGCCTCATATAGCCGCCCGGCATCAAGCTAGACGTTCGCACATCTCCTTATGGCCGGTCATTCCCAGTTCAAGAACATCATGCACCGCAAGGGCGCGCAGGATAAGGCGCGCTCCAAGCTGTTCGGCAAGCTCGCGCGCGAAATCACGGTGTCGGCCAAGCTCGGCCTGCCCGATCCCGACGATGAATCGCGCGCCTGCGCGCCGCGATCATCGGCGGCGCGCGCCGAGAACATGCCGAAGGACAACATCGAGCGCGCCATCAAGAAGGCGCACGGCAGCGACGCCGAGAACTACGACGAGATCCGCTACGAGGGCTACGGGCCGGGCGGCGTCGCGGTCATCGTCGAGGCGCTGACCGACAACCGCAACCGCACCGCCGGCGAAGTGCGCGCGACCTTCACCAAGAACGGCGGCAACCTGGCCGAGACCGGCGCGGTGTCGTTCATGTTCAACCATGTCGGCGTGGTCGAGTACGACGCCAAGGTCGCCGAGCGCCGATGCCATGCTGGAGGCCGCGATCGAGGCCGGCGCCGAGGACGTGGTCTCGAGCGAGAGACGGCCATCGAGATCTATCACGACGCCGGATTCGCTTGCACGACGTGGCCAAGGCGCTGGAGGCCAAATTCGGCGAGCCGCGCAAGGCAGCGCTGGTGTGGAAGCCGCAGAACACCGATCGCGCTCGACGACGAGCAGCGGCGAGAAGATGCTCAAGCTGATCGAGACGCTCAACGACAGCGACGACGTGCAGAATGTTTACGCCAATTTCGAAGTGTCGGACGCGCTGATGCAGAAGATGAGCGCGTAAGCGTCCTACGCCCCGCTGATATTCCAGGATATATAGAGCCCGGCATTGTAGTCGGTCGCGTAGATCAAGCCGCTTTGGCATCCACGAAAACGTCGGCCGATTGAATGACACGCGCGCGGTTCGGCCGCGTGTCTGCGAGCGTCGCAGGCTGCGGTGGCACCAGCGCGCCAACCTCTCTCGGAGCGAACGCGTCGGAGATATCGAACACGCGGATGCCGGCATTCTGATAGGTCGCGAAGATCAGCTGCGAGCTCGACGAAACTGCCCGGCCGGTTCTCGTGGATATTGTGCGGCCCGAAATGGCCGCCTTTGGCTTCGTAGTCGGCTTCTGCCGGCGTCGGAAATGTCGCGAATGCTGACCGGGTTTCGCGGCACGCGGTTGTCGAACACCCAGATCAGCTTGAGGCCGTCCTCCTGGTGATCGAGCACGGCCTCGTCGAGCACGACCAGCAGATCGCGGTCGGGCAGCGGCAGGCAATTATGCGTGCCGCCGCCGAACGGCGGGCGACCAGTTGCGGTGCGCGATCAGCTTCGGGCTTGCGTGCGATCGGCGATATCGATCACCACCATGCCGGCATCGCGCCAGGCGGCGTAGGCGGTGTCGCCGTGAATGATCGCGTGATGCAGGCCGTAGCGGCGGTCGGCCGCCCATGACGGCGTCTCGCCGGCTGCCAGGTTCATGCCGGGAATCCACCAACGCCCGGCCTCGCGCGGATTCGCGGGATCGCTCATGTCGACGGTCATGAAGATGTAGTCGGTGAAGCCGTCGAGCAGCACCGACACGTAGGCCCAGCGTCCGCCGGTGTACCAGATGCGGTGGATGCCGCCGCCTTCGACCGGCATGAAGCCGATGCGGCGCGGCGTCGTCCGGCTTCGAGATGTCGTAGACCGCGAGCCCCGCGGTCCAGTCGCGCTGTCGTCTTCGCTCTCCGCCGTGCCGACGACCTTGCCGAGAGCTGCCGCTGTAATAGGCGCGCTCGTCGGCGAACTCGGCGGCCGCGAACATGTCCTTGGCGTGGACGACCAGCAGCAGGTCGTCATGCAGTCTGCAGGTGGATGTTCCAGGTGTCCGGCGGCGCGGCGAGGTAGTTCACCGCGCGCGGATTCTTGGCGTCGCGCACGTCGACGACGCTGAAAAGCCCTTGGAGAACATGTGTCCGACATAGGCGAAGCCGCGATGCACCATGATCTGCACGCCGTCGGGCCGGCCGCCCTGATCGGAATGGCCGACGATGCGCATGTTGCGCGCGTAATCGGGCTTCGGCAGGTCGGCTCATTCGATAGGCGTCGAGGAAATTCGGCACGGCGATCCAGTCCAGCATGGCGCCATCGCTCTGCAGCAGCATCGTGCATGCGGCGGTCTTCCTCGGTCTTGCAGGTTGACGCCGAGATGCGTGCCGAGCTTGCGGCCGTGCAGCGACGATATTGCTTGCCGATCGGCTGGCGCTCGGCGTTGTAGGCCTTCAGCGCAGCGTCGACATCGTCGTGGTCGCGCAGACGCTTGGCGAGCGCTTGCGCATCGGTGCCGGCCTTGGCCATGCCGAAGCCCATGTGCGGGCGTGCGTTTGCACGCCGCGTCGCCCGACCATGCGCGACGCGGCCGAATACGATTGCGGGCGCGGTGAAATCGTAGATCGGCGTGATGAAGGGCTGCTTGATCTTGCATCAGCGCAATCGAGCAGGGCAGGCGGCAGGATCTCGCGCGCATCCTTGTGCATGCCGCGCGATCAGATCCTTGCGGATCAGCGGCGGCGGCACCGAGTATTCGTGCTGGTACGCCGTTCTCGTCCACGCACATGTCGCGCAGCTGTGTCGGCGTCGGCAACGCGATACCAGATGAAATTGAAACGGCGTTTGCCCGGCCGCAGATCGTTGTCGAAACCGGAGATCGGATAGGTGATCACCTGCTGCTGCTTGCGGCAGGAAGAACGTGAACAGCGGGATAGATGCTGTGCGAGCGTCTCCGGCGCGAGATCGGCTTCGTTCGGCGCGCCGCGCCAGATGTAATAGCCGGCATAGATCAGGCTGCACGTCCGGCGCCATTTGCGCGCGCACGCTGGAACGGATGCCGTCACCGCCGACAAGAATGTCGGCGTGCTCGACGCGCCCGCCGGAAAATTGCACCCGCACGCCCGCAGCTCGTCCTGGTCGACGCGCTCGAAATTCCAGCCGAGATGGTAGCGCGCCTCGTCGATGGTCGCGCGCAGCAGCCGCTGCAGGCGGTCCCAGGAGGTGAGGATCTGCCGGAGCGGCCGCTCGTCGGTCACGCGGCCTTCGCGGTCGATGAGCGATGCGCCTGGGCACCTCGATACCGAGATCCTGGTGCCGGCGCCGCTCGCCTCGAGCGCGTCCAGCAACTCCGGATGACCCGTGATCCCGGCGCCGCGGCCGACCAGTTCGACATGCTCGAACGCTCATAGACGTCGACGTCCCAGCCGATCTGGCGCAGGAACGCCGCGGTGAACAGGCTCCGACATCGAGCCGCCAATGATGACGGCCCGGCGATTCGCGACGATGGGAGAGGAGACGACCCGGGCATTGCGCCGCAATTGTAATGCAAAGCGCGTTGAATTCGAGTCCGCCACGGTTGTGATGGCCCATCGTGATGGGCACGACGGTCAAACCCGACCTAGGCGGTGCGGGGCCGCGGGTTATCAACGAGCCACGGCCCGGCATCCGATCTGCATTCTCGGCATCGATCCGGGGCTCCGCCGCACCGGCTGGGGCCTGATCGAGTCCGACGGCAACCGGCTGATCCACATCGCCTGCGGCTCGCTCGGAAACCAGACGACCAGTGCCGATCTCGGCGCTCGGCTGCTGGCGATCCACGACGGACTGATCGCGGTGATCGAGCGATATCAGCCGCACGAGGCGGCGGTCGAAGCGACCTTCGTCAACTCAAATGCGGCGGCAACGCCTCAAGCTCGGGCAGGCGCGCGGCATCGCCATGCTGGTGCCGGCCAAGGCCGGGCTGATCGTTGCCGAATACGCGCCTAATGTGGTGAAGAAGACCGTCGTCGGCGCCGGCCATGGCGAGAAGGCGCAGATCCGCATGATGATCGGCGTGCTGCTGCCGAAGGCCGACCCACAATCCGAAGATGCCGCCGACGCACTGGCGATCGCGGTCTGCGCACGCGCATCACCGGACGAGCGCAGTGCTGAAGGTCGCGGCGTCATGATCGGCAAGCTCAAGGGCATCATCGACAGCTACGGCGAGGACTACATCATCCTCGATGTCGGCGGCGTCGGATATCAGGTGCATTGCTCGGCGCGCACGCTCCAGGCGCTTCCGTCGCCCGGCGAAGCCGCCACGCTGTCGATCGAGACCTATGTGCGCGAGGATCAGATCAAGCTGTTCGGCTTCGCGAGCGACATCGAGCGCGAGTGGTTCCGTCTGCTGCAGACCGTGCAGGGTGTCGGCGCCAAGGTCGCCATGTCGGTGCTCGGCACGCTCAAGGTGTCCGAGTCTCGCGTCAGCTGTCGCCATGCGCGACAAGGCCATGGTGGCGCGCTCGCCCGGCGTTGGCCAAAGGTGGCCGAGCGCATCGTCACCGAACTGAAGGACAAGGCGCCGGCCTTCGCCAATATCGATCCGGCCGTGGTGCATCTCGCCGGCGCCCTCGACGAGAACCGGGCACCAAAGCCGATGGCGGACGCTGTCTCTGCACTGGTCAATCTTGGCTACGGTCATCCGCAGGCCGCTGCCGCCATCGCGGCCGCCGCGCGCAACGCGCGGCGACGGAGCGCGATACCGCAACCGCTGATCCGGCAGGGCCTGAAGGAGTTGTCGAAATGAACGGCCCGCGCCGCCTCGTCGGCCGCCGACAAGCGTGACGATGACGTGCGACGCATCGTTGCGTCCGCAGCGCCTCTCGGAATTCATCGGCCAGGAACAGGCGCGGGCGAACCTGAGCGTGTTCATCGAGGCGGCGCGTGCACGCAGAGCGAGGCGCTCGACCATGTGCTGTTCGTCGGCCCGCCCGGTCTCGGCAAGACCACGCTGGCGCAGATCGTCGCGCGCGAACTGGGCGTCAACTTCCGCGCCACCTCCGGCCCGGTCATCGCCAAGGCGGGCGATCTCGCGGCGCTGCTCACCAATCTCGAAGCCGCGCGATGTCTTGTTCATCGACGAGATCCACCGGCTCAATCCGGCGGTCGAGGAAATCCTCTATCCGGCGATGGAGGATTTCCAGCTCGATCTGATCATCGGCGAAGGGCCGGCGGCGCGTTCGGTGAAGATCGATCTCGTCGCCATTTACGCTCGTCGGCGCGACCACGCGCGCGGGCCTGCTGACAAACCCGCTGCGCGACCGCTTCGGCATTCCGGTGCGGCTTAACTTCTATACCGACAAAGAGCTCGAAGAGATCGTCAACCGCGGCGCGCGCGTGCTCGGGATCGGCATTGCGCCCGGACGGCGCCAACGAGATCGCGCGCGCGTGCGCGCGGCACACCGCGCATCGCCGGCCGTCTGCTGCGCCGTGTGCGTGACTTTGCGCACGTTGACGGCGCCAAGACCATCGACCGCACGGCGGCCGACCGCGCGCTCTCCGCGCTTGAGGTCGATGCCGCCGGTCTCGACGCGCATGGACCGGCGATATCTTTCGACCATTGCGTCGAGAATTACGCCGGCGGTCCGGTCGGTGTGGATACGCATCGCGGCGGCGCTGTCCGAGCCGCGCGATGCCGATCGAGGACATCATCGAGCCTTTCCTGATCCAGAAAGGGTTCCTGCAAAGGACGCCGCGCGGACGTCTGCTCACCGCGCTCGCGTTTCAACATCTTGGCTTGCCCGCGCCCGCGCGCGACCCGACGCCAGTTCGGCCTGTTTTCCGGCGATGAAGAATGAGTGAAAAGAACAATCAGTGTGGTCGCTGCGCTGATTCGCGACGATGACGGCCGCGATGCTCGCTGGTTCGCAAGCGCGGGACATCGGCTTTCATGCAGCCTGGCGGCAAACGAGATGTCGACGAAAGCGATGTGGCCGCGGCTCTCGCGTGAGGTCGCTGAAGAGCTCGGGCTGCCGGGTTGTTTCGGAGACGGCACGCCCGCTCGGGGTGTTCGATTGCGCAGCGGCGAACGAACCCGGCTATCGGGTGCAGGCCGCAGTATACGCGGTCGATGTCGAGGGGACGGTAGAGCCGAAAGCCGAGATCGACGAGGTTATCTGGGTCGATCCTGTCGCGTTACCCGACCTGCCATTCGCGCGCCGCTGACGCGAGATCATGTTCTGCCGCTGGCAGTGGTCATGCCCAATCCGGATTGTTTGGGCGGACCGAGGCGAATAGTATTCCGGTCATGCCCGGCCATAGTCGTCCAAGGACGGCGTGCCTGGGCACGCCTTTGTGCCGGGCATCCACGTCCTGAATCATTCCGACACTGTAAGTGCGTGGATGGCCGGGACAAGCCCGGCCAAGCCCTGTAATGGCGATGGAAAGGCTCGACGATGAATCCCTCGACGGCGAAATTCGCGAGAGGACGGCATCATCAGGCCGTGCGCGTCTATTATGAGGACACGGATTTCTCCGGCATCGTCTATCACGCGAGTTACCTCCGCTTCATGGAGCGTGGGCGCACGAACTATCTGCGGCTGATCGGTGCCGATCACCGCGCGCTGTTCGAGCAGGCCGAAAAGGAAGCGCCCGGTTTTTCTTTCGTGGTGCGGCACATGGGCATCGATTTCAAGAAGCCAGCCTATATGGATGACGTTCTCTCCATCGTGACCACGCCGGAAGAAGTGAAGGGCGCCTCGGTCACCCTCAATCAGAAGGTGATGCGCGGGGAGGAACTCCTGGTGGAGCGCGCATGTGCAGGTCGCCTTCATTTCCGGCGGCCGCGCCAGGCCGATCCCAGCGCCGCTGCGCGTGGCCATGAAGGCAGATCAGGAATCGGGCGGCGGTGCCTGACGGCAGCGTGGTAACGTTCAAGCCATGTCGACCCGGCAACTTTCCATATTCGACACGGCGCTAGGTGCCTGCGGCATCGTCTGGACCGAACGCGGCGTTGCCGGCGTGCAAGTCCATGACGGGAGCGAACATCGCGACCCGCGCACGCTTGTTGCGCCGCTTCCCTGGTGCGCGGGAGGCGCCGCCTCCCGTGGATGTGCAACGCGCAATCGATGGCATTGTCGCGTTGCTGCGTGGCGAGCAGCGAGACTTGAACGACGTGTCCATCGATGCCGAAGACCTGCCGGCCTTTCATCGCAAGGTCTACGACATCACGCGCGCGATTCCGCCCGGCGCCACGCTGACTTACGGCGAAATTGCCGAACGGCTGGGCGACAAATTGCTGGCGCGCGACGTTGGTCAGGCGCTTGGGCAAAACCCGATCCCGTTAATCGTCCCGTGTCATCGCGTGCTGGCCGCCAGCGGCAAGACCGGTGGTTTCTCGGCCCCTGGAGGTGTCGCCAGCAAGCTGCGGCTGCTGACAATCGAAGGTGCGCAGCCCAACGGGCCGACACTCTTCGATCATTTACCTTTGGTCGCGAAACGCCGTCGGCGCTCGTGAGCGCCCGCATCGACGCGCCGCCGCCGCCTTAATGTAAAAGCGATTCACATGAGATGGGGCAAGCGTGGCCATGCGGCCCGCGGCTATCACCACGGCAACCTGAAGGAAGCCCTGGTGCGCGCCGCGCTCGAACTGATCGCCGAGAAGGGCCGGCTGGCTTCACCTTTGCCGACGCCGCGCGCTGGGCGGGCGTGAGTCCGGCCGCGCCCTACCGGCATTACCGCGACCGCGACGCGCTGCTCGCCGACGTGGCGCGGCGTGGCTTCGCGCTCTTTGCAGCCGCGCTGGCGCTGGCCTGGGACGACGGCAGGCCGGATGTGATGACGGCATTCGACCGCCTCGGCAAAACCTATCTCGCTTTTGCCAAGCGCGAGCCGGCCTACTACTCGGCGATGTTCGAGGCCGGCGTTCCGCTCTGATACCGATCGCGAGTTGCGCGAGGCGAGCGAGAATGCCTTTGCGGTGTTGCGCGCAGCCGCCGAGAAACTGGTCATGCTGATGCCGCCGCAAGGACGTCCGCCGGCGTTGATGGTCGCGCTGCACGTTTGGGCGATGACGCACGGCATTGCGTCCCTGTTCGGACGCGGCGATGCGGCAAGGCGAACGCTTGCCGATGCAGCCGGAGGAATTGCTGGAGGCCGCGGTGCTGATCTACCTGCGCGGGCTCGGCCTCGCCATGGCAGCGGCAAAGCGTCGCTGAAGCCAATAGAAATTCCGCCGCAGCACTGGCGCGGCGCCAACGGCTTCCCAATTTAATCTTCGCGCTTCTTGACAGGGGCCTTGCACCGGCTTAGTTATGTAAATGTTATTTACATTCACGCGAGGCCGACAATGCCCATCACCGCGCAACTCGACTCACTTCGGAAAACCCGCCTGGATCGCGCTGATCGTCCTTGGCTTCATGGTCTGGTGGCCCGTTGGGCTGTCCGTCCTCGCTTTCACTGTTGGGAGCGGAAGAATGGGATGCGGACACGCAAGGCCACTGGCAGAACAAGATGGATCGCATGCAGAGCAAGATGGACTGGATGCGGTCCCGCGTAAGCGGTGGCCCCTGGAACTATGCGCCATCCAGCGGCAACCGGGCCTTCGACGAATACCGCACTGAGACGCTGCGCCGTCTCGAAGACGAGCAGCGAGAATTCCGTGAGTTCCTCGACCGCCTGCGCGTCGCAAAGACAAAACCGAGTTCGACGCGTTCATGGCGGAGCGCCGCAACCGGCCCGATACCAGGTCAGACGCACACCTAATTTCTGTTACGCACCCAGCAGGGCCGCCCGAACAGGGCGGCCTTTGCGTTTGGGCGCGGCTCTTTTTCGGTAACGACTCCTTAACCACAATCACGCTGGTATGGGTCGATAAGCCCGCTTCCGCGCCCAAGTTTGGCCAAGTTTCGCGGGGATTTCGTACGCCACCGTTACGGGACGAACGATTTTCGCGAGACATTCGGTTCTGCGGCTTGGCGCGTAGGGCGGCATCGTCGCGCGCGCATCGTTGATTTCGGATATTGCGCCGCGCCGGTTCGCCCGACGGAACCGGATTGAGCGGAAAGGACGTGCCTATGAATCCTGCCGACGTGGCACAGTCGGTGCTCCCGCTGACCTCCTCCGACCTTTCGCTGTTCACGCTGTTCTGGAACGCCCACTGGGTCGTCAAGACAGTCATGGTCGGACTGCTGGTCTGCTCGGTCTGGGTCTGGGCGATCGCGATCGACAAGACCGTGCTCTATACCCGTACACGCCGCGCAATGGACCGTTTCGAGCAGGCATTCTGGTCGGGCCAGTCGCTGGACGAGCTCTATCGGGCGCTATCGTCGCGTCCGGCGCATTCGATGGCGGCATTGTTCGTGGCCGCAATGCGCGAATGGAAGCGCAGTTTCGAAGGCAAGCAGCGCACGCAGCTTCGCCGGGCTTGCAGATGCGCATCGAAAAGGTCATGGAAGTGACGATCGCGCGCGAGGTCGAGCGGCTTGAAAGGCGCCTCCTGGTGCTTGCGACAGTCGGCTCGGCCGGGCCATTTGTCGGGTCTGTTCGGGACCGTCTGGGGCATCATGACGAGCTTCCAGTCGATCGCCGCCTCCAAGAACACGTCCCTGGCGGTTGTTGCGCCCGGGCATCGCCGGAAGCGCTGTTTGCGACCGCACTCGGCCTTGTCGCCGCCATACCAGCGACCATTTTCTATAACAAGTTCGCGGCCGAGGTTAACCGAGCAGGCCCAGCGGCTGGAGGGCTTCGCCGACGAATTCGCCGCCATCCTGTCGCGGCAGATCGACGAGCGCGGGTAGGGGACCACCTCATGGCTGCCAATGCCGGCACGCCGATTATCGGGAAGACGCAAGCATCACCGCCGCGGGGTGATGAGCGAGATCAACGTCACCCCGATGGTCGACGTCATGCTCGTGCTGCTGATCATCTTTATGGTGTCGGCGCCGCTGCTCACGGTCGGCGTGCCGATCGACCTGCCGCAGAGCCAGGCCAAGAACCTCGAGCAGGACAAGGAACCGCTCACTGTTTCCGTGAACGACAAGGGTCAGATTTTCCTGCAGAATAGCGAGATTACGGTGGAGGACCTGGTTCCCAAGATGCAGGCCGTAGCCGCAGGCGCGTGGCGGCACCGAGGCTCGCGTCTACGTGCGTGGGGACAAGAAGGTCGACTACGGGACCATGATGCAGGTGATGGGACGGCTGTCATCGGCCGGCTTCCATCGTGTAGCCTTGGTCACTGAGTTCGAGCAGGGCGCGAAAGCGCGGTGATGAGAAAGCGACAGCGATCTCGACCGGCCTGCACGCGGCGGTGCTGCTGTGGGCGACGCTGTCATTTTCCGGAAAGACTTTCGAAGTCACGCCGGCGGAATCGCTGCCGGTCGACATGATCAGCGAGAAGGATTTCTCGCGAAATGACCAAAGGCGCAAAGGACGCGCCCAAGCTCGACATGCCGAAGCCGCTGGTCGAGAAGAAAGCCGAAGAGCCGCCGAAGCCGGTCGAAGATGCCGAAGCCGAAGGTCACCGAGAAAAAGAACTGCAGGTGGCCAAGGAAGCGTACGCCGCCGCCAGAGCCGGCAGCCACCGAAGCCCGATCCGATCGCGGAGAAGCTAAAGCAGCCGGACGAACCAAAGCAGGAGACCAAGGTCGATCAGCCGCTGCCGCCGAAGAAGCCGCCGCCAGAAGCCGCAGCCGAAATTCGACGCCGACAAGATCGCGGCACTGCTCGACAAGCGCGATCCGCGTACGCAATGCGGCGACCGGCGCGGAACTCAACACGGTGGCTTCGCTCGGCGCGCCGTCCGGCATGGCAGCGCAGCTGTCGCAGTCTGAAATCGATGCGCTGCGCGCCCGGTTGATGGCGCTGTGGAGTCCGCCGGTCGGGGTGCAGGACCCGAACGAGCTGATCGTCAACGTTACCATCAAGCTTCGCCGCGACGGCCGGCTGGCAGCGGCCGCCGTTTGCGCGCGTCAACGGCCGGAGCGTTGCCGCGATGGCGTCGCGTGACAGCGCGGTACGCGCAGTGCTGACCGGCCAGCCGTTCGACATGCTGCAAGCCCGAACACTACGACAACTGGAAAGAAATCGAGTTGACCTTCGACCCACAGCAGACATGTTTCGAACCAATCAAATTCGCTGCATTGATAATGCAATTCGTCCCGACAATCGTCCTGTCCTCCCGCTATCGCTCTCGCGCCGCTGGTCTGCTCGCCGGCGCCGGCGCGCTCGGCTATCGCTCGGCTCCGCGCCGCGCAGATGCGGTGCTCAAGCATCGACATCACACAGGGCAACGTGCAGCCGATGCCGATCGCGCTGCCGGACTTCATCTCCGACGGCAAGACGACATCGGGCGAAACGTCACCGCGGTCATCACCAACAATCTTCAGCGCAGCGGCCTGTTCGCGCCGATCAATCCGGCGGCCTTCATCGAAAAGATCACCAACAGCGATAACGTGCCGCGCTTTCCCGATTGGCGCGACGATCAATGCGCAGGCGCTGGTCACCGGCCGCATCACGCGCCAGGGCGACGGACGGCTGAAAGCCGAGTTCCGCCTTTGGGATGTGTTTGCCGGCCAACAGCTCGACGGCAAGCAGTATTTTACGACACCCGACAACTGGCGGCGCATCGCGCACATTATTTCGGACGCGATCTATGAACGCCTCACTGGCGAGAAAGGCTATTTCGACAGCCGCATCGTGTTCGTCGACGAAACCGGCGCGAAGGACCGGCGCGTGAAGCGGCTTGCCATCATGGATCAGGACGGCGCCGGCGTGCGCTATCTGACGCGCGGCGATGATCTCGTGCTGACGCCGCGCTTCAACCCGTCGACGCAAGAGATCACCTACATGTCGTATGGGCAGGGCGATCCGCGCGTCTATCTGCTCAACATCGAGACCGGACAGCGCGAGATCGTCGGTAACTTTCCGGGCATGACATTCGCCCCGCGATTCTCACCCGACGGCCAGCGCGTCATCATGAGCCTGCAGCAGGGTGGCAATGCCAACTTGTTCGTGATGGACCTGCGGTCGAAGCAGACCACGCGTCTCACCGATACGCCGGCGATCGACACCGCGCCCTGTTATTCGCCCGATGGAACTCGCATCTGCTTCGAGAGCGACCGCGGCGGCATCGCAGCAGATCTACGTCATGCCGGCAAGCGGCGGGCCGGCAGCACCGCATCAGCTTCGGCGAAGGGCATCATTCGACGCCGGTCTGGTCGCCGCGCGGCGACTACATCGCGTTTCACCGGACAGGCGCGCGGTAATTTCGCGATCGGCATTCTCAAGCCCGACGGCTCCGGCGAGCGCCTGCTCACGAAGGATTCCACAACGAGGGACCGACATTCGCGCCGAACGGGCGCGGTGCTGATGTTCTTCCGCGACGTCGGGCAGGGGCCCGCGCTCTACACGATCGACATCAGCGGCCGCAACGAGTTGAAGGTTCCGACGCCCAGCTACGCCTCGGATCCGGCCTGGTCGCCGCTTTTATCGTGACGGTCGTAAACCGGCCGTATTTTCACTCTGTCTTAACCATCAGAAATGGTTTAAGGGGCTCCGGCAGTTTTATTGGGTCTGCGCAAGGTTCCATCAAGGTTGATGGAACGTTCGTTTAACGAACGACCTGCTAGACCCACACGCATGCTCCGGTCGATACGCGTGAAATGGAGGCACCGGAATGATCGATATGAAGAAAATGCTGCACGTTGCCCGGTTCGCTGCGGTTCTTGCCGCGGCTCTGGCGATCTCGGCCTGTGCCAACAAGACGGGCGAGGATGCGCAGGCGAATGCCGCAGGCCAGGCAACGCCCGGCAGTCAGCAGGATTTCGTCGTCAATGTCGGCGACCGCGTGTTCTTCGAGACCGACTCGACCGAGCTCACGCCGCAGGCGCGCGCGACGCTCGACAAGCAGGCGCAGTGGCTTACGACCTACAGCAAGTACAGCCAGTTCACGATCGAGGGTCACGCCGACGAACGCGGCACGCGCGAGTACAACATCGCGCTCGGCGCTCGGCGCGCGCAGGCTGTGCGCGACTATTTGGCGTCACGCGGAATTCAGGCGCAGCGCATGCGGACGATCTCGTACGGCAAGGAGCGTCCGGTGGCAGTCTGTAACGACATCTCGTGCTGGTCGCAGAACCGCCGCGTCGTCACCGTACTGGGCGTGAGCTCGTAAGGATCTGGTTCAAGCCTCAAGGGCCGTCGCCGGGGTCGTGGCGCGGCCGTCTATGCCGTGTTTACGCGAAGGTGCGTGAACGATAGTGCCCGCGGGGCATGCCAGTCACAATTTCGACGCAGCGCGCCGTATGTTACCCTTCGTGGGCAAACGGCCGTTGCCGGTTTTATCTGACATGACAAGTTTACGACCAACATCCAAAACCGCGGGACTTGCCGCCGCTTTTTCCCTGGTGCTGCTGGCCGGTTCTGCGCTGGCGCAGGAGGATCAGCGCGGTCCGGCAATTTTCTCGACAACCTGTTCAGCCGCGGTGAGCCATCGGCGCAATCGCGTCAGTCAGTCGCAGCCGGCTCCATCGGGCAGAACGGCGCAATCCGACCCGGGCGATCTTTCCGTCCGGCTCGATCGGATGGAAAACGCACTGCGTCAGCTCACCGGCACCATCGAGCAGCTCCAGTATCGCAACCAGCAGCTCGAAATGCAGATCCAGCAATTGGGGGCGAGGGGTGGAGGCGTGCTGCAGCCGCAGGCGCGCGCCCGCCGGTCCGGGAAATGCGCCGCCGGTACCAAATTCCGGCCGGCGCTCCGATGTTTTCGATCCGTCGCAAAATCCGCGGTGCGCCCGGTGTGCCGCGAACGCTGGGCAATCAGGCGGTCATCGCCGCGCCCGAACGTATCCAGGATAACGCACCACCAGTCGGTGCCCCCGGCGGACGCGCAGCTGGTGCGCCGCTCGATCTGTCGACGATGGCCGACAACGGTTCACAGCCGGCGCAGCAGGCGGCCGTGCCGCCCAGGGCGGTCGCTTCCGCCAGCGGCACGCCGGTGCCGGTAGCACCGCCGATGCCAGCACCGATGCCGCCGCCGCAAGTCCGGAATGTGGCGCCGGCTCCTGCCGATGCGCGCAGCTTGCAACCTTGCCGCCGTCGGCCTCGCCGCAGGACGAATACGACATGGCGTACGGCTACGTGCTGCATAAGGATTATTCGCTCGCCGAGCAGTCTTTCCGCGATTTCCTCAAGAAATATCCGAACGAGCGTCTGGTGCCGGAGGCGCAATATTGGCTCGGCGAGAGCCTGTTCCAGCAACAGCGCTACCGCGACGCTGCGGAATCGTTCCTGGGGGTTTCGACCAAGTTCGAGCGTACCGGCAAGGCGCCTGACGCACTGCTGCGTCTCGGGCAGTCGCTCGCCGCGATGAACCAGAAGGAAGCCGCCTGCGCCACGCTGACGGAAGTCGGACGCAAATATCCGCGCGCTTCGGCCGGCGTGAAGCGCGGCGTTGAGCAGGAACTGAAGCGTGCGCACTGCTGAGGCGTGATCGCTATTGCCGCCCTCGGACTGATCCGGAAGCGAAACTGGCTTTGTAACGTCTGTCTGAGCAGACTCATCCGGCGCTTGTGCTGGCGGTATCCGGCGGTTTCTCGGATCTGACAGTCGTTCCTGTTCGACGCTTGCTGTGCCGCGACCGACTCGACCGCGCGGATGCTGCTCGTGCACCTGCGATCACTCAGAGACCGAAGCTGGTCGCCGTTACGGTTGATCACGGCCTGCGCAAGGAATCCAGACGACGAAGCTGTTGGCCGTCGCGCGGCTTGCGCGCAAACTCAAAATCGCGCACCGCACACTGCGCTGGAACGGCCGCAAGCCCTGCGACGGGCTTACAGGAGGCGGCGCGCGCGGCGCGTTATCGTTTGCTCGGCGATGCCGCGCGCAAGGCAGGAGCAGCGCACGTCCGTCACGGCGCACACGCTCGACGATCAGGCCGAGACCAGTGCTGATCCGCATGACGCGCGGCAGCGGGGTCGACCGGTCTGGGGGCGATGGCGACGACTGACACCGCTGCCTTCACGGTGCGGCATGGCGCGATTACGCTCGTGCGTCCGCTGCTCGATATTCGCGAAGTCCCGGCTGATCGCGACGCCTGACGTGCAGCGAAAATTCCTATACGCCGATGATCCGTCCAATCGCGACCCGCGCTTCACGCGCGCGCGATTGCGCGACGCTGATGGGCGCGCTCGCGGCAGGAAGGTCTCGACGCACGACCGTCTGGCGCAGCTCGCGCGGCGGCTCAAGCGGGCGGAAGGCCGCGATCGAGGCGCGCGGTCGACCGTGCCATGGCCGAGCTGGCGGCGGATTTGGCGCGTCCGGGGCGCGCTTTCGCTTGAGGCGCGCCGTTTTGACGAGCTGCCTGCCGAAATCGCGCTGCGCGCTGCTCGGCCGCGCAGTGGCCAGGGCGGGCGACGAGGGTCCCGTGGAGCTGGGAAAGCTCGAGGCCCTCAAATCCGCCCTTGAAGTGGCCCAAAACGCCGGTGATAGGCGCTTTCGCCGGACACTGGCCGGCGCAGCTGTAACGCTGACGGGGCCATCAACTCGTTGTCGAACGGGCGCCGGCCGCGCCGTCGCAGCCTCTTAACCAACCGGCCGACCAGCGTCGGGCAAGGCGTGCGAAAACACGCTAGAATATTAAGATTTGAGGCCTTTTCTTGCGGACCCGCGCTGCCTACATTGGCGGACTGGGTCCGACGTGAAGTCGCCACGAAATGGGATGCATAAATCACATTGCCGCGGGGCTCGTGCGCGGCGGGGTCAGGACGCCTGATGAACGCTAATCTCCGCAATTTCGCCCTCTGGGTGATCATCGTCCTCCTGCTGCTGGCGCTGTTCACGCTTTTCCAGAATCCGGGTCAGCGCACCACCGCGCAGGACATCTCCTTCTCGCAGCTGCTGACCGAGGTCGATCAGGGCCGCGTGCGCGATGTGGTGATCCAGGGGCCGGAAATCCACGGCACCTTCACCAATGGCACCAGCTTCCAGACCTATGCGCCAAGTGATCCCGGTCTGGTGCAGAAGCTCTATACCAAAGGCGTGACGATCACCGCGCGGCCGCAGCAGGACAATGTCCCGTGGTTCGTGTCGCTGCTGGTGTCGTGGCTGCCGTTCATCGCGCTGATCGGCGTGTGGATCTTCCTGTCGCGGCAGATGCAAGGCGCCGGCGGCAAGGCGCTCGGCTTCGGCAAGTCGCGCGCGAAGCTTCTGGCCGAAGCGCATGGCCGCGTCACCTTTGAAGACGTCGCGGGAGTCGATGAGGCCAAGCAGGATCTGCAGGAGATCGTCGAATTCCTGCGCGATCCCGGCAAATTCCAGCGCCTCGGCGGACGCATTCCGCGCGGCGTCCTGCTGGTCGGCCCGCCCGGCACCGGCAAGACGCTGATCGCGCGCGCCGTCGCCGGCGAAGCCAACGTGCCGTTCTTCACCATTTCCGGCTCGGACTTCGTCGAGATGTTCGTCGGCGTCGGTGCGAGCCGCGTGCGCGACATGTTCGAGCAGGCCAAGAAGAACGCGCCCTGCATCATCTTCATCGACGAAATCGACGCGGTCGGCCGCCATCGCGGCGCCGGCCTCGGCGGCGGCAATGACGAGCGCGAGCAGACGCTCAACCAGTTGCTGGTCGAGATGGACGGCTTCGAGGCCAACGAGGGCATTATTCTCATCGCCGCGACCAACCGGTCCGGACGTGCTCGACCCGGCGCTGCTGCGTCCCGGCCGTTTCGACCGGCAGGTGGTCGTGCCGAATCCCGACGTCGTCGGCCGCGAGCAGATCCTGAAAGTGCACGTGCGCAAGGTGCCGCTGGCGCCTGACGTCGAACCTCAAGACCATCGCGCGCGGCACGCCCGGCTTCTCCGGCGCCGATCTGATGAACCTGGTCAACGAGGCGGCGCTGATGGCGGCGCGGCGCAACAAGCGCATGGTCACGCAGGTCGAGTTCGAGGACGCCAAGGACAAGGTGATGATGGGCGCCGAGCGCAAGTCGCTGGTGATGACCGACGAAGAGAAGATGCTGACCGCCTATCACGAGGGCGGCCACGCCATCGTGGCGTTCAACGTCATAGCGACCGATCCCGTGCACAAGGCCACCATCATCCCGCGCGGCCGCGCGCTCGGCATGGTCATGCAGCTGCCCGAGCGCGACAAGCTCTCGATGAGCCTCGAGCAGATGACGCTCGCGCCTCGCCATCATGATGGGCGGGCGCGTCGCCGAGGAAATGGTGTTCGGCAGGGAGAAGGTGACCTCCGGGCGCCGCCTCCGACATCGAGCAGGCGACCAAGCTTGCGCGCATGATGGTGACGCGCTGGGGCCTGTCCGACGAGCTCGGCACCGTGGCCTATGGCGAGAACCAGGATGAGGTGTTCCTCGGCTACCAGGTGGCGCGCCAGCAGAACATCTCGGAAGAAACGAGCACGCAAGATCGACGCCGAGATCCGGCGGCTGGTCGAAGCCGGCTATGCCGAAGCGACGCAGATCCTGACCGACAACGCGCCGATCTCGAAGTGCTGCGCCAAGGGCCTGCTCGAGTTCGAAACGCTGACGCGGCGACGAGATCAAGGACTCGCTCGCAGGCCAGCGGCCGGTGCGCGAGTCGGTGATCGAGCCGACGCACGCCGCGGTCGTCCGCCGTGCCGCCCGCCGGCAAGCCACGCCCGCGGCCTGAGTCGCCGTCGGGCGAGGTCGCCCCGCAGCCGCAGGGCTGAGCCAGGCCTAATTTCCTGTCGATCCCCGCGAAGGCGGGGGACCTAGCTACCTTGTCCTATCGATGGACTCATGGGTATGCAGGCCCGCTTACGCTCGCCCGGGACGGCGGCGAGAATGCCTCTCCCAAAATCGCGGCTCTCGCGGATCTGCCATGACCTTCACCCGAAACGGCGCCGGACAAGTCCGCGTTGGTCCGGCTTCAGGCGCGGACTGCGCCTCGGGCTTCCGGTGGCGCCGGGCATCATGGCGTTTGGTCTCGTCGTCGGCGCCGCCGCGGCTCGCGCAGGGCCTGACGTTCCTGCAAAGTCTCGCCATGAATTTCTTCGTGTGCTCCGGGATTGCCCAGCTCGTCGCACTGGAAATCTGGCCGCACGTTCATGACGTGGAGCCGCCGATCGTTACGGTCGCCGTGCTGGCGGGCGTTGTCGGGGCGCGCCTTTTCTTGATGAGCGTCGCGATGCGTCCGTGGCTCGAGGAACGTGCCGGCATGGCAGGCCTACACGGCGTCTGTTTTTCTGACCGACGCCACCTGGCTGATTGCCATGCGCTATCGCGCACGACGGGGGCCGGGACGTTGCCGCGTATTTTGGCGCGGCCAGTCGCAATCATGGCCGGCTTGGCTCGCCGCTACGGGTGTCGGGTACTTCGTCGGCGGCTTTATTGTCGGATCCCGACAAAGTACGGACTCGACCTTGTGATGCCGGCATTTTTCGCGGCGATGCTCGTGCCGCTGTGGGTGGGACGCGCGCCGTGCGTGGGGCTGGCTTGTCGCGGGGATCGTGGCTGTCGCCGTCGAACGTCTGATTCCGGGTTGGTGGTTTATCGTTGCGGGCTCGATCGATGGGTGCGGTCGCCGGCGGCTATCTTCGATGAGCAGGACCGAATGAGCGCGGATCTGGGCACATTCGGCGTACTGGGCGGCCATCGCTCGCGATGGCGATGGTGACCTACGCGATCCGCGCGGGCGGCTTCTGGTTGATGGGCTACGTTCCTGCTTACGCGCCGCGTCCGCAGCATATCTGAATGCGCTTCCGGGTTCGGTGATCGTGGCAATAATTCTGCCGCTGGCCGTCCGCGGCGGCACCGGCGGCGACTGTGGCCGTTGTCACCGCGCTGGCTGTGATGGCGCTGCGTCGCAACGATCTTCTTGCTGTGCGTTTGCGGTGTGGGCGCGGCTGCGTTCGTGCGAGCGCTCGTGCTTTGAGTAGCAGCGATGCCTTTGCAAAATCGTGTCACGCCGACCGGCGACCTCATCTCGACATCCGCGCGCGGAACGTTGTTCGGCAATCGCGGCGGCAGGTTTCACGCCGCCAATCGGACGTTGACCGGCCGACGCTGGGCATCGCGGCAGTGGATCTGTTGCGTGCTCGAATTCAGGATCGCCAGCGCGATGTATGGGGCCGCTTCTACACGGAGTTGTTCTTCCTCGACGAAGTGACGGCGTTTGCAGCGGGCCATCGGCCGTGTTTTGAATGTCGTCGCCGCGACGCCGAGCTCTTCGCACATCTTGTTTTCCAGGCAAAGGAGAGCGCGCGTCGGCCGATGCAATGGATCAGAGCGCTTCACGCCGAGCGGTTGAACGGCAAAGCCAAACGGACTCATCGACGCAACATCGATACGTTGCCCGACGGAGCGATGGTGACGCTGGACGGGGAAGGCCTTCGCTGTTCGGGGCAGGCGCCTGCTGCCTGGGCACCTTCGGGCTATTCCGCATCAAGGGCGCGGCCGCGCGAAATCAACGTCGACGTGCTGACTCCGCCGTCGATCCTGTCCAGTGCTTGCGCGAGGCTACACACCGGTCTGGCATTCAAGCGCGCACTAGAGCGTCATGGCGGTTCGACCGCCGGAACCTCGGTTGAAGCGGGCGCGCGACGCGTCCAGGCGAAAATCACGATCGTCGACATTATCGCCAACATGGCGACAACGAAGCGCGACGCACGCCGGCCAGCCGCCGTAGTTCCAGGCGAGCGCCGCCCAGCGCTGCGCCGAAACTGCCGCCGACATAAAAGCGAGGTGACATAAAGCCCGACTGCCGACGAGCGGCCTGCTTTGGCCGGTGACGGTGACGTAGGCGGTCGAAACCGCCTGACAAATCAAGCCGCAGCCGGCGCAGATCGCTAGTCCCGCGATGATCAGCGGCAGCGAAGGAACGAGCGTCAGGGCGATGCCGATGACCCAGACAGCAATGACGCGCACCGTGAACCGCCGTCGCCCAAACCGTGCGACGGCCCAGCCGGTCCAGGGCGTGAGCAACGAGGCCAGTAAGGTAGACGACAAAGAGCGCGCCGAGCCAACTGGCCGAAAGGCTGAAGGAGGCGCCGCCAGATAAAAGCTGACATAGGTGAAGGTGGTAATGAAATTGAACAAAACTCCGAAGCCGACCGCATAGGTTGCGATCAGCTGCCTGTTGCGCAGATGGGCGAGCATTTGCTTCCCGGAGGAAGCCAGGCCTTCAGACGCGCACGAATTTGCGCTCGTGCGGCAAAAGAAACGCGACCGATGATCGCACCTGCAAAAGCGATACCCGCGAGCGCCATGAACCCTGCGCGCCAGTTCACCAAATCGGCAAGAAGTCCTACGAACAGCCGGCCGCTGAAGCCGCCCAGGCTTGAGCCCGAGGTAGATGCCGGCTACGGTGGTCGCTTCGCGTTGCGGTAGATTCATCTCCGATATACGCCACCATCACCGCGAAGATTGGAGGGAGCACGAGGCCCTGCACCGCGCGCCAGAAGATGATCGCCGACAGGCTTGTCGACAGACCGACCATGACCGTCGGAATGACCAGTACAAACATCGCCAACGACGATGACTCGTTTTGCGACCCAGCACGTCGGCAACCGTTCCTGTGAACGGCGCGGTCAGCGCCACCGCCAGCGTGCTGACGGTGATAATGGTCGAGATGCCGGCGGCGCTAGCGCCGAATTCTTCCGACAACAGCGGCAAAATCGATTGTGGCGAGTAGAGATTGATGAAGGCGCAATAGCCGGCAATTCCGGCGGCGAGTCTGAGGGCAAAGGCGTGTCGTGCTTTCGCGGTCGTCATCCTCGGAAACCGGATCGGGCTTCTTTGGTGCAGCTATGCATCAGTTCTGTATTGAATGTCACGAGGGTGTTGTCGCTGGACTGCGAAGGCGCGAACTGCATGGCTCACTCATCTGAGCCCAAGCATGCCTTCGGCACGCAGGAGCGTTTCCTCGGAGTTCCCGATGCATCAACCTTCGACCATGTCGATGCGGCCGCGATCGAATTCTTCCTGCTTCCGCGCAACATCCGCGTCTGCGTCGGACGCGTCGTGGCCGCGGTCCCTGATGCGGGTCAAACGGGCCTCGAGGCCTGCGATCAGGAATAGTCCGTAAAACGCGGCGCTGTTTGCGGATTTCGCAATCTCGGATCTCTCAACCGGTGATGCGAAGACACGCATCGACGATGGCCGAATAGCCTGCGGCAGTTATGCGCCGCGCTTTTTCCGTGAGACCCCTGTGAGACTCTGATCGTGGTCTCGACCGAGTAGGCGCGGTCCGGGAGCTTTTCAGTTTCGTCGATTCCGAACAATGCTTTGCGCTCGACGTCGCTGCGCAGCACCACCGCGCCCGGCAATGGCAGAAGCGCCGGCGCCAATGCACGCGCGAGCACTGACTTTCCCGTTCCCGAGAGGCCGCCGATCGCAACCAGTTTCGGTTCTGCCGGCGCGAGGAATTTTTGCGCCAGTGCAGCGTAGTCTCGCGCACTGTTTACAAGTTCCGGCTGGGATCCTTTTGTCTGTAGTCGCGCGGCGATGACCTTGGCGCGGATCGCCGCGCGGATCGACATGAAGAGCGGTAGCGCGGCCAGTACATCAAGATCGTGGACGCGACGTGTTTCCGTCAAATAGCGATTCAATACGATGTTGGCAGCCGTGTGCAGTCCTCGTTGAATCAAATCCATCAATAGAAATGCAAGATCGTAGTAGACGTCGCCGGTTGCGATGCGGTCGTCGAATTCGATGGCGTCGAAAACCACCGGCTTGCCCTCGATGAGCACGATATTGCCCAGGTGCAAATCACCGTGACATCGCCGCACAAGCCCGGCGCGCTCGCGCGAGCCTGCAACAATGGCTTCACGCGTTCGAGCGCGTCACGCGTCGCCGCACCGAGGGCGCGCACATGGTCTAGCGAAAACAGCTCCGGTTCAGCCGTAAAGGTCGGCCTCGTTCTGCGCGATAATTTCCGACGAGTGTCTCAGTGGTATGCCCATTGGCGACGCTGGGAGCGAGGCGGTGCGCAGCCGCAACCGCCCGGCCGAGTGCTTCGGCGAGCGACTCGTCGATTTCACCCGCTTCAGCCAGACGGTCTAGGGTCTGGACCTCGTCAAAGCGTCGCATCTCGACGGACCATTCCACCGGCTCGCCCCTGCCGCCGATCGCAAGACGACCATTTTGCTCGCGTGTGATAGCCACGACCCCGCGATAGATTGCCGGCGCATAGGCGCGATTGACCGCAATTTCCGCTTCGCAGGCAGCCTTGCGTTTTGCGAGCGTGGAAAAATCGAGGAATGAAAAGCGCACTGCGCGCTTGATCTTGTGTGCCCGGTCTCCAACCAGAAAAACCGTGGCCGCATGGGTGTCGATGCGTTTGACTGGTACGCCATCGAAATTGGCCGGATCGCTCAGGAAATCGATGACCGCTTGTTGCGAGGTCGTCCGCCGTCATTGCCGCGCCTTTGATCTCGAAACCAATAGTAGGAGGTCGACCCAAAGCATCTTTGTCCCTCGTCGGAGTGCGACTCAATTGGCGGCATTATAGGCGTCAAGAGCCCAGGCCGTGACAACCCTGTCAAACGCATTCAAACGCATCAGGCTAAATATGGCTCGCTCAAAAGAGTTTCCCAAGGCTCGTCGCGACATGGTTACGAATTCGTTGCCGCTCGACAGCACATCGACGCAGAGCTCTGGAAGCAGCACCGCGATCATTGCCGTGTAAGACGATTTTGGGAAGGCAGAGGCGGATGAGCGCGGCTTCCTGGTCCACAGGCCGAGTTAGCAACGAAGAAGAGGGCGAGATGCATACCTTTCGGGTGGTCACGCTTGAGCCCGTCACCTGATCCTATTGACCAGCACGCGCCTTGCCGGAAGAGTGCGCTATGACCGTCGGATCCGGCGGCATTCCAAGGGAGAAATTCAGTGCTCATCGACCATCGGACTTATCGGATTCTGCCGGGCAGAGTACCGGCGCAACTCGACCTCTACAGCAAGCTCGCCTATCCGGTGCAGCTCCGCTACATGGGCGAGCCACATTACTATCTCGTCAGCGAGAGCGGGTCAGCTCAACATGCTGGTGCACGGCTGGATTTACGACAGCGCCGGGGATCGCGAACAGAAGCGTGCCAAAGATGATGCAGGATCCGGACTGGAAGCACTTCCTGTGCTGAAAATGCAAAGGCCGGCAACGTGATCGAACAGTCCAATTGGCTGATGACACCGCGCTCCATTCTCGCCGAAGATTTCTCCGGCGAAGATCGTGAAGTAAATTCGATGCGCGGCAAAGACAACACCCGCACCGGCGGCGAAATTCTGATCGATCAGTTGTCGATTCACGGTGTGCGGCACGCCTTTTGCGTGCCGGGCGAAAGCTATCTTGCCGCGCTCGACGCCTTCTACGGCAGCGGCATCAGACTCACCGTCTGTCGCCACGAAAGCACGGCCGCCATCATGGCGGAGGCTGTCGGCAAAATAACCGGCAGACCAGGCATCTGCTTCGTCACGCGTGGGCCCGGCGCCACCAATGCTTCGGCCGGCATCCATATCGCACGCCAGGACTCTTCGCCGATGATCGTGTTCGTCGGTCAGGTCGGTCGCGAGATGCGCGGAGCGCGAAGCGTTTCAGGAGCTCGATTATCGCGCGGTCTTCGGGACCATGGCCAAGTGGGCGACCGAAATCGACGATCCGTCGCGCATCCCGGAAATCGTCTCGCGTGCATTTCATACAGCGTGCAACGGACGGCCCGGCCCGGTGGTGATCGCCTTGCCCGAAGACATGCTGCGCGAGCGTGTCTCGGTGCCTGATGCGACCGCCTTCGACGCCGGTGGAAATCTCGCCCGGCGCAGGACGAAATGAACCGGCTGCAGGAGTTGTTCGCGGGATGCAAAACGTCCTGTCGTGCTGATCGGCGGCAGCCGCTGGACCGAGCAGCGCGACTGCCGCGCTCATGAGTTTTGCCGAACGATTCTGCGCTGCCAGTCGCGACAACTTTCCGGCGCGGCCATCTCTTCGACGCGATGCATCGCTTGTTACGCCGGCGACTTCGGCATCGGACCAAATCCAAAGCTGCTCGCGCGGCGTGAAGGGCGCCGACCTGCTGCTGCTGATCGGCGGTCGTTTCGGCGAAATGCCATCGCAGAGCTACACGCGTCTTCGATATTCCCGCAGCCGCAAATCAAGCTCGTGCACGTGCATCCGGGCGCCGAAGAACTCGGCCGCGTCTATCATCGCGCATCTTGCCATCAATGCCGCTCCGACCGCGTTTTGCGCCGCGCTGCAGGACTTGCAGCCGCCGAAGGAGATCGCCTGGCGCGGCGAAGTCAGATACCGCGCACGCCGACTATCTCGCCTGGGGCGAGAAGGCGACACCGGTGCCGGGCGCCGTCAATCTCGGCGAGATCATGGTCTGGCTGCGCGAAAACCTGCCGGCGGACGCGATCGTCACGCAGGGCGCGGGCAATTTCTCGGGCTGGGTCCACCGCTTTATCGCGTGCGGAAATTCGGCGGGCTCGTCGGGGCGACGTCTGGCTCCATGGGTTATGGCTTGCCGGCAGCGCTGGCGATGCAGACGCTCTATCGCGATCGTCGGTCGTGGTGTGCGTTGTCCGGCGACGGCGACTTCCTGATGACCGGGCAGGATTTTCGCAACAGCCGTACAATACGACCTGCCGGTGATCGTGCTGGTCGCTGACAACGGTATCTACGGCACCATTCGCATGCACCAGGAGCGCGACTATCCCGGCCGCGTGATTGCGACCGATCTGCGGAATCCTGATTTTGCCGCCTACGCGCTGGCGTTTGGCGGCTACGGCGCGGTGGTAGAGAAAAGCGCCGATTTCCCGGCCGCATTTGCCGCCGCGCGGGCGTCGGGCAAACCGTCAATCATCCATCTCAAGATCGACCCGGAGGCGATTACGCCCACAGCGACGCTGACGGGCATTCGGGAGAAGTCGCTGGCCGGTGGCGATAAAGAGCTGACCCGACGGCTCGACGAACGGCTTGCGTAATTCTCGTGAGATCAGCATTCACTCGTTACATGCCCTATCGCCGCACCGAGAACGTGGTTCGCCGGCTCGCAGAGCGTGAGCAAACGATCCTTGGCGCCGCGCAGTCGATCGTCGGGGAAGAGGGCATGGGCGCCGTGCAGATCGCTGCCGTCGCGCAGCGCGCCGATATCGCAGCCGGCACGATCTACCGTTATTTCCCGTCCAAAAACGATCTCGTCGCCGAAGTGATTGCCGCCGCTGCGTGTCGCGAACTCGTCGCGATGCAGGCTGCCGGCGATGCCGCGCCCGGACCGCTGTCCGCACTCGCTGCCTGCCTCGCGACTTTTGCCGCACGTGCCTTGCACGACAGGCGGCTTGCCTGGGCGATCATGGCCGAACCGGTCGACCCCGATATCGATGCGTTGCGTCTGGAATTTCCGTCGCGCCATCGCGGCCGAGCTGGAAATGCGTATCAGCACGGCGATCGCAGGGGCCATTTGCCGGACCAGGATGTCCGGGTCGCCGCGCCGGCCGTCATCGGCGCTTTGCTCGGAGGGTTGCTCGGACCATTGGCGCCCACGCTGCAACATGCTCGCGAGGCAGTTCGGGCGATGACGCTGTTCGCGCTGCGCGCCCTTGGCGTCGTCGATGCGCGCGCGCGCGGTCTCGTCGCGCAATGCGCCTTGCCGTAAATCCGGTCAGTTGACCGTGAGCTCCGGAAGTTCGTTGAGGCGTAGCGTGACGGCTTTCATACCGCGCTCGCCCGGATCGTCGTCGACATGGAATCCAGTTCCGCACATCAGAGCATGGTTGCGTTTTCCGCCAGGACCTGCCCATGCACGGTTTGCAGCCCTTTTTCCCGGGCGTAGGCAATCATGTGTTTCATCATCAACCAGCCAAGGCCGTGACCTTTCAGATGCGAGCGCACTAGGATTGCGAACTCGGCGCCGTCGTCTTTAGGGATCGTCGTGCAGGCGAACTACCCCAGAGCATGCGGCCGGTCGATTCCGCGATGGCGATGAAAGCCATGGCGTGCTGCGGAGTCGTAGTGAATGAGTTTTTCGATCAATCTCGTGCCGCAACTCACGCATCGGCACGAAAAACCGCAACCGCAGATCGTCCGGCGGTCACTTCACTGAGGTAATCGGGATATAGCGTCGGCGTCCTCCGGCCTGAGCGGACCGGATCAGAACCTTTTCTCCATCACGCAAAGTAGCCTGGCGTTCGAACAAGGCAGCCACTGGCTCAGGCGAAGGTGAGGGTTGTCAGTGCGACATCAATACCGGCACCGTCATCGATTCGAGCAAGCCGCGTGTGGCACCTCCGAGCACGAACTCGCGCAAGCGCGAATAGCCATAGCCGCCCATCACGATCATGTCTGCGGACGGATCCGACGCATGCGAGAGGATAGTGGAGGGCACGTCGATGTCCGGCGACGTGATGTGCTTGACGTCGACTTTGAAGCCATGACGGTGCGAGATGCTGGCCAAGGTCGGCGCCAGGCACTTCGTCGCTCTTGCTCGGCTTGTCGAAGATGATTGCCACCTCGACCTGCTTTCGCCTTTTTCAGAAGCGGCAAGGCATCGGCAACGGCACGAGCGGCAGCGCGGCCCGTCCCAGCAAATCATTATGCGGTCAAGCTTTGCCGCCCCTTTCTGGATGAAAGGCACAAAAATGACATGGGCGGCCGGACTCCGAACAGTACGCCTTCGTCGACAACCTGGTCGGCCGACGATTTCCGCCGATCGCGGCTGGCCGACAATGATCAGATCGAAGCGCCGGCCGATGCGTCCGATCGTGATCCGCCGCGCCTTGGAAGCTTTCGTTTATGACGCGGGTCTCGGACCGAAATGCCCGCGCGTTTGGCTGCCTGTTCGAATCGGGCGCATCGCGGTGCGCGCTTTTTATCCGACTCGCGCCGCTGTCCTTCAATGATTTCCGGCGGAATGCCGCCCATGACCGTACCGGGGATGATCGGGTCGTATGAGACGGCGACGGCGAGGAGGTGAGCCTCGAAGATTTCTGCCATAGAGACGGCATAATCGCCGGCGGGATCATTCGGGCCCAGGCCCAGGTTGACGACAATATCCTTGATCATGATGCAACTCTCCTGACCGAGCGATTACGATCACTGATGTCACACTACCAATCGTTTTCCATCGCGAGCTTGACCAAGGTCAAACGCCGATCGTCTCCCTCGCTCCGGCTTGATGTCGTCAGATCTACTTCTTGTTGCCGTCCGGACCGAACTGTTTGAGGTAGGCCCACAGGTCGCCGGCTTCCTTTTTCGTTCTTGATGCCGGGAAAAATCATCTTGGTATTGGGAATCTTGGCGCGTGGATCCTTGATATAGTCCTTGAAGGTCGCTTCATTCCAGGTCAGGCCCGAATTCTTGTTGGCGTCGGTGTAGCTGTATTCGGGGATCGAACCGGAATGACGGCCTTCAAGCCCGTTAAGTACGGGCCGACCTTGTTTTGGCGCCTTCACCGATCGAGTGGCAAGGGAGGCACTTCTTGAAAGACTGTTCGCCGGCGGCTACGTCCTGTGCCCGCGCGCTGGAAGCCAGTGTCGCCATGCTGAAAGCAACGACAAATACCAATTTCATTACTGCGCTCCCGTTTTGACGTTCGACGTCGCCCCTGAAGCGCCTTTGCGGCCCGACCTGTTTCCATGGGGTTTTGCCAGCCCTATGTGCAAGTCGTCAAATGGCTGTATCGTTGCAGTGCATGGGCCTATGCGCTGTGTAACGGTGAGTTGGCACCGGTTTCAAATGTCTCTGCGGATGCCTGAGCCTGACAGCGCAATCCTGGAGCGTCGTCAGCGTATCGTGGCCGTCCTTACGGACGATTGTTCATGGCGAAGGCGTAATCGCGGCCGAGCGCGGAGTTGCGCCCCTACGAAAGCGACGGGCTTACCGCCTACCGACAACTGCCGATGGTGGTCGTGTTGCCGGAGACCACCGAACAGGTCGCTGAAATCCTGCGCTACTGCCACGGACGAGGGCATCAAGGTCGTCCCGCGCGGCGCGGGAACGTCGCTGTCCGGTGGCGCGTTGCCGCTCGCGGACGGCGTGCTCGCTCGGCATGGCTAAATTCAATCGAGATCCGCGAAATCGATTTCGAGAATCGTGTTGCCGTCGTCAGAGCCGGGTGTAACGAACCTGGCGGTCAGCAATGCCGTTGCGTATGCCGGATTTTATTACGCGCCGGACCCATCCTCGCAGATTGCCTGCACGATCGGCGGCAACGTGGCGGAAAATTCCGGCGGCGTGCATTGCCTGAAATACGGCATGACCACCAACAACGTACTCGGTTGCGAGATCGTGCTCGATCACCGGAGAAGTCCTGCGCCTCGGCGGCAAGCATCTCGATGCGTCCGGCTACGATCTACTCGGACTTATCAACGGCTCGGAAGGTCTTGCTCGGCGTAGTTACAGAGGTGACGGTTCGGATCCTGAAGAAGCCGGAAACTGCGCGCGCGATGCTCGATTGGCTTTCCATCGTCGGAAGATGCCGGCGAATGCGTTTCGCGCATTATCGGCGTCGGGATCATTCCGGGCGGCATGGAAATCATGGATGGTCCGGCCATCGCGGCCGTCGAAGAGTTCGTCCACGCCGGCTATCCGCTCGACGTCGAAGCGCTGCTGATCGTCGAGCTCGACGGACCTCGCTGCCGAGGTCGACCATCTGATCGAAGCGCGTCGAAAAGATCGCGCGAGATTGCCAGCAGCCTCGTGCAAAGCGTCGCGTTCGGAACAGGAGCGGCTGCTGTTCTGGGCCGGGCGAAAGGCGGCATTTCCGGCGGTCGGCCGGATCTCGCCCGACTATTACTGCATGGATGGGACAATCCCGCGTGCGCAGCTGCCGCTGGTGCTCAAGCGCATGAAAGAGATGTCGGCCAGATACGGTCTGCGTGTCGCAAACGTATTTCACGCCGGCGACGGCAACCTGCATCCGCTTATCCTCTACGATGCCAATCAGCCCTGGCGAACTTGAGAAGACCGAAGAATTCGGCGCCGAAATTCTCAAGCTATGCGTCGAAGTCGGCGGCGTTCTTACCGGCGAGCACGGCGTCGGTGTCGAAAAGCGCGACCTGATGCCACGATGTTCTCCGAGATCGATCTCAACCAGCAGCAGCGCGTGAAATGCGCCTTCGACAGCCAAGGGACTGCTTAATCCCGGCAAGGTATTTCCGCAGTTGCACCGCTGCGCCGAGCTCGGCCGCCTGCATATTCATGCCGGGAAGCTGCCGTTCCCGGACATCCGAGGTTCTAGAAATGCGTTTCGGTTTGTTCTGTTCGCCTAAAGCGGATCGGCCGGGATTTGGCCCGGAAACCGGCCGAGGCTTCTTCGAATACCTCGATTTCAATGTTGAAGCCGAGGCGCTCGGCTTTCACTCGAGTTTCTCGGTCGAGCATCATTTCAGCGGCTGGAATCAGGTGTCCTCAACCTTGATGCTGCTCGCCGCGCTTGGCCATGCGCACGAAAACGCTTCGGCTCGGTACGGCGGTCATCGTGCCGCCATGGCAGCAACCCGGTGCTGCTCGCCGAGGAAGCGGCAACGCTCGATCTTCTTTCGCAGTGGCCGGCTCGATCTTGGCATTGGCAAAGGGTTACCGCCACAGCGAGTTCAAGGGATTTCAGATCGCGCCCGAAGAGGCCGAGGCGCGTTTCGAGGAAGCGCTCGAAGTGATGACGCGGGCGTGGACCACGCGCGAGCGTTTCTCGCACAAGGGCCGCTTTTGGCATTTCGAGGAATATCGTGGTCGAGCCGCCTCCGGCGCAACACCCGCATCCGCCGCTTTGGGTCGCCGCCGGCAATCCGCACTCGATCAAGCGTGCTGCGGCGCGCGGCTTCAATCTCATCCTCGACCAGTATGCATCGCCCGCGACGCTCGGCGAACGCATTGCGATCTACAGCGCCGAGCGCGAAGCAAACGGGCTTGCGTTCGATCCGATGCAGGTGGCGGTCGCGCGACAGCTTTACGTGGCAAAGGATGCGGCCGACAAGGAAGCCGCGCTGGTGCGCCAGGCCGAGTACACCAAACGGACTGTCGATGTTTCGCGTGATCCTGCGGCAAAGACGGGATCGCACGTGCTCGCCTACGCCGACCGTAAAGGGGCCACCGAAGAAAATGCGCTATACGGCACGCCCGATGAACTCGCGCGGCATGATTGAGGCGCTGCGTGATGCCGGCGTAGCCTACGTGCTGCTCACGATCGCGGGCGGCGTCGATCAACTGCGCCGCTTCGCCCGGGACATCATGCCGACGTTCACGCTTGACGCCAGCCGTGCGTGCGGCCGAATGACGTGTTTGTGGCATGGCTGACACGCTCAAACCCCGAGACGGCAAGGAAGTCGAAGACGTCGTGCGGTGGGCGCTCGACAACGACAGGCCGCTCGAGCTCGCCGGCCGCGGGACCAAGCACGGCATCGGTCGTCCAAGCCAGACAGACCTGACACTTGATCTTTCGGGCCTGAGCGGCATCACGCTTTACGAGCCAGCAGAACTCGTGCTTTCAGCGCGCGCCAGCACGCCGATTTCCGAGATCGAGGTGTTGCTTGGATAAGAACAACCAGGAACTCGCCTTTGAGCCTATCGACTACGGCCCGCTGCTCGGTGTGGCGACAAACAGCGGTACGCTGGGCGGCGCCATTGCCGCCAACCTGTCGGGGCCACGGCGCATCAAAATCAGGCGCCGCGCGCGATCATTTCCTCGGGGTCACCGCTGTCACGGGTCGCGGCGAAACGATCAAGTCCGGCGGACGCGTGGTGAAGAAACGTCACCGGTTATGATCTCTGCAAGCTGCTGGCCGGATCATGGGGCACGCTCGCGCCATGACCGGATATCACGATCAAGGTGCTGCCGAAGGCGGAGACCGAGGCTACGGTGCTGATTGAAGGTCTCGATGATGCTCACGCCTGCGCGGCCATGACGGCGTCGATGGGCTCGTCGTGCGACGTCTCAGGCGCCGCGCACTTGCCCGATCACGTCGCGTCCTGGTTCGAGAATGTCGCCTCAATCGAGCCGCATCCACCGTGCTGCGGCTGGAAGGCTTCGCTCCGTCAGTGACCCATCGCAAGAGACTCTGGCCGCACAGATGAAAGAGTTTCGGCCGGTCACTCTCCTCGACGAGAAGGACTCGCGCGATCTGTGGCGCAGCATCCGTAATGTCAAACCATTCGCCGCAGAGGCGGCCGTGCGCGTCCACTTTGGCGCATTTCCGTGGCGCCCAGCCGTGGCCATGAAATCGCGGCCGCTATCACGCCGGCGGCGCAAATGTTCTACGACTGGGCCGGCGGCCTTCTCTGGGTGGCGATGCCGCTTGAAAACGAACCCGATGCAGCCGGCGATCCGTCGCGCTGTCGCGGCCATCGGGGGCCACGCGACACTGATACGCGCGCCCGCCGCCGTGCGGGCAAGCGTCGACGTCTTTGCGCCGGAGGAACCGGCCTTGCGGGCTTTGGCCAAGCGCGTGAAGGAAAGCTTCGATCCCAAAGGCATCCTCAATCCCGGCCGCATGTGGGCGGGTGTCTGACCATGCAAACCTCGTTCACCCTCGCACAGCTGCAGGACCCGCAGTTCGCATCCTCGGAGAAAATCCTGCGCTGCCTGCGTGCATTGCGGAGTTCTGCACGGCGACCTGCCCGACCTATGTTCTGCTCGGGGACGAGCTCGATTCCCCGCGCGGTCGGATCTACCTGATCAAGGAGATGCTCGAGCAGGACCGGCCGGCGACGCGCGAAGTGGTCAAACATATCGATCGTTGCCTCTCGTGCCTCGCGTGCATGACCACATGTCCGTCGGGCGTGCATTACATGCATCTGGTCGATCATGCGCGTGATTACATCGAGCAGACCTATAAGCGTCCCATAACGGATCGCCTTTTGCGGAGCGTGCTCGCGCGCGTGCTGGTCGATCTGAACCTCTTTCGTCTTGCAGTCGTGCTCGGGCTGATCGCGCGGCCGCTGGCGCCGTGTTCGACTTGCTGGGTATGCGCAGGGTGGGGGCGTTGCTTCGCCTTGACTCCCCGCCGCAAGCCGGCTCCTCCGGTCGATCGCATCGGCAAGGTCTATTCGCCAGAGGGCAGGCACCGCGGGCGCGTTGCGCTTTTGTCTGGCTGCATCAATCCGCATACTCGCACCCTCGACCATCGAGGCCACAATCCGCCTGCTCAATCGCCACGGCGTTGAGGTCGTAGTCGCCGCCGGCGAAGCATGCTGCGGCTCGCTCGCTCCACCACATGGGGCGCGAGGACGAGGCGTTGTCACAGGCGCGCAACAATATTGATGCATGGACCCGTGAGATTGAAGGAGCGGGGCTCGACGCCATCCTGGTCATCGTTTCCGGCTGTGGCACGACCATCAAGGACTACGGGTTCATGCTGCGCAACGACCCGGCTTACGCGGACAAGGCCGCGCGCGTTTCGGCGTCGGCGCGCGATATCAGCGAATATCTGGCTACGCTCAAATTGGAGGATGCGCGCGCTCCGATGCCGCTCACCGTTGCCTATCATGCGGCCTGCTCGCTGCAGCACGGCCAAAAGGTTCTGCGCGAACCGAAGGATTTGCTGACCAAGGTCGGCTTTGAGGTCAAGGACGTACCGGAAGGTCATTTGTGCTGCAGTTCGGCCGGCACCTACAACATCATGCAGCCGGCGCTTTCGGAACAGTTGCGCGCGCGCAAGATCGTCAATATTGAGTGGCTCAAACCGGATGTGATTGCAGCCGGCAATATCGGCTGCATCACACAACTCGCGGCTGGCACGAACGTCCCCGATCGTGCATACAGTCGAATTGCTCGATTGGGCGACCGGCGGCCCGCCTCCCGAGCCGCTTGCCGAACTCGCCCGGCGCCAGGTTTCCGCGACCTGATGCTGTGCCGCCAGACGGCTCGCACCGGTTGCAGTTGAAGTAACGGAGAACGATCATGGCCAAGAAACGCAGGAAGACGAAATCGAAAAAGGCCAGGCGAGGGAAACGAGCCGCTCCAGCGCGCAAAAAAGGAGCGAAGAAAGTCGCGCGAAAAGCCAAGGCGAAAGCAAGAAAAAAACCAAGACGAAAGTGACGATGAAGAAGCCGGACGTTGCGCCGTCCGAGCCGAAGTGAAGCTGGCTCGCCAGCGCGCCATCGCCGCAGATGCCTTTTGGCGGACTGTTCGGCCACGACAAGACCGAAGATCAGTAGTCCGACACCAGGCACGGGGCAGGCTGCTATCCGTCGCCCGGGCGCCACCTGAGCGCGCTGGCCGATTGCATCGACCGGACGGGCCTAATAGCATGCGGCCACGAGCACATGGCCCTTAAGGGTCGGAACTATTTGGGATTTTACAGAATAAAACATAAGGGAGGCCGCAATGCCGGCGACTTATAAAATTCTGATCATGGGCGCGTCCTATGGCTCGCTGCTCGCTTCCAAGATCCTGTTCGGCGGCCATTCGGTGCATCTGGTCTGCCTGCCGGCGGAAGCGGATCTGATCAACGCCGAAGGGCTTCCGCGTCCGCCTGCCAGTCAAGGGCCGCAAGGATCAGGTCGAGATCGACTCGCGCAAGTTGCCGGGCAAGGTCAGCGCCGGCGGCGCCGCCGGAGTCAATCCCAAGGACTACGATCTGGTCGGCCTCGCGATGCAGGAGCCGCAATACCGCTCGCCCGGCGTGCGCGAACTGCTGGACGCGGTGGCGAAATCGCAGGTGCCGTGCATGTCGATCATGAACATGCCGCCGCTTCCCTATGTGAAACGCATTCCCGGCCTGAACTACGATGCGCTCAAGCCGGCCTATACCGATCCGACGGTGTGGGACAATTTCGATCCCGGCCTGCCTGACGCTGTGCAGCCCCGATCCGCAGGCGATCCGTCCGCCCGACGAGAAGGTCAACGTGCTGCAGGTGACGCTGCCGACCAATTTCAAGGTCGCCAAATTCGACAATGATATGTACACCGGCATCCTGCGCCAGCTCGAGAAGGACATCGATGCTGTCCGCTTCGACGCGCCCGAAGGCAAAATCGAATTGCCGGTGAAACTGCGCGTGCACGATTCGATTTTCGTGCCGCTTGCCAAGTGGTCGATGCTGCTGGCCGGCAACTATCGCTGCATCACCAAAGACGGCATGCGCACTGCGCAGGAGGCGGTGCATTCGAACATCGAGGAATCGCGCTCGGTCTACAATTTCGTGTTCGACCTCTGCGTCAAGCTCGGCGCGTCGCCGAGCGATCTCGTGCCGTTCGAGAAATACGCCGCCGCCGCGCAGAGCCTCACGCGTCCGGCCTCCGCCGCGCGCGCGCTTGCAAAACGGCGCGCCCAACATCGAACGCGCCGACAAGCTGGTGCAGCTGATCGCAAAGCAGAAGGGCATGAGCAACCCGGTCGATCGACGGGATTGTCGCGCTGGTCGACTCGCGGCTCGAGGCCAATCGCAAAAAGGCCGCAGCGGCCTAGAGGTCGAGACGGTGCGCCCCGTCAAGGTGTGGAAAACTGCCTTGGCGGGGCGGCGAAGCGACCCGATGCACCGGTTTGCGGGCTGGATTTGTGACATTCACGCAACAGCCGCGATCTTTCTGATTGTAGACCCCGAAACGCCTAAAAAGGCGGCAGTTGCTGTCGTTTTTGGCTTGCCGGCACGTCATGTCACGGGTCTAAATTTCCCGGTAACGCACGTCAAAACACGTACGGGTCGGCAAGTCGGGGACTTTACGGCTCTCGTGGTGCGCAAAAGGGGGATCGGCCGGAACCTAGGCCGATCGAATACAAAGGGGCAGATTCAATGAAGAAAGTTGTGTTGTCGCTCGCTGCAGTGCTCGCGGTTTCGGCCGCTGCACCGGCATTCGCGGCTGACATGCCGGCAAAAGCGCCCATGGTGGCTCCGGCTCCGCCGCCGAGCCCATGGGACATCGCCTTCGGCGCTGGCATCATGAACGATTACATCTTCCGGGGCGTGACCCAGTCCGACCACAGACCATCGGTCGCGGCGTACTTCGAGCCGCGCTACAACATCGCTCCGAACTGGCAGCTCTACGCCGGCATCGCCGGTGAGAGCATCAAGTTCGCCAACAACGCGGCGGCTGAAATCGACTTCTACGGCGGCGTCCGGCCGACCTTCGGTCCGGTCGCCTTCGATTTCGGCTACTGGTACTACTACTACCCGGGTGGTCAGTGCTACGGCCGGGCCCGACGCAAGCCCTCGGTGCGAATTGCGCTCTTGGCGGCATTCCGGTCAACGGCAACGTCGCAAAATCAGTCGCAAGCTTCTACGAAGTTTACGCCAAGGCCACCTACACCTGGACCGATTGGGTGTTCGGCGTGAACTTCTATTATTCGCCGAACTTCCTGAACCTTGGCGCCGACGGCGAGTATCTCTCCGGCACCCTCAAGTTCACCGCGCCCGAGAAAATGGCGCTTGGCCCGTTCGGCTGGTACGTCTCCGGTGAGTTCGGCCATCAGTGGCTCGGCACCAGCGACGCGTTCTACGGCTGCCAATCGATAGCCCTTGGCGGTTTCTGCACCGCAAGCAATCCCAATGGCATTCCGTACGCCGACTACAATACATGGAACGTCGGATTCGGCTCCGACCTGGAAAGTGTTCACGCTCGATCTGCGCTACTAGCGACACGGATCTGAGCAAGGGTGACTGCAACGCCTTCACCAGCGATCCGACTGCCAGGGCGCACGGCCGGCCTGAATGCGATCAATGGCGGGCCCGCCTCGAGCTGGTGCGGTGCTGCCTTCGTCGCCAAGTTGTCGGCCGACCTGACACTCGGCAGCCTGAAATAAGCGAAGCCTAAGTCTCGTCCCGGAAAGGGCGGCGGCCATGTTCGGTCCACCGCCCTTTCTCTTTCGGCGTCAGTGCCGTCTCGCCTACTCGGCCGGCGCGAGATTTGTCTCCCGCACGACGAAATGATCGCCCTCGCGGCTCGAAGGCCAGCCGGCGCTGATGAAACGCCGCAAGCGTTGACCGGTGGCCGATCGACACGATGGTCGTGCGAGGAAGTCTTCGGTGCAGCAACTGGTAGAGCGTCTCTTCGCCGGGTTCGTCGAGCGATGCCGTGGCTTCATCGAGGAAGAGAAAGTCCGGCTCGAACAAAAGTGCGCGAGCGAGGCCCAAACGTTCCTGTTCACCGAGGGATAGCATTCGATTCCAATGGGCCTCCTCCTCAATCCGGGCCGCGAGTGCAGGTAGGCCAACGGCGCTGATCAGTTCTGCGATCTTGGCCTCGTCGTAGCTTCCTCGCTCGGCAGGATAGCGCAACCGCGGCAGCAAGCGGCGCAATCGGGAAATACGGCCGCTGCGGCAGCATCATCACGCGCGCGTTCTTCGGCACGGTGATTGTGCCTGAGCCGAAAGGCCAGATACCCGCCAGAGCACGGAACAACGTGGATTTTCCCGAGCCTGATGGCCCGCTCACAAGCACATGCTCGCCGAGCTTTATCGAAACGTTGCTGGCGCTGACCAGCGGCGGTGCCCTGCGGCAGGCGCACACGCGACATCCTTCAAGGTCGACGGCGGACGCATCGCCCGGCGCGAGAGTGATAACGGGCGGCGTCGTGGCCGCTGCCTCTTGCGGCGACAATCGACTGGTCGAACCCGGCCAGGCGTTCGATGACCGCGCGCCATTCCGCGAGGCTGCGATAGATGTTGACGAAAACCGACAGGGCATCCTGCACCTGGCCGAAGGCGTTTGCCGTCTGCATCAGTCCGCCGAGTTGTACGACGCCGGCGAAATAAGCCGGGCTCACCATGATGTAGGGAAACACGACGGCGGCCTGCCTGTAGCCAGCCGTCAGAAAGGTAAGCTTTTTCTGCCGCGACATGATCGCCATCCAGTTGGCGACCACGTTGCCGAAGCGCTAGCAGCAGTCCGTCGCGCTCGGCGCGTTCTCCGTTCAGCAATGCGATCTGCTCGGAGTTCTCCGCACGCGCACCAGATTGAAACGGAAATCCGCTTCGTAGCGCTGCTGCTGGAAGTTCAGCGCGATCAAGGCCCGGCCGATGAGATGCGTAAAAATCGTTCCCACGACGGCATAGATCAGTGCCGCCCACAGCAGATAACCTGGGATATCGTATTTGAGACCGAACACATGGAGCGGGGCGGCCGCCGACAAATTCCACAGAATGACGGCAAACGAGCCCAGCGTGACAACCGCATTCAGCAGGTTCAAATCCGATCGGAAGAATTCCGGCGTCGATAAACTGCCTGACGTCTTCCGCAATGCGCTGGTCGGGATTGTCGGCGGCATCGCCAAGCAGCTGCATGCGGTAGTGGTTGGCCCCGGCAAGCCACCGGTCGAGATAGGTCTCGCGTCAACCAACGCCGCCACCGGATTTGCAGCCATTGATTGAGGTAGAGCTGATAGACCGCAAGAAGGATAAAAGGCGGTGGCAAGGACACAGAAATAGCCAAGCTGATAGACGAAAGGCGTCCCAATCCTTGTCCTGCAGCGCGTTGTAGAAGGCGTTGTTCCATGAATTGAGCAGGACATTCAGTCCGACGATCGAAAGTTCGATCGCAACGACCGCGGCCGAGAAGAATGCGTCCGGCCCAGCGGTCTTCGGAATAGAAATAAGGGCTGGCAATTCGCCACACGATGGCGAGCGTCGAGAATAAGCCTCTCACGGGAGGTCTCCTGTTGGGGAAAAACGGATGTCCTAGCCGACACTATGTCCTTACTAGGGCTAGGGCCGTGTGGACGATCAATTTATCGCGGATTCTCGCACAAAAAGGGCTTATCAAGGGCACCCCTCTGGCAATCGCAAGCATGCGCATTAGCTGCCTAATGTTGCGTCCCGTCGCCGCACCTCGTGACGATTACTTGAGATTGCCTGATCCGGATAATAAAGCTGGATCGAGGAACGGGTTATGGAATAAGACCCGACAATAACTGTTCAAAAGAATAAACCAATCCCAGGGAGGGTGATTGAAATGAGCCAAAACAAGAATTCCTCGACAGCGACGCGCCGCAAGTTTCTGACCGGCGCGGCCGTAGCGGAGCGCGGCAGTTGCAGCGCCGAATGTCGTCAAGTGCGCAGGCCCGATTGCCATGCGCTTGCAAAGCACGTGGCCGTCGAAAGATATCTTCCACGAATACGCGCTCGACTACGCCAAGAAGGTCAACGACATGACCGGCGGCGACCTCAAGATCGAGGTTCTACCGGCAGGCGCCGTGGTGCCCGCGTTCGGACTGATCGATGCCGTGTCGAAGGGAACACTCGACGGCGGCCATGGTGTGCTGGTCTATCATTATGGCAAGCAAAACGCGCTGGCGCTGTGGGGATCGGGTCCCAGGCTACGCGATGGACGCCAACATGCTGCTGGCCTGGCACAGATACGGTGGCGGTAAGGAACTTCTCGCCAAGCTCTATGCGTCGATCGGCCTAAACGTCGTCTCGTTTCCGTACGCACCGATGTACACACAGCCACTCGGCTGGTACAAGAAACCGATTACCAAGCCCGAAGATTTCCAGGGCCTCAAGTTCCGCACTGTCGGCCTCTCCATTGACGTGTTCTCAGCCATGGGCGCGGCGGTGAACGCGCTGCCGGGCGGCGAGATCGTCTCGGCGATGGACCGCGGCCTGATCGAGGCGGCCGAATTCAACAACGCCTCGTCGGACCGCTTACTCGGCTTCGCCGACGTCTCCAAGATCTGCATGCTGCAAAGCTACCATCAGAACGCCGAGCAGCTCGAGATCACCTTCAACAAGACGAAGTACGATGGGCTGCCCGAGAAGTTGAGGGCGATCATCGCCAACGCGAGCCGAGGCGGCGTCGCAGGACATGCAGTGGAAATCGATCGACCGCTACTCAAAGGACTACATCGAGCTGCAGACGAAGGACAACGTTAAGTTCTACAAAACGCCGGATTCGGTGCTCAAGAAGCAGCTCGAAGTTTACGACGTGGTCGCGGCCAAAAAGTCGGCGGAAAACCCGCTGTTCAAGGAAATCATCGCATCGCAGATCAAGTTCGCCAGAGCGGGCGACCCGCTGGGAGCAGGACACCGTCGTGAGCCGCAAAGATGGTGTTCGACTCGGTACTTCGGACCGAACGGTGCGGCCAAGAAGACCTGACGGCGCACTAGAACCGGCAAAAGCACCGTTCGGAACGACGACCGGATGGTGCTTTGTCATTTCAATCTCTTCTTCGGAATAACTGGCGGCGACCAATGAACGGTCCAGAAATTTTTCTGATCATCGACGAAATCAGCACGTGGGTCGGCAAGGCTGCGGCCTGGCTGATTATCGTGCTGATGGCCGTCGTCTGCCTCGAAGTCTTCAAGCGCTACATCATGAACATGCCGACGGCATGGATCTTCGACGCTCGATAATATGCTGTACGGCACGGCGTTCATGCTCTGCGGGGCCTATACGCTGGCACAGAATGCCCATGTCCGTGGCGACTTCCTTTACAGCTCGATGCGGCCGCGCATGCAGGCCTCGCTCGACATCGTATTGTATGTGGTGTTTTTTATCCCTGGAATCGCCGCCCTCATATACGCAGGCTCCGACTACGCCGCCGACTCGTGGCGGATCGGGGAGCATTCGAATGTGACGGCGGACGGGCCGCCAGTCTACCACTTCAAGGCGATGATCCCGCTCGCCGGCGTGCTCGTGATGCTGCAAGGCGTCGCCGAGATCGTGCGCTGCGTCGTCTGCCTCAGGACCGGCGAATGGCCGAGCCGGCTGAAGGACGTCGCGGAAATCGACGTCGTCGAGGAGCAGCTTGCGCACAGCGAATATGTCGACGAGGACTCGCGCAAGATCGCCATCAAGCGGGCGCACGAAATCGACGAGACCGCGCGCCAGCGCGGCATGGGCGGGGACATGAACACATGAGCGATCCGGCACTTGGGCTCTTGATGCTCACGCTCATCGTGATCGTGATCATGATGGGCTTCCCGACGGCGTTCACGCTGATGGGCCTGGGCATGTTTTTCGGCTTCATCGCGTTCTACGTTCCCGGCGCAATCTTGGGCTCACAACCGCGTATTCGACTTGATGGTCGAGCGCACCTACGGCGCCATGACCAACGACGTCCTGATCTCCATCCCGCTATTCGTGCTTGATGGGATACGTGATGGAGCGCGGCGCGCTGGTCGACAAGATGTTCTACTCGATCCAGCTCGCGTTCCGGAAAGTGCCGGCCTCGCTCGCGGTCGCTACGCTGATCGTGTGCACGTTCTGGGGCATCGCCAGCGGTCTGGTGGGCGCGGTGGTCGTGCTGATGGGCGTGATCGCGTTTAATCCCATGCTGCAAGGCGGGATACGACGTGAAACTCGCCTCCGGCGTCATCACGGCAGGCGGCACGCTCGGCATTCTGATCCCGCCGTCGGTCATGATCATCGTCTACGCGGCGGTCGCCGGTCAGTCGATCGGTCGAAGCTGTACGCGGCGGCCATGTTCCCCGGCTTCTTTCTGTCGTTCCTGTATCTCGTCTACATCATCGGCTGGGCGATGATTAATCCGAAGATCGCGCCGCGATTGCCGGAGGAACAAACGAAGGTGCCGGTGCCGGCGTGGCTGCCGAAGTTCGAAGACACCTATCGTTCGCAATCGATCCTGATCTCGCTGGTCAAGGGCGCTGCTCTCGCCGTCGAAGGCAAGGCAGATCGACGCGGAGCGGTCACGGCATCAGCTACTGGATGCTGGTCTCAAATCTTTGTTACGCCCTGGTGCCGTTTATGTTGGTCGCCGGCTCGCTTTGTACGGTCTGGTGGTACGTCGTCATTCATCAGCAGGCGGCTGTCGAGGCCGCCGTGACCGGCGTGCAGCAACTGGGCACTCCAGAGCTGAGTACGACAGCAGGCTACGCCCGCCGAACTGGGGCCGACACTCGAATTTTACCTCTGGTTCTGGGGCATTGCCGCCGCCTGCGCGCTGCTGCAGGTCCGCTACTACTGGAGATTTAACGCCGAGCGGCTCCAGATTGTGAAGCTGCTGACCTCGTCGACGATGCCGCTCGGCATTCTCACCGATCGTCGTGCTCGGCGTTATCCTGTTCGGAATCACGACCGCGACCGAATCCGCCGGCGTCGGCGCCGCCGGCGCCTTTCTGCTGGCGGTGCAGGCCCGCACGCTCGACTGGAAGCGCACCAAGGAGGCGGTGTTCCTGACCGCCAAGACCACCGCCATGGTGTGCTGGCTGTTCGTCGGCTCGGCGCTGTTCTCCGGGGTGTTCGCGATCCTCGGCGGGCAGGCGCTGCTCGAGCACTGGGTGCTCGTCGCTCAATATGTCGCCGATGACAGTTCATGCTCCTGTCGCAGGCGATCATCTTCGTGCTCGGCTGGCCGCTGGAATGGACCGAGATCATCATCATCTTCGTGCCGATCTTCCTGCCGATGCTGAAGCACTTCAACATCGACCCGATCCTGTGGGGCACGCTGGTGTTCGTGAACCTGCAGGCGGCGTTCCTGTCGCCGCCGGTCGCGATGTCGGCGTTCTATCTCAAGGGCGTCGCGCCGCAGCATGTCACGCTCAACCAGATCTTCGCCGGCATGATGCCGTACATGATGATCGTGATCATCTGCATGGTCATCATGTATTTCTGGCCGGGCATGACGCTGTGGCTGCCGAACTACCTCTACGGCAACTGAAACGGGGCTTGTTGCATTGGCCGACAGAGACTTATCGGCGCTGACCGCCGCGCAAACCGCGGCCGAGATCGCGAAGCGGCGCGTTGTCGTCCGAGGAGGTTACGCGCGCCTGCCTCGATCGGATCGAGGCGGCGGAAGACGAGCGTCAAAGCGTTCGCCATCTCGACCCTGAGTTCGCGCTGGCGCAGGCGCGGGAAAGCGATCAGTGGCGCAGAAGCGGCCGGCCGATCGGTCCGCTGCACGGCGTTCCGGTCGCGGTCAAGGACATCATCGAAACCGCAGACTGGCCCACCGAGTGCGGCTCGCCGCTGCTGCGCAGGCCGGCGGCCGCGCAATGACGCGACCGTGGTTTCGAAATTGCGCGCGGCGGGAGCCGTGATTGTCGGCAAAGACGGTGACAACTGAATTCGCCTATTTCAGTCCCGGTAAGACCGCGCAACCCGCACGATCCAGAGCGCACTCCCGGTGGTTCGTCGTCGGGGTCGGCGGCGGCAGTGGCGGCGGGAATGGTGCCGATCGCGCTCGGCTCGCAAACGAACGGTTCGATCATCCGGCCGGGAGCGTTTTGCGGTGTTTTCGCGATGAAGCCCAGCCACGGCCTCGTTTCGCAGGGCCGGCGTACTGCCGCTGTCCCGCACCCTCGATCACATTAGGCCCATTCGCGCGCTCGATCAGAAGACATCGCGCTGGCGCTCGATGCCATTGCCGGTTTCGACGCGCGACGACCCCGATACCCGCCCGCTGGCGGCAAGCAAACTTCCGAAAGACCGCTACAGAAGAGTTCGGGCTCGATCCTCGGCTGGCGTTTGTGAAGACACCGATGTGGGACAAGGCCGACGCCGACACGCGCGAGGCATTCGAGGACCTCGCGAAAGAACTCGGCGAAACCTGCTTTCAGCTACGATTTGCCGGCCCACTATGCGTCCGCCTGGACCTCGCATCGTGCGATCATGGCGACCGAGATGGCGCACAATCTGGGCAAGCTGACCGATACGGGCAGCGACAAGGTCAGCAAGCAGTTCCGCGACCTGATCGCGGACGGGCCGCAAGGTCACTGCCACGGACTACCTTGGCGGCCATTGCCGAAGGCCGGCGCCATGCGAGCGGCCATCGAGGGAATTGTTCCAGCAGCAGTGCACCGCCATCATCACGCCTGCGGCGCGCGGTGTCGCCCCAAAGGGTGCAAGCAACCGGCGATCCCGGTGTTTTGCACATTCTGGACCTTGCTCGGCCTGCCAGCCATTACGCTGCCGCTTTTGACCGGCGAGGATGACATGCCGCTTGGCGTTCAACTTGTTGGCGCGCCCGGCGACGACGCCCGTCTGCTGCGCACGGCGCAGTGGCTGGTAACGAAACTTGTTGGAGCACAATGACGCGCGATATCCTTGTGCGTGGCGTGGCTGCCATCGGTCCTGTCGACTTCTGGCGTGCGGCGCGGCCGCGCCGGCCGACCAGTTTCCGTTCGACCAGGAGTTTCTGCTCGACGCAGCGCCGATGCGGCCGGGAAAGCGCAATGCCGATCCTGCTTCGTCGAGCCAAACGGCAATGCCGAAGATCGACCTGTGGTGCAAGTCCGTGTCGGCGCGTGTTGACGATCTCCGACACGGCCATGAAGATCGAGCCCGGCCCGCTGCCGGAAGGATTTGCCGGAGATGCTGAGTGCAGGGGCAATGCAGCGCCTGAACGCATGCAGGCAGATCAGGACCTGCTCGCGGTGCTGGCGCAGGTTAGCGGCTGGCAACGCCAGAACGAGGGCATCGTTCTCCTCGGGCCGACCGACGCTGAAATTCCGCCCCAGCGATCACTAGCGAGGCATCATGGGCGCACATCCGCGCATCGCTTTGATCGGTGGCGGGATCGGCGGGCTTGTCGCCGCCATTGCGTTAGCGTGCCAGCGCGGGCTTGAGCCGCATTGGTGTTCGAACAGGCAGACAGGCTGAAAGAAGTCGGCGCCGGCATTCAGATTACGCCCAACTCGACAAGGATCCTGCGCGCGCTCGGGCTCGAAGATGCGGTGCGTAAGCGCGGCTTCGAGCCCGGTTTCATGCTGACGCGCGACATGACTCACCGGCGAAGTTTTTGTTCCGAACCCAGGCCAAAGGCGCGATGGCCGAACGTTTTGGCGCCGGCTGGTTTCAGATTCATCGCGCCGACCTGCTCGACATCCTGACCAGCGCACTGGACGGTGCCGACATCCGCCTGAACGCACCCTGCGTTGCGGTAAAAGCTCGCGGACGATGGTGCGACGGTCGAGATCGGCGGCGGGCAGCGCGAACGATTTGATGTCGTGGTCGGATGCGACGGCATTCGTTCGTTGGTGCGTGCCAGCGCTTCATGGCAGGAAGCAGAGTGTCCGCTTTACCGGCAATATGTGTTGGCGTGCGCTGGTGCCGATCAGTGCACTGCCGGAAAAACCATCTCCGAGCCCGTCATGAACTACTGGATGGGCCGACGCGGCCACGTCGTGGCGTATTTCGTACGCGGCGGTGCGTTGATCAATCTCGTGGTCGTCACGGAAACCGATCAATGGGTGGAGAGTCGCCTGGTCTGTGGAAGGCCGCCGGGAGGACATGCTCGCGGCATTTCCGAAGGCGCATCGCAGCCTGCGCGTACACTGCTTGAGAGCGTCGAGCGTTGCTTCAAATGGGGGCTGTTTGACCGTGATCCCTTGCCGCACTGGAGCGAAGGCCGCGTGACCCTTCTTGGGAGACGCTGCCCATCCGATGCTGCCGTTCCTGTCACAAGGCGCGCCGCGTCGGCGATTGAAGACGGCTATGTGCTCGCGCGCGAATTGCGCGGACTCCGCATGATCCCGGCGCCGCCCTCTGCCGCGTACGAAGCCGAGCGGCAGACCGCGCACAGCACGCATTCAGCTGGCTGCACGTGCGTCAGGGTGAAGTATTCCACCTGCATTCGCCCTGGGCGCGCATCAAACGCGCCCTTCGTCTCGACAGGTTCGAGAAACCGAGGGCGGACCTGCTCAGCAAGGATTGGATCTGACAGCTACGACCCGATCGCATCTCAATGAAAAGGGCGCGGCTCACGCCGCGCCCTTCTTAGATTTGCGTCGGATCTAGAAGCCCATCCCGCCGCCCATTCCGCCGCCGGGCGGCATGGCGGCTGGCGCTGGCTCCTTCGGTAGTTCGGCGACCATGGCCTCGGTGGTCACCAGCAGGCCGGCGACCGATCCCGCATCCTGCAGAGCCGTGCGCACAACCTTGGCCGGGTCGACGATCCCGGCCTCGATCATGTCGACATACTTTTCGTCCTGGGCGTCGAAGCCGATAGGTCTCCGACTTCTCGTCCACGATCTTGCCGACCACGATCGATCCTTCGACGCCGGCGTTTTCCGCGATCTGACGGATCGGCGCTTCGAGGGCCTTGAGCACGATGTTGATGCCGGCCTGAACGTCCGGCATTCTCGTTGCTGGATCCGGCCGACCGCCTTCTTGGCGCGGAGCAGGGCGACGCCGCCGCCCGGCACGATGCCTTCCTCGACCGCGGCGCGGGTCGCGTTGAGCGCGTCCTCGACGCGGTCTTTCTTTTCCTTGACCTCGATCTCGGTCGCACCGCCGACGCGGATCACCGCGACGCCGCCGGCGAGCTTGGCCAGCCGCTCCTGCAGCTTCTCCTTGTCGTAGTCGGAGGTGGTTTCCTCGATCTGCGCCTTGATCTGCTGGACGCGCGCCTCGATGTCCGGCTTCTTGCCGGCGCCGTTCGACGATCGTGGTCTTTTCCTTCTCGATGATGACCTTCTTGGCGCGGCCAAGCATCGCGGTGGTGACGTTCTCAAGCTTGATGCCGAGGTCTTCCGGAGATCAGCTGGCCGCCGGTGAGGATCGCGATGTCCTCCAGCATGGCCTTGCGGCGGTCGCCGAAGCCGGGCGCCTTCACGGCCGCGACCTTGAGGCCGCCGCGCAGCTTGTTCACGACCAGCGTGGCGATCGCCTCACCTTCGACGTCCTCGGCGATGATCACGAGCGGCTTGCCCGACTGCACGACCGCTTCCAGCACGGGCAGCATCGACTGCAGGCCGGAGAGCTTCTTCTCGTGCAGCAGGATGTAGGCGTCCTCGAGCTCGGCCAGCATCTTCTCGGCATTTGTGATGAAATAGGGCGAGATGTAGCCGCGGTCGAACTGCATGCCTTCGACGATCTCGACCTCGGTCTCGAGCGACTTGGCTTCCTCGACGGTGATGACGCCCTCGTTGCCGACCTTCTGCATCGCTTTCGCGATCATCTGGCCGATATTGGCATCACCGTTGGAAGAGATGGTGCCGACCTGGGCGACTTCGGCCGAAGAGCTGACTTTCTTGGCGCGCTTTTCGATGTCCTTGACCACGGCGTTGACCGCGATGTCGATGCCGCGCTTGAGATCCATCGGGTTCATTCCGGCGGCGACGGATTTGGCGCCTTCCCTCACGATGGCCTGAGCGAGCACCGTCGCCGTGGTGGTGCCGTCGCCGGCGAGATCGTTCGTCTTCTGGGCGACCTCACGCACCATCTGGGCGCCCATGTTCTCGAACTTGTCCTCGAGTTCGATTTCCTTTGCGACGGTGACGCCGTCCTTGGTGATGCGCGGAGCGCCGAACGACTCTTGTCGAGCACGACGTTGCGGCCCTTCGGGCCGAGGGTGACTTTCACAGCATTGGCGAGGATGTCGACGCCGCGCAGCATGCGCTCGCGCGCCTCACCCGAAAATTTTACGTCTTTGGCAGCCATTTCAAATTACTCCGTTGGATTCGGTGCGACTTAGGCGATCACGCCCATGATGTCGGACTCCTTCATGATCAGGAGTTCCTCGCCGTCGAGTTTGACCTCGGTGCCCGACCACTTGCCGAACAGCACGCGATTGCCCGGCTTCACGTCGATCGGGATGAGCTTGCCGCTCTCGTCGCGACCGCCCGGGCCGACAGCGATGACTTCGCCTTCCTGCGGCTTCTCTTTGGCGGTGTCGGGAATGATGATGCCGCCTTTGGTCTTCTCTTCGGCGTCGATGCGGCGCACGACCACGCGGTCGTGCAGTGGGCGAAACTTAGTCTTGGCCATGGGCTTCCTCGTGGCGCTGGCGCGCCTCTGGTGTAACCGAAAGTATCGATTATTCAGTGATTTAGCACTCTATCGAAAAGAGTGCCAAACGCTGCCCGGGAAATATTGTTTCTGGGCCGGGAGTCAAGATGAGCGATCGCTCAGATCTGACATCACAAGCTGATTCAAAGCTCTCCTTGCGCTGTCCGTTTTTGCCCTCCAAAGTCTTTCGCGCCTGCCTTGCAAGGAGCCGGAATGATCAACTCAAATCGCCCAGCACTGTCGATCGCCATGGCCCTCGGACTGCTTCGCGCTGGGACTAGCCGGCTGCTCGACCGGCGGACCGCAAGCTCGATCAGCCGGCTGCACCTGCAATGGGTCCGGCGTTGCCACCGGCCTTTCCGCCGCAGGACATTGTCGGCCGCTGGGGGCTTGCCGCCTATCACAAGGAGGAAGACCGCGCGCGTACGGAAGCAGCGGCAGCGAGAGGTCAGTGCAAACAGCCTTACGTCATCACGCTTGGGCCCGAGCGGCGGCGTCATGATGTACCTGGCGGACCAATCAACGCCGACCGAGCTGCGTCTGAGGGGCGGTCCCGGCGGCAAAACCTACATCGGACCTGCCGACGGCGAAGTTGGCGGATCGCAGGATCGCGAAGTGGTTCTGTTCGACGGCCGCATATTGATCCTGCGTTGGATGGATTCAGAAGTGCAGGGCCGTTACGGCACGATGGTTCTATGTCCGTTGCGGCACCGAAGGCGCACCGCGCACCGCCGCAAACCCAAGCCGAAAACGGCGCCGAAGCCGCAATAGTTGCGCACCGTCCACAGCGGCGGTGAGCACAACCTGTGCCCGCGTGCTGAGACGCATAAGCTTCGTCGTCTGCAACGGCTGCGCCAGTGATTGCTGCGCGTGACTTTATCGACGGCCCTTGGCGCGCTGTGCCGGTGCTCGGCGTCACGCAGATTCTCTCCTGGGGCACGATCTTCTACACACCGGTACTGATTGTTCCGCTGATCGCGGCCGATCGCGGATGGTCCATCTCCTTCGCCATGGGTGGCTTTTTCGGTTGGGCTTCTGATCGCTGGGCTCGTCGCGCCTTACGTCGGCCGATTCGATCGATCGCTTCGGCGGTCATGTCGTCATGACGATCGGCTCGTTGGTCGGAGCGCTTGGACTTTTCTCTGATCGTGCACGCCAGCAGTCCGGTTGCCTATTACGCCGTCTGGATGGTGCTCGGTGTCGCCATGGCGGCAAATCTTTACGATCCCGCTTTCGCGACGCTCGGCCGCATATTCGGCGTTGGCGCTCGCCGGCCGATTACGGCTCTGACGCTCGCCGGCGGTTTTGCGTCAACCGTGAGCTGGCCGGTGACGCATCTTCTGATCGAGCGCGTAGGCTGGAGCGGCACCTATCTTGTCTACGCAGCACTTATGGCCTGCATCGCCGCGCCTCTTCACGCTTTTGGCTTGCCGCGCAGCCGCTACGAGACAGATTTGCCGGCAACAAAAGGGCAGCGGAGAGCCAGCCAAGATACTGCCGCCGCACGGGTTGCCGTTCATATTGGTCGCTTCGGCATTCGCATCTTACGCGTTCGTTCCTTCCGGGCTTCTCGGCACATCTGCTCGCAATATTTGCGTCGATCAGGCATCGAGGCGGGGACCGTCGTCTGGATTGGAGCATTGTTTGGGCCCGCACAAGTTGGCGCGCGGCTGATCGAGTTCACCTTCGGGCGCAATCTGCATCCGCTGTGGGTGGTGCGCTTCGCGCTCAGCACGCTGCTATGCGCCTTCGTCATGCTGGCATTCTTGGGCGTGTCAACGGGCACGGCGGCGACATTCGCGCTCATGTTCGGCGGCGCCAACGGTCTTGTGACAATCACGCGCGGCGCGGTCCCGTTGGCGTTGTTTGGCGCATCCGGCTATGGGCGCCTGATGGGCCGCCTTGCGGCGCCGTTCCTGCTGATGCAATCGGCCGCGCCTTTGGTGATGGCATTTGTGGTCGAACGCGCTTCTGATCCGGCGGCGCTGGCTCTTGCCGCCGGCTTTGCGTCGATCGCGCTGGTCTGTTTTATCGCGATCCGCCGGCCGGGCTAGGCAAACATCGCGTCGATGTCGAGCTGGCTCGCATGGCCGGCCGCTCCATCAGAGTCGCGGACCATTGATTAGTTCTGTCGGAGGTGAAGGCTTCGATGCCTGAGCCGGTTGGCGCGCCGGCGCCGCTGTGGCGTTGGATCATGGCCACGCAGTCGTTCTTCGACCGTCGATCAGCATTGCGATCACCTTGCCGATGCGCTGGCCTGCGAGATCCTGGAAATTGCACGCCTCATAAATGCGGACAACATGATCCTGCACATCCTGCGCGAGGCCGTGGTGGTAATCGTCATTCAGCGCAGAGGCGAGGGCGCGTGCGCAGTCGTCAACGGCCTCTGCCGACGCCAGAATTTTCTGTGTGGCGGTTTCCATGCTTTCGACGGCGGCGCTGAGTTCGCCGGCCCGCGCGCGCCATCCGGCGGTCGTTGCCGTCGTTGATGAGCGCGCGAAAGCTCACGCATGTTGCGCAGGATGACCGAATTGGATGACACTCGCGCCAGCTCCGACTCCAGCTTCGCGGCAGGTTGCGTTTCTGTCGACGACCGGCTGGGCGGAGTCATCCGGCGTCGCGGCCGCCGAGGCGCCGCCAACCATCTGCTCGATACGAAATACTTTGCGTTGCACGCGCAACTTTTACCGGAAACCGCATTAACGCGGCGTTGCAGAGCGCGTGTGAAACCGCCCGTTTACCATGCCGCATCGTGGTTTACGGCAATTTACCAATCGGTGTGCCGTTTGGCGCTTTTACTCGTGACGTCGAGTGAAATCGCAAGGGTTGCATCCATGCTGGCGTTCGCTTGTTGTCGGAGTGGTTACGGTTTCGTTGTCCGGGCGCTGCATCGGCCCAGTCGCTGCTTCGCTTGCATCCGATCCGGCACCGGAAACGCCGCTCCACCGTCCTGGCCGCCGCGCAGCGGGAACTGCCGCCAAATCCCGGTGACCGGGTTCATCGAATTCCTGTTCGGTGAGTCGCGCGCGTCAGACTCAACGCGGGTCGCAGTCAATGGTTTGGCGCCCGCCACACGGCAGGACTATTCCCGCTATGAGCAGAACGGGGCGAGCTGGCGTACCAGCGCGCCTTCGGACGACCGGGATGCAGGAACCAGCAGCGCTCGGACGAGCCCATCGATCCGCGCTTCCTGCGCCAGGAGGTGCGCTTACAACGGGACGGAAACGCCCGGCACGGTGGTCATCGATACGGCGAACCATTTTCTGTATCTGGTCGAGGCCGAGGGCGGGGCGATCCGCTATGGCATCGGTGTCGCGCGACCGGGCTTCGCATGGTCAGGTCGGCATGCGGTTTACGGCGAAAAAGAATGGCCGGACTGGATTCCACCGGATGAAATGCTCAGGCGCCAGCCATGCACCTGCCGCACTTCGTCGCCGGCGGTCCGCACAATCCGCTTCGGCGCCCGCGCACTTTATCTCGGCTCGAGCATCTATCGCATCCATGGCTCGAACGAGCCTTGGACAATCGGCAAGAACGTGTCGTCCGGATGCATCCGCATGCGCAATGCGGACGTCATCGACCTCTACGAGCGCGTGAAGGTCGGCACCAAAGTCGTGGTGATGTAGCCGATCTCAGGCGCTGTCGCCGCCGCCGAAATCGCCGCCGAAATCGACGCCTGAATCGACATCGTCCGTCGAGATCGACTCGTCCGCGAAGCGCTGTCGTCGTCGAACAGCGACGGCAGAGCGTGCATCGCCGCGCGCGTCGCCGCCGATATCGTTCAGACCCGCATCGCGAGCGAGATCGCTGCCGGCGGCGCTGCTGTTGTCCCATGGCGAGCCTGACGGCTGCGGATCAGCTGCGAACGCACGTCGATCCGTGGTGGCCGAACATCGAACTGATCGAGTTGAGCAGCAGCGCGCCGCCGATCACGCCTGCGGCCGAGGCTGCAGCAGTGCCGAGGAACGAGCCGCCCGCGATGACGGCGCGCAGTCGCGGCAAGAGTGCCGCCATTGTTCCAGCGCGGATCGGGACCAGCCGACGCGCCCGGGCGAACGCTCGGGCACGGATGTCCCGCCCGGCGGCCCGTCAGCGACCTGACGCATGCTGTCGAGAAAACCGCCCGTCGGCGGCTAGCGCCGGATCTTCGCCGGTGAGTTCGCGGATGCGCGCATCCGCGCGCCTGAGCGCCTCATCCTGTACCAGCACCGTCTGCACGAGCGGATAGATTGCGTGCGGCGCACGCGCCAATCCTTCGGAGATTGCGCGCTCGGCTTCGCCATCGCGGGGCGCATTCTCAAGCCGGGCGAGCCGATCGAACAGTTCGTCAACCAGCTGGCGTTCCTGTGGGGTCATGGCGTCCTCCCGTAACCATCGGCGCGTGTTATCTAGGCAGCGCGCGCGGTTTTCGCCAGTAGGGCGGGCAAGCACGACGCCGTGGTCGGCCAAAACCCTCGGGAAAGCATCGGAACTGAAGAAGGCGAATTCGTGCTCGCGCAGGGTCGTCAGCGAGATCGAGGCTTTTAGCGCGTCGATCGACGAAGCCCGGATGACACATGACGAGGCCGCCGTCGGGCAGGCCGCGACAGAAACCGCGGGAAAATCTTCTCGAAATTCGCTCTGGAGTTGAAGCGTAGGTTCCGGCAAAGCCCGGATTGAACTTAATGCCCAGTCTTTTGGCTTTCCGGCGGAACCCGACGCTGAGAATGTCGAGGGCCAGCGCCTTCCGGTCCTGCAAGCCGGCGGCCGCACTTGCGCCGGCGCGCACTGCCTGACCCAGGCCTCGAGGCGCTCCTTGCGCGACGACTCTGAGGAAAGCATCACGCATCTGAGGAAACAGATGGACGTGCTGGTGACCATCGACGAAAATCCGGTGGGCGGCCAAACACATCGATGAAAGCGCCGAGTTGGGTGGCGATTTCAGTGATCAATAGCTCCGATTGCAGACGACGCGCGACTGCCGCCCGCAAGCACGTCGTTGAGCGGCAGGAAGCGGCCCTTGCGCAAAGGCGAAAAATTCGCGCTCATTGGGCTGAAGGGTGCGGTCAGGGTGACGTGCAAGCCGAGGTCCGCGCGCTTTTCGCCTGAATTGAGCGTATCGAGCGCGGCCGCTTCGTCGCTGTTGAAATGCGGCGACGCCACCATGATCGAGGTGGCGTTGATACGTCCGCGCAGCGATCAGTTCGCGGATGCCGCGCGCTCACGCCCGGCGAAATTCCATAGTCATCTGCGCACAGCCAGATGTGGCGAGGGCCCGTAGCGCATGACGCTGCGCTTGTCTTACTCGGCCGCGCGAGAGGCCATCGGTCGTGCCTTGGCCGATTCACTCGCACGCTTCACGCTGTGGTCGGCGACGAAATAGACCGGCCGACCTTTGATCTCGGCAAGCAGCTTGCCGATGTATTCGCCCAGCACGCCGATGAGGATCAGTTGCACGCCGCCGATCACCATGACGCTGACCACCAGCGAGGGATAGCCGGGCACGTCCTTGCCGTAGAGCAGCGTTTCCAGCACGATCCAGCTGCCGAAGAAGAGCGCGGTCGACCGCGAGCAGCAGGCCGAGCAGGCTGGCGACGCGCAGCGGCGGCCACCGAGAACGACGTCAGTCCCTCGATCGACAAGCCGATCAGCGTCCACACATTCCAGGTCGTAGCTGCCGTGCTGCGCGCAGCGCCGGCTCATAGTCGACTCGCGTCTGGCGAAACCCGATCCAGCTCGACAGTCCCTTGAAGAAACGGTTGCGTTCCGGCATCTGCCGAAGCGCAGCGGCGGCGCGCGGCGACAACAGGCGGAAGTCGCCGGCGTCTTCCGGAATTTTGTGACGCGCACCCCAGTTCAGCAAGGCGTAGAACGAGCGAACGCCGGTCCGCCGCAGCCAGGATTCATTCTCGCGATGTGCCTTCGCGGTATAGACGACGTCGTAGCCATCATCGAGCCAGCGCGTGACCAGCGTGTCGATCAGATCGGGCGGATGCTGTCCGTCGCCGTCCATGAACAACACGGCGCCGAGCCGGGCGTGATCGAGACCCGGCGAGCAAGCGCGGCTTCCTTGCCGAAATTTCGCGACAGCGTGACGACCTGAATGTCGAGCGGGATCGCGGGAAGCGATCTGGCGACGTCGCCGGTGTCGTCGCTGCTGCCGTCGTCGACATATACGACCTCGACAGGTTCAGTCCGCGCCTGGTTTGCAGGTAGCGCGCGACCTCGGCGATGCGTTCGTGCAACGCGGGCAGGCCTTTGGCCTCGTTGAATAAAGGCACGACGACCGACAATGTCGGCGTCGACGATGATGCCCGCGCGCGTGAGCCTGATTTGGTCGGTTTAACCGCCATCCGTGGTGAACCTGTCGCCCCGTTCTCGGCGATCTATACCGCACCGGAATGGCGCTGTCGCGCCCCGGCCTACCGGGACATGATTTGCCGTGCTAATCGAAAGCGGACGATGATCCCGGCGCCCGTCCAAAACATCCTCGACCGTCTTGCGGTCGCCTGGCATGAGCGCGCCATCGCGCTCAAGGCAGCCAGTTTTCGCGCTGGTCGGCGTTGTCAACACCGCCATCGATTTCAGCGTTTTCTGACGACCGCCAATTTCCTACGACTGGCCGCTGGTCCTTGCCAACGTGGTGGCCTGGCTGGTGGCCGTGACTTTCTCCTATGCGATGAATTCCTTCATCACGTTCGGTCCCGAATCTGGCCGCATCCTGCGGTGGCGCGACTATGCGAGCTTCGGCGCCTCGGGGTTGCCGGGATGGTTGCGAGCACGGCAACATTGCTCGCGCTGTCCTATTTCATTCCGGTGCTGCTGGCGAAGCTTGCATCGATCTTGGTGAGCTTCGTCGGTAAATTTCTCGCTTTCGCATTTCGTCGTGTTCCGCGAACGTCCGCCGCGCGAAAACACCGGACGAATAGGTACAGGACACAAACGAGTCCATGCATGCAGTACGATGACAATCTGAAAGCCGATGTTCTCGGTTCTGCGAACGGGCAGCAGCTCGCGATAGCGCCAAAGGTCGGGCGGTCGCCTTGCCAGAGTCTCCCTGCTCAGATGCCTTGCGAACGCCTTCGAGATCGTAACGTACGAGCAACGGTTTGCCGGCGCGTGACAGATTGTGCACTTGGTCAGCCTCGTGGCGTTCGCCGGTCATCGCGCATTCGAGATGAGTGACGAAACTGGGAAGATCGGCTGTCAGATTGTCATCGTACTGCATGCGTGGACTCGTTTGTGTCGTACCTATTCGTCCCGGTGCTTCGGCGCGGCGGTCGTTCGCGGAACACGACGAAATGCGAAAGCGAGAAATTCACCACGAAGCTCGACCAGGATCGATGCAAGCTTCGCCAGCAGGACAGGAATGAAATAGGACAGACGCCAGCAATGTTGCTGGCCATCCCTGACAAATCACGTAATCAGAACCTCGCGACCAGATCGGGACGAATTCATCGTAAGTCACGGCGATCTTCAGGCACCACCACGCGGCAGAACAGAGAATGGCATCTGGCCGGCCCGTCAAACGAATCGACGGCGGTGACTAACCGACCAGCAAATGTTTGCCTTGAGCCCCAATGGCCTCACATCTGACATTTGTCAGCGGACGGCGCCGAGATCATCATCATATTTTTGCAACCAAATCCCGGCCGGGGCACGGCTAGCTATTATATAGATCGCCGAACAGGCATTGAAAGTTCCCGAACCCAGGCCGACAAATCAGGCGCATAGGCGATGATCAGCCCAGCAGCTGTCAACGGCGAGAGACCAGGCTGCCGCGTTATGTGGCTATCATATCACTGCTACCAGCCGCCGTTGCCCGAATGTGCGGGTCATCATATCGACGACGGAGGTAGCTGACGACACCGTGACCGATGCCAGATCACTTCCGCAGTCATGGTATCCAGGTAATGCCTTTATCGCAGGGCGGGAAGCTGCGCTTCTTGCAGGTCTCGATCCGACCATACCGTGTTGTTCATCGGGGCGTGATGATGCGCCGCGGATCTGGTCGACGTGTCGCAGCTGGCTCGTAGTCAGCTTTACGGCGAAGATCGTCTATAAAAGGCGAGCCGCGACAACCGGCGTTCACCCGTTCGCCAGCTGAGACCAGCACCGTCCAGATGCCAGGCGACTCACTGCCAGCGCCTGCTGCCCTTTCGGCAATCGCCGACCATTCTTCAAGGGCAACTGGATCGGAGTCGGAGCACCAGTCGCGGCATACGACGAGACAGTGGACGCTGATCGGCCGAGAGACTCACTTCGTTCTCGTGGCCCGCTTCGCGTCGCCAGCGCCACCATCGGCCTTCGCGGCGAACTCGGCGGTGAGATCGTGTGAAACGGCGATGTCTGGCCGATCCTTCCTGTCAGCATCATGATCGACGTGCAGCTCATCCTCATCGGCGTGTCGAAGCGCAGTACGCATCGACGAAACTGCTCGCCGGATCGACTGAACCCTGAGCTGCCGACCACGCACCGTGGCGTGCGATGAATATCGGCGACCGATAACGCTGGCTGTGAAGCTGGAGTGGATGGAGCGTCTTCGAATCACCGTCTGGTTGATGCTGGACAATATGGGTGCCGGGCAGCGGGCATCCGCGGCTTTTGTCGCGCGATGGTTGATCAAGCCATCGATCATGAATGAAATCGCGCCGCTCGACGGCGATGAAGCGACGCGCTTGAATTCAGGTGAGCGTGCGGACACTCGGCACTACGCGACCTCGCGATCGTTTGATGAGCAATTTCGCCGCTATGAGAACACTTCATCGCTGCGGCGCCTTGCGCGGGCCGTTGCGCCCAATCAGGGTATTGATTACTGGATCGCGACAACTTCGCGCGCATCGTGATGTTGAGCGGACCGCTCAGTAGACGATGCCAGCGCATGACTCTCGGGCTCACGACGCTCCGCCAGATCATCGCCAGGGCTCGACTGGTGCATTTGTCACGCCCGCGCCGGAAACGCAAATTCAAACACCTGGATTGACACGAGGACTCGCTGGAACCAGGGACTAGTCGAGCTGGGAGACCTTCAATTCCCGGGCAATTTCGAGAGATTTTCACCTGACAACTGCCGGATGATGATCTCATTCGCTGCTTTACCGTCGGGCGTCACGGGCTGATGCGCTTAACAAACTCGGTGCGACTCACGACCTCGCGTGCTCTTTCTTCACTCGACACTCAAGGGTTTGTAATTTACGGCGTCGTCGCGCCCGCCTACGGCGAATGCTGCCTAGACGCCGATGGTCTGGGAGGTTGCCATATTTTCCACGAGAACACTGGTACAAGCTCGCCCGGCAGTGCACCCCGCGTATCGAATAGCGCGCAATCTCAAGTTAACTTTGCCGCGCGCCACACTGATCCTCCCTTTGTTGAAGGCGATATGCAAAGATGAACGAGACGGATTCGTCCGCGGCTCACCGACGGCCCCGACGAATTATTCTGGACGGCTGCGTCAGTCTGGCGGGCCGCGCGGACGTCGGCGACGGCTGATCCGCGGGATAATCGGCGTCATGCTGCTGGCCGCGCTATCGGGTGTATCAGCGCGGCGTCGACGCAGTAACGATCAGCGGCGCGCTCTTCTCAACTCCATCAGTTCAATGTTCGCCGGATCCTGCTGAACATCGCCGTCGAGGCTCACCATGTAAACTGTAGATCTGGAGGTAATGAGTGGCGACACGCGAGGATCACGCCGCTGTTCGACATTTGGCGCGCGAACGATCTCGACATTCAGGTGATCATTCGGCGGCGACTTGCCTGATCGGCTACATCACCACGGTGAATGCCGACCTTCTGCGCTCGTAAGGTCAACGTGCGCATCCTGACGACGTTCTGCCGATTGACGCTCATTCAATGAACCGCATAGATGCTCGAGCCAGCGCCGCATCCGATCATGTGGGTTCTGGCTGGCGCCTGAGCATTTCCTCCGGTGGGTCAATCGGCCATTCTTTTTCCGAAACCTGCCGTTCCTGACATCAGATCCCGATCTCTCGCGACACCCGATCTGCATAACAGAAGACACCATTTCGGCACGATACAGAAAATGGTTGGCCGTATCGGCGACCGTTTCCATTCCGTATGAGCAACCTCGGCGCGGAAGCGCTGTCGTAATCGCTGTGGTTCCTTTCTGATGAAAGGGCCGCTTCGCCGTTCTGCTCATGGCTCAATCACCATGGCGGGCGCCGAACTCTGACGCGACCCCGCGCGCAGGCTACCGGGCGGGGCTGGCGACGGTTAGCGGCGTTCAGGCGGTGGAGGCGTTTCCGGTGCTTAGATGAATGAGCAGACGATGCAACATCTTATTAACACCGTAACCTCCAGCAGCGAGCGCGCGCCGCTATGATTCACGGCGCAAACGAAACGCGACAATTGAATTGCCGTAAACCCGATGCGGCATGGTGGGCTGAGTGGTTACGCGCGCCTACTAACACCGCGTTGGCAACCACGGGCTGCGCGTGCAACTGGGCTGCCGCATCAGTGTTGGCGATCAGCGGCTGCGCGAGGCTGACTCCGCCCGGCCGGTTAATGAAAGAAACCTGGAAACTGGTCGGGGAAGCTGGCGCGGCTGGCTATCCAATTGGTCATCATCGCAACATCATCATTCAACTCATCCACGACCAGCGACCACCGAATCTTTGCGCGACCGGCGGAAGAACTCCGCCGTCAGCATCGGAAACCGCCACGCAAAATTCTGGCACGTCGGCAACCGCGCATCGCCTCACCTCTGCGCTGGGCGATTACCACCGCATTTCGCGCCTGGAATATCGTCATGTTGTCCTTGAGGCGTGCAATTTCGGATCTCGGCAGGTCATCTGTGCTGATGACGTCGAGGCGACTCATTACAACGCGAGCAACCGGCAACCGGTTCGCATCAGCGACAGAACTTATCAATGGTCCGCCAGCTTGATCGGCCATCTGTATTCGATATCGACGCGATGTTGCCTAGCCGGCCGGCGGATCACGTCGACCAGTGCAATCGACGCAAGCCACTGTGAACCAGCGGCTGAAGCGTTCGACAATGCCGACGCAAAGGCGCGGCCGATGCATCCGGCGGAACGCTGCGCAACAACATCGGCACCCGTAATAGCCGATGCTCAGATAATAACCAATGGTGCGGCGCCGCCAATCGTCCTGGGGAGCAGATGGCCCCGCCGAATATCTTTCGCCATACCCGTAATTTTTGTGTTTGTGTTTGGCTTTCAACAGCGATAACGAAGAAGCGCACCGCCCACGTGATCGCCTAAAGGCAATTCATCGGTCGCGCGGAGCCCAGGCAAGGCGATCCGACGACGTCCCTGCGAATCACGCATTCAAATCCAAATGCGAGCAGTCATGGCCGGAGGACAATGCAAACGCCTGGCGACCAATATAAATGGCGGCCGCTCGCGGCGTAATGCTGGCTGGCTTCTCCATATTTGAGTCGACGATCATTTCGAGCGACACGCGGGCCGGAAAAGAAGAAGCGACGGCGATACCAACCGCAAGATACCGCGTGGCGGTAATAAGTGCCATTCCAGCACCGACGCGCTCGGTAGATCACCGGCCAATGAAACTCAGATCGGCCGTCATGAAGGTAACGCGACCGGTAGTGCACATCATGAGGTTTTTATATGGCGCGCGCTGCTCGGCACCATCCGGGCGGCAATGTAACCGGGTTAACTGGCGTGCACGATCAGGCAAGCGCTCCGATAACGAGACGTGGTCATGACGACGCGCATGACCGCCCGGCGTCGATCAGATGGCGACATGAAACGATCCCCTGAAACTGCCCATGGCAGGCGACCCGCGTCGGCGGCGTCAGCCTGGAACGATCAATCCAACCGATCATAAAGATCGATAACCCTACAAGTAGTGACTTTTATACCGCACATGGCACTCAGGGCCGTCGATAAGAGTCGCACCAATCTGGCGCGGCTGTCTGGGCGGCTGAAACTATAAATCCCAGCACGCGAGGCACGATCTCACGCCGCCATGGACAGTCATATCTGGCGCTTTCATTTTCAGCTTGGGTGCCCGCGGCAGTGCTGTCAACAGACATAGACCATCGTGCCATGGCACCTGCACTTCTGAATCCGGCCTTGGGATCAATATGCGATATCGAGATAACGCGATCCTGCCTTCACCGTCGGCGGAATCTATGTAGTCCTCAGGCGATCGTGATGTCTGCCGGAAGTATCATGTTATACCGCTAAGCTGGCCTGACGACTGGGCTGTTTGCACTGACACTCGCTGCCCACTCCATGCAGCAACGGTCTTCTTTAGTCAGGCGGCAAGCCCCCAGCGGCCGACAATAAGCGAGTCAGTGGCACCCAGTGCAAGCGTGGCTGATCGGTGCCCTCACGGTCGGCTGTATGGCCTCGAGAGGCAGTGCTAGGCGACTATTGTCGTTCAGCTCAGCACAGGCAGGCATGAGTTTTGGAGAGGCAAAAACAGATGCGCAGGAAAACTTTGGATCAGCACGATCAGATCTGAGCGATCACGCTCTACTCGGCAGAGTATTTCAGCGTTGTACTCTTTCGATAAAGGTCTTCGATCGCTGAGATGTCGATGCTCGGTTACACTTTAGAACGCAGCGCCACGAGCCTGAAAGACAAAAAAGATCTGCTGCGCGACCGCGATAGCGCCGCATCGAGGGGGACCAAAGGCACATTGCCGCCCAAAGTACGGGGCGAGATCGCTGTCGGCCCGAGATCGCGACAGAAAGCGACAAGCTCGATCGGCCGAGATCTGTAGCCTTCGGCAGATGTCGAGACCAGCGTCAAACTCGACGGCGAGAAACTCTGATCATGAGTCCATCATGGGCGTGATCACTAAACATCACGCAATCAACGGGTAATTGCCAAAAACTGCAAGAATTTCGGGTGGCACTTGACTCTTTGTGGCGTGGTTGTAGTGCATGGCTCACTGGGGGCTGGCGATGTCGACAAACTCGGCGCTCGCAGGACGGTCACTGTCGCAAAGTGAGCTCGGCAAATTCGGAAACAGCGGGCGCGGGTTTACGTAGTCGCTTTCAGAAAACAGCGATCTCGCGGGCGATGGCACCACCCAGACGGTGCCGCTGAATATCGTGAGGCGCCAAATCGTCGCTGCCGAATGAATCCGTGGATCTCAAACGCGGCATCATTACCGTGGTGAACATCAGCGCGCCAAAAGTCGACACTTTCGCTGAAGTCTGCCATCAACGGTGATTATTATCGGCTGAATCGCGTGATGCGGAGTCGACGATGTGTCGTCACCGTCGAGAGTAGTCGGACCGAGGTCAGATCGTCGGCATGCAGTTATTCGACCACTCCTATTCATCGCAAGATGTAGGCGACTGGCCGGCTCAGCGTTATCCTAGCGCGGCATCTCCGGCCTGCGTCGACAACGCCCGTGCTGGCTGTGTGCACGGTCAGGCGAGCCCTCTCGTGGCGGATGTCGAAGGTGGCGGGTAGCGGTCGTGGTGCGCGGTGATGGAGTCTGTCACCCGATGACCGGCAATAGCACCAGATCTGACATCCTTGATCGGATCGAAGCTTTGAACGTTACCGCCGCGTGTAACCGATGCGTGATTGTCGGAAGGAAAAGACCACGATCGTGGCGCCGGCAAACCGACATCAGACGCGCGTCAGCAGATCAGACCCAGATCAACGGTGACTGGGGAAAAAGCTCAGCAGCTGTGCCGACGGCGACCTGTCCGATGGTGATCAGTCAGACCGCGTGAATGCATTGAATGCGACCCGCGCCGCGAAACGTCGTGCCGAGACGATCTCGCCGACCAGCGTCGGTCGGATCAGACGTTGCGGAACCGCAATATCA
>ERZ1370068.5079-contig-4119_pt1 | contig 81397 bp, 138 predicted proteins | sample MGYA00561227_ERZ1370068 | MGnify/ENA primary metagenome ERZ1370068 (study PRJEB38410, sample SAMEA6850437) | metagenome | study: Metagenomic assessment of the ecological functions of the soil: analysis of the soil microbiota associated with the...
GTACTTCGTTCGTTACGTATTGCTCCCATCGATATGGAAGGAACCGGTGCGCCGATCCGCCGTAACGACTCCTTCGGAAACAGGCCTGATAGGCGAGGTTGTGGATGGTCAGGATCGAGGAACCTTGGCACCTCGCCAGGCGAGGTAGGCAGGTGTGAGCGCGGCCTGCCGATCGTGGCATGGACCGGGTCCGCTGCCCAATTCTTGTCAATATGCCCATGGCGAGTTCGGCAGCGGCGTAGGTAAAATCGGCCGAAAGCGGATGTCGTTGTCGGCCAATCGCGGCCGGACTCATCGCCGTACGGATTGCCGGGCCGGTCGTAGAGCTGCGGGCACAGCAGCCACGTAAACCGGCAGGCCGTCCCTGGTCGAGGCGCGTCCGAGCGAGCACTCCGGCATCTCGGCGCCTTTCACGGGCAGCGCATTTTGCCAACGATTTCAATATGGGTGAATTGCTCGACGGCGATCCCTGTAACCGGGGAGCATGATCTCTGACGTCGCCCCAGGGACGCAGCGCCCGGGGAAGGGCCGCGGAAACGGCGGCGAAGCCTCCGCCCACGCGGACGAAGTCGTCCATTTCCGTCGTGACGGGTATAATACCAACCTTCGGAAGGTCTGACTCTGTTTTGAAAGCTGGCGCCGGCGTGATTCATTTCTGACCGACTGGATTGATTCGGGAGGTCGGCGATGGGCGCGGCGGTCGGTCTACGGGAGGATTTCGGGGCGGATGAGCTGCGTCGGCTCGCGGCGAAGGTGAAGGATGCCGCGCAGGCGCGACGGTTGCTGGCGCTGGCGGCGGTTCGCGACGGGATGAACCGCACCGAGGCGGCGCGGATCGGCGGAATGGACCGGCAGACGCTGCGGGACTGGGCGCACCGCTTCAACCAGTACGGTCCTGACGGTCTGATCGACATCAAGCCGACCGGGCGGCCGTCGAAGCTCTCCGACGAGCAGAAAGAGGCATTGAAGCAGCTTGTCGAGACCGGCCCCGACCCGGAGAAGGATGGGGTCGTACGCTGGCGCTGCGTCGACCTGAAGCGTGTTCTCGGACAGCGCTTCGGTGTCGATCTGTCGGAGGTGAGCCTGGGGCGCGCGCTCAAGAAGCTCGGCTTCTCGCACCTCAGCGCCCGGCCGCGCCATCCCGTGCAGGATCCGGAGGCGATCGCGGCATTTAAAAAACTTTCCCACGCAGGTCGCGGCGATCGTGACCAAACTCGCCCCGGAAACGCCGATTGAGGTCTGGTTCCAGGACGAGATGCGGGTCGGCCAGAAGAACAGCCTCGTCTACCAATGGGCCAAGAAGGGATCACGGCCGCGGCAGCCCAAGGATCAGCGCTACGAGAACGCCTATGTGTTCGGCGCCGTCTGTGCGAGCCGCGACACCGGCGTCGCCCTCATCATGCCGCAAGCCGACACCGAGGCCATGCAGGCGCATCTCGACGCCATCGGCAAGGCCGTCACGCCCGGCGCGCATGCGCTGCTCATCCTCGACAAGGCCGGATGGCACACGACGCGCAAACTAAAGCCACCTGCCAATGTCACCCTCGTGCCGCTGCCACCCGCCTGTCCGGAGCTCAACGCAGCCGAGAACATCTGGCAGTATCTGCGACAGACCTATCTCGCCAACCGTGTGTTCGCGTCCTACACCGACATCCTCGACGCCTGCCAAGACGCCTGGCGAAAACTTCTCGCCGAAACCGGGCGCATCACCTCGATCGCGGCTCGCAACTGGGCCATCATCGGTCAGCTCTTCTGAAGGCTGGTAAGACCCTCAAAGTGTCCTCGTTCCAACCCTGACAAGGGCTATGCAAGAACGGGTCCAATTTCCCTTGAATAAAATGCGCGGTGTTGGCCGGTTCGTTCCGGACTGCGGTCTTCCTGTCCGGGCGGCGCCATCTGAGGTCGCGCCCGCAGAAGAGACCAACAGAGCCGCGCGGCCGGGGAGCCCTGTATGACCATACGCAAGAACGATGAGGGGTAATTTGACAAAGAGCTACGACGGCCTTCGCGTGCTCGATTTCTCGACCACGATCGCCGGACCTCATTGCACGCGGATGCTGGCCGACCTGGGCGCGGAGGTCATCAAGATCGAAACCGCCGAGGGCGAGACGATGCGGACGCGTCCGCCGGTGCGCAACAATTGCTAGCACTGCGTTCGGCCAGCTCAATGTCGGCAAGAGAGAGTCTGGTGCTCGACCTGAAATCGCCTGACGGGGTCGAGGCCGTTCGCCGGCTGGTCGCGACCGCCGATATCCTGGTCGAGAATTTCCGCCCCGGCGTGATGCGGCGCTTGAAGCTGGACTATGCCAGCTTGCGCGATCTCAATCCGAAACTGATCTACTGCTCGATCTCCGGGCTACGGCCAGACCGGGCCGTCGGCCGAACTGCCGGCCTACGCGCCGGTCATTCATGCCGCCTCGGGCTACGACATGGCGCATCTCGCCTACCAGCCCGGACGCAGCCGGCCGGATTATTGCGGCATCTATCACCGCCGACGTGCTGACCGGCGTCTACGCGTTCGGCGCCATCGGGCGGCGCTGCATCAGCGTACGGCAGCGGGAAGAGGCCAGCACATCGACGTCTCGATGCTGGAATCGATGCTGAGCCTGACGCTTGAACGAAGTGCAGTGGTCGCAATTCGAGGTGAGAGCCGCTCAGCGGCCGATGTTCAGGCCGATCGAAACCTCGGACGGCTACGTCATGGTCGCGATCGCCAGCGAGAAGAACCTTCCAGAGCCTGATGAAGGTGATCGGTCATCCCGAGTGGATTACCGATCCCCGCTTTTGCGAAATATGCCGACCGCCGCGAGAACTGGGCCGAGCCTGATGAACGGCGTGGAGGAGTGGTCGCGCGCAGTGACGACGGAAAATGCCTTCGCGCTGAACGATGAGGGCGTTCCTTCATCGGCGTATCGCACCGTCGCCGAGGCCTGCGCGATCCGCAGATCGCCCATCGCGGTGCGTTGGCCGAAGTCGAGGACGACGGCGGGACTTTCAAGGTCCTCAACCCGCCGTTCCGCATGTCGGGCGCTGACGGTCTCGGCGGCAAAGCGCATGTCGACGCTCGGCGAACACACGCTGAGCCTATCTCGAGGAGACCGGCCTCTCGGACGATGAGATCGCGGCGTTCGCGGGAAAGCCGTCGCAAGTGGCGCGAGGCTGACAAATGCGCTTTCAAGCGAAGCCTGCCCGCGCTCGCGGCTTGCCATCACCCCCTGATCTGAATATCGAAAGCGCGGCCGGCGCGTTTGTCCTGAAGCGGCAGACGTGGCAGGGTTCGCCGCAGGCAAATGCTTGCCCCAAGAACAGGAATTCCGGGAGAACAGTGATGAAGAGTTTCCAGGTTACCGATTTCAACGCGCCCCTGAAAGAGGTGGACCAGCCGACGCCGCAGCCCGCGGGAACGCAGGTGCTGATCAAGGTGAAGGCGGCCGGCGTCTGCCATAGCGATCTGCACATCTGGGAAGGCGGCTACGATCTCGGCCATGGGCGCAAGCCTCTTTCGCTGAAAGATCGCGGCGTGTCGCTGCCACGCACCATGGGCCACGAGACCGTCGGCGAAATCGTGGCGTTCGGACCTGACGTCACCGCCGCCGACAAGGGCGATCTGAAGATCGGCGATGTCGCGCTGGCCTATCCCTGGCTCGGCTGCGGCAAATGCGAGACCTGCCTCGGCGGCGACGAGAACATGTGCGTGGTCAAGCCGAATTCGCTCGGGGTCCACTGCGACGGCGGCTATGCCGATCACATGACCGTGCCGCATCCGAAATATCTGTTGAACCTGAAGGGGCTCGATCCCGTCACCGCCGCGCCCTATGCCTGCTCGGGTGTCACCACCTACAGCGCGCTGAAGAAGGTCGAGTCCGCATTCAACACGCCGATCGTGATTTTCGGCGCCGGCGGTCTCGGTCTGATGGCGCTGTCGCTGCTGAAGGCGATGGGCGGCAAGGGCGCCATCGTGGTCGACATCGACGCGAGGAAGCGCGAGGCCGCGGAAGCCGCCGGCGCGCTCGCGACCGTCGACGGCAAGGCGCCGGACGCGCTGGAGCAGCTCATGAAGAAAGCCGGCGCGGCCGATCCGCGCGGTGATCGATCTCGTCGGCAACGCCCAGACCACGCAGCTCGGCTTCGATTGTCTCGACCAAGGGCGGCAAGCTCGTGATCGTCGGCCTGTTCGGCGGCGGCGCGACTTTCGCGCTGCCGCTGATTCCGATCAAGGCGATCACCATTCAGGGCAGCTATGTCGGCAATCTGCGCGAAACCCAGGAGTTGCTCGACCTCGTTCGCTCGAAGAAAATCCCGCCGATCCCGGTGACGACGGTGCCGCTCGCCAAGGCCAACGAGGCGCTGACGCGATCTGCAGAAGGGCAAACTGGTCGGCCGCGCGGTGCTGACGCCGTAAGCGCCTCTATCCTCGTCATGGCCGGGCTTGTCCCGGCCATCCACGTCTTGCCATATGCCAGAACGTCGTTGCCCGGCATCTGGCGACGTGGACTGCTTCGGCTTCGCCCGGGCATGACGAACTTCAAAGTCTCGCTATTCGACCCGAAGGAATCCCCATGTCCGCCAACAACGCTCTCCACATCGCCGTGCTCGGCGGCGATGGCATCGGCCCTGAAGTGATGGCGCCGGCGCTCGAGGTGCTGCGCAAGATCGAGGCGACGTCGGACCTGAAATTCCGCTTCACCGAGGCGCCGGCCGGCGCCAACCATTATCGCGAGACCGGCAAGTCGATGCCGGAGAGCACGGTGCGGCTGTGCGACGAAGCGGACGCCATCCTGCTCGGCGCCTGCGGCCTGCCGTCGGTGCGCTACCCCGACAACACCGAGATCATGCCGCAGGTCGAACTGCGCTTCCATTTCGATCTCTATGCCGGCGTGCGCCCGGCGCGGCTGATTCCAGGCGTGCCGAGCCCGATCGTCGGCGCCGATCAGCGCGGCATCGATCTCGTCGTGATCCGCGAATCCACCGAAGGCCTGTTCGCCTCGATGGGCAAGGGCGTCGTCACCGACACCGAGGCGCGCGAGACGCTGGTCATCACCCGCAAGACCTCGGAGCGGCTGTTCGAGTTCTCGTTCCGGCTCGCCGAACGCCGCAAGGCGCGCGGACAGCGCCGGCGGCGGACTTGACCTGCGTCGACAAGGCGAACGTGTTCAAGGCGTTCGCGTTCTTCCGCGAGATGTTCGACGAAGCGGCCAAACGCCATCCCGACGTCAAGGCCGACCGGCTCTATGTCGACGCCTGCTCGGCGCTGCTGGTGAAGCGGCCCTGGGATTTCGACGTCATGGTGATGGAGAACATGTTCGGCGACATCCTCTCCGACCTGACCGCCGGCCTGATCGGCGGCATGGGCATGGCGCCGTCGGCCGATATCGGCGACCGCCACGCGGTGTTCCAGCCGTGCCACGGCACCGCGCCCGATATCATGGGGCAGGGCAAGGCCAACCCGACCGCGATGATCCTGTCGGCCGCGATGATGCTGGACTGGCTCGCCGACAAGCACGGCCTCGAAAGCGCGGCCGAAGCCGGGCGAGCGCATCGAGCGCGCGCGTCGACAAGGCCTATGCCGACGGCATCAAGCCGATGGAATTCGGCGGCAGCAACGGCACCGCGGATGTCGCCAAGGCGGTGCTGGCGGCGTTGCTGACCGTCATTCCGGGATGGCTGCGCGCAGCGACCAGACTCTCGCAGATGTCATCGCAATTGCTCAGCGTAGTTCACTGATGCTGCGCGTCGCCCCGGAATGGCGATGCGGGCGCTACTTCCCTTGAACTGCGGCTTGCGCTTTTCCATGAAGGCGCGTGCGGCCCTCGCGGAAATCTTCGCGAGTCCATGCAGGCGCGTGCCGATCTGCTTGATCGCGTCCATGTCGCGCTTGTCTGGATCTTTCAGCACCTGCGCGATGGTGATCTTGGCGGCCTTGATCGCCAGCGGCGCGTTGCCGGAAATGGTGCGCGCGATCTCCATCGTCGCGTTCCACAATTCGGCATCCGGGCAGCACGCGATCGACCAGGCCGATCCGCAGCGCTTCCGCCGCGTCGATCCGCATGCCCGTGTACATGATCAGCCGCGCCCAGGACGGCCCGACCAGCGAGACCAGGTGGCTTGAGGCCGTCATAGCCATAGGCGATGCCGAGCTTGGCGGCGGGAATGCCGAACTGGCTGTTGTCGGCGGCGATGCGGATATCCGCGCAGCATCGCGACCTGCATGCCGCCGCCGAGGCAGAAGCCGCGGATGCAGGCGATGGTCGGCTTCGGATAGTCCGCCAGCAGCGCGCGCTGCGCGGCGCTGCGCCTGGAATATTCCTCGGAGGCCTGCGCGTTGTGGCGGGTCTTCTCGAACTGGCTGATATCGGCGCCCGAGACGAACGCCTTGTCGCCGGCGCCGACCAGGATCACGACGCGCACGTCCGGATTGTCGCGCAATTCGATCAGCGCGCTGCCGAGCCCTTCCCACATCTCGAGCGACATCGCGTTGCGCTTTTCGGGATTGTTGAAGGTGATGACGCCGACGCCGTCGCTGACGCTCTGCAGGATCTTGCCGTCGGCGTAGGATTTTTCGGCGCTTTTAGGGATATCGAGCATCGGTCGCAGCTTTCGGTCGTGAGGGCTACTCCATTGTCGGACAAGCCTCCCGCCGAGGTCAACCGCCGCCGTCGAATGTCTACTGCGCCATATGCGCCGTCAGGATGGCCGGCGGCGCGAGGTCGGCGCTCCTCGGCTCAAATCGGCTATTGCCGATGCGGGAATCACACGATCGTACGTCGACGCCGTGCGATCGCGGGCGGTACTTCGCTTTACGACGCGATGGGTCCGGAGTTCACGCTGTTGAGGTTCGATCCTGGAAGTCGAGGTTGCGGCGCTCGAGGCGGCGGCGCGCGTGAGGGCGTGCCGCTCAGGCTGCTCGACGTCAAAGAAACGGCCGCCGCCAGGTTCGATGGCAGCGGCCTGGTTTTGTCACGTCCCGATCAGCACGTGGCGTGGCGCGGCAACGGGCTGCCGGCCGATCCGCTTCCTGCTGATCGATCGCGTCCGCGGAGCAGCTTAGCTCTTCGTTCGCGGCGATCGACTCCATCAGGGACACCAGCTGACGCTGCACCGTCTGGTCCTTGATCTTGCTGTAGGCGCGCAGCAGCCGGAGGCTGAAGGCGCTGTCGAGGAAGAGGAGGCTTTCGACTTCGCGCGCCTTGCCGTCGCCGTCGTAGAAGAACGTGACGGGCACGTCGAGCGCGGTGGCGATCTGCTGAAGACGAGCAGCGCCGACGCGGTTCACGCCCTTCTCGTACTTCTGGACCTGCTGGAAGCTGACGCCCAGCTTGTCGCCGAGCTCCGCCTGCGAGATCTTCTGCTCCACACGGCGCAGGCGTATCCGCTTGCCCAACTCAATGTCGGGTTTGCCGGCACTGCGCTGCTTCATCTTCTTTGCTGCTGATCTGTTCATTCTGTTTTACCGCCCTTCGATCGGAAGCCCTGAGCCCGTAGGTCAGGGATTCATCCATATTTACCGCGTTAAAGTTCGCCCGGATCGCGAGTTCGTGCTGAGAACCACAGAAATCCTCGGAATTTGCGGATGGTCGCCAAACGCATACGCGCATTGGAAGCATCCTGATACCGGCGCTCTCAAACTACCTAAAGTCGTCCAGCGCCCGGGACGCCCACCAGCATCCCGCGCTCTACATTTGGCAAAATATTGGCCAAACCACAACTACTACGGGTCGCATAGCTGCAGATTTTGAACGAATACTTACTACCTCGTGCGTGCACATAGGTGCTTCTACAAGCGGGCCGGGCGGTCCTCCCGGAAAATACGGCGGCGAGCCGGGGCGATAACGCTTCTCGCATTCATCGTGCGCTGGACAATTGGGCAAAAATTTCTGGATCATCGACACAGAGCCACACGCCCGACCGACCGGCGGAGAAAGGCTCTATGAGAGCGAAAAACGAGAATGCCGCCGAATCTATCTCGCAAGCTCGGGAACGAAGCCTATGCCGGTTGCCAATGTGGAAGAGCGTCTGCAGTCGCTGCTGGCGACCCTGGAGGAATGCCAGTGCCGTTCTCATGGACAAGGCAAGCTTCCGAGGCTGGGAGATTGCTGTCGCTGGCGATTCTCGAGCTTCGCATGGAACTGCATCAAGGTCACCGATTCGGAGCTGAAGGCCTTGTGCGACCTGATGGTAACGGAAGACCGCGTGGAGCAGGATACCCGGACCGCGCTGGTCAGGTCAGCTGCCGCCCTATCTGAAGCTGATCAGGTAATTAGCCGCCTCGAACCGGCTTGCAGCGGCTTTGATTCGCCTCTGCCACAGGAGAGGTGGAGTATCCCCTCGATAGATCGCCAGCCGACACCGCGCTTCAACCCGCCGCCACATCGACCGACCAGCGCGCCGAGCACGCCGGGCGGCGCGCACGATTCCCGCGCCGGCGGGGTCGTCTCGGACGTTCCTGCTGCTGCTCGCCAGATCCGGTCTGGATCAGTTCGCGCCGTCGAGCGCGCAGGTCACGGTGCAGACGACGCCGCGGGGCAGGAAGTCGACGGTGGCCTCGCCGCCGAGCTGATCGCGGGCGCTGCGTTCGATCAGCCGCGATCCGAAGCCGCGCTGGACCGGCGCGTGTGACATGCGGGCCGCCGGCCTCGGTCCAGATCATCCTGAGCTTGCGCCCGTCGCTTTCCGTCGACAACCTCCCAATCCAGCGTGACGGTGCCGCTGTCGTTCGACAGCGCGCCGTATTTGGCGGCGTTGGTCGCGATCTCGTGCAAGATCATCGACAGCACCACCGCAAGCCGCGGCGAACAGCGGTACGCTTGGGCCCGAACATCCGCACCCGCTCCGGATTGTTGAGCAGATAGCGGTTGCAGCACGCGCGCGATGACGTCCTGCAGGTCGGATCCCTGCCACCTCTCCGTGCTCAGAAGATTGTGCGCTTCCGCCAGCGCGCCGAGCCGTCCTCGAATTTCTCGCGCTCGGCCCGGCTCGCGCTGCGAAACGTCTGCGCGGCGATCGACTGCAGGATGGCCAGCGTGTTCTTGACGCGGTGGTTGAGCTCATCGATCAACAGGTCATGCAGCATCTCGCCGCGCGCGATCGTCGTCGCCATCCGCACCGCAAAGGCAAGTCCGATCAACAGCAGGACCGCTCCGATCGACGCTGGTGATCGCGAGGTTGCGCCACAGCGGCGCGACCAGCGAGCGTTCGGGGATGCCCGCGGCTACCGTCCAGCCGGTCAGCGAGGAACGTGCAGACGCTGGTGATCAGCGGCACGCCCTCGAGCGACACCGTCTGCGAAGGTGGCTTCGGGTCTGGCGGAACATCTCGGCATACAGCGACGGCGAAGCGCGTTTGCCGATCGTCTCCTGCGGATTGGGCACGCGGGCGAAATTGATGCCTTCGCCGTCGAAGATCGAGATCGTCCAGTCCTCGGCCGGGGCGTTGCTGTTCGATGATGGCCTGGAAGATCTCGATCGGCGGGCTGAACGAAATATCGTAGAGCGACCTCGCCGTCGCGAACGACGGGGACCTCGACCGTCACGATCAGCCGCTTCTTGACCGCGCCGACGAACAGGTTTGGAGTAAGACCGGCTTCTTGTTCGCGAATACCTTGTCGACTATCGCGCGGTTGTTGCGCGGTGGCAGGCTTTGCGGTGTCGGGGTGACCGAGGAGAACAATTGGCGGCCTTCGCGGTCGGCCACCAGCACGACGCCACCCTCGCCATATTGGTCGAGGAAGCCGTGCGGAGATGCGGCGGAATCTGTCGAAGTCGCCGATCGCGCAGCGCGTTGGTCAGCGCCAGGACCTGGAGCGCGCCGGTCATGCGCTGCATTTCCGCGTCGAGCACGAGACGGATGCTGCGCACGGTTTCGAGCACCCGCTGGGTGGCGTCCTTGCGATCCTGTTCGTAGTTGTTGAAAACGATGCCGGCCGCGAAAATGATCAGCGGCAGCGTAGTTCCCGCCACCAGAAGGGCGAGACGCACGGGGAGAGAAGGTTTTGGCACTGAGGTCCCGGATCGGCGCGCAACGGCCGGGAGCATAGGAGAAGCGGCGAAAATTCGCCAAGGACTTTGTAGGGGTTCCAGGCGGCGCATGTGTGCGCCGCGGCATAGGACCTCCGCGTCAGAAGAACTGCCAGCGATCGATGCGCAGACGACAGGATCGTCGCAGTGAGCGGTGCGCCATCTGTTCCGAAATTTGCTTCCATAGCCCGGCTCTTTTGCATACGCTTCACACCGCAGCCGCACCGTCGGCGGCGCGCCAACGACCCCGGCTACAGGGGCGGGGCACAGGGGAGGGATGCGATGAATCGAAGATCAGTACTCGCAGGTCTCGGTGCTACGGCTGCTGCCGGCGCATTCGGTATGCCGTCAATCCTCAGAGCTCAGGCAACCATCTCGCTGAATGGTGCGGTGCAGTTCAACGACGATCACGCGCTTCACCAGGGCGCTGACCCGGTTCGAAGAGCTGGTGCAGAAATACTACGGCAAACCCGTCAATTTCACGCTGCACAAGAACTCCTCGCTTGGCCTCGAGAAGCAGTATTTCGAATACATGTCGCAGGGCAAGGCCGTCGATTACGGCATCGTCTCGCCGGCCCACATGTCGACCTTCGCCAAGGCGGCTCCGTTCATCGATGCTCCATTCGTGTTCAAGGGCATCGAGCACATGAACAAGGTCGTCGAACAGAACATCCTGGCGCCGATCGCCGACGAGGTCGCTGCGAAGGCCGAGAGTCGTGCTGATCGGCTACGCCGGCGGCGGCGTCCGCAACATATTCGCCAACAAGCCGCTGCGGACGCTGGCCGACCTCAAGGGCCTCAAGGTGCGCGTGCAGGGCGCTCCGATCTGGTCGAAGACGTTCGCAGCCGCCGGCATGAGCCCGACCGTGATCGCCTATAACGAGGTCTACAACGCGATCCAGAACGGCGTGATCGCGGCCGGCGAAAACGAGGCGGCCGGCGTCGAGGCGATGAAGTTCTACGAAGTCGCGCCGCACCTCAATCTGACGCAGCACGCGGTGTCGATCCGGCCGATCTGCTTCTCGGTGAAAACGCTCAAGACCCTGCCCAAGGAATTGCAGGACGCGATCTTCAAGGCCGGCAAGGAGGCCGGCGATTTCGGCCGGCAGCTCGAGATCGAGCGAGGAAGTCACCAAGCTCGATGCATTGGAGAAGGCCGGCAAGCTCAAGCGCGTGCCGTTCGAGGAGCGCGACGCCATGAAGAAGCTCGCCGATCCCGTGATGGCCACCTACGCCAAGGAAATCGGCGCCGAAGGCATCTTCGAAAAGATCAACGTCGCCTAAGCCGGCAAATCGCTGAACGAGACTTCGGGGCAGGCTCGCTGCTTGCCCCGGTCGATGACTGACACCACGCGGGGGCCCAATGACCGAAATACCGTTGACAGTCAAACCCGTCGCTATGGCGTCGAGTGACGGCCGGCTATGCCAAATTGCTGGAAATCCTGCTGGCGGCCTGCGTCGGCATCCTGATCGTCCCCGTCACGCTGCAAGTCATCTCGCGCTACACCCCGTTCATCCCGTCCTACATCTGGACCGAGGAGATGGCGCGGTTCCTGTTCATATGGACGATCATGATCGGCGCGATGGTCGGCGTCAGGGAGGCGCAGCATTTCGAGGTCGACGTCTGGCCTGACCTGTCGCGGCGGGCCGAGGCCGCGGTGCGGATCCTGGCGCGTCTCGGCATCCTGGCGCTGGCGCTGGTGTTTGTGTGGGCGGGATCGAGTTCACGCGGTTTGCCTGGAACAGGACGTCGGAACTGGCCGACCTGCCGCTCTGGCTCATTCACGTTGCCTGGCCGGTAGCGGGCGTCACGTGGATCGTGTTCGCGGGCGAGCAGATCGTCGACGAAGCGCGCATCCTGTTCGGAGCGGCGCGATGAGCGGCAACGTTCTTTCCGCCGGACAGGCCGCGCTGGTCTTGTTTGGTTCGTTCGTCGGGCTGCTGATCGTGCGCGTGCCGGTCGCTTTCGCGCTCGGCCTCGCATGCCTGCCGATCCTGCTGATCGAGCCGCGGCTGTCGATGATGACGCTCGCGCAGGAAACCTTCAACGCCTACAATTCCTTCATCCTGCTGGCGGTGCCGTTCTTCCTGCTGACGGCGAACCTGATGAGCATCGGCGGCATCACCGACCGCCTCGTGGCGCTTTCGCGTTCGATGGTCGGGCATTGGCCGGGATCGCTGGCGCAGATCAACGTCGTGCTTTCGGTGTTCTTTGCCGGCATCTCGGGCTCCTCGACCGCGGATGCGGCGAGCCAGTCGAAGATCTTCATCGATGCACAGACCAGGGAGGGCTACGACCTCTCCTTCTCTATCGCGATCACGGCGGTGTCGGCGGTGCTCGCGGTCATCATCCCGCCGTCGATCCTGATGATCGTGTGGGGCGGGCTGATCTCCACCTCGATCGCCGCCATGTATCTCGCGGGTATCGTCCCGGACTATTGATCGCGGGCGCGCAGATGCTGACCGTGCATCGTCTATGCGGTGCGGCGCGGCTATCCGACCTATCCGAAAGACAGCTGGTGTGAGATGTCGCTGCGCCGATCTGGCGATCGTTGCCGGCGCTGATGACGCCGTTCATCATCGTCGGCGGCATCCTGCTCGGCTGGTTTACCGCGACGGAGTCCGCTTGCGTCGCGGTGCTCTATTCCGATGGCGCTGTCGACGTTCTTCTACCGCGAGACCGGCGCGCGAGGAGTTGTACAGGGCCCTGCTCGATACCGGGCGGCTGGCCGGGGTCGCGCTGTTCTGCGTCGGCACCGCGAGCGCGTTCGGCTGGCTGCTGGCCTATTACAGGATCCCGCAGGAACTGCTGGCCAACGTTTCGACCTGGGGCATGGGACCGATTGCGGCGGGCTTCTTCATCGCTTTCTGCTTTCTGGTCGTCGGCTGCTTCCTCGACGCCATTCCGGCGATCGTGATCGTCGGCACCGTGCTCGAGCCGCTTGGCGAGGTCGGTCGATCTGCATCCGGTGCAGTTTGCGATCATCTCGATCGTCTCGCTGGCGTTCGGCCTGGTGACGCCGCCATACGGACTATGCCTGATGATCGCGTGCGCGGTCGCGGGCGTGCGGCTGCGCTATGCGCTCAAGGACACCGCGATCATGCTGGTGCCGATGCTGATCGTGCTGGCGGCGCTCATCGTCTGGCCGGACGTATCGCTGTTCCTGCCGCGGCTGATCGTGCCGGAGATGCTTAAATAGCTTTTGCACTGAATTCGGCGCCGCCACCTGCGACGCCGCCGAACAGGATTTCAGAGATTGCTGTCGGTGATCGCCGCATAGACCATGGTGCGCAGCTCGCGCCGCAGCGGGTATGCGCTCGACGGCAGCACCTGCGTCATGAAGATGGTGATCAGCTCTTCCGCCGGATCGATCCAGAACGACGTCGTTGCCGCGCCGCCCCAATTATATTCGCCGGCGCTGCCGGCAATCAGGGTCTGCGCCGGATTCATGGTCACCGCAAAGCCGAGGCCGAAGCCGATGCCGTTATAGGCGGCTTCGCTGAACATCGAGCGCGACATCGCCGGCAGATCGACGCCGCCGGGCAGATGGTTCGTCGTCATCAGCTTCAAGCGTCTTCGGACCGAGCAGCCGGACGCCGCCAAGCTCGCCGCCGTTGAGCAGCGCGCGGCAGAAGGTGAGATAGTCCGACGCAGTCGAGACACAATCCGCCGCCGCCGGAAATCAGCGACGGTGGCGACAGGAACGAGCTCTTGGTCGGGTCGTCCTGCAGCGTCAGGGTGCCCTTGCGCTCGATGGCGTGGAAAGTCATGCCTCCCTGCGGATCGGCCGAATAGCACGCCGCGAAACGATGGGCCTTGTCTGCCGGCACGAAGAAGTCGGTGTCGTTCATGCCGAGCGGATCGAAAATCCGCTCTTTCAGGAATTGCTCGAACGGCTTGCCGCTGATCAGGCCGACCAGATAGCCGATGACGTCGGTTGGAACGGAATAGTTCCAGGCCTCGCCCGGCGAAAATTCCAGCGGAATTTTTGCGAGATCCTCGATCATCGACTGCAGCGTGCCGGCCTTGACGACCTCGCCGATCTTGTTTTCGCGATAGGCGGCATCGACGTTGGAGCGCTGCTGGAAGCCGTAGGTGAGGCCGGAAGTGTGCCGCAGCAGGTCGACGATCAGCATCGGCCGCGACGGCGGCCTGCGTCAGAAACGCCGGCGCCATGCCCGGCCTGGAACACGCCGAGGTTCTTCCATTCCGGAATGTATTTGTGGACGGGCTCGTCGAGCGCGACGCGGCCTTCCTCGACCAGCATCATGAAGGCCACCGCTCGTGATCGGCTTGGTCATCGAATAGATGCGGAAGATGGTGTCGTCCTTGACCGGCGCCCTGCGCTCGACGATCGGCAAAGCCCTGGACGGTCGAATGCACGATCTTGCCGCGGCGGTAGACCAGAAGCTGGGTCCCCGGAAAGCGGCCGGCATCGATGTAGCGCAGCTTCAGATGCGCTTCGAGGCGGTCGAGCGCCGCCTTGGACATACCGGCGGATCTGGGCGAGGCGGGGTCGGGGCTAACATCGGTGATCTCCGGAACTGGCGGGAGGAATCCTTGATAGCCGAAAAGTGTGCCGCTGTTCCAACCGCCCGAGCGCTTACCTCGCGCCGGAACCGCGGTGTAGGCTTGCGACGCAATTCGCGCACTCCCGCAGGACAGCAAAATGCCCCAATTCAGCGAAACCGAACTGACCGCCGCCGTCGATCCGCAGCTTTGAGGACACGCCGAACCCGCGGGCGAAATTCCTGCTGCAGGAGCTCGTGAAGTCGCTGCACGATTATGTCCGCAAGACCGATCTCACCTTCGAGGAATGGGAATATCGCGATCGATTTCCTGACCCGCACCGGCCAGAAATGCACTGCGATCCGCCAGGAGTTCATTCTGCTGTCCGACGTGCTCGGCGTCTCCATGCTGGTCGATGCGGTCAACCATCGCGAACGCGAGGGCGCGACCGAGACCACGGTGCTCGGCCCGTTCTATGTCGGCGAGCACAAGGTGACGCCGCATGGCACCGATATATCAGCCAAACTGCCCGGCGAGCGGATGTTCGTGCAGAGCCGCGTCACCGACCTCGACGGCAAGCCGCTCGCGGGCGTGCCCGTCGACGTCTGGCACGCCGATGATGACGGCTTCTACGATTCTGCAAAGCCGTCCTACGCGACGCAGGGGCCGTCGTCGCGAGCGCGCTTCATCACCGACGCCGACGGCCGGTTCTTCTTTCCGCACCATCCTGCCCTGCAGCTATCCGATCCCGACCGACGGCCCGGTCGGCGAGATGATCCATCCAGACCCGCCGTCACCGCGATGCGGCCGGCGCATGTGCATTTCCTGGTCGCCGCAGCCCGGCTACGAGCCGCTGATCACGCATGTCTTCATCGGAAGGCGACAAATATCTCGATTCCGACGTGGTGTTCGGCGTCAAGGACGAGCTGATCGCCAAAATCGAAAAGCGCACCGATCCGGCGATGCCCGACGGCAAGCCGATGCGGCACGCCGTGGCATCTGATGACCTACGAATTCCGGATGAAACCTGGCGAGGGAACCGCGCCGAAGCCGCTCGGCGCGAAGGCGGCGGAAGACGCCTGAAAGCCGATCGTAGCGACTGCTGCTCAATTCTTGTGCGCCGCACAAGAATTGAGCGAACCGCAAATTTTGGGTGCGGAGTTCCGCTGGTGCCGAAAACTGCAGACAGAGCGCGTAACCAGTTATAAATAATACATTTTTTGAACGTTGCGCGGCTTGGCATAAAGCTTGAATAGCTTCTGCTGACGCCATTGAAGCCGTCCCTCGAAACTAATCATCCGAATTGTGACACCGCCAGATCTGGGGCCTCCCCAGAACGCGCCTGCCATGCGTCATCGCGGCGACACCGGACGGACGGCCATTCAGGACGCAAAGGACGATCTGCACCGATGACCGAAGCCGACCGAACAGACCTCCCGCCGCGGCTTCAGCCGCCGCCAGATCCTGCAGGCGACCGCGCGGAACGGCCGCGTTGCTGGCCGCGCGCGAAACTGAATTTCCCCGCCGGTGCGCTTCGCGCAAGGTGCGGGCCCCGAGGTGAAGGGCGCCAAGCTCGGCTTCATCGCGCTGACCGACGCGTCGCCGCTGTTCGTCGCCAAGGAGAAGGGCATCTTCGCCAAATACGGCATGCCCGACGTCGAGGTGCAGAAGCAGGCTTCATGGGGCACCACGCGCGACAACCTCGTGCTCGGCTCCGAAGGCAACGGCATCGACGGCGCGCACATCCTCGACCCCGATGCCGTACCTGATCTCGTCCGGCAAGGTGACGCAGAACAATCAGCCGACGCCGATGTACATCCTGGCGCGGCTCAATCCTGAACGGCCAGTGCATCTCGGTCGCCAAGGAATATGCCGACATCAAGGTCGGCGTCGACACCGCGCCGTTCAAGGTTGCGCTGGAGAAGAAGAAGGCCTCCGGCAAGGCGATCAAGGCCGCGATGACCTTCCCGGGCGGCACCCACGATCTCTGGATCCGCTACTGGCTCGCCGCCGGCGGCATCGATCCGGACAAGGACATCGAAACCATCGTGGTGCCGCCGCCGCAGATGGTCGCCAACATGAAGGTCGGCACCATGGATTGCTTCTGCGTGTGCGAGCCGTGGAATCTGCAGCTCATCCACCAGGACATCGGCTACACCGCGATCACGACCGGCGAGCTCTGGGACAAGCATCCGGAGAAATCGCTTCGGCATGCGCGCCGCCTACGTCGACAAGAATCCGAAGGCCGCCAAGGCGCTGCTGATGGCGGTGATGGAAGCGCAGCAGTGGTGCGAGAAGCCGGAAAACCGCGAGGAAGTCGCGGCGATCTGCGCCAAGCGCCAGTGGATCAATTGCCCGGTCGAGGACGTGCACCGATCGCGTCAAGGGCAAGTTCGACTACGGCATCCCGGCAAGGTCGTCGAGAACAGCACCGCACATCATGCGGTTCTGGACGCGACCACGCGTCCTATCCGTTCCAGAGCCATGATCTCTGGTTCATCACCGAGGACATCCGCTGGGGCAAGTACGAAGCCGGCTACGACGCCAAGGCGCTGATCGCCAAGGTCAACCGCGAGGATCTCTGGAAGGAGGCCGCCAAGGAGCTTGGCGTCGCCGCTGCCGACATTCCGACGTCGACCTCGCGCGGCAAGGAGACCTTCTTCGACGGCAAGGTGTTCGATCCCGAAAATCCCGCCGCGTACCTGAAGTCGCTGTCCATCAAGCGTGTCGACGTCTGATCCTGGTCGGGCTGCGCGCATGCGCGCGCAGCCCGTCCATTCAACACGGAGATGATCCTCGATGTCAATGCCTGCCATGAAATCCGAAGCCGCTGTGACGGCGCCTTCGCGGCAACGGCGGCGCCGGTTGTGACGATGACGCCCGAGCGGGCGCCGCGCTCCGAGAAGTACGTCAAGATGGCGAAGGAAGCCGCGGTGCGCGTGGTGCCGCCGCTGATCGTGGCTGGCGTTGTTGCTGCTGATCTGGGAACTGATCTGCCGGCGCGCCGGCTCGACGCTTGCCGCCGCCCTCGCGCGTCTTCAAGGACACCAGGGAACTGATCCTCGATCCGTTCTTCGATCGCGGCGGCATCGACAAGGGCCTGTTCTGGCATCTGTCGGCCAGCCTTCAGCGCGTCGCGCTACGGCTATTCGCTCGCCGCGATCGCCGGCATCGCGCTCGGCACGCTGGTCGGACAGTCGGTCTGGGCGATGCGCGGGCTCGATCCGCTGTTCCAGGTGCTGCGCACCGATTCCGCCGCTCGCATGGCTGCCGCTGTCGCTCGCGGCCTTCCGTGACGGCCAGCCATCGGCGATCTTCGTGATCTTCATCACCTCGATCTGGCCGATCATCATCAACACCGCGGTCGGCATCCGCAACATCCCGCAGGACTATCGCAACGTCGCGGCCGTGGTGCAGCTCAATCCGCTGGAGTTCTTCTCCAAGATCATGATTCCGGCGGCGGCGCCACTACATCTTCACGCGGCCTGCGCATCGGCATCGGCCTGTCCTGGCTTGCGATCGTCGCGGCGGAAATGCTGATCGGCGGCGTCGGCATCGGCTTCTTCATCTGGGATGCGTGGAATTCCTCGCACATCAGCGAGATCATCCTGGCGCTGTTCTATGTCGGCATCATCGGCTTCGTGCTCGACCGCCTGATCGCGGCGCTGGGCAAGTTCGTGACCCGCGGCACCGCCGTCGAGCTGAAGGAGCATTTCATGCAGGCCTATCTGAAGCTCGACCACATCGACAAGATCCTTCACCCGCGGCGAGGCCACGACCGAGGTGCTGAAGGACATCAACCTGACGATCGAGAAGGGCGAATACGTCTCGATCATCGGCCATTCCGGCTGCGGCAAGTCCACGCTGCTCAACATCGTCGCCGGCCTCACCGGCGCGACCAATGGCGGCGTGCTGCTCGAAAACCGCGAAGTCAATTCTGCCGGGGCCGGATCGCGCGGTGGTGTTCCAGAACCACAGCCTGCTGCCCTGGCTGACGGTCTACGAAAACGTCAAGCTCGGCGTCGACAAGGTGTTCTCCTCCACCAAGACCAGCGCCGAGCGCGACGCCTGGGTGATGCACAATCTCAATCTGGTGCAGATGGCGCACGCCAAGGACAAGCGCCCAGCGGAAATCTCCGGCGGCATGAAGCAGCGCGTCGGCATCGCGCGCGCGCTGGCGATGGAGCCGAAAGTGCTGCTGCTCGACGAGCCCTTCGGCGCGCTCGACGCGCTGACCCGCGCGCATCTGCAGGATCCGGTGATGGCGCTGCACCAGAAGCTCGGCAACACCATCCTGATGATCACGCACGACGTCGACGAGGCCGTGCTGCTGTCGGACCGCATCGTGATGATGACCAACGGCCCGAGCGCGCGGATCGGCGAGGTGCTGGAAGTGCCGCTGGCGCGGCCGCGCAAGCGGCTCGAGCTCGCGACCAACGCCGCCTACCTCAAGTGCCGGCAGCGCGTGCTCGAATTCCTCTACGAGCGGCATCGCTTCGTCGAGGCGGCGTAACGGCTTTCTGGTTTTGGAGACAAATTCGGCAGACGTCTGCGACCAACCAGTTCACGTTTGAACGTCAAGGAGAATTTGAGATGAACCCGGCGCAGATAAAACTGGTCCAGGACAGTTTCGCGAAAGTCGGCGCCGATCTCCGAGCAGGCCGCCGGTGATGTTCTACGGTCGCCTGTTCGAAGTGGCTCCCGCGGTACGATCGATGTTTCCGGATGACCTCTCCGAGCAGCGCAAGAAACTGATGACGACGCTCGCCGTCGTGGTGAACGGTCTCTCCAATCTCGAAGCGGTACTTCCGGCCGCGAGCGCGCTGGCCAAACGTCATGTCCCTTACGGCGCCAGGCCGGAGCATTATCCCGTTGTCGGCGGTGCCTTGCTGTGGACGCTGGAGAAGGGGCTTGGCGATGCCTGGACGCCCGACCTCGCCGCCGCATGGACCGCGGCCTACGGCACGCCGTCGAGCTTCAGCGATCCCGGAAGCCTACGGCAGAGCAGGCAGGCGGGCGAGGATCAGCCACTCGTCAGCCGTGGGCGGCGCAGAATCGACGCCGCGATCCCGCGTCCTCTATGGTGCGCCCGTTCCAACGGGTGACCTCAAGAAAATGATGTACCTGGAAACGCCGCCGCGTCTGATCGAGACACAAAGTCTTCTCCGCGATGCCCGCCGAATTCCGCCGCAACGTCGCGCTCCGACTGGGCCGACGCCAACCGGCCGGGCGCGCCGACCGATTGCTTCATCGAAGGCCCGTCCTTCGACGCCGACAGGCAATCTCTACATCGTCGACATCCCGTTCGGACGCATCTTCCGGATCGCGCCGGACAGGAAGTGGTCGCTGGTCGTCGAATATGACGGCTGGCCCAACGGGCTGAAGATCGGACGCCACGGCCGCATCCTCGTCGCCGACTACATGCACGGCATCATGGAGCTCGACGCGCGGGCCGGCAAAATGCTGCCGGTCCTCACCGCGCGCAATTCCGAGTCGTTCAAGGGCTGCAACGACCTGCATCATCGCCTCGAACGGCGACATCTATTTCACCGACCAGGGCCAGACCGGCCTGCACGATCCGACCGGCCGGGTCTATCGCCTGCGCGACCAGCGGCCGGCTCGATTGCCTGATCAACACCGGCATCAGCCCCAACGGCCTGGTGCTCGATCCCAGCGAGAGCGTGCTGTTCGTCGCGATGACGCGCGACAACGCGGTCTGGCGCGCGCCGTTCATGAAGGACGGCAGCGTCTCCAAGGTCGGCCGCTTCTGCTCGACGTTCGGCCCGAGCGGCCCTGACGGCATGACCATGGACGCGACCGGCCGCCTGTTCGTCGCGCCATGCCTCGCTCGGCCATGTCTTCGTGTTCGCGCCGAACGGCGAGATGATCGCGCGGATCAAGTCCTGCGCCGGCAGCAGCTGCACCAATGTCGCGATCGGCGGCGCGAACCGCGACCGGCTCTACATCACGGGAGTCGGCGACGGGCACGGTGCTGGTGGCGGACATCAGTGGCTGATGCTGAACCTGCGTCACGGCCGAAGCACCGGCGGAGTGGTGCCGAAAACACGGTAGGTCAGCCATCGGCTTCTTCGGCAACGAGGCAATCTTGCGAACAACAAATCGGCACGAGGCCTGACGCCGTGATCGGGCAGGGCACCTGGTATATCGACCGCGGCGACCGCAAGCGCGCGATCGCGGCGCTGCGCCGCGGCATCGATCTCGGCATGACCCACATCGACACCGCCGAGATGTATGGCGATGCCGAGCTGGTGATCGCCGATGCGATCGCCGGACGGCGCGACGAGACTTTCCTGGTCTCGAAGGTGCTGCCGAGCAACGCCTCGCGGCGCGGCACCATCACCGCCTGCGAGCGTTCGCTGAAGCGGCTGAAGACCGACCGGCTCGATTGTTATCTGCTGCATTGGCGCGGCTCGTATCCGCTTGATGAAACCGTCGCCGCGTTCGAGGAACTGGTCGCGCGCCGGAAAAATCCGCAGCTGGGGCGTCAGCAATTTCGACACCGACGATCTCAATGAACTGCTGGCGGTCGCCGGCAAGGGCAAGATCGCCTGCAACCAGGTGCTCTATCATCTGCAGGAGCGCGCGATCGAGCACGCGGTGATCCCGTGGTGCGAGCAGCACGGCGTCGCCGTGGTCGCCTATTCGCCGTTCGGCCACAATGATTTTCCGTCACCGCGCAGCAAGGCGCGGCGAGGTGCTGCAGACCGATCGCCGACGCGCATGGCGCATCGCCGCGCCAGGTCGCGCTGAGCTTTCTGACGCGCGAGCCCTGCGTGTTTGCGATCCCAAAGGCCGCGAGTCAGCGGAGCACGCCGCTGACAACGCGGCGGCGGCAAATCTGACGCTCAGCGACAGCGAGATCGCCGCGCTCGACAAGGCGTTTCCGCGCGGTCCAAAGCCGCGCGGCTTGCCGATGCTGTAGCGGACACGATTAACTTGAACGACGAGTGTCTTGACAGCAGGTGCTGCGTGCGCAGGCCGCCGCGCGCAATCGTGCATATCGGCTGCCTGTTTTCAGGCCTTGTCGAACGACACGCCAATTGTCGTTTTTAGAGTACTCGCCCGATCTCGATCATTCGCCTTCGAGTTCAACCGTGACTCCGCCACCCGCCGCAGCCGCCAGGCTGGACAGCGCATCCATTGCCTTTGCCCGAAGAAGTCCAAGCCCGCCACACGCACCGCGCCCGCGCGCGCCGACCGGCCGTTCCGGGGCATCGCGCTGATCCTCGCCTCGACGGTGTTTCTCGGCGCCTCCGATGTCACCGCGAAGTATCTGTCGGCGACGCTGCCATCGATCGAGATCGCGTGGATCTGATTCCTGGTGTTCGCGTTGATCATGGTCGCCGGCGATGCTGCCGGGTTCGCCGCTGTATGCGCTTGCGATCGCAGCGGCGCCGGATCTGCAGGCGATGCGCGGCGTCGCGCTGCTGGGGTCTTCGCTGTTCTTCATCTCCGGCCTGCGGTTCCTTCCGATCGCGGAGGCCTCCGCCACCGGCTTCGTCGCGCCGCTGTTCGTCACGGCGCTGTCGATTGTCTTTCTCGGCGAGACGCGTCGGCGTGCGGCGCTGGCTCGCGACCGCGGTCGGCTTGATCGGCGTGCTGATCATCCTGCGGCCGGGCACCGGCGCGTTTCATCCCGCCGCGTTTTTCCCGATCGTCTCGGCGCTGGCCTGGGCCTGCACGCTGATCATGACGCGCATGATGAGCGGCACGGAACACGCCATCACCACCATGACCTATTCGTCGATCGTGGGCGTTTGCATCTTGTCGGCGCTGGTGCCGTTCGTCTGGGTCACGCCGAGCTGGCACGATATTCTGTTCGGCATCTTCATCGGCGTTGCCTCGACGGCGGGGCAGTGGATCGTCGTGCTCGCCTTTCGTTACGCCGACGCCTCCGTGCTCGCGCCGTTTTCGTATACCCAGTTGCTGTGGGTCAGCATCCTCGGCTTCGTGATCTTCGGCGAAGTGCCTGACGTCTGGACCGTGACCGGCGCCGGCCTTCATCGTCGCCAGCGGTCTCTACACCGCGCATCGCGAGCGGGTGCGGCCGGTCGCAGCTGTTGCAGCCGTGCAGGCGAGCCGTCGCCGAACGCCTGAGGGCAATGATCAGGCCGAGTGCAACCGGCGCTCTGTGGCGCTTTCGGCCGCTACCGCGTCCACGATCGCGTCGAGCTCCATCCGCCGCCGCGGCCGGGATCGATGAAGCGCGCCTTCACGAGGCCGTCGCAGCCGGACGACAAAGGTCGCGGCACCGGCAGCATCCAGGTGTCGTTGCCGTTAGAGCGGATTGCTGAAGGCCTTCGCCTTTCATCGCCTGCGCTTCAGTCAACGACCCAGCAGGTTGAGCGAAAGCGCAATATTTCGAGGATCGGTCAGCACTGGAAGGGGCGCCTGGCATAGTCGCAGCTCGGTTATTGATGCGCCCGGCGAAATCGCGACGATCCGGCCGCCAGAAGCTCAGCTTCATATCCGGGCGCGATCCGCGCGCGGCCCGTCGGCATTGAGCTTTGCAGTAAGGGCACCAGTGGCCGCGGTTGAACGACACCACCGCCGGGCCCCAAGGTTCCAGAAGCGCGCCGAGGGCGGACGAGTGCGCCTTTCTCGTCCGGCAGGATGAAGTCCGGCATCGGCTCGCCCACTTGTGGCGCGCTCTGGCCAACCTCATTGGCCTCCAGCCGCGCCACCATGCGTTCCACCACGGCCGCGAAGTCCGGGCTCAGCCGCGCCACCTCGTCGGCGACGGCCTTGAGCCGCGCATTGAGCGGCGCATCGATCAACCGGCTCTGCTCGGTGGTCTCTTCCAAAAGTTCGGCAAAGGTTTTCGGCCATTGTTGTTTTCCGTTGTCAGGCGGCGATGACGGAGAGGGAGGGCTTGGTGTCTCTCGGCGGCCCGGCCGGCGGGCAAGTGAAGACCTGCCAGTCGGCGCTGCGCAGCATCTTCATCACGGCGCAGGCGACCGCGGTCGCGCTTCGCGCCCGGCGACGCCATAGAGCTGAACGGTGCGCTTGACGTCGAGCCCGTCGACCTCGGCACGCCGCAGCGTCTCCGGCGTGCCGCGCTGCGCGGCATGATCGCAATGCTGATATCGGCCTCCAGCAGCTTGATGAGGTCGTTCTCGCAACTTACGTCGTGGCTGCCGTCGACCGCGATGTCGCCAGCGCGCAGCACCGCGTCAAGCCGTTCGGCATATTCGCAATAGCCGCGCGAGAGCAGTTGTTGCTTTTTCAGCGCCTCGAATGGGATGTGCTCCTCGTCGGCGAGTGGATGGCAGCGGTTGACCACGAGCTGAAAGCCCTCGGTGAACAGCGGCCAGCTATCGAGCCGGTCCCACTCTGCGGTCAATCTCCAGCGGCGATGCCGAGCTCGGCTTCGCCCTTCTTCAGGTATTCGCCGATTTCCCTGCTGCTGCCGCGCAGGACAGCCTGAAACTCGAGCCGTCGAGAACATCCGCTTCAACTTGTTGAGATGCGGGATCAGCAGCGACGATATCGACTGCGTCCGCAATGGCGATGCGCAGCGTCCCGATCTTCGCCGCCCTTGAATGACGGTGGCGAGCTGAGCGTAGCGCCGATCGGCGGCCTCATAGCACTGCTTCAGCAGCGGGTGCATGCGCTGGCCGAGCTCGGTGAGCTGGGCGGCGGGGCGTTCGCGCCGGAACAGGTCGCCGCCGAGCTCGGCCTCGAGCTGCTTGATGCGCGCGGGTCAGCGACGGCTGGGTCGACGTTGCACTCCTCGGCGGCGCGCGTGAAGTTCAACGCGTGCGCTTACCGCCAGGAAATAGCGGATCTGGTGCATTTCCATGAAGTCGGCCCCTTCGGGAATTGCTGGCTATCAGCTGAGCTAGCGGAACCGCCCGGGAAAGCTTCAAAACCACCATAGCTGATGTCTATGGTTGCGAAAGCCATAGGGTCGCGGCCTGCTTTCGTTCTTTTCTTCCTCGCACGGCTGTGACAAAGGAACCTTCAAAAGGGAGGATAAGTCCAGATGCGCGCAGCCATTTTCCGTAACGGCCGGATCGTCGTCGATGACCATGCCGGAGCCGAAGCCGGGGCCGGGCATGGTGCTGGTCAAGTCGCTCGCCTGCGGCATCTGCGGCTCCGATCTGCACGCGCGCAAGCACGCGCACCGCATGGTGGAGCTGGCAAAACACTTTCCCGGCCGCAAGCCGATGGATCTGTCCCGCGACGTCGTGTTCGGCCATGAGTTCTGCTGCGAGGTGCTCGACTATGGTCCGGGCACGACGCGCAAGCTCAAGCCCGGCACAAACGTCTGCTCGCTGCCGGCGCTGCTGACGCCGGAAGGCCCGCAGGGCATCGGCTATTCCAACGACAATGTCGGCGGCTATGCCGAGCGCATGCTGCTCAGCGAAGCGCTTGCTGCTGGAAGTGCCCGAACGGCCTCGCGGCCGAGCACGCCGCGCTGACCGAAGCCGCTCGCGGTCGGCGTCCACGCGGTGGCGAAAGCCAATATCGAAGGCGGCGAGGTGCCGCTGGTGATCGGCTGCGGCCCGGTCGGGCTTGCGGTGATCGCGGCGCTGAAGATCAGGGGATGCACCCGATCGTCGCCGCCGATTATTCGCCGGCGCGCCGCGCGCTCGCCGAAAAGCTCGGCGCCGACATCGTGGTCGACCCCGCGCGCACGCAGCCCTACGCGACCTGGGCCGAGCACGCCCAGATGTCGCCGGAAGAGAAGGCCGCGCGTCCGCCGCTGCAGGCGCTGCTGCCGGCGCTGAAACCCGCGCTGATCTTCGAATGCGTCGGCGTGCCCGGCCTGATCCAGCAGGTGTTCGAGGGCGCGCCGCGCGATGCGCGCATCGTCGTGGTCGGCGTCTGCATGGAAACCGACCGCTCCGAGCCGATGCTCGGCATCTTGAAGGAGCTCAACGTTCAGTACGTGCTGGGCTACACGCCGGAGGAATTCGCGTATTCGCTGCGCCTGATCGCGGAAGGGCAGGTCGATGCCGCCTCGCTGGTGACCGCCAGCGTCGGCATCGACGGCGTCGCGAAAGCGTTCGCCGATCTCGCCAATCCGGAAGCGCACACCAAGATCATCGTCGAGCCGTGGCGGTGAATGCCGTCGCGCCCATCGGGAGAAGGACGATGTCCGATCCGCCGAGCCTTCCCGCCGCGAAGCTGTTCTGGCGCCGCGCGCTTGCGGGCTTTCTCGATTTCCCGACAATATTCTTTGCAGGCGGCTATTTGATCGGCGCGCTCACCGGAAACCTGAGCAGCGAAGGCTTCAAGCTCGACGGATGGCCGGCGCTGCTGCTGTTTGCGGTGACGGTGCTTTACTTCTATCTCGGCTGGCACAAGCTCGATGGCACCATCTGGCAGCGCATTCTCAAGGCGCGCTAGGCACAGCATCAAGAAAATACTGGAAGGGGAGGCATCATGATCGCGCTCACGGCAAAGGACGTCCTGCCGCAGGACGGCACCTCGGGCACGCTGGTCGGGCGGGTCTGGCTGCCGGACGCGGCGGGCCCACGGTGGTCGCGGTGCGCGGCGACGGCGTGTTCGATGTCAGCGCGAGCTTTTCGACCGTCAGCGCGCTGTGCGAGCAGGATGATCCGGCCGCCGCGCTGCAGGCCGCCAAGGGCACGCGGATCGGCGATCTCGACAGCATCCTGGCCAATACGCCGCCCGATCGCCGCGACCGCGACAAAACCGTGGCTGCTGGCGCCGGTCGACCTGCAGGTCCTGAAAGCCGCCGGCGTCACCTTTGCGATCTCGATGCTGGAGCGCGTGATCGAGGCGGGCGCGCGGTAATCCGGCTTCCGCCGAAGGCGATCCGCAAGGAAGTGGTAGCGCCTCGTCGGCGACGATCTCTCAAAGCTGAAACCCGGCTCGGCGCAGGCGATGAAGCTGAAGCAGGTACTGATCGACCAGAACGCCTGGAGCCAGTATCTCGAGGTCGGCATCGGTCCCGGACGCCGAAGTTTTTACCAAGGCGCCGGTGCTCTCCTCGGTCGGGTCAGGCATGGATGCCGGATTGCATCCGAAATCGACCTGGAACAATCCGGAGCCGGAAGTCGTGATGGTGGTGTCGAGCCGCGGCAAGATCGTCGGCGCGACGCTCGGCAACGACGTCAACCTGCGCGACTTCGAGGGCCGCTCCGCGCTGCTGCTTGTCAAGGCCAAGGACAACAACGCCTCCTGCGCCATCGGCCCGCTGCTGCGCCTGTTCGACAAAACCTTCTCGCTCGACGACGTCAGGCAAAATGGATGTTGGCCTCACCGTGAAAGGCGCCGACGGTTTTGTGCTCGACGGCCATTCCTCGATCCGGCAGATCAGCCGCGATCCCACCGACCTCGTCGCGCAAACCATCGGCAGCGTGCATCAATATCCCGACGGCTTTGCGTTGTTCCTCGGCACCATGTTCGCGCCAGTGAAAGACCGTGACGCGCCGGGGCAGGGGTTCACGCACAAGCGTGACGACATCGTCACGATCATCGGCGCCCGCAGCTCGGCAAGCTCGTCAACCGCATGCGCAACAGCGATGAGTGCGAGCCTTGGACGTTCGGTATCGGCGAGTTGATGCGAAACCTCGCTAAACGAAAGTGCTCTAACCGGAACTGCCGGAACGACGTTTTTGCGCTGGCGTTGACCCACAAATGGAGTGTTCGCATGCGCATGCCAATTTATCTCATCATCGCAAGCGCGTTGCTGTTGCCGCTTCAAGCCACAGCACAAAGTGGCGGCGTGAGTGGTTCCGGCAGCGGTTCGGCCGGTGTGACAACCGGAACTGCCGGCAGCGCCACCGGTTCGTCGACCACGACGGGTCTGGCGAGTGGCACGGTTCGATGCCAGGTCCCGGCACGAATTCCTGGGAACGGCACAGTCATCCGGAGGCGGGGTTACAACCGGCTCGGCATCCGAGGCATCGGCGATCGACCAGCGGATCCAGGACGAGAACCGGCAGATCGATCAGAAGCTCACGGGCATCTGCAAGGGATGCTGAAACAGCGCCGCGGAACCGTCACCCGTTTCCGGCAAATCGCTTGCGCCCCGGTGGCCATCCGGCCCGCGGTCGAAGCACCGCCGTAATCGCTGGATTTGACCCCGGCGCCGGCGTCTATGCCGGTGGCCGCCAAGCCAAACTTCAACAGCTCCCGCACGGCAGCCGCGCGGGTCGGCATCCGGTGTTTGAAGCGAAATCGTCAACAGCGGCCAGTTCTTCAGGTGAGAGCATCACTTCGCAGCCGCTCGCCACGGACATCGTTCATCGCAAAACCCCTGCAATGAGCAAGCAAGATTGAGTAATTTACTCAATCTACAAAGTTTGCAACAGGCCATCAACTGACAAAATTTTAGTTGGTTCCAAAAATTTTGACTTCACCCTCAAATTAGTAAAATACTCCAATAAAATCAATAAGTTATATGGAACGATGCTCGGGCTAGGCTGTTTGTCAGCCATGGGGCGAGAGAGCGCGCTCGCCATGACCGACAAAGCAGAGAGGTCGAGCTACCCGCCAAGCCGAAGGAGTTGCCGTTACCGCTGCCGCGGCGTCCCAGCTACCAGCGGGTTGTCGAGAATATAGAGAAGTGGGCCAACAGCAGCGGACTGCAGAAGCCGACATGAAACAGTGGGGTAGTGAGATGGCGATCTCATCGGATCCTTCAGAACTCCCCGTTGTCGCCGGAAGACATCAGCCGGCTTGTCGCCGCTTATGAAGCTACGCTGAAAGCGCGCTCGAACTCGCTTCGATCGCAGCGACCCGATCACGGAACTGGTCGCCGCGGAAAATCATCGAGATCGGCCAGACCGGCGTCCGCACCCCCGAGATTTCGAATAAGACGGGCGGTCGCGGATTCGGGCCCAGCGCCCAAACGCACCGCGCCACCGGATGCCGCAGCCGTTGATAACTTGTTAACCGGATCGTCCGTCCAGCGCTCCGCGTTTGGTTTTTTGGTCCAGCCTGTGCTGCTATGCTCGGCCCATTTCGAGACGCCGTGACATGAGACCATCCATATCGCCGGGCCAACAGGATTGCATGGCGATGTTCGACGATCCTCGTCTGCAGGTCCGGCTGCCGCCGCCGCGGGGCAAGGGCGTATTCCGCGAACGCGCGCGCCGGCTGCAGAACGGCTATTCGCGCCAATGCCCGACCTGCGAGGTCCCAGCGGTTCGGCGACGAAGCACCTCGCAGGAGCAAACCATCCGGCGCGCCATGAAGGGCAGCTTAGCGGCGAGGTCCGCGCGGCCCTGCGCGAGGCGGAAGCCGAGCCGCGCCTGCCAGAAGGAGACGCGTCGCTCGCGGTGAGCGTGGCCCTGGCCGGCGCGGCTCGCAACGGAGATGACTCGAAGCGCTGACGATACAGGCTCGCGGCCCATCCTTCGAGACGCAGCCGACGGCCGCTCCCTCAGGATGAGGGCCTTATGCGCGGCACGAGAGACCCTCAGCGGTGAGGAGGCGCAGCACCCGAGCAGGCCGAGCGAAAGCGAGGCCGTCGCGAGCTGGTGCGGCACAGGATGCGCCGTCTCCGGACGACGCTGCGCATCGCCGAGAACCGAGCCCGGCCACACCGGCAGCGCAATCGAATATTTCACTGGCTCAGGCAAAGCCGATCTGATACGATATCCATTTTGCAGGCCGAGGCATTGTCCTGCGATTCATGATCTCGACAAATGTATCCCTGTCGGTCGAAAGGTTCAGTTGTTCGTTGAACTGCTTTTCCTCGCCGATAGTGGAGGACACCCTGCCGTGATAATCGTGACCGGGATAGACAATCGTGTCATCCGGCAGCACAAAAGTTTCTGGCGGACGGAGTCGAAAAGTTTTTCCGCAGAACCGCCTTGAAAATCCAGTGCGGCCATTGCCGCGAATCAATAGTGGAATCGCCTGCAGAACACCGCGCCGGGCAGAACATAACTCGTACAGCTGTCAGTGTGGCCAGGGGTAGCAAGCGCCTTCATCGTTGTGTTACCGAAGCGCAGCTCCTGCCCGTCACGCAGGAATATGTCCACACCCGTGACAAGGCCTTCTACGCCGCCTCCATAGACTATTCTTGCACCGGTACGATCCTTGATCATCGAGGCGCCGGTGATGTGGTCGGCGTGGATGTGCGTTTCAATGGCAAAGGTGAGTGTCAGACCCAACTCTTTAATCGTTTTGAGGTCGCGTTCGACATTTTCGATGACGGCATCGATGATGACCGCCTTGCCGGAATCGCGGTCGGCAACGATGTACGCTACGACTTTCCGCCCTGTCGTCGATGTCTTGCATGGGATTGACATCCAGCAGGACAGTGACGGTATAGGTGACATGGCTTGTCATGGCATGAACTCCAAAACTCGCTCAGTGTGGTAAACCCTGCGGCGCAAGAGAAAATACTCGGCTATTCTACTCTTTGCCGTCGGCTTGGTCTATTCCATTGTCAGGGATTGAAGGCGCCTGCTCCACCGCTCCATGGACCTCTTCCTGGTAGCGGGGCAGCCGAAATGAGAAATGGGCCCCCGATGCGTTCATCAATCGGCCGACGGTGTGCGTCATTAAGTTGGTTGCCTGCTGCAACGCCTCAAGCCCAGTGTAAACATTGTCTGTTCAACACATTGCTTGGGCAGAAACTTACTCGCGCGATCGGGAGGCTTCCCAATGCGAAAGCCCCACCACAGTGCCAATCGAAACACCGATCGTCAAGAGGAAGAACGGCGCCGAGACGATACCTAGTCCGAACAAAAGGAGGCCCGGCCCGACCGCAATAGCCACCATGACTATGAGGATCGCCCAGGCGAGCGGATGCGCAAAATTAATGGTCCAACCCATCCATGGGCGTCGACGAGGAACGATCACGCGAGGGTCCTTGACGCACCGGTACACGAGGCTCCAATTGTTCGGACTGGCCCAAATTTCATCTAGCTCTTTGCGAGTCACGGCACACTTCCTCAACGCGCACGTACGCGGATAGAAACCAGGCTGAAATTGCGCAAATGGATTGAACTTCACGAGGAATTGTTGCCTGCGATCGTCCGCCTGTCAACACGAGAAGAGAATTAGAGAAGAGCGAGGCGAGTTTATCTGGCGCCTTCGGCGCGATGGCAGATCTCCAAACGATTGCCGCTGTGATCCTCGAAAAGACGGCATAGTAGCCATGCCCTTCGTAATTTCCAGGTCCTTCGACATTCCGGGCTCCCGCCCGGACGACGATTTCAGCTAACCGGTCAACCTCTCTGGGACTGTCTGCCCAGAAGGCGATCCGGCACTCGTTGGAGATATGCTGCGACGACTCGGTGACGCCGAAAAACTCCGTGGCCCCGTCTGTTCCGGCCGCTTCGAACTGCAGCCAACCTTCAACCCCGACGTTACGTGTAAAGCCGAGAGCAGGCAATATTGCTTCGTAGAATGGGCACGCTTCGGCCAAACTGTGCACCCGCAGGTCAATGTGATCGTACCGCCGCCGCATCGGGAAAGCCTCCCTGACGTCGAATCATAGCAGGAAACGGGCCACGCCCCTTCTCCTCTCGTCCCACACCTCCAGGGTGATTCCTAGTTCTCCCCTCTGCCAAACACCATTTATATATATAGTTATATAGGGATAGTGGCACCAGGCTGTACGTTCTTGTGTATGCTGGTTTCCCAGTCGAGGGCTGTACTCGTTCGGTCCAGAACGGAAAAGGGCCGGTATCGCAATTCCGTCGGCCCCCAGAAAGGAGCGATGATGGATAGTGTAGCAAGAGTGCACATCGATCGTTCAGGCGGCGATGCATAAAGCCATGCGCGCAACCGAACTGTACGTGCCGTGAATTTACGCGTGGTTGGATTGCATTTAGAGAACAGCCGAGGCCCAGCTATGGGCCGGAATTGTCAGTAACGGACAGGCGCACTGCCGGAGCACTTGCTCGCTGTTGCTGCCTCGCAGAGCGTCGAGAAAGCCCTGTCGACCCTCCGTGGACATCACAATGAGATCGGCCTCCATCCCGAGAGCAGTCTGCAGAATCACTTGAGTGATGTCGCCCTTCTGCGTGATCTTTGTCCATTCCCATCCTGGCAATTCGGGACAGCTCACCTGTGGCATCTCGCTTTCGTCACCTACATGCAGGATGGTGAACTGCCCGGTGGGACAGTTGAGCCGGTGCGCGAGACGGACAGCGGCCTGGATCGCAGGCTGTGCCTTCGGAACAGGTGCAACAGGGACCAAGATGTTCTTGAGCGACACGGCGCCATCCTCCATCGACACAACCCCCCACGCCGGCAGGAATGAAGAGGGTCATCTGATTCGATTCCCTGGCCACAGGTTTGGCAACGGATTTCTTCTGCCACAGGCCGTGCCCCTTGTCCTGTTGCGTAGCGAGGACGATGAGGTCGCACGGATGTTCATCGAGATATCCCAACACTCCTTTTACCGGATCCTTATCCTGAGCAACGATCTTTCTAACCTGGATGCCCAGCTCCGGCACGGCAGACCTGGGGCTGTTCTTTGGCAGGATTCCCCACCGCTCGAGCGTCTGCCTCACACCGGGAAACTCCGTCCAATTCTCATTCCGGTCTGGCGACACGTGGAAGATAGTGAGCGTGGCCTTAGCGCTCAGCGCGGCTTTCAGAGCGTGGGCGAAAGCGGCCTCGCTGGCTGCGCTAAAGTCGGAAGGATGAAACACGTGCTGCAAAATCGGCAGGTTAAGAGGCGTCATGCTCATGATGTAGCTCCAGTTCGGTGCGGCATTCATAGCACAAAAACAATCGCAAAGTCATAAATCTGGCGGAAGCCACTACCGGCCAACGGGAGTCCATGGGGCAGCAGCGTGTGAGGCAGGGGGTCGCCGGAGTGAACGCACCGCGACATGGGTTCTGGCCCCTTTTCTCCTTCAGATCATGTCGGAATTGCAAGATCATACACCATGAACTGATCATCACGCGTCCAGCCGGCCGAGTGATACAGGGCCTGAGCAGCGTTGTTCGTGATGGCCGTTGACAGTGAGAGGCGATCCGCACCCGAAGCAGTGGCAAACTGCACGGCAGCCGACATCAGAGCAGAGGCCACTCCTTTTCTTCGCGCCTGCTCATAGACGAAGAGATCATTGAGAATGAAGATGCGGGCAAGTGAGATCGATGAAAAGCTCGGATAGAGCTGCGTGAAACCAATCGCCCTCCCGTTCTCATGCGCAATAAACACGGTGGACTCATCGTTGTGAAAGCGAGCGAGCAAGAACTCTCGTGCCGCGCAAAGGTCACTTGTCCGCCCGTAGAACTGACGGTAGTGGTCAAAGAGTGGGACAAGTTGGTCCAGATCTCGAATGGTGGCCTGTCGGACGGTATGTCTCATGTCTCTCCTTCTGTAGAGCACACCAGTCAGGCTGCATCTGTCGGTCGTTGATGGGTCAAGCCACCTCAGCAACCTCTGACGGGCAAGTCTACTGGAAAGTCGGCGGCACATCCACGACTCCGAACGAGAAGGGAGTATTGTGTGAGGGGAGCGCAGGGAAGTGTATTTAGTGTGCCTCGTTCATCTGGTTTGGTTATTTCGTCTCACTGGCAGATGAACCAAACAAACGAAAGAAACCAGATAGACCAGATCCTGAAGGCAATTCGTGGTGGTCTATGTGAGCGAACCAACCAGTGATTGCACAAGACAAATGAGGCTCATCACGAGAGCCCCGTAGGCTGTCACGTATGCGAAGCTACGAACATGTTTGGGACCCCAGATCATCTTGACGACCGTGGGGAAATAGATGACAGATGTCCATTCTGGCGGATCAAAGATCCAGCGCCATTCCTGTTTGATTCCATAAGCCAACACTAGGCCATACGCGACGCCGCTCGCGCAGACAAGAACTTCCATAACTTCGATGGAGTGACCTTCTTCCATCCTGCGTCCCCACATCGTGACGAAACCAGCCCATTCTACGTTTTCCGATATGGCGGGTCTATCCCTACGCCGTGAAGTGACGGGCGACTCGAAGAGAGAGTATCTCGTTTGTTTGGTCCATCTGGTGTGCGGGTCTGTTTTGCCTGTTTTGTTCCTTGAACGAGATAGACCAAACAAACCAGATAGACGAGATGAACCAATCCCCGCTACGCGACGCGAATCGGGGGTTAGCCCCTTGCTCTATCGCGGGGACGGTGCTTCGCGCGAAAATCCCTTACCATCTTGCGCCCCAAGGGGAAGAGGAGTTTCGGAAAGAGCCGGTTCAGTCTCCAGAGAACGCGAGCGTACAGGGGAAAGACGATGATGGCTTGGTTCTTGGCGACACCGCGAAGGATGATCTCCGCTGCCTCTTGGGCATCGACAAGGCCAAACTTATACCGCTGATTGGGCTTGTCAGTTCGAATCTCGCCCGGACATACGATACTGACCTGAACGCCCAAGCCTGCGGCTTCAAGCCGCAATGGGATAGATAAACCCACCAGCGCACTTAGAGACTCCATAAGGAATGCTTGTTGGGAAGCCAAGCAATCCGGCCAAAAGAGCCCATGTTAATGATGTGCCCAAAGCCTTGCTGAACCATCACGGAATAGGCGGCAATGGTGCCGTACAAGACACCCAGCAGGTTCACCTCGATCACGCTGTGCCAATGTTCAACTGTCAAGTCTCTCATCTCACCACGGCTCACGTTGACACCTGCATTGTTAAACATATAGTCAAGCCGTCGATATTCGGAGGCGGTGTCGTCCACAAGTTTTCTCACACCTTCATCTTTGACGACGTCGAGGTGCGCGGCACGTGCTCGACCACCAGCCGTGGTGATGGCCGACGCAACTCGTTGCGCCCCTTCTGTGTTAATGTCCGCGACAATGACACACGCACCACGCCGGCTCAGGTGCTTCACATAGGGCACGTCCGATTCCAGAGGCACCGCCGATCACAATCGCGACTTTGTCCCTGAATTGATCTGCCATGCTGTCGCTCCGCGATAAGAAGCGGCCAGGTCGTCGGGTAAACCGCTTTCGCGGCGGGTAGGAAGACCCTTCTCGGACGCTGGATCATCCTGGTTGCCAAGTCGGTGCGGCCGGAGTCCCCGGCACCCTGGAAAACCAGGGACACGCTACTTTTAATAGGAAGAAGTGTCAACCGACGGGATAGAGAGGTACAAACTATTTCATCTAAGCGATGCCGCGTACAGACCGCCACGCACCGCGAAATGATTTCTGGCACATATTTCTATGCACAAACAGCTGGAGTCGACTGACTCGGCGGTCCAGGACATGATAGGAGATCACCAGCAAAGAGGCATGGGCGGCGGAGCATGGCGGATTTTCTACCGAAACAGACGCGCGACTGTCGCAAGTCCTGCAGTAGATCCGTCGATCCTGAACGGTCCATTCCCAACCGACATCCTCTACCGCGCCACTCACTGTTGGGTCGCAAGACCTGACTCTTTTCTTATCTTGGGAAAGGGAGCCTGGCCATGTTTATTCCGGCGTTAGCTAACAACCGCAGCTTGTCTGATGGTGAAAACCCCACGCCTCGCGTGATGGTCACCTTCCCTGTCCGGCTTAAGCGAGAGATCTCGTTATAGATATCGCTAGCGTTGAACTCAGGAGAGCGCGCCACCAAGGTTTCGAATTCGCAATCCTTGGAGTCTCCAAGTAGTTCGAGTATGCGGTCGGTGATGGGCCTCTGCGTTGCCATTGGGATACCTCCTTGCCGCGATGTAATCTCCTGTGAACGTGTACGGAGTGTCATACCGGCGTTGGAGCGGCGGAGACTGGGGAATCGGTCGCGTTGGGATGGACGAAGAAGCGCGAGAGATGAGAACGAGTCAGCGTAGCTGAAACGTCTTGACCATGATGCTACGCGCAGAGAGACTGCTCAGTCAAGCAGCCGCAACTTGGATGCGCCTGTCATCGAGACCACGCAGACGATCAAAGACCGATTGAACCAGATCCCCCACGCGCAATGGCCTTTCAATAGAGTGTTGCTCGATATGCGCGATCGCAACCCTTTGCATGCCCGGAAGAGATGTGACAGACTGAGCCCTTACTCGGTAGCCGCTTCTTGAGAGTTCTCTCATCAAGGGTGATCGTGAACCCAAGAAGTACACAGTATCGGATGCCTCGTTGAATATCCAGGTCGACATGTTGCGCCAAGAGCTTATTGAGGTAACCATGGATAAACATAAATCTGAAGAGCTGAAGAGCTTCCTCGAGATACCGTATGACGAGCTTGAAGAAATGAATCTCAAGGCGGCGCAGCGGGCCGAGAAGGTCAGCGTAAAAGAGCTGGAGCAGGAATATACGGCGTGGCTTAAAAAGGAGAAGCATGTCAAGGCCGTGACGTTGTGCTTCTCGGATATTGAAGGACGCCTTCACATGCTCGATTACGACAAGAAGTTCCTTCTTGAGTCGCTGGGGAATCTGACATTTGACGGGTCGTCCATTCGCGGGTTCACGCCGCAACATGAGTCGGACCTGCGTCTTGAAGTTGACTGGTCGTCCATCCGCTACTTTCCAGCCGACGCGATTGGAGCAGGAAGGTGATCTTCTTTGCGCTCTGTGTTAAACGCTGATCGTACGCCGTATCAGAGCGACTTCCGCGGCATGCTGAAATCGTATACGAAGAATCTCAAGAAAACGCAGGGTATGACCGCGTATGCGGCCAGCGAAATTGAAGGCTTCCTCGTGGAAGGGGAGAACGCCGAGCAACGCTACGGCGAACATGGGTTTAAACTCATCTCAACGGGCGGGTACTATCACTCGCTCCCAATGGACACGCTTCGCCAGTTCATTGATAAGTCGGCGGAGGCACAGCGTGCGCTGGGCTTCAAGAACGAAAAAGATCATCCGGAGGTTGCGCCCTCGCAGTTCGAAATGAACTTTTCCTATGCGGAGGTTGTTCGTGCGGCAGACAATGTGCAGCTGTACAAACTGATCTGTCGCCAAATGGCTCGCTCCATGGGGCACACGGCCACATTCCTTCCGAAGCCATTCGTCGGGATCAATGGTTCCGGCATGCACACCAACTTCTCCTTGGGCAAGAATGGCAAGAATATCTTCTACGATGCGAAGGGGAAAGATGGCCTATCCGATGTGGCGTGGGACTTCATTCTCAAACTCCTGAATCACGCGTCCGAGATTTGTCTCGTGTTTAATTCGTCGGTGAATGCGTATCGCCGTCTGGATCCGCATTTTGAGGCGCCGAACCAGGTCAAGGTCTCGGCGATCGATCGCGGCTCCATGATCCGCATTCCGATGGCCAACGAAAAGACCGCGCGCATCGAGCTGCGTTCAGTCGCCCCCGATGCCAACCCCTACCTCGTGCTGTACACGATGCTCAAGACCGGCTTTGAAGGGGAGCGCCTGGAAATGGACGAGGCGACACGCGACCGCGTGCGATTCCTTCCGAGTTACATCAATGATGCGATCGCGCTGTTTAGCATCGTCGAAGTTTATCGGCGAGATCCTCGGCGAGGACAGCCAGCAAAAGTATGCGAGCTTCAAACAGTTGGTGGCAGATCGTTCACCTAAAGAGCTCGGCACGAGGGTGAAGACTTCGGAAGTGCTCTTTCACCACGAAGTAACAAACCAAATGCTCTGGAATCAGTTCTAGTCAACATTGGGGGCCGGTCTATCTGGTGCGCGGTCTGTCTCGTCTGTCTTGTCTCTCTCGTTCCCTGAACATGACAAAGGAAACAAACCAAAGGAACCAGATAGACTAGATCCTGCCATGCGCCGCATCACGGTTTCTGACACCTTCTCGTCTCTCTTCTGAAATCCCGTTCTGTTCAACACACAATGCAGCGGTCTTGATGTGAATCATCTCATGATGTTTGAATCACAACAAGCTGATTTTACATAATTGTTCTGTCTCTCATCATTCCTTTCCGTCTCACCGATGATTACGTATAACCCTTAAGAGGGATTGCCATTCTTTCGATAAATTGATACTTCCCTGCTCCCTGAGACGGGTTCTAAGTAGGTTTACGACCGTACCGCTGGTCTCTACCATGGATAGAACGGCGTCGATTCCTTCTCTCCTTTTACGGAACCTGTCCAAAGAATCTTATCCCATGCAGTGTGGTCGCGATACAACGCGTGCTATCCAGCTCATCCCTTAGAGTCGTCTTGAGGAAGACGTCATGAATAACATGACGGAGGTGGGCACAGCATTCATTTACTCCTGGCCATTGCGAGAATATGGCTCTCGGGGCAGTCGAGCCCGGGAATCCTTGTCTTCTCGCGCTCGCTGCTGCTGCAATATGTGAAGCGTCGGGCCCTCGAAGTGATACGGAACATCGGCCAGGCGATAACAGACTCAGGCTTGATCGTCCTGTCCACACCACTACTCGATCTTCGTGATCAGATCCAAGAAAGCCTCGACGACCGCCTCGAGGCAAATATCTGGGAACCGTTCGAAATGAGTCGAGTCGTGTCTCGACGTCGGGCAAAGACTCCTGCTCCGTGGATTCGGACATCCCAATGAAGTTGCGAACCGCGATTCTCGAATCATCATCGTTCTGGAAGAGATCGGGTCCGCAGAGACAGGACAGGAATCGACCGGTCCGCGTCCCGGATGACGGGACCCGAATTACAACCAGCTGGCGCCAGGTTCCCTGCAAATTCATAAAGGCGGGGGAGACGCGTCGGCGTGCCGCTACAGCGCCAGACGCAGACAGGACGTGAACAAACGGGGTACGCCTACGTGTCACAACAAGGCCATACGTGACTCCCTCAAAGATCCCGCCAAAAGTGGAGGAGTCGGCCAATCCGGATCGCAGGGGAGGCACGCGTCTCCTGAACGGTACAGCCATGTTTTTACCAGCTTGCGCAAGTCGCTGGTTACGAGATCGTCGAATTCTCTGATGGGCACGCGCTGTCTCTCAATACCAGCCCGGGAGGATTCTTGCTCTTAATGCCGCAGCCTCCGGAGAGGAGACAAGTGTTTGAAGTGCACACGCCTTTGTCAACAGAGGAGGAGCGAGTAGTCAAGTTAGTGGAAGCCTGCTGGACGCGCGAACTGGCATTTGGCGACGCCGGCAAGGTCTATCTCGTCGGCGTCACGTCCCTGTTCGAACTAGCGTCTTCTCATTTAGCGATCGCTGGTGAGGAGAACCGAACCAGAGTCGGTGAGGTCAGGCGGCTTCTGGATAGGGTGTGAATTCAACGCCTTCCATCATACCAAATCGATAACTGCTTCTTGTCTTGCAAGGTCCGACGTGGATGGAGAATGACTCGTAGGATCTGACCGGCAATCTCTCGCCAGGAGTAGAGTGCCACCTTGCGCGAGGACGTCTCCAGCGGATGCTGTGTCAGGATGATGAATTGAAGGCCGCGTTGCCGCCCCCACCGCTTGAGATGCCCACTTGAAGCTTATTTCGTCAGCAGCGTAGAGTTCCTGGTTGAAACCACCGACATCACGAAACGCATCGCTACGACACACGACCAGCGCACCCGACGCCCAGCGAAACAGAATCGACATGCCCTTCCACAGTTGGAATATCCAGTTCCCCCACCATGGCAATCCTTGCATGTGTAGTGTGCTGCCACAACCCACGCTCTTACCGTCTTCAATCACTCGCAAGATATCAGCAAGCAATCCGGATTTAACTCACTGTCAGCATCCACGAACAGCAACCAATCTCCTGTCGCCTCAGCTGCGCCGGCGTTGCGTGCCCGGCCGATTTGATTGATGGGCTCAAACACGACCTGAGCACCTGCCTGTCTTGCCAGATTGGCCGTGTTGTCGGTGGAATTATTGTCGACCACAATAATTTCCGATGTAAAACAGGGCGTGAGATTTGCGACGAGTGATGCAGAAATGGACTGCAGACAGCGTTCAATCAGACGCTCTTCATTAAAAGCTGGAATGACAATTGAGAGATGCATAGTAACTAGAGTCTGATTAGTACGGTTCCACGCGAGATGCTCTCAGAGCACCTATTCCTTCCAGCCACCGGCTACTCGCTACTGCGCCTTGGCCCGACGGGTCGCGGAAATAGTATACGCCGCCGACCGCGCGGCGATCATCGGATCGGCTGCCTCAATACCGGCGAACCAGTGTTCCTGGCATGAAGAGTAACGCTTTCTCTGCGGTTTGGCTGTCTGCCACAGCTTTGGTGATGGCGATGCGTGCCCAATACGACCTTCTTTCGCGTATCCGGCCACGCGATCGAGGGATCGTCGATCTTGTCGCGCTTGCGCGGCGAGTTGCAGGAGCAATTTAAAATTGACGGGACCACGCCAGAACCCGCTGGAGGATTTCAGTGGTGGAGATAGTCAGGCCCCATCGTCGCAAGCTGCTCCTTGGTCAGAGAAGTGTTCGCCAGCCACGGGCTGGAGCTGGTACCGGCCGGAAGCGTGGCAGCCCCCTTCGCGTTCGTGAACTTAAAGGTATTCACACCGAAATAGGTCAAGGTGGCGTAACTCTCCGGCGCCGGCTTCGGAGCTTCCACGAAAGCCTTGGCAGAGGGATGACTGCTCAAGAATTGGTCAAGCGCCGTTGGTTTTGGACCGTCTGGTTTCGTCGCTGCGATTGCGAGAAACAAATCTCTGACCTCGGCTGCCGTGGCAACAGGGAAGCCGTTGAACAATTCACCACCGATGTCGGTCTTCGAGCCATCAGGGAGGTGAATTTCACCGCCATGCCGCGCGGACTCGCGCCAGGGTCGGGTGTCTGGGATGAGCCGGGAGTCCGGTCGAGGCAGAGAAAGCGAATGGTTGCAGGAACTGGAGTCTTTTTCTTCTGTAGATGAGAGGCCTTGCTCACAGTCGTTGCCGAGCGCAGTCGCGCGCTGAACGTGCCTTCCAACACGACGCCCTTCGCATGGGTCGCGCGCGCTCAGGATGGACCCCGAACACGACGTTGAAGGCGTCCACTATCTGTTCAGGTACCGATTTTTGACTGACCGAGCGCCTCTTGAGCGAGTCCAAGGGTCAGATTCACAAGGGCGAAGACTATGGCTGCTGTTGCTGCAAATATTTTCCACATTGGGTTGCCCTCCTCGAAAGATTGTTGATCTTACGATCCAGAGTTTGATGAAGAAATCTGGGGCATTCTACTTTTTCAGATCAGCCTCGTCCATGCCGTCGTCGTGCCTTAAATGACAGCGGCTGTCTTGGGAAGCCAGGGTCATTATGAGGGGAGGGAGGTCTGCGGAGTTGATCTAGGTTAGTCTGCTTCTCTTCGTTCCCAGACCAAATGAACCTAACAAACGAGAGAAACCAGATAGACCAGATGAACCAAATCCCGAATCGCGCAGCGTGTCTGGGGCTAATTCCGTGCTCGGATTTGGAGAAAGTCTTGATGGACTGAGAGGCGATGGGTGCCGTCGGTGGTGGCAAAGTTTGATGTGATATAGGCCTCCAGAGTCTCGCCGAGCGGGAGGCTGGTTGATCGGCAGGAGATTAGCATGAATTCGGCGACAGTGTAGGCCGCGTCTGGCTCTGGGGTCTCCACACTGGGCGTGGTCGAGAGTCGTGGTAACGTCGTAGCGCGTCGCCGTGTTTTTCACGGAACAGTGTCGGCGAGCGCGCCGAGGTCGAAACCGGTGGCCGAAGAAATGTTCCAGCATCGTCATGCAGTCGGTGCCGCGGTTCTGGAGCACGACGACAGTGATGCCAGTGGGCGACATCCAGGAGACGAGCCAGTTCGAGGTGGGGCAGCCATTCTTCAGCCGGAATGTAATAGAACGTATGGGAACAGAGGACGAAATCGCCCTGGACCTTCAGTTCGTGGATAAAATCGGTGTGCCAATGGTCTCGGCCTGGGGAATGACGTGCTGCAGCTGCGTCAATGGATGGGTGCTCGGTCTCGATCGCCGATGGTGTGGTCGAAGGCCCCGGCGAAGCGCGGGTGAGTTCCCCGTTGCCGGCGCCGGCATCGATGAAGATCTTTCGCGCGGGCAAGTCGTCGACCATTCCCTGCAACAACCGCTTCGCGCGTTCCGTTTCTGGTCGGTGTGGTCGAGAAAAACTTGAAAGGCGCGCTTGTAGTCACTCTCCCTGCGAGTCAAACACCCGAATGGGTTCGGGCTGTCGTCACTGTCGGTGTCCTGCTGACGGTCGTTGCCGCAGCCGCCAGAGGTGCTGTATGAGAAAGGCCATCGGATCACTTCTTTTTCGGAGATTCGTCAAGAACACCAGGATGTCGCGCACAGAAAGCATGCCGATCAATTTTCCATCCCTCCGTCACGCCGAGATGTCGGATACGCGTTTGAGTCCATCAGATCGCTGGCATCTAAGACGGTTTTATCTCCTTCAATCGTGAGGATCGGAGCCGACGCATAATCTTTTCAGCCGTTGTTGTCAGGGTATCGACTCCAGCCGCGACCACACGCCGGACCATATCGGTATCCGTAAGGATGCCGATGATCTCATTCCCATTCGTCACAAACAGAGCTGTTGATGTGGTGATCGCGCATAAGCCGTGCCGCTGACTGCACATCCGTCTCCCGCTTGACCGTAATCAAACTTTCTCTTGGAACCATGAACGACTTGATTTGGTTCATGCATGTTCTCCCTTGGCTAATTCAGTCCATCACCCTCAACTCAGCCGAGTGCTTCGACCTATCCGCGCGGAGAGCAGGATGGTAGCGGTCGATTGGATCAAGCGGATTGTGGAGATCATAGGCAATCTCCGGTAATCTGGGCAGGCAAGTCTACAGCAAAATCGTGGACGACATCCATCACTCTGGAGATGGTCTAGTGCGCCGTGTGTGAGTTGAGGAAGCGGTTCCGGGGCAGTCTATCTGGTTTATCTGGATTGTTTCGTTCTCTGAACCAGACAAACCAAAGAAACCAGATAAACCAGATGGACCACATCCCCGCCACACGCCATGAAATGGGGATGGCAAGACCCTAACCGCTCATTCTTCTAATGAGTTCTGGCCTGGCGGTTCCGCCAGGTGCCTTAGCATATGTCGATGCGGTAGTGTGGACACTCACTCTTTTAGGGAGGCAGGATAGCTAATGTTCTGATGACGGATGATGGTACTGAAGCAGCCATTCGTGCTCTGCCCAGACAGTAGTCCGGCGCCAATGCCGGCTCTTTCATAATTAGGGACGCATAAGGAGGGCAATATGTGGAGCCTACCATCGAACAACGCAAGCACCGACGTCATCCCGTCAACTTCCAAGGGGTCTTCTCCTCTGGTACAGTGCAGGTCGGGGAGGCGTGTTGTGCTAGACCTCTCCATGGGAGGGTGCCGGGTGTGGAAGCACGATTCCCATGCCTATCGATACAGCGATTCACCTTCAGATTCGGCCTCGCCAAACGCCCCCTCATTTATATCCCCAGCGCGATCGTGCGTTGGGCAAAGGGCTCACGCATTCGGTGTGCAGTTCCAAGAATTGGCTGAACGCGAATCAAAAGCGCTGACTGACTCTGCTGCGGTCGTTGCCCCCTTCAGGGCGGGACGGTTCATCGAATCCGTCGAAGCGAGGCCTGACGCTCTGCCGAAGGCTATCGAGGTAGCACAGGCAGTCAGCTGCGACTCCTACCTGCATCGCGACGGGCCGCCTAGGCGCTACGGACAGGATCGAAATGTAAGCGCACGATGTGGAAGCCTTTTGTGAGGCGATGGGAGGGTGAGGAAGGGGTTAGCCCGCGCGGCAACTGGCAAGCAACGTCGCGACCACGCTGGCCTATCAGCCACGCTCCGAAGGCGGGGGCGTCCACACGGAAGCGGTCAGAAATGTAGCCTGTCGCTCTTTTTTTTGCGTACCTTTCCGGCCAACCTGTCGACGCTTCCCTCCGGTCGAGCCGCGAGTGGAGCAGGTAACTGCTTGATTTGTAGGTCCAGCGTGGATCGACCGCGGGGTGTTGTTCTTGCTCCCCTCCTCATTGGCCGGAATTTGTCTCCGGTGCCCGAATGACGAAGAGGAGGATCGAAGCATGGAACAACCGAAGTCCGCACTCGACCACTATGAACGCGGTCGTGCGCTCAAGCACACCCACATGTTCGACCAAGCGCGCGAAGAGTTCCAACACGTGGCCAACGACCCGCAGTATGCCGGGAACGCCCATGTGCAGATCGCGCTGTGCTTGCGGGCGACGGGGCGCTACGACGAAGCCGTCGAGGCATTCCGCCAAGCCCTGGAGGTGGGCACGTTCTCCTCCAAAGAAAAAGCACACATTCTGTATTTCCTCGGACAGACGTTGGAGTCACTCGGCCGAGTATGCCGAAGCGCTGGAGGCATATGGCTGGACCAGAAAAGAGGTCCCCGGGTTTCAGGACGTGGCGCAGCGGATTAAGCATCTGCTCGCCGGGGGACGCGGCCCGCTCCCCGGCGTCGACCGGCCTCCCGGTCCGTGGTCGGAGACATGCTCAGACTTGGGGAGCAACTCACGCCTCAGGTGCTGAGTCTGCTGGGACAGGCCTGGACATCATTCGGCCAGTATGCGGACAGGCTGGGGCACCATCGAGGGGATCAAAAACAGAGTCCCAGTTTCCGAGACGTGGGCCACCCGAGTGGAGAGCGAGAGCTCACGCCGACGCGATGCAGTCCACCGGCAGCCAGGGATCGGAAGAGAGACACACGTCGGCACGTTCGCGTCGCAGTCCGATTGCAGAGCCACTTTTCATCAAAGGGTCGGAGGGTGGCCGGTGACGGAGAGCTGCGAGATCTCTCCCCGGGGGCTGTCGCGTCACGAGTCTAGTGGCCGTCCCCGTGGGAGCAGAGTTGGAGTGTTGTATCTTCTCGCAGGATGCAGGCAACCCGTTCACCATCGAAGGCGCAACGGTGCGCTGGAGCCGTCCTCAGGAATTCGGCCTGGCTTTCACCAAGGTACGTCCGGGCGTGCAGCGGCAGATCGCGCAGCTGTGCAGAGCACGGGCACCGCTAGGGTAGAAAGAGCTTGGGATGACACCAAGCAGTCGTAGTCCGGTGAATACTCTCCCATTAAAGCATGAAAGGGGACAGGCTACTATATCTTACGTTCCAACTCATATGTGTCGTACGGTGCCAGTCCGACAACGGCACTTCAGGATGGCAAGAAAACAACGATCGTGAGCACGCTCGGCCTATCCACCACGCTCCGAAGACGAGGGCATCCACGGACACAGAGAACAATAGCCTGTCCTCTCTCTCTTTTTCTCACCTTCCCCTTCGTCCTATAAGACTGCCAGAAGTACCAGGCATAGAGCAGCGAGAGAAGCACGAAGTTGGGGATGAGAATGCTTGGTGTCATCCACTGCCAGCCATTGAACTTCAATCAAAGAGTGGCCAGAGAGACCGGCGTCGGGAAGAACGCATACGAATGCGTGGGGATGTCAACCAGCACATGCAGACCCCAGGCTCCGAGTTCCCAGACCGGCCGCTTCAGCAAGCACCACACTAAGAAAAACACGGCGAGGAAGACAATGAAGCTATGGGTGACATTGTAGAGATGATGCACATACTGAGGGATCGTCGATTCAGGAGGTGTGCCGTGACTGAAATCGGGCTGTTCCGACAAGCCGAGCATCGATGCCACCCATAGAATTCCGAACGAGAAAATATCGGGAGCCATACCGATCACGAACGCCAGCCAAAAGCTCGATCGACTCTTTCGACCGAAAGCAATCGAACCCCAGAGGCCGTGAGAAACAATATCCATCAGATCCTTTCCAGACGAATAAACACACACATTTTACTTGTTCTAGCTGGCCTGATCCATTGTGTGGGAGAGGAAACGTTACGGGCGAGGTTGGCTGTGGAGGCTGGAAGACAAGTAGCTGTCTCCTTTCTCTTCCCCCACGCGCGGCGAAATAGTGGTTTGCAAGACATGGACCTCGTTGCTCGATTGACCTCAGTTTAGGGGTGGGCGTAACATCAATGCCTGACCATTCCAATCACATCCGCGTGGGAGGAGGCTCTCATGGAGAATCAAGCTCGAAGATCAGCCGGTCCTCAATCATATTCAGCGCCTTGTCGCAGAGGAACACCGATTGCACGAGCAACAGGGCACACCCCAAGCCGATCGTAAACGGCTCGCGCAAGTCCAGGTCGAACTGGATCAGTGTTGGGACCTCTTGCGCCAGCGACGTGCCCTTCGCGACGTCGGGCTTGACCCGGACGACGCGCAAGTTCGCCCGCCGGAGGTCGTCGAGAATTATGAGCAGTAGGGATTGGTCGTCAGCGAGCGGACGATAGCCGGTGCGTGCCGCTCCTAGCGTGCGATTGGCTCACCAGAGTGGCATGCCCAGATCGCATTGGTTTCCAATATCTTGTCCACCTTGCGCCCACGCGACCGACCACGAAACACTATCGAAAAGTAGCCTGTCCCCGTTTCTTTCTGTCCATGTGAATGGAATTGATAATGGATCCAGGTTTTTGGCACCAACGGTGGGAGAAAAATGAAATTGCTTTCCACGAGAGCAAGGCTACATCCCAGTACTGGCCAAACATTTCAACGAGCTGTCTTTAGCGAAGGGCAGTCGGGTATTTGTACCGTTGTGCGGCAAAACACTTGATATTTCCTGGCTGCTATCGAATGGCTATCGTGTGGCTGGAGCTGAATTGAGTCAAATCGCCATTGAGCAGTTATTCATGGAACTTGGGCTACAACCAGAAATATCGACAGTTGGGGAAGTAGAGCAGTGGAGCGCAAAAATCTGCGACCTATTTGTTGGCGACATCTTTGCTTTGTCTAGAAAGATGCTTGGCCCAGTCGATGCCATATATGACGCGTGCTGCGTTAGTGGCCTTCCCGCAGAAATGCGCAATCGGTATACGGCGCATCTCACAGGGATGACACATAAGGCACCGCAGTTGCTCGTTTGCTATGACTACGACCAAAGCTTGATGCAGGGTCCTCCCTTTTCGATTCGTAACGAGGAAGTCCATCGACATTACGCAGATCATTATGAGGTAACGCTCATGGCAAGCACAGATGTCTCCTGGTGGATTGAGAGGGCAAATGTGCCGCCAAAGAGAATGTTTGGCAGCTAAGAAGCAAGTAACATCGGCCCCTCCGCGGCGCGAAATGTGTGAGTGCAGGACCTGACCCCCTTTTCTTCTTCTATTTGCCCGTCTCGTTTTCTCAATCTTTGTTTCTGTTCTGACACACACGCCAATCGAACTCCACGGCTTCCTCATTCTAACTGCGCGATTTTCCAATTTCTGATATTCTACGTATGCTCGGCATGAGGGTTGCTCATACACTCGTGAGTGCACAACAACTAGGGTGAAGGAGGGTCCCATGAACGTTGCCAAGTTGTTTTCTCCCAAACACGATTGCCCCGTGAAAGTGATCGACCCCAGACGGTATGCTCGAAGAGCAGTACGTTTTTCTGCAACCGTTGCGGCCAAGAGCGGTCTTGCCGACGGAGTGGTGACGAATATCTCCGAGACGGGGTGTGACCTACGACTGGTTACCTCCTCCTTCCCAAGCGATACCTCTCCCTAAAACTCTTTTCGCGCGATGCGCTCGCCCTGACGATCTATCCGTATTGATGGGACCCCGGCGTTGAAGATTACCCTGGTGGTGATCCGATGGGTCAAGAGGAAATGGGCTGGTGTCGAATTTGTGAAGCTGTCTCAGGAAGCCAGGGAGAAACTCCAGCAACTCTGCCAACAGCAGGTCGTCCTCACCGTGACTGGTTAGGAGCCGACGAAGCCAGCCCCGGCATCTCTGTCAAGATAACTAGCAGCTGGTTCGCCGATGCCGCTGCTAGCCTCCATGACAAGGATGACGTTTCTGACAAGTTTCTGAATAGGCGATGGTGAGTTCGTCCTTTCGAGAAGCGCTCTAATGCTCGTAGTGATCAGCGAGACGATTGAGCAGGGTCATCGAGCAGCTGCGTCCCTGCTCGGTCAGTCGATCAAGAAGAACCCGACCTTACGAATCGGGTTAGCTGCAGGCAATACACCAATTGGTGTGTATCAGAGCCTGGTAGATCTGCACCGATCGACGCATCTTGATTTCTCTGGCGTGGAGTTCTTCAGTCTTGATGAATTCCTTGGGCTACCCTCCAGCAGCTCGAAAAGTTATGACGCTTTCTTTCATCAACATTCTGTTCCGACATATTAATGCTGATCCTGCTCATATCCATCTATTAAAGGGAGAGTCTCAAGGAGACATCGTCTCTTATTGTCACTCCTATGAGCGGCTGATTCATGATCGCGGCGGTATCGATGTTCAGTTGCTTGGCATCGGGAGCAATGGCCATCTGGCATTCAATGAACCAATGTCAAGTTTCAGATCTCGCACAAGGGTGAGCCTGCTGAGCGCTGACACAAGAGAAACACTTTCCCGGACTTTCAATGAAACAGAGGTGCCTGAATGGGCCGTCACTATGGGTCTCGGTACGATTGCCGAGGCTCGGGCTCTGTTGATGCTGGCATTCGGTAAAGAAAAGGCAAAGGCTATCGCCAAAGCTGTAGAAGGACCATTAACTGCGGCAATTCCCGCCTCTTCCATTCAATTGCATCCAAATGCCGTCGTGATTCTTGACCCAGAAGCCGCTGGGGATCTCAAATTCAAGAAATATTACCAGGAGCAATCATCGCATTTGGCCATGTTGCTGCCACACGGCCTGGCGTAATCGCTTCATCGTGCTGGAAAGTGAGTGGCCCGCCACGCGCCGCGGAATGGGTCCTGACACCGGTTTATTCTTACGGCATCACGGACCGTTAAGCTCGACGGCCCCCAAACTCATCCGCGTGAAGCGACACAAATTCCCGGACACTCATCGCCGGCCGGCCGGTCACCCTCTCCACGCCGTCCGCCATCCGGTCATACCGACCCGCCCGGTTCAACTCGGCCATCGTCACCAGATGCCGGGTCAGGTGCTCCGGCAACCCCACCTTTTCAGCTCCCGTTCCCAATCCTCTGGTGGGATGTCAGCGTACGTGACCTCACGGTTCAGCGCGTCCGAGTACTCCCGGGCGACCCCGTGCATGTCTTGCGACCGCGGACCGGTGAGTTCGTATATCCGGCCCAGGTGCGGCCCAGGGTCGGCGAGGACGGCAGCGACGACCCGAGCGACATCAGCCGTGGCAACCGGAGAGGTCTTGCCCCGCCCGAACGGCAATTCGATGCGGCCTCGGTCGCGGACGCTCGGACCGGTGAGGGAAGGAAGAAGCCCTCCAGGAAGACCGTCGGCCGGATGGTGATGACCGGCAGGCCGGACCACGCGAGCGCCTGTTCGCTGAGCCAGTGCTGCCGCTGCTGAGGGCTCGGCGTGGTGTTCTGGATGCTCATCTGGGAGACGGTCATCTGGGACATGTTGACCAGGGCATTCACCCCGACTTCCCGGGCGACCGCCGCCATGGTCACTGTCGCCTCCAGGTACCCGGCGGACACGGACATGCCGAAGTAGACCCGCCGACAGCCGCTGACGACCCGATAGACGTCGGCCGGTTCGAGGAGGTTTCCGACCACCACCTCGGCGCCAGAGGCTCGCAAGGCTGCCGCCCGGTCGTCCTCGCGGCGGACCATGGCGCGAACCGGAAGCCCGCGATCGAGGAGCAGGCCGGTCACGGTTCGCCCGACCGCCCCGAGTTGACCGGCTGCCCCGGTGACGAGGATCAATCCGTTATCGGCCATGCCACTTCCCTCCCTTTCGCCTGCTCGGGAGTGAAACGAGGTCTTGGGCTCTGTAAGTCCAAGAGACATGGCATTCTAAGGTTTCAAAGCTGAAAGTTCTACGGCGAGAAAGTAGACGCGATGGACAGTGAAAACAGAGACCGTCCGCCACGCGCGGCGAAATGGTTCCTGACACCTTTCTTCTTCCCGATGGTCATGGAATGTTCCCTACCTTGTTATCCGGTCCGTCGCCGCCTGTGCTCAAGATTCGAGACCAAAAATTGGCGTGTCCAGCGCCTTGGCCGCACGCACAGGATCGAAGTATTCGCGTAGGAACGCGATCTTGCCGCCTGCAGCACGCAGGAACAGCACATAATCTTGGTGATAGATACGCCCCGTCGGCTTGATGAGACCCTCCGCTTTGACTTCGGCAACTGCCCCTTCCGGATCGGCGAAGGATACACCTTGAGGTCGAAGAAACGGAAATTCTCTACCGCCCCCAGGAACCAGGTTACGTGCCGTACCACCTCCTCCCGCCCCGATAGCCGCGCCGGATGGCCGATGGCGGGCGCATAGAGCAAGTTCCCATAAGATGTCATCCGCGATCAGCGTCTGCCATTGCGCGTTGTCACTCACGAGTGTCTGGAAATGTCGTTGCAGAAGATCCGAGGCGATCGTCATCGTATTGCTCCTTTGATCCGGTTACGTATCGGTCGGCGGAAAGAAAAAGTGTTTGCACACATGTCCTTATGGAGTGTGCTTAAAGATCTTCTCGAATCTTCACTTTCTCCAGAAACCTGCCGAGGTCTGGATTGGCATAGAGGCCGAAGGCATCAGCCACGATCCCTTTTAGTCCATCATTACTCTCGATGGCATAGACGACAGACATATCATCCGGATCACTTGCTCCCTCGAAACGATAGTGTTCCACGATGGTGAGCTCGTCAGCCTTGAAAGTTCTGCCGCTGTTCACATCTCGGAACGTTTGATCGAGAAACTCGAAGTTTCCGATGAACCCTCTTTTCTTCAACTCCTCAATGGCCTCGACCATATTTGTGTAATTCTTGGTGCTCATCGCGCTCCCGCATGGGATGACGACACAAGGACATTCTACTTTTCAGGTGAGCCTGGTCCATCACTGGGTAAGGAGGGCGATTCAGAGGCAGTCGATCTCGTTTATTTGGTCTATCTGGTTTATCGCGTTTATTTCGTTCTCTGAACCAGCCAAACCAAAGAAACCAAACAGACCAGATAGACCAGACTAAACCAGATCCCCGCCACGCGCCAGGCAGTGGTTCCTGATACCTTTCTATTGTTCTACACAGACTTGTTCGGCATCCCGCAGACTGAGATCACCGGCTCTGCGAGCGGCAACTTGTAGCGCCAGTACCGGAGGCCGCGTCTCGAAGGAATTTCACTCTCGCGGCGAAACCCCAACGACTCGTAGAGTTGTTGCGCAGCAGTCATCAGTTCGCTCGTGAACAGACCGATCACGTCGGGCAGCATCGTCGCGCGCACACTGAATGCACGCAGATACGAGTTCCCGAGCCATACCACGACCGCGATGAGTTGGAGAGACTGCTAGGAGAAGAACGGCAGCCCAGTCCGGTGAGAAAATCTCGGGATCACCTTTGCCTGCTGGACAATACCCGACCGAGCCTACGATTGCCCTTTGATCTCTCATCACGAGAAACCGTGTCGATTGTGCACGGACTTCAACGGCACGCAGACTCGCCTCCATGTCCCGCCAGCCGTCAGGACTCATACGGACGGCGAACTCCCGGTACGCTTCGACGTTGAGGTCGGCGATCGCATCTAAGTCGCTGACTTTTGCCAGAACAACCATGAGTCGTTCTCTTGCAGCCGAACTAGTGAGGCTGCTGCAGTTTACTTGTGCCGCCTCTGGAAACTGGCGTGAACAAGTCTACTGCAAAGTTATAGACGTATCCATCACTCCAGTAACGATGTGGGGGCATTGTGTGAGGGGAGGGCGATTCGGAGGTAGTCGATCTCGTTTATTTGGTCTATCTGGTTTATCTCGTTTATTTCGTTCTCTGAACCAGACAAACCAAAGAAACCAAACCGACCAGATGAACCAGATCCCCGCCACGCGTCGCGTGAAGTGGTTCCTGGGTCCGTTTCATTGCCTTGATTCGTTCGGCTATCTTTCGTTCATAACCTCACATCCAGCGCCAAGAGCTTTTGGGCTACTGGGCGAAGCTGCTCGGGCGACTCGCACGCCATGCCAATCTGATCGCGCTCCGCCCGGTAGAGAAGCTCGATCAGATCGTCCTCAGATCGGCTCCCCACGAGTATTCGGTAAACCGGGGCAATGTAACTGTCATACTCGTCGGCGAGTTCAGGATCGTTGTTCACGCCGATAGGGTTCCAGTCTCGCAATAATACTTGACGGATCAAATCCTGAATCTCTGCAGTGCGCTGTTCTCTCTTTTTCCATGCGTGGACTTGGCCACCGAAATATTAAGCCTGCTCCGGCCTACCCCTTCACCATAGCACACCAGTCTGAGCAGTCTTTTGAAGACGAGCCTACTGCAAAGTCGGAGACGTCTCCCTCATTCTACAGGTGATGTGGGAGGCGTGTGTGAGGGAGGGGCGATTCAGAGGCAGTCTAGCTGGTTTGTTTGGTCTATCTCGTTCATCTGGTTTGTTTCGTTTCCCGACCAAATGAACCAAACAAACGAAATAAACGAGAGAAACCAGATGAGACCAACTGACCCAGCTCCCCGCCACGCGCCGGGAAATGGTGCGGGTTATTCATTCTCCGTCTATCGGTTTCGTCCGAGGTGCAAGATCAGAAAATTGACCCTCGTTTTCTACTCGGGGTTCCTGGGCAACTACGGGCAAACAGTTACGCGCAAGAAGGTCGCAGGAATGGAAGTGGTATCCTTGCGTGGGCTTTTGTTTTGGCTGTTGAACAGAACTTCCAGCTCATTCTGTAAATCACCGGCTCGACCATTCTTTTCTGCAGCTTCGAACGCATTCATGGTTGGCCCATAGTATTTTCTGAATGTACCAAGCAACTCAGACGGTGTGCCGGGATAGTTGAAGCTAAACGTGTCTTTGACGAAAGAGATATTCTCTTTCGGAACCCCCGCGCCTGCAAATCGCTCTATCACGTTGCTCTCGATCCCCCACGTCATAGGACTAACGAAACCTTCCGGCGGTGGTGGCGAGTACGAGGAGCTGATTTTCAAGATTTGTGCGACCAATGTCGGATCATTGGGAATCCAGTTCCCCATAATGATCCGACCTCCGGGCCGGGTCACGCGTACCATCTCCTTGGCCACATCAAACGGTTTTGGCGCGAACATGGCTCCAAAGATGCTCACGACAAGGTCGAATATATGATCCTTCAACTCGTGCAAATTAGACGCATCGCCTTCCTGAAACTTGCAGTTCGTGAGGCCCTGCTCCTGTGCACGCTTGTTCCCAGCCTCAACAAGGTTCCTCGCGATATCAACGCCCAACACGTCCGCTCCGAGTCTCGCCTCTGGTAATGCCGTCGTTCCATCGCCGCATCCGAGATCCAAAACTTTGAGCCCTTTTGTGATTCCGAGTCCCTTGACGAGTGCCTCTCCGCTCTCCCTCATACTTTCCGCAATGCGGGTAAAGTCGCCTTTTTCCCAAAGTGCTTTGTTTGGATTCATCGGAGTACTCCCTTTCCTTTGCCATGGCAGCCGCGAAGCGCCGGATTTCTGTCAGGACGACCCACCACCACCTTGGCGCCGATTCGAATACTATATGAAGAGAGTGGGAGTTTCTACTTTTCCAGATCGGCCAGGTCTATCGCGGTCTGAGGGGAAAAAGGGGCGATTCAGAGGCAGTGTAGCTGGTTTGTTTGGTCTTTCTGGTTTATCTGGTTTGTTTCGTTCTCTGAACCAGACAAACCAAAGAAACCAAATAGACCAGACGGACCAAATGAACTAGATTCCCGCCACGCGCCACGAACTGGTTCCTGGCACCGTTGACTTCTCCCAGAAAAGTAGCCTGTCCCATTTTCTTTTTCCTGCTATCTCCATCCCCCGATCAGCGTCTTCAGATTGTCCCAGGTCCACTCGTAGACCTTGTCTGATGGCATTGCTGATGTTGGCCTTGTACAAGTCCTATTTGCGTAAGCCGTCAAGAGGAAATAGGGCGTGTTTTTCTCCTGAGCAATCGTCAATTCCGCAGCCACGCCTTTTGCTAGATATGCGTCCTCGCCACAAATGACTGATGACCACGTCGATGTTATCCATTCGGCGCCGGACCTTGTCCGCCCAGTCACCGGTTAGAGGCTCTCTCTCTGAAACATCGGTAATTTCGAATGGACTGTCAGGTAGTCTTGCTTGTTCGGCGAGCAAGATCTTTTGCGTCTTCGTCATGCTCGTAGTCGAAACTGATGAAGACCTTTTTCTTTGTGGTCATGTGTAGGCTCCATTGGAAGTGTGTCCGGCCTTGCTATTAAATCTGCTGCAGCATACCCGTGTAGCCTCAGCAATCTGTTGTGGGCCAGTCTACTGCAAAGCCGGTGGCGTATGTCCCTTTTCTTTCCCGATCCGATTGGTCCGTTCAGCATGGACTCAATCTCACCGGGCGAGTGAGCTGTATTGATCAGACGTGATCTGCCAGATTGAGCCACTATGTCTCGGAAATTCATCCATATCTAATGGGAGGTGTATTGTGAAACGAGGTATCTCTGGCACTGAGTGTCATTCTTGCGGAGATCTTGCCATTACCGCCGTGTCTTGTGATTCTGAAGAAGCCTTTTGGGACCGCGGCAAAGACTGGCCCGGCTGCGACTGCCACTGCCCCGGCCCCTGCGTCTGACGGGGCTCTCATGTCTGCGGTCGGGTCGCCTGGTCAAGCGGACAATGACGAAGGGTGAACCAATACAAGCAGGGCCACATGGATGTCGCGACCGATCGGTTTCAGAAAGCGATCAAGTCCGATCCGAAGTCGGCGGAAGCCCAGTATAACTTGGGCCTCAGCTTCGACAAGATGGGAAAGCACGATGAGGCGACCGCCGCCTTCAAGCAGGCCGTAGCACTGGCTCCTGCGAATCCAGCTATCAAGGATTCTCCGACTCTCCAAAAACACCTCGGTGCGTAGAGCGAGTCGAATAGAGCGTTGATGGGGAGAAGGACTCGCGAGGCGCCGACTCGGCGATATCGAGTAGACCCCTGAGAGACAGGCAAGAGGGCTTGCCTGCCTCGTTGTCCCCGCAAGGGTCTCAACCAAAGAAGGAGTCACATCATGGCCGACAAGTCATGTTGCGAACCCTCGCTGCACCTGTCAGGCAGAGCCGGGGAAGGAATTTTGTTCGTCCAATTGCCGAGAGGAGAAATCCAGCGTTCCCTGCTCCTGTGCCCACAAGGGATGTGGAGTAAAGCCTCAATAGGTCGAAGCCCTCACAGGGCCTACAATATTTCATAGGGAAAGAGTAAGGGGACCGGCTGCTTTTTTCCCCTCAAAGGCGAGGAGGGGTCTCCGTTGGCGCTTAGAGCCTCGCTGCCAGGTCAGCTTCGATCGCCTCTGGCTTGTCGCTCGGCGCATAGCGCCTCAGTACCGTGCCGTCGGAGCCCACGAGGAATTTCGTAGAAGTTCCACTTGATCGCCTCGGTGCCGAGGATCCCAGGCTTCTCCGATTTGAGGTATTTGTAGAGCGGGTGCGCATTCACGCCGTTCACTTCGATCTTTGCGAACATCAGGGAAGGTGACGCCGTAGTTCCTGGTGCAGAACTGCTCGATCTCTGCTTCGCCGTTCGGCTCCTGGTGCCCGAACTGATTACAGGAAACCGAGCACCACGAAACCCCTGTCCTCGAATTTGTCGTAGAGCGCTTGCAGCCCCTCGTACTGCGGCGTGAAACCGCACTGGCTCGCGACATTGACGATGAGCAGCGTCTTGCTACGGTAGTCGTCCATCTTCTGCGGCTTGCCGTCGATGGTGACGAGGTCGATGTCGTAGAGGTTCATAGATTCCGGATTAGCGCGGGAGAGAAACGGAGACATTCTACTTTTTCAGACCGGCTGGGTCTATGGGGAGTGAGGGAATCAGTCTGAGGGTGAGAGAGGCGTAGATCAAATCGGCCCGCCACGCGCCGTGAAATAGTTCCTGACAGCCTGATCTCTCCTTCGCTGGTAGTTTGGATCGAGAGGCGAGGAAAGACGTCGAGCAAGACACGATCGTCGGTTTCGACTTTGAGGAAATTCAACGCCGACAGTGTCTTGGTGTACCCACTTGACCGTAGCGAGACGCACTTCCACGAGGCGGCTCGTCCCAGGAGAAGATTCATCATGAGTGTGAGCTTCTGGCCAGGCCGAAACAAGCGATTGATACAGAGCCGGGCCCCCTTACGTGAAACATCAAGCAAGGTTCCGTCCTCGGAGTCCTCGGTCGCACATGACCTGACAGAGGCTTCCCCGGTGACAGCGATGCGCCTGACAAAGCGACTGTAGCGCATTGGCCAGACTCCTAGGGGAGGTATTGTAGGCTCAGTAGAGATGTCGGCGCAAGCGCCTAGTAGAGGAAATGTCTAGTATATTGGACGAGACCCGACCCGCCACGCGCCGCAAAATAGTTCAGACACCTTTATCTCTCCCAGAAAAGTAGCCTGTCCCCTTATCCTTTCTCACGCGCCTCGAAATTCAGAATATCCCTGCTTTTTCTTTCGCGCCGCGGGTTTCTGACACCTTTTATATCGCATTTCTCTTTCTTCTCGTTGCGCAAAAAATCCACTTCGCGTTATATATATCCGCCATGACGTGGTATGAAGACCTTTCGAATTTAGGCCTCTCACCCTAATGGAGGTCTTTTCACTTCTTTGAGAAAGGGAGAATGCCAATGAGACGATCTACAACGCAACAAGCTGTCACGCTGGCCGGAGTTCTAGCCTTAGTCGCCACCACTGTGCTGCCTTTGCAACCGGTATTCGGCGCGGGCGGGGGCGCGGCGTGACGTTGTGCTTCAAGAAGAGCAGAACCTCAAGGACGCCATCGAGCACGCGAAAGTAGCGGTGTTCCATGGTAAAGATGGTGATGCTGAGGCACTCCTGGAACATGCGGTAGACGCGCTGCAGCATGCCTTGAAGGGAGGCACGGATAATCCGCATGTGGAGGAAGGGATCTCACATCTGAAAGAAGCCATTGAGCATGGGAAAGCGGGTCATGCTGACGTAGCCACGAAACACGCAGAAACCGCTGTCATGCACCTGTCTCAAGGAATGAAAGTAAGATAGCAAGGCAAAGAGGGTAGGTGAAGAAAAGGGAGTCAGCAACAGTGGAATACTCGCGTCTGGCTGCGGTCAGTCGCTGCTTGCAGCAGCGCACGAGTCGGCTAATGTGTGATGACAAGCCCTGAGGTGGCCCCGGAATTAACCGACACGTGGAATAGAGAAGGTGTCAGGAACCATTGTTTACCAGTTCCTTCTTCGATCCGCCCTCGTTCTCGCTATATCGCATCTAAGTTTCACTCCGTAATCCTCAGCTCACGCCGTCAATTTAAACAATGGTTCCTGACACATTTTTCTTGTCCGGCTCCTGGTGCGAGGCTGATTACAGAAGCCGAGCACCACGAAACCCCTGTCCTCGAATTGTCGTAGAGCGCTTGTAGCCCCTCGTACTGCGGCGTGAACCTGCACTGGCTCGCGACATTGACGATGAGCAGCGTCTTGCTACGGTAGTCGTCTCATCTTCTGCGGCGTGCCGTCGATGGTGACAAGGTCGATGTCGTAGAGGTTCATAGATTATTAGCGTGGGAGAGAAGCAGGGGACATTCTACTTTTTCAGAATCGGCTGGGTCGATATAGGGGAGTGAGGGAATCAGTCTGAGGGTGAGAGAGAGGCGTAGATCAAAATCAGCCCGCCACGTGCCACAGAAATAGCGTCCTGACACCTGTCTCTTTCCCTCATTCGTTAGGAATAGCCTTTAGGGCCTCTGTCCCTGCACTTTTATTCGTCTCTTGAATAACCTATACTGGGAAGGTTGGTGAGCCACTCATGATCGTTTCACCACCTTTGCCGTTCTAGTCGGATCTCTTTCGACATCAACTGCCCACTCATCGATCCCATTGCGAAAAGCTTCACGCAAGTCGTCAACATGGATATTGACTGAATCAGAACTGCACTTCGCGAACCTTGCGATTGCATCTAAGGAGTCAGCCGTTGCCGTGCCCCAAGCATAGAACACCTTTTTCGCTTTTCCAGCTCGACTAAGATCTGATTCTGCAGTGTGGGCATGCTATTAAATACCGCATCTGAGCAGAATATAGATCAGCACTTGTGCATGTGGTAGCGAAGCTTGGTGCCCCAAGAAGGTTTAGCAGGTGCACCGTCTAATAAAAAGAAGCCTTCGTCCCTTGCATGCCCGAGCCGCTCTAAACTGGCGGCAATATCGATCCCCGTACTAAGAAGTGCTAAGGCTGGAAGAACGTATCTTTGTTGTTGCAAGATAGTCGCTGATTGGTGCGAGAAACTGTGAAGACCGATGGTGATGAAGTGACCTGCCCGGGCAAATTTGGTCCAGGGTGAATGTTAGACTGGACCGCAACCAGGGAGGTCAGGGTCATGCCCAAGAAACGGTATACGCCCGAAGAGATTATTCAACATCTGCGAACGGTTGAGCTCGACACCGGCAAAGGCCTGGCCGTGCTCGACTCCTGCCGGAAGCTCGGCATCACCGAGCAAAGATGCGCGATCAGCTTCTCAACGGGGAACTGTTCTACACGCTGAAAGAAGCCCAGATCATCATCGAACGCTGGAGGATTCACTACAACACGGTCCGTCCACACAGCAGTCTCGAGGGCCAGCCACCCGCTCCCGAAACTATCCAGCTTGCGAGCTGAGGACTAACATGGTAGGTGGTACAAAAACTCCCGGCTGGTCACTTACCTTTGCAAACGCTACGCACGCAAACTTTTTACCTTCGTTAACACGAAAAGCCATAGCTCAAAACCCTTTGGACCTAATCGAAAGGCGAATTGATACAAAATCGCTACATTCTACTTTTTCATGGTCGACCGGTCTATGCCCACATGCGCCTTCCGTCGACCTTCTTCCACCACCTCCTGTCCTAGCATTGTGAGGGGCACCTGTCGGATTCCCAATGTGCGCGGCGTCAAGCATGCGCTTCAGGCCGCGCGTTCTGTGAGCAATGAGGACAGCTGGCCGCTCCTTTTCTTGTTGCTCTCCCCCTCCATATTGTAAGGGGACAGACTGGCTGCTTGAGCGGGCATCAGGGGACTTGTTGAATCCGCCGTTGCCGAGCTGACGCGGCCTGTCATCGCCAGGTGGTCGCGCTTGTTCGCCGCTCCATTCAAGCATCGCTTGGGATGGAGCAAGTTATGCTGCCAAGCGGCAGTGAGGCTTACGGCGGCCAACAAGGCCCTGGCCTCAAGCGAAAGCAGCCAGTCTGTCCCTTCTCTCCCACTCTTGCATCTCCTTCTCCACCCCCGTACAATATCTTTCCCTTAGGCTAACCCCTTGGCTTTCTGACTAGTTTCCTTGTCAGTCGGTCGTGTAGGAGAGATCAGGCCGGAATGCGGATTGAGTATACGAAGGGCGAACGAGGCTTCAAAGAGCTGATCATGCTCCATCGTGAAGCCTCGAAGCCACCAGCGGCCGGAAGATGAAAGTGCTGCTCATCTACCCGCCGGACTGGTTCCCCTCCGAACCCTATCTGAGCCTTCCCTCCCTCACCGCCGTCCTCCGTCAAGCCGGCCATACCGTCATCAAAAAGACATCAACCTCGAAATGTACGACTGGTACTTCAGCGAGGACTTCCTGAAGAAAGTCCTGCGCCGGGTGCCGCAGCAGCTCGACCGGCTCCGCAAACTGTCGAAGAAGCGCGATCTGAACGCCGAGGAGATGGATTTGCAGCTGTCCCTCTGCGATCCTGACCAGGCAGCGGATCGATGAGTTGATCAAGAAGGCAGAGAAGGCGAAGGCGATTATTCGCGGAGAAGTGTTCTACGAAATCGATCAGTTAGAGTGGGCCATTCATGTATTCCGTGAGGTCACGTCGGTGATCTCGATGGTCTATGCTCCGGCGCGGATCTGCATGCCGCCGATGGAGACCGATCTGTCGTACAAGGTCTTCGTCTCGTCCGAGGTTATGGATGCGGTGAACGACACGCAGGTGAATGTCTACCGCGACGTGTTCGAGCATCTGGTGAAACCGGTGATCGAGCAAGAGCAGCCGGACGTGGTCGGCATCTCGATCGTGCTCCAGCAGCAGATGTTCTCCTCCATGACCTTCTGTGCCTTGATCAAGCAGCACTTTCCCCACATTCATGTGACGATCGGCGGCAACACGGTCACGCGCCTGCGCGATGTCCTGCCTGAATCGCCGCTGTTCCAATACTTCGACAGTGCAGTGGTCTATGAAGGGGAGACGGCCTTTGTGCAGCTGGTGTCTGCGGTGGGGGCGAAGCGGAGCCTCGCCGATGTGCCCAACACCATCTATAAAGACGCAACCGGCGTGCATGTGTCGCCGACCAGCTTTGCGGAGGACATGGCGACGCTGCCCGCCGCCGGATTTCGACGGGCTGCCGCTCCATAAATACTTCGTGCCGACGAAGATCCTGCCCTACCTGGCGACGCGGGGATGCTATTGGGGCCGTTGCGAGTTCTGCGACCATGGCGAGGGCTATACGGCCGGCTACCGGACGAAGAAGATTCAGGATATTCTGGCCGACATCGCGTATCTCCGTAGAACAAGTACGGCGCCAGGCATTTCCATTTCACCGACGAGTCGTATCCGCCCGCGCTCTTTCGAAAGCTGTCGCGCGGGCTGATCGACAGCCAGATGGGCATCATCTGGACGACGCACATGCGGTTTGAGAAGAGCCTGCTGGACGATCAAGTCTGGCAGGATGCGCAGGGACTCGGGCTGCCGCTATCTCCACTTCGGCTACGAGTCGGGGAACGAGCGGGTGCTGAAGCTGATGGACAAGGCGACGACGACCGACGTGATCACGAAGCATTTGCAGCTCTCGGCCGATGCGGGCATCTGGAACCACTGCATGGGCTTCTTCGGTTTCCCGGCGAAACGAGAGAGGATGCCTGGTCGTCGGTTGAATTTCTCGAAGCGAACAAAGAGCATGTTCATTCGCTCGGCTTCGGTACGTTCGACCTTGGCCGGCATAACGCCGGTGGCCAAGAACCCGGAGAAATGGGGCGTGACGGCCTATAAGAATCCCGAGTGGGATTTGGCGCTCGACTACTACTATACGGTGAAGGACGGGATGAGCATCGAAGAGGCGGAGCGGGTGTTCCAGGAGTTCGAACGGAATCACAACCCGGGCTGGGACCTGCGCCTGTTCATCCGTGAATACATCTTTCTCTATATCGCGCGGTTCGGGCTGCAGAAGCTGCCGGACTCTGCAATCATCAGGCGGCGATTCAGGATGTCACCGCACGGCGGTGTCAGGACGTTGAAAAAGACCTCAGCTTCGTTCTCGCGTCGCTGAGGCTCAACGTACTGACTGAGTACGCCTCGCCCTTCGCTACTGCGGCTGCCGGAAGCTTGAACATCCTGCGCCAAGAGGTTGATTAGGCATGAGTGAACTGATTCAGATCAACGCACTAGCTCCTCTGCAGGGAACCAGAAAGACCAGCAAGGTGATGTTGCTCTTTCCGCCTGAGTGGGTGCCGACGGCGCCCTATCTCGCCTTGCCCTCTTTGACTGCCGTGCTGCGCGAGGCGGGGCATCACAGTCATGCAGCGCGACATCAATATCGGGATGTGGGATCACTTCTTCAGCATGGAGTTCCTGATCTGGGTGAAGGCCCGGTTGGGGCATGCAGCTCAAGCCACTTCAAGATAAGGAGAAGGCGGGGACGCTGACGGAGCAGGAAGCGGATCAGAAGGCGGCGGTGGAGCAGGCCTATACGGTGGATGTGTTCGATCTGGCCGATCGGGCTGAAGATGCGAAGCTGATCGTGCGTGGCGAGCGCTTCTACCGAAGCCGAGATACTCGAAGGCGCGTTGAACACCTTCCGCGAGGCGATGGCCTACATTTCCACCGCCTACTATCCTGCGTCGCTCGTCTTCTATCCGATGGAAAGCAATCTGGGCTATCGGCCCGGCGTATCCAAAGAAGTGCTGCGCCTGTTTGGACGATGAGCAGGTCAACGTCTATCGGGATCTCTGCAATCAGCTGGTCATGCCGGCGGTGGCGAAGGAGAAGCCGGACGTCGTCGGGGTCTCCATCGGCACGCAGATGCAGCTGCTTGCAGGCCTGACGCTTTGCAAAATGATCAAGGAGACCTTCCCGCATATTCATGTGGTGGTGGGCGGTAACGTCATCACGCGGTTGCAGGAAGAGCTCGCCGAAGCACGAGCAGTTCTTCACGGACGTGTTCGACTCGGCGATCCTCTACGAGGGCGAGCATGCGCTGCTCTGGCTCATCGAGGCATTGAATGGCGAACGGGCCATCGCATCCGTGCCCAACTTGATCTATCGCGATGCCTCAGGCATTCACCAGAATTCCGAAGTCTATACCGAGAAGACGACCGCGCTGCCCTTGCCGGACTTCGACGGGCTGCCGCTGGACCGCTACTTCGTGCCGGAGCTGATCATTCCCTACCTGGCGACGCGCGGCTGCTATTGGGGCCGCTGCACGTTCTGCGACCATGGCCAGGGCTACTTCGATCAGTATCGTGGCGTGCCGGTACAGCAAGTGGTCGAACAGATTAAGGCGTTGCGGGACAAGTATCAGTGCCGCCATTTCCTCTTCTCCGACGAATCCTATCCGCCGGCGCTGTTCAAGAAGGTATCGCAGCTGTCTGGTCGATCAGCAGGTCGGGATCAAGTGGACGACGTTGATCCGGTTTGAAGAAACGCTCCAAGACCAGGAGACCTGGGATCTCGCGGCGAAGGCCGGCTGCTGCACCCTCTATTATGGGATGGAGTCGGCGAGCGAGCGAGTGCTGAGCCTCATGGACAAGCATGCCAAGAAGAGCGTGATCCAGACGCAACCTTCATATGGCGGCGAAGGCGGGGATTTGGAACCATGTGATGGCCTTCTATGGATTCCCGGCGAAACGCTCGATGAAGCGCTGGAAACCCGCCAGTTCGTCCTCGAGAACCAGCCGGTGATTCACTCGATGGAGCTGTTCTACTTCGTGGCCTATCGCCATACGCCGATGGTGCGCAGTCCGGAGAAGTTCGGCATTACGATCCACAAGCAAGAGGAGTACGATCTGCCCCTGGACTATTACTACACGTTGAATGACCCGAGTACCCTCTCCTGCCTGGACGCAATGCAGCTCTGCGAAGAATTCTACAAGAACGATTTTCACCCCTGGGCCGTGCGCGTGAACTCGCGGGAACATGTCTTCCTCTATATCTCGAAGTTCGGGACGAACCAGCTGCCGCAGATCTACGCGCAGCAGACGCAGCCCGTCGGATCGCCGGAAGGCGTGTCAGGATTGATCACCTGGCCGGTTGCGAGAGAACGGGAGCGAGGATGGGACGGAAGGGATGAGTCGCGTGGTCTCGCCACGGGCGATCCGGATGGATGAAACGTCGTTAACAAGGCCGCAGTGAAGTATAGCAAGGCTAAGAGACGTACCTGCATGATACGTCGCGAGTTTGACGTTTTGAACGCATGTTCGAGCTTCGTCACGTTTTCATCATCTGAGGCGAGCTTCGTCGGGCACAAGTACGGCGGAGAGGAGGGCGTAGCGCGGCTTCGATGAGTTTGGTCATTTCTTCGGCCTTTTTGTAAGCCTGCATGTATTTCTTGGGGTTGTTGGTCAGATTTGAGTAGCGGGCGGGATTCCAGGTATACAGGAGCGCTCGTCTGGTCCGTGCGAGGGTTTCGGCGGTGACGGGGAGGGTGAGTCCCAGTACCTCCAGAGCGTGGTTCACGTCTTCTTGCTTCACATCGGTCATGGGGCAGAGTCTGGCAAAGCGGATGTACGCCTGTCAAACACCTAACAAGATGATAAAACCCCTGCCAGTCTGTCTTGTTCATGTGGTCTGTCCGGTCTGTCTCGTCCGAGAATGACCAGATAGACAAGATAGACCGGTTACCGGTATTCCTGCTGGAAGGCCTGAATGCCGGACCTCCGCACGCTTAAATTTTATCAAGCCGACGTGTTCACCGGGCAGCCGTTCGGCGGCAACCCGGTCGCCGTGTTCCCCAACGCGCAAGGTCTCACCGACTTTGAACTGCAGCAGATTGCTCGGGAGATGAACCTCTCCGAGACGGTGTTCGTGCTGCCTCCGACAGATGAGGCGGCTGTCGTTCGGCTCAGAATTTTTACGCCGACGCAGGAGATTCCGTTTGCCGGCTCATCCGGTGCTGGGAACATTTTACGTGTTGGCCCAGCTCGGGTTGATTGCCGTCACCGATGGCGTCACCCGCGTGATGCAGGAATGCAACATCGGCCTCTTTCCGTCGAAATCCATGCACGAGAGGGGCAGGTCACCCGTGTGGTGATGACGCAGCCAAAACCGCTCTTCCTCGGTTCGATGGATGAGACGGAGGATCTGTTTCACATTGCGAAGGCCCTGGGGCTCCCAAAATACCAGATAGTCGACACCAAGGCGCCGGTGATGGTGGTGTCGACCGGGTTGCCGGTGGTGATTGTGCCGGTGCGGGCCCTCACAGCAGTACGGTCGATTGAGCCGGACGCTTCCGCGATTGTCGAGCATGTGCGAGCGATTCGGCACCAACGGAATTATGGTCTATACGACCATGACGGTGGAGGACCATGCGACCGTACATACGAGGATGTTTGCGCCCGCGATCGGAATTCTCGAAGACCCCGCCACCGGGAGTGCCAGCGGGGCTATGGGCGCCTATCTCGTCCACAATGGGCTCGTTGAAGTGGGGCCTCTGACGGAAATCATCATCGAGCAGGGCTATGAAATCGGACGTCCGTCGCGCATCCTGGTCCAGTGGAATCGGATGACGATGCGATCCAAACGGTGAAAGTCGGGGGACAGGTGGTGATGGTAGTAGAGGGGACTCTTAGTTTTTAGAAGACGTGCTGAGTACTGAGCGTAATTTCGGAGCACTCCGTATACTCAGCACCTCACGTCTCAGCACTCAGCACTGCGGAGATCGATGAAAGCGGTACTCTTTCGCGAGCATGGTGGACCGGATGCATCTTTCGTATGAGGATCTGCCCGAGCCCACGATCGGTCCGGAGGATGTGCGGGTTCGCGTCAAGGCCTGTGCGCTGAATCACCTCGACATCTGGATACGACAAGGCAATCCCGCCTATCCCATGACGCTTCCTCATGTGCCGGGGTCGGATGCGGCCGGGATCGTGGAGCAAGTCGGCGCGCATGTTGATAGCGTCACCGTGGGGCAGCGAGTGTTCGTGTCTCCGGGGATCAGCTGCTGGAAATGCGACCAGTGTCTGGCAGGGCGAGACAACCTGTGCCGCTCGTATGGACTGGTCGGCGCCAAGACGCACGGCAGCTATGCGGAGTATCTGAAAGTGCCGTTCCGCAATGTGCTGCCGATTCCAGAGAACCTTTCGTTTGAACAGGCGGCGGCGTTTCCGCTCGTGTCGGTGACCGCGTCGCATATGCTCTTTGCGCTCGCCGGACTCCAACATGGAGAGACCGTGCTCATCATGGGCGCGGGGAGCGGAGTCGGGAGCATGGCGGTCCAAATGGCGAAGCTGGCCGGGGCTCGCGTGATGGCGACCGTCGGGTCCGACGGCAAGATTCCCAGAGCTGGTCATCCTGGGAGCCGATGCCGTCATCAATCACACGAAGGAGAAGGTCTCGGAGCGCGCTAAGCTGCTGACCGAGGGACGCGGCGTCGATGTCGTGATCGAGCATATCGGTCCTGAGGTGTGGGATACCTGCCTGGATTCGTTGGCGAGAGGTGGGCGCTTGATTACCTGTGGCGCGACGACCGGGGGCGAAGTGAAGCTGAATCTCCGATATGTCTTTGCCCGCCAGCTGACAATCAAAGGGTCCTATATGGGCACGCGCGCGGAATTGGTGAAGGCGGCGGAACTGATGGGGCAGGGGTAGGCTGATCTCGGTGATCGATCGCACGTTTCCACTTCACGAAGCTCGCGCGGCACAAGAACTGATGTTGAGTCGGCAGTTTTTCGGTAAGATACTACTCACGATGTAACGGATGCTGAAAACGGTCCCCAACTTCGTTCTCAGTCACATGTCTCCCTGCGACGTACCCCAGAGGGTACGCCTCTCCGGTTTTGATTCGCCTGCGGCCTTGTTGGCTGACCGTTTTAAGCATCCTATTACAGATCACTGTTCTGGTTACCTTGTTGAGTCAACACAACCAGTAGTTTTTCTAGCCAAAACCATCGATGAAAGGGGAGGAGGAAGTATGTCCACAGTGGCGATGATCATGAGCAAAAATCCGAAGACCGTAGGGCCTGGCCTGTCGATTGTCAGCGCAGCGAAGAAGATGCACAGTGCGCGAGTCGGGTCGCTGTTTGTGAAGAAGGGGAAGAAGCTGGTTGGGATTGTCACCGATACGGATATTGTTCGCCGCGCTGTCTCGACCAATAAGAATCTTGGCAAGATGACCGTCGAGAAGATCATGACGACCCCCATTTGCACGATTGAAGGGAGTCAGTCGGTCGATGATGCTCAGGATATGATGGCTGACTTAGGAGTGCGCCATCTTGCTGTCACCCAAGCAGGTGAAATTGTAGGGTGGTATCGGTGCGGGATTTGCTGATGTTTTATAAGCGGTACGCGCAATCGAAGATTGATCCGAAGGAATCGTACTCCGAACCCAAAATCTTCCAGGATTGACGGGACGTGAGGCGTATAACGTGAAAGGTGAAAAGTAAGATGCGGGAAGGTGAATCCCTGGCATTCACGCCTCAGCTCTGAGGGGAACGTTTCACTTTTACGTCTAACTTACGCCTATTTGGTGAGTTCTTTGACGAGGTGGCCGAGTTCGGGGAGGATGAGCTTTTCCATCGCGAGACGGACGGCGTTCTCGGAGCCTGGAGTGGAGAAGAGGACACGGCCTTTGATGATGCCGGCGGTGGCTCGGCTCATGCGATCGCCGGAGAGCCGATTTCCTGGTAGGTCAGGTATCGAAACACTTCACCGAATCCATCCAACCGTTTTTCCAACATCGCATCGACTGCTTCAAAGGTTGAATCCCGTCGAGAAATTCCTGTCCCGCCGTTGATGATGATCGCTTGAACCTTCTTGTCCGCCACGGCGGATTTGATCTTGGCTTTGATTTTTGCCGGTTCGTCTTTGACGAGATGATAGGCGACGACTGAATGGCCCGGCGTCCTTGAGCATGTGCATGATGCGGTAGCCGCTCGTGTCGGTCTCGGTCGTGCGTGTATCGCTGCAGGTGATAACCACGCACCCGATAGAACTGGGTGCGTGGGATTTGTGATCTTGATGGGGGCGGTATTACTCATGGCACCAACTCGAACAGCTTTCAGCCATCAGCTCTTGTTCGAACCTGAATGCTGAATGCTGACGGCTGAACGCTACGAGTTCCACACCGAGTCGGGATTCAGCTTCGCGACCGGCTTGCCGCCCTTGATGTGCTCGTCCAGGATCGTCGCCACATCCGCTTCCGTCACTTTGGAGTACCAAGTGGCATCCGGATAGACGACGACAGTCGGTCCCTGCTCGCAGGGGCCGAGGCAGGAGGAGCCGCTGACGAGGACCTCACCAGGAGTTACGCCCTTTGCATGAGACCGATGTTAAAGGCCATGAGGAGGGAAGCTGCTCCGGCGCTGCCGCAAGAAGGTTTCGGATGGCCTGGGGGACGAGCGTTGGTGCAGACGACGATGTGATACTTTGGTTTCGGCATGGGTTCTCCTTTGATGGCTTTTTCACTGCGGCACGTATGACTTCCATGTCTCAATGGCCTCTTCTGGTAGTTTCCAATGCTTGAGGCCTTTCATCACCCAATCGAGATAGGTGCTTTGGGTTTGAACTTGCCGATGGGGGTGGCGGCATAGGTGATGACGGGTATTTTCCCCCGGCTTCTGTCAGCACGGTGACTTGAACCTGGCGAAACGCGCTTGGGGGTACATCCTCTTCGAAGCGGTCCATCAGCTTGAGATCTTCTTCGGTCACTTCGAAGATCGCTCCCCAGACCTGTTCTCCCGGTGACGGAGTCACGCTGGCGAGGCCGCATCGCCATTGGGAGGACCATCGGCAGAATTTGATCGTGTGTTCGGGAAGAGTGCCCAACATCAGAAACTGATGTTCCGGCGCACGCCGTTTCAGCTGCGTCGGGTTGAGATGGTCCCCGTAGAGGAAAAACTTCATTGATGAGTTCACTGCCCAGAACGTCCATGATTTGCCGACCGTGCCACTGTTTGTAACATAACCCCTTTCACACGTACAAGCTGCGCCTCGCGCGGTTTGTTGAGCCAGCTGTCGTTAGATTGACATCGCGCCGGTGCTCTTCCTAAGATGCCGTGCGGGCATGTGCGGTTTTGTCTCGCTCCATCGAACTCGGTGTATAAGATATCCATGCCAGAGAATCATTCCTCAGCCGGCGCTCCACATTCCTCTCCTCAATCGTGAAGGTCATTCACTATGCGGCCGTGGCGGTGCTCGTGTTGGGAGTGCTCTACTACCTCTGGATGAAGCCTCCGTCGATAAATCCCGTGGTCGATGGTCGAGCCGCCGAAGCCCTCTCGATGGTCCAATCCTCTAGGGCTCTGGGCTACCCCACAATTCTTCAGGCCATGACTGGCCATGTGCACTCTATGAAGCGAACGCAATCGAGTCTCCCGGTTGGGTGAGTGGCGGGTCAAGCAGGTGGAGGGGGATCTGTACGAGATACGAGTTCAGCTACGAGATCAAGGGGCAACGGGCCAATGGTTCGAGCGGGAGTTCATTTGGCATGCCGATCTTACGTCAAAGAAAGTCAATGCCGCGTCGCTTGCTGCTGATGGGGTGACTCCGAAAGACCCTGATGCTGCCCCATAGCAGGATGCTGAAAAGCCATCCAACGTCGTTCTCGGTTCGTCAAAATCCTCAACGTACCCCAGAGGTACGCCTCTGGTTTGACTCGCCTGCGGCCTAGTTGGATGACTTTTTGAGCATCCTGCGAGAGGAGTCTTCTGTCACATACATGCCCTCTACCTTCCGTTGCGAAGAGCTATTTGAAGTTCTCCGGCAGGGCCACCTGGACTTGATTCCCTTCGATCCGCACGGGACAGCAGGCGACGGTGATCTCAGGATTCTCCGGTCGTTCGCCGGTTTGTACGTTGAATCGCCATCCGTGCCACGGACACTCGACGACATGGCCATTCAGATGACCTTCTCCGAGCGGTCCTCCCGCATGCGGACAGGTGTTGTCGACGGCGTAGAAAGATCCGTCGACATTAAACAGTGCAATCCAGGCCCCGTTGACTTCGACAGTCCGTCCAGTCCCCGGAGGAATCTCTTCTACCGACGCGACGTTGACAAATTCAGGCATGATGCAAATCCTTCTCCTTGGCCGCACGGCCGATGGAACACGTGCAATCCATAGACTCGTCAGTGACTTGATTTCGACCAAGGCTTATGGCATAGAAATAGGTACGCGTTCCAATACTACACCCGGGCCCTCTCATACAAGGAGCCTCGGTTGGGAATGAGGTTGCAGCATGGAGATGACCCTTCTGCTCAACGCGACGTACGAACCCCTGCGGGTCGTCCATTGGCAAAAAGCGATCGCGCTCCTTTGGCAGGGCAAAGTTGAAGTCCTAGAGGTCTACGACCGAGAGATTCACGCCGTTTCGATCTCCATCAAGCTTCCCTCCGTCATGCGGCTCCTCAAGCTGGTCCGGCTCAAGGATGTCCATCGGGCGGTCAAATTCTCCCGTATCAATATCTTCACGCGAGATGGCTATGCCTGCCAGTATTGTCGTCACAAGTTCCGGACAGAGGAACTGACGTTCGATCATGTCGTCCCCATCGCCAAGGGTGGGCGAAAGACTTGGGAAAATATCGTGACGGCGTGCTGGCGTTGTAACAACAAGAAAAGCGGTCGTACACCCGAAGAAGCCGGCATGAAGCTGATGAAGAAGCCGGTGAAGCCGCGCTGGAATCCGGTTATCACGATTACCATCGGGATTCGAAATACACCGGACAGCTGGCGTGATTATTTCTATTGGAATATGGAGTTGGATGCCGACCCCTCCGAACCATGAATGTTCAATTTTCAATGTTGAACCGTTAAATTCTCGGTCTGATTCTCGCTGTGTTCTCACAGCCTCATCCCTTCTTCGTTCAATTGCAACATTCATCATTAGCTCTCACTGGTCAACCTTTCGCATCTTCCTGGTTATGCCGGTGTCACTGTTTATCTCGCTCATCAGTCTGTCTCGCGAGCCCACCTGCCGAACACCTGCGCATTATAGCGGGCGATGACGCGGGTTTACGCTGCAAAAGATGGTGTTGTATGATACGCCTCGCAATTGAATTGGGAGGGATTACCATGGCGGCAAATTCTGGCTTTCCGTTGTCTCTGGATGTGAAAGGATACCCGGTGCTTGTACTCGGGGGAGACGAGGAGGCCGCTGAAAAGACCCAGCGGTTGTTGGAGGCCGGGGCGAAGGTGACCGTCGTGGCGCCGACGTTACACGACATACTAAAAGATCTGGCCGCGTCGGCGAAAGTCTTGCACCGTGGGCGCCATTTTCGCGATGCCGACTTAGACAGTGCGATTCTGGTATTGAATATGGTTCGCGGAGACCGGGACTTTTCTCGAGCGCTGTTTCGCGAAGGCACGCGAGAAGAAGCTCCTATTATGGTCGGTCGACCAGCCGGAATCTTCCACGGTCACGATGCCGGCGGTCGTCGCCTGCGGGCATTTGCGTGTGGCCATCACTACGAGCGGGGTTGCCCCGGCCTTGTCAGGCTTCATGAAGGAAGATATGGAGAAGATCTTCGGCGAGGAGTTTGCCGCTTTTGTGGAATGGCTCGGCCGACTTCGAGAGCAAACCAAGGCGACTGAGCCGGACTTCGAAAAACGTCGAGCCGTGCTGCGTGAAGCGTTGGACGGGTTCCGCTTGTTGGGCAAGGTCCAGTATCCGAAGGTCTGGCTGGATGAGCGGGCGAAGATGACTGTGTCTCCAGGCGTGAAGGGACAAGCCTAACGGATCAGGGGTTGAAGACGTGAGACTTGAAACCTAAATCGTGGAAACGTTAAGCAAAGAACGAAGAGAGGGAGTGCTATGCTTCTGTTGGAATTCAGCATGTCGCCGTTGGGCAAGGGAGAGAGCGTGAGCAAGTATGTGGCGCGCTCGCTCGATATCATCGATAAGAGCGGAGTGGACTACCGGTTGAACCCGATGGGGACGGTGCTGGAAGGAATGGGACGAGGTATTTGCCGTCGTCAAACAATGCTATGAACGGATGAAGAAAGATTGCGGCCGTATTTCCTGCACGATTAAAGTCGACTATCGGAAAGGCCACCCAGGGCGTTTACAGAGCAAAGTGGCGAGTGTCGAGAGGATGCTCAAGCGATCGATCAAGCACTAGCAGGATTAGCAGGATGCTGAAAAATCCCGCCAGCGTCGTTCTCACCTCGAACAGCATCCTCAACGGGGACCCGGCCGCCTCACTAACTCGGCGGCGCGCACAGACATGGCGTTCTCCCTATCTGTCGCACCGTAAGCCCCAGAGGGCTACGCCTCCGGTGCCTTCATCGGCTGCGGCCTTGCTGGAAGAACTTTTGAGCATCCTGCGGGATTATTTTTCACTGGACCGGCAGATGCGGCAAGTCGCGCGTCAGGCAGATTCGTACAGGCGTGGAACGCGGGAGCCTATCCCGCAGAGGACTTCATAAGGGATCGTGCCGATCCAGTCGGCCACTTCATCAGCCCAGATCGATTCCTGCCCCTGCTGACCGATCAGCGTGACGATCTCACCCACTTGTACCGGTGCGAGGTCGGTGACATCCACCATGATCATATCCATGCACACCAGACCGACGATCGGGGCGCGGCGTCCCTGAATCAAGACCGATCCGCGATAGGAGAGCTGCCGACTATAGCCATCGGCATAGCCGATCGGCAGCACCGCGATACGCGTGGGTCGTGTCGCGACAAATGTCCCGTTGTAGCTGACTGTTCCCCCTCGTGGAATAGTCCGCAGTTGGACGATCGTGGTTTGTAAGTGAGAGGACGGGTCTGAGATCAGGAGCGGGGATTGTGGCCGGCAAGGTGTGGTACCCGTAGAGCATGATGCCGGGGCGCACGAGTGAAAAGTGCGCTTCGGGAAACCTGACGATGGCGGCACTGTTTGCCGTATGCACCAACGGGAGGGTGAGACCACGTTGTCGGATCTGTTCCAGCATGGCACGAAATGCGCCAAGTTGTCGTTCCGTGAAGGCACTGTCCTGCTCCGTCTGCGTCGGCAAGGTGGGTCATCATGCCTTCGACCTGGAGGGGACTTCGCAAGATAGGATTGTCGAGTAGCGAGAGCAGCTCTTCCGGAGAAAATCCCAGCCGCCCCATCCCTGTTTCGACCTTGAGGTGAATCGGGTAGGGGGCCGTGATGTGAACGAGCGGCCTTGGCCAAGGCGGGAAGGATGCTGCCCATCGCTGACGACCGGGGTCAGCTGGTGAGCGACCAGGTCGAACACCTGTTCCTCAAAGAGCGCACCCAGAACTACGATAGACGCTGAGAGACCGGCTTGGCGGAGTGCGATACCTTCGTCGAGCGAGGCCACGGCAAACCGCCCGATGCCCTGGCTGGGCAAGCGCCTGAGCGGTTTCCACAGCTCCATGCCCGTACGCATTGGCCTTGACGACCGCCATCGACCTCACAGCCGGGAGACAGGTATCGCTTGATGCGAGAGAGATTATGGGCAAGTGCCGCGAGATTGACGGTGGCGTAGGTGGGTAACAAGGTCGAAATTGAGGTCACACTTCCATGATTTCTTGTTCTTTTTCTTCACCAACGTCGTCGATTTTTTGAATGTACTGGTCGGTCAGTTTCTGGGTGTCGGCTTCGGCCTTTCGCAGCTCGTCTTCAGTTAACTTGGCATCCTTTTGCAGTTTCTTCAACTCTTCGTTGGCATCTCGACGAAACCCGCGTATCAACGACTTTCGTGTCTTCGCCGTGTTTTTGCAGATCTTGCTGAGTTCTTTGCGCCGTTCTTCGGTGAGCGGCGGAAGGGGAACGCGAATGATTTTTCCGTCGTTGGACGGTGTGATGCCGAGGCCCGATCCCGCCAAGGCTTTTTCGATTTCCTTGATCAGGGCCGGCTCCCACGGCTGGATCGTGATGAGGCGGGCCTCCGGGGTCGAAATATTGGCCACCTGCTTCAGCGGGGTCATCGTGCCATAGTAGTCGACCCGAACGCCGTCGAAGAGGGCGACCGATGCTCGCCCTGTCCGTAGACCGGCCAAATCGCGCTTGAGATGCTCCAGTGCAGGACTTCCATCTTCTCCGTGACTCTTTGGTGTATGGCGGCAGGGTTGGGCATGAGAGACTCCCCAGAAAGTTAGCGGCGATCGGGCGTGACAATGGTTCCGATCGCTTCGCCCGTGGCAACGCGTTTGAAGTTGCCTTGTTCCTTCAGGTTGAACACGATGAGCGGAAGGTTGTTATCCATGCAGAGGCTGATGGCCGTGGCATCCATCACTTTCAAATTCTGATTCAAAATCGAGAGAAAGGAGATCGTCTGATATTTCTTGGCAGAGGGGTTCTTCACGGGATCGGCGTCGTAGATGCCGTCGACCTTGGTCCCTTTCATGATGACTTGGGCCCCGATCTCCATCGCCCTGAGCGCCGCCGCGGTATCGGTAGAGAAGTAGGGATTCCCCGTGCCGCCGGCGAAGATGACCACGCGTTTTTTCTCAAGATGGCGAATGGCTCGTCGGCGGATATACCCCTCTGCCAGCTGGCGCATTTCGATCGCGGACTGGACCCGCGTCATAATGCCGGTGCGCTCGAGCGCGTTTTGCAGGGCCAATGCATTGAGCACGGTCGCAAGCATCCCCATGTAGTCGGCGGAGGCGCGTTCCATACCGGACGCGCTGGCGGCAATACCGCGGAAGATATTGCCGCCGCCGATGACCACGGCGACTTCGATGTCGAGAGCCACGACGGAGGCGATTTCCGAGGCGAGGCCTTCAAGGATGGAGGGTTGGATACCGTAGCCCTGCTCACCGGCCAACATCTCTCCGCTCACTTTGAGGAGGATGCGCCGATAGTTGGCAGAGCTCATGCTTCGCCTAATTGGTACCGGGTGAAGCGACGGATGTTCATGTTCTCGCCGATTTTGGCAATCTTCAGTGCGAGGAGGTCCTTAATTGTGACGGCAGGGTCCTTGACGAAGGACTGCTCGATCAGACAGCTCTCCTGGAAGAACTTTTCCAACTTGCCTTCGACGATCTTCGGCCATGCGGCAGTGGGCTTGAGCATTTCTTTGGCCTGTCCCTCATAAATCGATCGTTCTTTTTCGATGAGCGAGGCGGGAATATCCTCCCGTTTGACGTAGGAGGGTTTCCCGGCAGCGACCTGGAGGGCCAGGTCGTTGACGAACGTCTTAAACTCTTCGTTCCGAGCAACGAAGTCGGTTTCACAGTTGACCTCGATGAGCACACCGATTTTTCCGCCCATGTGGATATAGGCGTGTACGAGGCCTTGGTTGGTCTCACGGCCCGATTTTTGAGTGCAGCGGCCAAGCCTTTCTGGCGCAGGTAATCGATGGCCTTCTCAATATCGTCGCTATTCTCGGTGAGCGCTTTCTGGCAATCAAGGATGCCGGCGCCGGTTTTTTCTCTCAGTTCTTTGACAAGGTGACTTGATCCAGCCATACGTGACGGTCCTTCTCGGTAAACAGTGAGTGTAGTCGTTGATGCCTATGATGCCGGGCGTTATGAGAGCCGGTGCGCTCGCAAAGCTGATGGCCGCGGCCTTGTCTCCCCTGCAGGAACGGGTTTGAAATCCGCTTCTTCGCGCTGTGTCCGCAAATGGGTCGCCTTCAATGCAGGCGTCGGCAATGCGAGACGTGATGAGCTTGATGGAGCGGATGGCGTCGTCGTTTCCAGGGATCGGGTAGGTGACGTGGTCCGGATCGCAGTTCGAGTCCAGAATCGCGATCACAGGGATCTCCAACCGGTTCGCTTCCTGCACGGCAATGTGCTCGATGCGTGTGTCGAGTACGAATACGGCTCCTGGAACGCCGCGCATGTCCTTGATGCCGCTCAGATACTTTTCGAGCTTCACGATCTCTTTCTGCATCTTCAGGATTTCTTTTTTCTTCAGCCCGTATTGGCTGGGATCTGCCAGCTTGGCCCCCAGCTTTTTCATTTTATCGATGCTCTTCCGGATGGTCTGAAAGTTCGTCAGCATCCCGCCGAGCCAGCGTTGGTTGACGAAGAACATGTTGGCGCGCAAGGCTTCTTCTTGAAGGATCTCAGCGGCCTGCCGCTTGGTCCCGACAAACAGGACCGATTGGCCGGCGGCAACGGTGTCGCGGACGAAGGCATAGGCTTGCTCCATCCGAGCCAGTGTTTGCTGAAGATCGATGATGTAGATGCCGTTGCGTTCTCCAAAGAGGAACTTCTTCATCTTCGGGTTCCACCGATTCGTCTGGTGCCCGAAATGGACACCCGCTTCTAACAATTCCTTGATCGAAACCACTCCCATGCCTTCACCTCCCCTCAAGACTTGCAGAGCACCTGCTGAGCGCAGGCGAGGGGGCTGGCCCCTTATTCTCAAGTCGAGCGACGTCCGTGACGTCGATATGAATTTGATACTGATCCTCCACGCACGAGATTGTACGAGAAGGAGACGGTCTCCTGAACGCTACAGCCTTGGCACGCTAGCATGGTGACGGTCAGTTTGCAAGACCAACGCCGTCCGACCAGCACCGCTTCCTTCGCTTGCCGCCCCATTCGACCCGGGTGTTAAGATCGCGCAGCTGTTGGAGGAGTCGGTGCCGAACATTTTGCTATTAGTCTCGCCGAGCTGTGGGGCCTGCCCGTCGGCGAAGAGTCTGTGGAAGCAGTTGCGGGTGAAATATAGCTTCAGCTACCGCGAGGTGGATATCACCACAGAGGATGGACGGACCCTCGCCGATCGGCATTCGGTCAGGGCTGTGCCTGCCACCATTATCGATGGGCGGCTGACGTTCGTCGGTGTGCCGAGTCGGGAGAGCGCCGAGAAGGCCTTGTTGCTCAAAATGAAACCGCGCGAGTAGGGAGAAAGACCGCTCCATGCCGATCGACGACGATTTTGAACTACCTGAGCTCCCTGTCATCGACAAGGGACCTCCGCCCGAGTGCCCCATGTGCGGCGACCCGATGGCATTCATCGATGGCGACTGGTGCTGTGTGGATTGCAATGGCGAGCTGTTGGGGCCTGGAAACCGGCTAGGCTCTGCGATGTTGAATTATGAATGTGAATGTGTCTGTCATTAAGCGTTCATCATTTAACATTCATCATTCGATACTAGATGCTTCGCATCGTCACCGGGCCTTTTCATCCAGCTCTTGATCGTGCCCTGGTCGAGGACATTCGGTCCTGTAAGACCGACGATCCCTTTGCTCCGCTGGCCGTCATTGTCCCCTCGGCCTCCCTGGTCGAGCACGCTGAAACAGTTACTCACCCGTGCACGAGCCTCGCACCTTCCTCAACATCCACTTTCTGACGTTCCACCAGCTGGCCCTCCGTCTGCGTGATGATCTCGCGGCGGTCTCTGAGGCCGGCTCCGAAGCCGACCCTGCAACTGGCAGACGATTTCTTCTTCGAACAATTGGTGCGGCAGGTAGTTCGGCGCAAGCTTCCAGGGCTCGAACCGCTCACGCGCTTGCCTGCCTCACCAGGAACCTGGAAAGGCCTGTGGGCGACGGTGCGCGATTTGAAAGACGCGGTGGTCGCGCCAACGACGGCATTGAAGGCCCTCACGGAAGGGGTGTTCGAGGAGGATGACCGAACCTGGCTCCGTTCCATATTCACCCTGCATGCGGCCATCATGGAAGCTAGCCGGTCGCTCGGGGTCGGTTCTCCGGATGACCTGGCTGCCTCACTCGGCCGGGATCTCTCAGGTTCCTCGTTCCTCAACGGGCTGCAACGCCTGTTCTACTATGGGTTCTACGACCTCTCGCAGGTCCAACTCTCGTTCTTCGAATCGGTGGTCCGCATCGCCCCGACCACGTTATACTTTCCTCTGCAGGACCGCCCAGCCTTTTTCTTTGCCCGCCAATTTTTTGAGCGTCATCTTCTCCCGCTGGCAGACACCCATGAGGATCGGAGTGGGGAAGGGGACCGAACCGCAACAACGGAGCTGGTCGAACTCTCCGTCACGAACGTGATCGGGGTCGAAGAGGAGTTAGCGACGGTCTGCCGTGAAATCCTGACCTTGGTCGAGGTGAACGGCTATCGTTTCGACGAGATCGGAGTGGTGGCTCGCACGCTGGAGCCCTACCAGGCTCGGCTGCAATCGGTGTTCGATCATCATCTGGTGCCCTTCACGTCAACGGCCGGTCGGCCGCTGTCGCGCGAACCCCTGGTCAAAACCCTCTTGCGCCTGGCATCGCTTCCACTCCATGACTTCGACCGTGCGGCCATGCTGGATGTAGTCACGTCGCCCTTCTATCACTGCGTCCAGGTGCCGGCTCCGCCAGAGCGAATCTCCGCCCTGATATCTGGCGCTCCCTCGTCCACACCTTGGGCATTACGAAAGGAGAAGCGGAATGGAGGCGTCTGGCAGAACCGGCCAGTTCGTCGATTCTTCGCGATGCAGAAGCGGAGCCTGACGAAGACGATGATGCAACGGTGCGGGACGCGCGAGACCTCTCAGCTGACATACTTGTGGGAGCTCGTTTCGCAACTGATTCACGATTGCCGGGCTCTCCCTGCGCAAGGATCGATCGGAACACTGACCGACGCATTTCTCGCGCTGGTGAAATCCCATGTTCACGTGCCTGACCTGTTCGACGATACCATTCGAGCGAACCACTCGAGTCGACCGATCTCACCAAGGTTGGCTCGCTGATCCGATCCTCGCTGGCCCGTCTGCAGCAGCTGGACCCGCTTGGAGGGGACCTCTCATGGGAGGAATGGGTCGAATTGTTCCGGCGGGTATTGGACGAGACCAGCATCCCCATCGAAGAGGACCGGCACCAGGGTGTTCAGGTGCTGGATGCCATGACCGCCCGCGGCCGGACGGTTCGGGCGCTCTTTGTACTTGGCATGAACGACAAACTCTTTCCACGGTACGTGCGTGAAGACCCGTTTCTTCGTGACCGTCAACGTGTCGTACTGGAATCGACCCTGGGCTACAAGATCGATGAGAAATTAGCCGGGCATGAAGAGGAACTGCCTATTGTTTGAACTCCTCAGCCGCTCGGCCACCAATCGGCTGTATCTCTCCTACCAGCGAGCCGACGAAACAGGGCGAGTCATGGCGCCGTCCGGCTTCATCGCCATGGCGATGCGCGACCCACGATTCGTCGGGAAGCCGGAAGTGACGGTCCCTCGACGGCTGACCCTGCGGATCAGCGAACAGCCGTCGATTCAAGACCTGTTACCGGTCGAGGATTTGGCCTTGGGTTGCCTGTTGCAGGGCCACGATGCGTTACCCCTACTCGATGCGATGGGACGCGACCGGCCCCTCTTTGAACAGGGCCTCGCCACCCTGAAAACCATCGAGCGAGAATCCCCCGAACTTGGTCCGTTCGACGGCATGGTCGGCGCACAGGCACCTGCCTTACCGACTGCCACGGAACGGAGCTTCTCGCCGACAGCATTGGAGCGATATGCGACCTGTCCCTTTCAGTACTTCGCAGAAAAAGTTCTTCGGTTGGAGCCTCTGCGACGGCTCCATCACGACCACCTGCCTCCCCTCATGCTCGGAACCCTTGTTCATGAATCGCTTCGTGTGAGCTACGAACGGTTGGTGCTGCTCCAGTGGCCGGATGACTCGCTGACCGAGGCCACGGTGCAATCCACGGTGCATGCGGCAGTGACCGATACGTTTGCCGCCCATGCTGCAAGCCAGGGGACGGGGCACGCCCTGCTCTGGACGCTGGCTCGCGAACAGGTGACAGAGTTGGTCTCGGCTGCCGTCTCATCCGACCAGGCGGAGTATCAGGCAACCGGATTTCGCCCTGTTGCGTTTGAGACTGCCGCCCAAGGAATCGTCCCGCTGGAGTCCGATGTGTCGATCGGTTTCCCTGAAGATTCATGGCACCTTGGACCGTGTCGATTATCGCGCCGAGCCTCCGGCGCTCCGTATCGTGGACTATAAATTTAAGCAGGGGAATGAGATCACCGCCGTGGATCGCAACCTTGCTCTGTCGGCCGTGCGAGGATTTCGACTGCAACCACCGCTCTATGCCCGTATGACGCTGCCGTCGCTGCCTGCACCAACCGACGTCCAATTGCTTTTCCTGGCTCCGCAGTGGAAGCAGCCTGTCTCTCGCTCGACGTTTGACGCGGGTCTCTGGACCGGCCACACGGGTGACATGATCCGACAGACGCTCTCCACATTGATCCAAGGCATCGCGACGCAGAGAGTTTTTTATTCTTCCCGATGGCTATTGCGACTACTGTGAATTTTCGGGCGCCTGCCGCCGCCACGACACCATGGCCTGGTGGCGCTCGTATCGATCGCCCCAGGCCCGAGTCTTACGCCGGTTGAGAAAGCAGAAAGTAAGCGATGAGTGATGTACTGACACTCGCGGACTCCCAGGATCGGCTCCTGGCGGAAACCACCTGGGACCGCAATGTCGTGGTGGTCGCGGGAGCCGGGACCGGCAAGACCACGATCCTCGTCAATCGCATCCTCAACCTCCTTCTGAGAGAGCCAAACCCTTTGGCCATCACTGAGATCGTGGCCCTCACCTTCACCAACAAAGCCGCAACTGAAATGAAGCAACGGCTCCGCGCGCAACTCCTTCGTTTGACCGAGCAGGCCGATGACATGATCGCCACCTTCCGGACCCGTTACCATCTCTCAGCTGAACAAGTAGGCGAACGGGCCAGGACGGCGCTTGAGCAGATGGAAAAGCTCAGATCGGCACCTTGCATAGTTTTGCCGCGCACCTCTTGCGACTCCATCCACTTGAATCTGAAATTGATCCATTATTTCAAGAGGATGACGGATCACGCTTCAAGGAATTGTTTCACTCATATTGGGACCGTTGGTTGGACGATGAGCTCGGATCAGCTGGACCACAGCATGACCGATGGCGACGAGTCCTGGCTGGAACCACCCTCGATGATCTCCAGCAGTTTACCGCTGCCCTCGCAGGAGATTTTGTGGACCTCGATGAGCTGGAACGTCAGTGCCGATCCATCTCGCTGGAGGGTGCCCTGCGTGACTGGGTCGCGGCCACACATGGCCGTGCTGCCACTCTTCTTGCCGCGCAGGATCGACCAAAACGGCGTAAGGCGGAACAGATGCTCGCCGCTGCAGTGCAGTCGCTGGCACTCTTGTTGGAAGCAAGGGCCACCGGGGCTCGCGCACTTATCTCAGGATGAACGGGCTGTCTTAGAAAAAGATCTGGGAAAGCCGCCTGCCGGATGGGATGAGGCTGCGTTCCAAGAGGCGGCCTCCATTATCGGGCTTGCCCAACAACTCCTCACGGTCGACCAGTCATACTTTCAAGAGGTGGTGACGCTCGTACGACCCTTCCTCGCATCACGTACGTCATGGGTTTCTCACCTCCGGGTGGATCGCATTCGATGGGTTATTGGCACGGGCCAAAACCCTCTTGCGCGACCATCCGGCCGTCCGCGCTCGGATCAAACAGACCTATCGGGCGATCCTGGTGGATGAGTTTCGGGACACCGATCCGGTGCAGTACGAAATTATCCTCTACCTCGGCGAACGGGCGGGCAGCCATCGGACTGCGTGGCATGACGTGGACTTGGAGCCGGGCAAATTGTTTATCGTGGGAGATCCCAAGCAATCGATCTATGCCTTCCGCCGAGCCGACATTGAAGCCTTCGAGCGAGTGGTGGAGAAAATTCGAGCGGGTGGGGAGCGGTCTATTCCCTGGTGACGAACTTTCGCAGCGACGGGGCCGTGCTCGACGTCGTCAACAATGTCTTCGACCGGCTCTTCCAACCGGCAGAACATATTCAGCCGGCCAATGAACGGCTGGCAGCCAGGCCTCAGCGTAAACCGGAAGTTTCAGTCTCCGGGGCGCAGCTTCGCCTCGTCACGCCGGGAGAGGACGACGAGGAGTTCGATGTGCAGGCTGCGACTCAGGGCGGAGGCGGAAGCGCTGGCGCGCTGGCTGAAGGAGGAGCTTCTCCCCGGCACGACGGTCACGGATCGCGATCGACGCGAAGGTCCACTCCAACCGGGCCACATTGCCCTGATCTTCAGAAAGTTGACCCAGGCACAGGTCTATCTTGATGCCCTTCGCCGCTACGACATCGCCTATATCACGGACGGGGAAAAGCATTTTTATCGGCGGCAGGAAATTATCGATTTGGTCAACCTCCTCCGGGTCATCGACAACCCGCACGATACGATTGCGCTGGTCGGGATCCTGCGCTCGCCCCTCGGCGGCATGACCGACCGGGATCTGCTGGCCCTCCAGCAGAGAGAGGGGTTGGACTACCAGCAGCGGGATTGGCTGTCTGCCTGGAACCATCCACAGGCAGGAATGGTGCGGCGGCTCTATGAGAGTCTTGGCCGAGCTGCATCAGCTCGCTCCCTTGCGACCCGTGCCTGACGCCATCGATCTGATCTTCGATAGATTGCCCGTCCTGGAATTGGCCGCCGCGTCGCTCCATGGCGAGCAAGCCGTGGCCAATCTGCGGAAGATCAGAGAGATGGCCGAAGCACTGGCCGATCGCCCCCATCTCACCTTGACCGGGTTCGTCGACCTGATGATGACCAGGGTATCGGAACAGCCGGATGAGGCGGAAAGCGCCCTGGCTGAGCAATCACTGGACGCCGTCCGAGTGCTGACCATCCATAAAGCCAAAGGATTGGAATTCCCTGTGGTCATTCTTCCCGGCCTGCACCAGGGATCTAAGAGTCCTCGCAAGGGGCCATCCATCCATCATGATTGGTCGAGCCGGTGTTATAGCCTGCAGATGGGAGGCCGTTTGAATCTCGGAGCCGTGCTCGTCGACATGAAGATGGCGGCGCGGGAAGAGGCGGAACAGCGGCGACTCCTGTATGTCGGTATGACCAGGGCGCGCGATCTGTTGGTCCTATCCGGCGGGCAGACCACCAAACCGGGGCATGACACCGTCCTTTCCTCTGCTCGGAGAGACGATTGCGGACGAGGGAACACCTTCGACGGATGACCAGATCCGCATCGGAACAAGCCGGCTCACTCGTGTCATCACACCAGCTACGACGGCAGCGAGACGACGCCAGACAGGAATCTCCTGTCCGCGATGGCTCCTCGACCGGCCCTCGGCCCCATTCTCATTCGCCGCCAGGCGCAGGCAGGCCGAGTGGGAACGGTGTCGAACGACGCCGCGACGACTGACCCCTTCGAGCCTCGCAGGAAGGCAGGCCCGAGGCCGTTCTCCCGCGCACTGCCACAGGGCGTGACGCCGA
>ERZ1370068.2202-contig-136_pt1 | contig 81367 bp, 123 predicted proteins | sample MGYA00561227_ERZ1370068 | MGnify/ENA primary metagenome ERZ1370068 (study PRJEB38410, sample SAMEA6850437) | metagenome | study: Metagenomic assessment of the ecological functions of the soil: analysis of the soil microbiota associated with the...
AGGTTACAAAAATGCTAGCGTGAACGGAGCGCCTCCTGGCCTGAGCCGGCGCCGAGCAGCCCGCCGGAGCTGGGATGAACAACGTCGTCCCGTCGGCCCGGCGCCGCAGAACTCGCCCGCAGGCGCTGAGCTCGGCACTGAGGGATCGGCCGACGTTGGGAGTGGCCGAGAGCCCAAGCGCGGCCAGCGTTTCAGGACTTCACGGCGTCGAGTCGGCAGCATAGGAGCGGAAGGTTCGGAGCTGCATTGGCGCACTCGACCCGCTCGGCGGCATTCATCGTTCAGCGTGGTCCGGCATCGCAAATAGAATGCGTGTAGCGAAGCCCGACCCAGAACTCCGCGTGCAGTGGAACAGCCGAGGCCCGCAGTGAACTGCTCGGATTGCGCCGGATGCCCAGCGCGGGGCCGAAGCTGCGGGTCGGGCCCGGTAAACGCATTGGCGCCGAGCAAGCCGAAGTTCTGGTACTGCCGGTTGAAGACAGAGGTTGGCGATCGTCGCGAAGAGTCGCAAAATCCCCCGTCAGCCGGAACTGCAGTAGCGGTGGCTGCATGGCGACCGGCGTAGGCGGGCGCGCGCCGTGGCTGTCCTGGTTGTTTTCGTCGCCGTGCGCGTATTGGCTCGTGACGCATAGACCAACACGGTCGCCCCGAGCGACCAGGCAGCTGCTCGGGCCGAGGTCCCAGTCGACGCGTAGCTTGGCCGGACCAGGCGGGTATCCCGGGGACGTGATCCCCGGGGCTGACGGATCGGCGCGCCAGTTGGCATCGGCGCTCGAGTTGTTCGGGCTGGGCTATGGCGATGGTAGCCTCGAGCAGGAAATGGTCGCATCGATGTGGTTGTAGCGGCAGCGTGAGCAGCGACCTGGCTCCAGCGCGCCAGAGGCCATCAGCGCTCGATCCCCCGGCGCTGCGTGCGGCCGATGTTCTGGAAGTAGCCCACGTTCCCGGCCCGGCGCCGCCAGGCGCTGGCGATGAAAGCTGCTGAAATGCCGGGTGCCAGAGATCCGTGCTGCGGGGTCGATCGCCCAGCCCGACGCCAGACGGGACGCCTGACTGGGCCTCGGTCTGATCGTGCGCGAGCGCCTGCTTCGATCGTTTTCGACACGACCTTCTTGCAGTGGCGGATCGGCGAGGAAGATGTTGGGCGCTTGCACGGAGCCGCCGCTGCGTTGGCGCAGGTCAACTGGATCGGGGTCGGCGCGCGCATGCCCCCGTTGTAGCCCTGCATACCCGTGCAAACGCAGGCGATGGATTGAAGTTGATTCCTGACCGCGGGGCCGAAGCGCACGCGAAACCAGCTACGCGCCGTCGAGCGCCGGGTCATTGCCGCTGCGGTCGTCGATGGCGATCCGCGCGTAGCTGTAACGGCCGGCGACGGTCAAGCGTCCACGGCCCGCTCGCACTCATGAGCGCGAGCGTGCCGCGAAGTACGCACCGAGGTAGCGATTCGTGCGGCTAAGCCCTGACGTCGGTCACCGGGAGTGGGGGTCCGGTCGCGATGAAGCGGGGCGATCCGCCGCGAAGGTGGCCGCCCGCGACCAAGCTGGGCAAACCCGGTGTCGCCGGCTGCCGCTGGCGCTGACGATTGAACTGGTTGCGGCGGCCCAGCGAGCTTCGCCGCCAGAACGTCTCTTCGCGTGCCTCGAGGCCCCAGCTCGTCTGGTCGATCAGTCGATCTGATCGTTGAGCGGTCGCCTCGTTGGTCTGCGGGGAGGCCTGTGTCACCGGGTCGATGCTGCCGTAGTCGTTGTTGAGCGTTGCTGCTGACGTTGTCGTTGCGGTAATGCGACGGTAGTAGGTATTCCCACCGAGGAGGATCGGTATCGCTGACGAACTCCGGGTGCCTGCGCGGTGACGAAAAAGCGAGCCGGTTCTGGTTGGTGTCGGGAAACAGTGCGCCTGCGTCGCGCGTGTCCAGCCACGGTTGCGGAAGCGTCTGCGTGCCCTGCAGCGTGTTGTCGGCGAGGCGTAAGGCGAGTCGAGACTCCGATCGCGTCGTCCCGATAACCCGAGCTTGCCGAAGAACTGCCTTGACGCCGGACCGGATTGTGCTCCTACCCACGCCTCCTCGGAGAAGTTGCGTCGCGTAGTCGAGGCGATCGTGCGTGCCGCCTGTATTCGACTCCTGCGCAGTCTGCGTCCGAACGAGCCGGTGAGAGCTCGATGGCGCCTACCGGGGACTGCGCGCCGTTTCGCGTGTAGACGCGAGAGCGCCGCCAGGGTATTCAGTCCGAGACCAGGGTTCGAGCCCGGGATCAGCTGAACGGTGGAAATGACGCGGGAGCGCGTAGAGGTCCCAGCTTGACGACGTCGCCGAAGGCTTCGTTGATCCGCACGCCGTCCTGGAACACCGACAGCTGCTCTGCGGCGCGCCCAGCAACGGGGACGCGCGTGAAGCCGCGGAAGTTGATGTCCTGCCGTGGTAAGCATTTCCCTGTGCCGCCCGACGCCCACACTGTTGCGCGTTTGCGCCCAGGAAGCGGTCAGATCGAGGACGCTGGCGGTCGAAGTCGCGTCGTCCGAACGCACTGGACGTTGGCGGGTACGTCCTCGACGAGTACCGAGGCCAGGCAGCGGGGTTGTGCCGATGACTGGATCGCGGCAGGACAATCGCTGGCGTCGTCGGCGAGCCGGGGCGGCGGCCAGCGCCGCCAGCACGCAGACGAGTGTCGCCACTGTGCCGCGCGCGCACGTGGCGAGCGCGGGCGTCGCAAGCGGTCAGCGGATCGCGACGCCCCAGGGCAAGTTCGCCGACCGGGATCCTAGCGATCTTGGAGTTGGTCTCTGGTGTCGATCACCGCCACCGCGTTGGAGCGACCGCACGCGACGTAGAAGCTTTCCGTCGGGCGTGATGGCACAGTTCCACGGCCGCCGGCCGACCGGGATCTTGGCGATGATCGCGTTGGTCGCGGTATCGATGATCCTGCACGGTGCCTTCGCCTCCCGAGCTCACGTACACGCGCTTTGCCGGCGGGGCGCACGGTGACGCCAGCTGGAGCGGCCAGCCGGCTTGATGCCGTCACCTCGCGTGTCGCGACGTCGAACACGTTGATCGTGTCGGCGTTCTCCGCAGCCACGTAGGCGCGCGGCTGCCGTCCGGCAGAAAACCGATGCCGCGCGGCGGTCGCCGACCTTGACCGACTTGATCACCTCGTCCTTTGCCGAGATCGACGATGTCGACGCTGTCGGCTTCCTCGCTGCTGACGTAGAGCCATTTGCCGTCGGGGCTGAACACGACGCGTGCTCCGGGTTCTTGCCTGCGCATCGTGGAGCCGGCAACGATCTGTTCGCGTGGCGGTGTCGGGATGAGAAGCACCTGGTCGTTCTCCTCGATCGCGGCGACGTTATAACCGCTGCCCCGGAGAGATAGATCCCTTCGGGGAATCGCTCGAAGCGGCGCGGCCGACCGTTTCGCCGGTCGGCGGTGTCCACGATCAGGAGGGAGTTGCTCGTCTGGTCGCTGACGCAGAGCCGCTTGCCGTCCAGCGACCGCGACCCCGCGCGGCCTGGTCCCGACCTCGAAGGTTCTCGCGACGCGATCGACGCTACGTGTCGACGACCACACGTCGGAGCCCCCGTTGAGCACGTGGGCGATCGGTGCAGCGAAGGCGATCGAGCATGACAGCATGAGTCAGCAGGGCTGCAAGGCTGGGGAGCACGGTGGGGTCTCCGGCGCTGGAACGAGGTCTCGCCGCGACGTATGCGCCGGCGAGAGAGCGGCTATCCTACACGAGTTCCGCTTGCCTCCCGGAGGGATCAGATCGGGGGTTGCGCCGGAACGCAGAGTAGTGGAAATATAATGCTCGCTTGCCGTGTGGGGTATCCGCTGGGTATCCACTGACAACTTTGGACAATCATGGTGATGGACAAACCTGAATTCGAAGATCGCGGTTCAGCTTCGAAATCATGATGTCGCGACGCTGACCGCTTAACTGCGAGCCGGTAGTTCGGCCGGCCGCACGTTCTCCATGGCGCTTCTCCTTATTCACTGCGGGCACCAGGCATTCGCCGATGCGGGACGGCGATCGGCCCAACCACCTGCCCGTGCGCTCGCGATCGTCCACGTTCTCGGCCGTTCCGCCGCGGGCGGCGGTTCCCGCAGTGGAATTGCAATTGTCGCACCAGCGACGGCCTGCGCCGCCGCGGACGCTACGGCTGGCGGACGCACTCGATCGCGGTGGGAGCGCGGACGGCGCGAGCTGGGTCCTGTTTCAACGCGTTCACCCGACATTCTTGCCCAGCTGCGCGCTTTCTCGGAGGTCAACCGGCGCGCGGTCCGCGATACCGCTTCATCATCGCTGTCGCGCTCGTCGACAGCCAGATCGATCATACGACGGGGTCTCGCTCATGCTGCGCGAAGGACGGCCGCTGACCGCTCATCGCACGGATCTGCGTGCACGACGACCTCACGACGGGAAACCCGGCTCGGCGGCCTGGACCACTATTGCAGCGTCGCGCTGGCGTCCGGATGAGCACCGATGCGGACGCTTTGTTCCGTATCGACGGCTTTGTCGGGACTCGCCTTTCGCGCCGTCGCGCTGGCCAGCAAGCCACCGCCGTACTCGGCCATCGCCTCGCGCCGCGTGATGCGCGACAATGTCGGCATGAGGTCGCATGACGAGGCTGCGGCGACAACTCTCTCTACGCCCCGGGGCTGGGGCGGATGGAGCCGCACCTGGGCCTGATCCTCGAGAACGCGAACCGCCTGCTCTCGACGGAACGTTCTGGACCGACGACGAGAGATGATCGAGAGCAGGGAATCTCCTCGCAAGCGGCGCGCGACATGGCCATCTCGCCGCAGTCGGGGCCCGGGCGGCATGCTCGAGCTCCCGTGTGGCACATGCGCGCCCGCGCAAGGTGCTCTATCCACATACCAACAACACCAATCCCATCCTCGGTCGAAGACTCGCCGAGCGCGCGCAAATTCTCGGCTGCCGGGATCGAAGTCGGCGTGCGACGGCATGCGGTTGGTGGTGCAGCGTTCGACGATTCGTCATGGACGTCGCCGAACGAAGCCCCTGGAGCAGGGAGGAATTCGGCAGCGGCTGCCGGCGAAGGGCGAGCGGTACCACCAGCCATCACCTTCCAGGTGGGCTGACCGCCGGGCACTGCACCCGCGGGCGAGGTGCGCGGCATGGGTGTGCAACCGCTACTACTATCGATCAGCATCCCGCTGAAGGACGCGGCGATCCTGTCCAACTGTCCCGACCGCGAGTGCGCCGCGAGCGGATCAAGCGCATCATCGATCACGATGGCACCGGGAGACGAGGGCGGAATCGAGGGCCTGACCGGCTTAGCATCGCCACGGCTCGCTCGCGAGGAGATCACGTCGCTGCGGCACGTGCTGCCCGGCGTGCGCTTTGCCGTGGACGCGTATCGCCAACTTTGCGCGTACGCGCCCCCGTGGGCGGAGGCGGTGTGCTCCTCGCTGACGGAATTGCTCGCGCCGGAGTCCACAGAGCCGCCTTGCGGGCTGGCCGGAGCACTACCCTGGATCGCCGCCGACGGGCTGCAATACTTCCGCGATCGTCTCGCGACAGGCGAGGCGCGACGTGGCTCTCGCGCTGCCTACCCTGGATCATTTCGTCACGCGCGCAGCAGTGAGCGCGCGCTCGAGTCTCTCAGTCCAGGTTCGACGTGCTATGGTCGATGCGATCGCCATCCAGAGGGCGCATGGTCTTCCGGGAGGTGGGCGGTGACAACTGGTCGGCGCCGCAACTCGAGGGATGCACCGAGGATAGCTGCGGCAGTTCCGGTTGCAGTACGAGCAGGTCCAATCGGCCTGGGTCCTGCTTTACCCGAGGGATGGTGAAGCCTCGGGGAGCGCGGGTGAGATCACGAAACGCATCGACGGGCGAACGACGGTCGACGGGTTGATCTGTGATCTCGAAGCGGCCTTTCCCGGCGCGGCTTTGCGTCAGGACGTTCTGGATTTCACGGAGGTAGCCCATGAACGCGGCTGATCATCACCGGCGGCTGACGGCCCGGGCGCGGAGACCGACGGGCCCGCGGTGGCTCTCGCGGAGCTTACCTATCGCTGCCCGCTGCACTGGCGTGTTCTGCTACAGCCCGCTCGGACTACACGGCTTGCCTCCGGGCCGGAGCTTTCCACCGCCGAGAGTGGCTGCGCGTGCGCGAGGGGCGGGCGCTCGGCGCGGTGCAGCTCGGGTTATCCGGCGGCGAGCCGCTGGTCCGACGATCTGGAAACCCTTGTCGCTGAGGCGCGGCAGCTCGGGTATTACCTCGAACCTGATCACCTCGGGTGGGTCTGACTGGAGGGGCGATCGCCGCCTTCAAGAAGGCGGGGCTGGATCATATCCAGCTCGTTCCCAGGATTCGACCCGCGAAGCTCAACGATTTCCTGTCGAGCACCCGCACCTTCGAGCCGAAGTCGAAGGTCGCGAAGTCATCAAGCGCCACGAATATCCGATGGTCTGAACGTCGTCATCCACAGGTCAACGTCGACCATGTCGGCCAGATCCTGGAGATGGCGGAGGCGATCAGCGCCCGTCGAGCTGGCCCCACTCCAGTACCACGGCTGGGCGCATCCCTCAGCCGCGACGCTGCCTGCTGCCGACGCGGGAGCAGCTTGCGCGCGCCGAGGAAGTCACCAACCGCTTTCGCCAGAAGGTCGGCGGAAGTGCGCATCTTCTTCCAGTGGTTCCGGATCACTTTCGAGAATCGGGCCCGGGGCGCTGCATGAATGGCTGGGCTCGTGTATTCCTCACCATTGCGCCGGACGGTGTCGCATTGCCGTACGTCACGCGGCGAGGATGCCGCCCGGGCTCGACTTCAAGCGTACGCGACGCGAGCCCGAGGTCGATCTGGTACGAATCCGAGGCTTCAACCGCTTATCACGGCTACGGCTGGATGAAGGAGCCGCCTCTCGTGTCCGGGAGAAGGTGAAGGACTTCTGGCGGCTGCCGTTAGGCGTATCTGTCACCGGCGATCCGCCAACGCCGACCCGCGTGTCGACCTCTCGCCGCATCGGGTGACGGAGGCGGAGCTCGCCGCTACACAGCGCCGGTCCAGAGGTCAAACCGATTCTCTTCGCGACGATCGCAACTCGCGGACACTCGCGCGGCGCCGATATCTGGCGGGGACGGACGTGACTGCCGAGGCCGTAGACACCGTACTGCACGGGTCGGCAATGACCGAGTTGGGGACGGCCGGACGCTGATTCTGACGACCGCGATCGTCCTGCATTGGCTGATCGCGGTGGCCGTAGTGGCGCGACTGCGCTGGGCTGGTGGATGCAGGCGATTCCCGAAAGAGCCGGCCGGGCTGCGGGCCGACGCCTACAACCTGCACAAGTCGATCGGGTTGGCGGTGTTGCTGTTGATGGTCGCGCGGCTCGCCTGGCGGCGTGTGCGCGGAAACCGCAGCTTCCGCCGCTGCCGCCTGGCAAGCGCGGGCTGCGAATGCCGGTGCATGCGCCCTGTACGCGGCATGTTCGTCAGTTGCGTTGAGCGGATACCTGGGGCCCGCGACAAGCGGCTACCCCGTGAGAACTCTTCGGCTGGAGCCTCCGGCCTGGACCGGGGCGAATCCGGGGGTCAAGGACGCATTCAGCGGCCTAGCATCTCGCAGTGAGCTGGCTGCTGGTGGCGGCAATCGGCGTACCACGTCATCGCGACCTTCTACCACCAGTGGGTGCTGCGCGACGGCCTCGCTGTCGCGGATGTGCTCGGCCGCGCCGGCGCCCGGCGAGGCACCGTCCCGGACGGCGGGCTGATTGATCCGCGCCTAGCTCCGCAGGGCTCGGGCGCTTGCAGAAGCTTGACGCGTGTCGGCGAAGTTGCCCTCGCGCGCGATGTCGAGCGCGGTCTTCCTACGCGATCGTCCTCGAGATCGGCTCGGGCGCCGGCATCGAGCAGCACCTTCACGGTCTCGCTCTGCCCGTAGCCGGCGGCCCACATCAGGGCGGCGAGTTGATGGGCGTACACGGCATTCGGGTCCACCCCGCCTTGAGCAGCAGCACGACGATCTCGCACGTCCCTGGCCGGCGGCGTAGGTCATGGCGTTCTTCCGCAGGCGGTCGACGGCATTGATGTCGGCGCCCTCTGGCGAGCAGCAGCCGCACTGACTTCGTGTGCCCGCCGTGCGCTTGCGGCCATGGAGCGGCGCGACGCCGTTCACGGCCGCGAGGTCGGCGTCGCTCCCGGCCGCGATCATCGGGCGCGCGGAGCTCCGGGCGGTCGTTCTTGAGCGAGATGACGAGCACGGTCTCGCCGAGGCGATTGCGGGCGTCGGGCACGGCCCCATCGGCGAGCGCGCGAGCCACCCCTGCGGCATCGCCGGCGCGTCCCTGCGGCGAGCAGCCGTCGGTTCGGGCTTAGCTCCTGCGCGCCGCCCGCGAGCGCGAACGCCGCCAGCGCAACCGCGATCATGGACGGAAAAATCACGATCCGCTTTCAGCATCGACCTTCCTCGTGCCTTGCATGCGCTGCCAGCGATGACCTCGATCCGGATCTCGGCACCATCGCCCCGCAGGTTGTGGCCACAGGTTTTCATACGAACCGGATTTGACTATAAATCATTTCGCTGGAGCCGAGCGTCGCCCATAGGGTAAGGACGCGCTCCAACAACAAGAAATCCCCGAGGAGAAAACCATGACAGCACACTGCTTGCGGCTTCGTGAGCGTCGCGGCCGTGCCGCGCTTGCTAGCTCGGCCTCGGCAGCGTCCGCGTCGCTGGCCCAGGAAGATCGGCATCGAGCGCGACCACGACGGGCATGTCCGATGTCCGGCGCCGCTGGCGCCGGTGACTGCAGGCGATGCTCGACAACGCGGCCCAAGGACGCAAAGAACTGGATTCATCCCAACGGCAACTACACCAACAGCCGCTACTATCCGGGCAGAACAGATCAACACCCGCACCGTCACTGGCGCTCGCGCCCGCATTCGTGTTCCAGACCGCGGTGCTCGAGTCGACGGAGACGGCGCCGATCGTCGTCGACGGCGTCGATGTTCCTGACCACCTCGTTCAACCACGTCTACGCGATCGACGCGGCGACCGGCGAGGAGTACTGGCACTACAAGCACAAGCTCGGTCCGATCGTCGACCGTTTGCTGCGGCAACAACAACCGCGGCGTCGCGGTGTCGGAGGGCAAGCTGTTCATGGGCACGATCGACGCGAAGCTCGTCGCGCTCGACGCCAAGACCGGCAAGCTGCTGTGGGAGACGCAGATCGCCGATCCCGAACAAGGGCTATTCGGAAACGATGGCGCCCGCGCGTACGTCGACGGCAAGGTGCTGATCGGCACCAACGGCGGCGAGTACGGCATCCGCGGCTTCGTCAAGGCGTTCGATGCCAACGACGGCAAGCTGCTGTGGACCTTCTACACGATTCCCGAAAAGGGTCACGAGGGCGTGTGGGCGAAGAACGACGCCACCGGCCGCGACATGCACCGCGACATCGACGCGGAGAAGGCGGCGCTTCGCCAAGGACAGCTCGTTCTATCAGACGCTCGGCGGCGGCGTGTGGATGACGCCGGCGATCGACAAGAAGACGCGCACGATGTTCTTCGTCGCCGGCAACCCGTCGCCCGACCTCTACGGCGCGATCCGCCCGGGCGACAACCTCTACACCGAACTCGATCGTCGCCGTCGACCTCGACAACGGCGCGTACAAGTGGCACTTCCAGTACATCGCGCACGACGTGTGGGATCTCGACGCCGTCGAGCCCGCCGATCCTGACGCAGGCCAAGGACAAGAGCGGCAAGATGGTCGACGTCGGTGATTCACGGCGGCAAGACCGGCCACATCTATGTGCACGAGCGCGACACCGGCAAGCTGATCCGCTTCTCGGAAGCGATGATCCCGCAGGAGAACATGTGGGTGCTGCCGACGAAGGAAGGCGCGCGCATGCTGCCCGGCGCCAACGGCGGCGTCGAGTGGTCGCCGATGGCGGTCAATCCGACGACTGCGCATGGCCTATGCGGCGAACCTGCATCAGCCGATGACCTACCACGTCGAGGAAGCGCCGTACCCCGGCGGCAAGCTCTGGCTGGGCGGCGCATTCAAGGTGATCCCGAGCGAGGAGCAGTGGGGCAGCTGGTCGCCGTCAACCTCGACACCGGCAAGGTCGCCTGGAGCGCGAAGACGCCGCAGCCGCTGATCGGCGGCGTGCTCGCGACCGCCGGCGACGCTCGTGTTCAACGGCGAAGCCAACGGCTGGTTCAAGGCCTACGACGCGAGGACCGGCAAGGAGCTGTGGAAGTACACCTGCGGCGCGGGCGTGAATGCCCCGGCCGTGTCGCACAGTGCTGTCGGCGACAGGCGGTACATCGCGTTGCCGCCGGAGGAAACAACGAGATCGACGCAGCGCGCGTGCAATGCATTGCCCGTGTGTTCGCGGCGGGCGCGGCGAGCAACGACAGAGAAGACAGGCGAAATAGCAGGATCGCGAGACATGCGCGCCGACTGGTGGCGCGGGCAGACCGCGTTTTATTTTGCCTCGACGATGACCTCGATGCGGATTTGCCTCTCCGGCCGCCGCGCTCGCTCCGCCTCGCCGACCGCCGGCAGGGCGATGCGGCCGTGCGCGGGGAAGGCCGCGGTCTGCGTGCGCCTGCCACGGCCTCGAACGGAATCTGACCAATCCTGATTACCCGATCCTCGCCGGACAGTCGTGGCGGTACATCTACATCGAGCTCAGGATTTCGCGCAGGCGGCCGCAGCGACCCGCAGATGATCGCCTGCTCGCAGGAGGAGTGATCGCGTGCAACTTCTCGCCGCGCAGAAGGCAGGACCCATCCAGTTCAAGGTCGATTCGCGAAGGTCGAAGCTGGCCGCAAGACCTCGGACAGGGCGCTTCGGCCCGATGTGCCATCTCGGCGGAGGTTCGCCGGGCGAGAACGATCGCCGACGCGTATGGCCGGAGCTAAGGTGGCTGGCTCATTTCGTAGAAACAGCTGGGGATTTCAAGGCGAGGCGGCGCACCTGAGCGACGCCGAGCGAACGTCATGACCAGCGTCGCCGCCACGCGGTCGGTTTCAGCGGACGTCGAGCACTTTCGCAGCGACATCGGCTAATCTCCTGCGAGGTGATCGGCACTCCGCGCCGCTGAAAGCAGAGCCCGGGCGCGACCACGATGCGCCCGGTGCGCGTTCAGTCCGGGAGCCACGCTGATCTGGCGCGCCGGAGTCTTACGCGCGCGGTCACGCCCTCTTGCTTCGCGGTATGCGTGGCAATCAAATCCATGATCGCCGGCGAAAGGCAATCATAGGGCTCGAGGCCAAGCTGCTTCAGCCTTGCCCTGACCGCGCCCATGTTGGCGGGATCGGCCCCGGACTCGATGATGGACGAAACGAACGCCGCGAACTCCGGCGGCGACCATCCCTGCTCGGGCGACAGTTCGGTATGGATGAAGTCCAATCCGTACAGCGGGTGACCCTTGTTCTCGATTCGCCCGTACATGTGCACGCCGCAACCGCTGCAGGCGTATCGCTGGATGGTCGCGCTCGGGTCCACGACCTTCAACTTGTCCGCGTTGGCGGTCACGCTGAGCTTGTCGCGCGGCACCACGGCGACCTGCGAGAACAGCGCGCTCAGCCGGCTTCCAGCATTTGGTGCAGCCGCAAGCGTGGTTATGGGCGCTTTGCGCCTTGATCGCATACGACAACCTTCTTGTCGGAACACTTTGCAGGTCAGCGTGCCGCCGGCGAAGTTTGCGGCCGCGGGCTTGATGCCGTTGTCGATGGCTGGATGGATGGAAAATGGAGCTGCCATGTCAATCTCCTCCTCGATAAGTTCTTTCAGCCGAGCTATCGGCGCCGGCGAATACCGCCGCGCCCAAATCCTGAACCCAAAAATAACGCCGGGATGCAATAGGTGCCGAGTTCGCGAGGCAAGTGCACCCGGCTACAAGACGAGCGGCGTCAGTAGGTGACTACCGCGCGGATCGATTTGCCCTCGTGCATGAGGTCGAATCCCTCGTTGATTCGATCGAGCGGCAGGACGTGCGTGATCAGATCGTCGATGTTGATCTTGCCATCCATGTACCAATCAACGATCTTCGGCACGTCGGTGCGGCCGCGCGCACCGCCAAACGCGGTGCCTTTCCATACCCGGCCGGTAACAAGCTGGAACGGGCGGGTGCGGATTTCCTGGCCGGCGCCGGCGACGCCGATGATCACCGCCACGCCCCAGCCGCGGTGGCAGCACTCCAGCGCCTGGCGCATCACGTCGACATTGCCGATGCACTCGAACGTGTAGTCGGCGCCGCCACCGGTGAGTTCCACCAGATAGGGAACGAGATCGCCCTGGACTCCTTCGGATTGACGAAATGCGTCATGCCGAACTTGCGCGCGAGCGATTTCGCGGGCTGGGTTGACGTCTATGCCGACGATCATGTTGGCGCCGGCCATGCGCGCTCCCTGGATCACGTTGAGGCCGATGCCGCCCAGTCCGAATACGACGACGTTCGCGCCCGGCTCGACCTTGGCGGTGTTGATGACCGCGCCGATGCCGGTGGTGACGCCGCAGCCGATGTAGCAGACCTTGTCGAAGGGCGCGTCTTCGCGGATCTTCGCGACCGCGATCTCGGGCAGGACGGTGAAATTGGCGAAGGTGGAGCAACCCATGTAGTGATGCACGGGCTTGCCGCCCAACGAAAAGCGGCTGGTGCCATCGGGCATCACGCCCTTGCCCTGCGTGGCGCGGATCGCCGTGCAGAGATTGGTCTTGCGCGACAGGCAGGACTTGCACTGTCGGCACTCGGGCGTGTACAGCGGAATGACGTGATCGCCTTTCTTGACGCTGGTCACGCCGGGTCCCACGTCGACGACGATGCCGGCGCCCTCGTGACCGAGGATCGCGGGAAACAGGCCTTCGGGATCGGCGCCGGAGCGGCGTGAATTCGTCGGTGTGGCAAATGCCGGTCGCCTTGATCTCGACCAGCACTTCGCCGGCTTTCGGCCCTGCCAACTGCACCGTTTCAATTGTCAGAGGCGCTCCTGCCTTGTGAGCCACTGCTGCGCGAACATCCATGGATCTGCCCCTCCTGTGCTCCCCTGCAAGTCAGGATCCCGCTAGCGACACGGAATTTATCAGACCTCGTGCCGGAAAGCTTCGGGCGGCCTTCCGGTCGAGGAATCAAGCCTCGACTGCAACCGCCTGCGGGTAGCATCATTGCCTTTCGAGTCGATCCGGGAGCCCCCTTAAGTTCTCGCAATGCCGCGCTTGCCGCTGCCGCGGCGCCATGCGAAGCTTCACGTTTCCCGGAATCTGGCGCCGGACGCCATCCGGATCGGCCGGCACCGTCGACGTTTCATTCAGTCCTATAGGAGGAACCATCCATGGGCATTCAGGTTGCAATGACCGTCAACGGAAATGCAGCCAAGGCGGACCTCGATGCCGCGCACGCTGCTCGTCGAGTTCATCTGCAACGAACCTCGGCCTGACCGGAACGCACGTCGGCTGCGACACCGGGCAATGCGGCGCCTGCACCGTGCTCGATCGACGGCAGCGCCGTCAAGGCGTGCACGATCCTCGCCGCGCAGGCGAACGGCGTCGAAGGTCACGACGATCGAAGGCCTCGCCGCACCCGACGGCACGCTGCATCCGATGCAGGCAGCGTTCAAGGATTGCCACGGCCTGCAATGCGGATTCTGCACGCCGGGCATGGTGATGAGCGCGATCGATCTCGTGCGCGCGTCATCCGGACGCCGACGAGGCGACGATCCGCGCGGAGCTCGAGGGCAACCTGTGCCGCTGCACCGGCTATCACAACATCGTCAAGGCGGTGCAGCAGGGCGCCGCGGCGATGAAGGGATAGAGACCGATGGGTGCCAACGACCTCAGCTCCATCGGGCAATCGGTCCGCCGCAAGGAGGACTACCGCTTTCTCACCGGCGCCGGGCAGTTCACCGACGACGTCAACCCGCCGCACCATACGCACGCGTATTTCCTGCGCTCGCCGCACGCGCACGCGAAGATCCGCAAGATCGACACGGCGAAGGCGAAGGCGCGCGCCGGGCGTGGTCGCGATCTACACCGGCGCGGATCTCGACCGGCGTCAACGGCCTGCCGTGCGGCTGGCTGATCACCGGCACCGACGGCCAGCCGATGAAGGAGCCGCCGCATCCGGTGCTGGCGCAAGGGCAAGGTGCGCTACGTCGGCGACGGCGTCGCGCTGGTCGATCGCCGAAACGCCGGACCAGGCGAAGGACGCCGCCGAGCTGATCGACGTCGACTACGAGGTCCTGCCGGCGGTGGTCGAACCCCGTCGACGCGCTGAAGACCGGCGCGCCGCAGATCCACGACGGCGCGCCGGGAAACAAGTGCTACACCTGGGCGCTGGGCGACAAGGCCGCGGTCGACGCGGCGTTCGCCAAGGCCGCGCACGTCACCAAGCTCGACATCGTCAACAACCGGCTGATCCCCAACGCGATCGAGCCGCGTGCCGCGGTGGCGAGCTTCAGCCGCGCCGACGACGGCTACACGCTCTACGTCACCAGCCAGAACCCGCACGTCGAGCGGCTGCTGATGACGGCGTTCGTGCTCGGCCTGCCCGGAGCACGAAGGTGCGCGTGATCGCGCCGGACGTCGGCGGCGGCTTCGGCTCGAAGATCTACCTGTATCCGGAAGAGACCGCGATGGTGTGGGCGTCGAAGCGCGTCAACCGCCCGATCAAGTGGACGGCCGAGCGCAGCGAATCGTTCCTCTCCGACGCGCACGGCCGCGACCACGTCACGCACGCCGAGCTGCGCGCTCGACAAGGACGGCAAGTTCCTCGCGATGCGCGTGCAGCACCACGGCGGCGATGGGCGCGTACCTGTCGACGTTCGCGTCGTGCATCCCGACGATCCTCTATGCGACGCTGCTCGCCGGCCAGTACACGACGCCGGCGATCTACTGCGAAGTGACCGCGGTGTTCACCAACACCGCGCCGGTCGACGCCTATCGCGGCGCGGGCCGGCCCGAGGCGACCTACGTCGTCGAGCGGCTCGTGCATCAGGCCGCGGCGTCGAGACGGGCATCGCGCAGGACGAGCTCCGCCGGCGCAATTTCATCCGCACGTTTCCCCTACCAGACGCCGGTCGCGCTGCTCTACGACACCGGCGGCTACGACGCGACTGCTCGACGAGGCGATGAAGATGGCCGACGTCAAGGGCTTCGCCGCGCGCAAGGCGGAAGCCGCGAAGCGCGGCAAGCTGCGCGGCATCGGCTACGCCGTCGTACATCGAGGCCTGCGGCATCGCGCCGTCGAACATCGCCGGCGCGCTCGGTGCGCGCGCGCGGGCTGTTCGAGGCCGGCGAGGTGCGCGTCAATCCGACCGGCGGCGTGACGCGTGTTCACCGGATCGCACAGTCACGGCCAGGGCCACGAGACGACGTTCGCGCAGGTGGTCGCGACGCGGCTCGGCATTCCGATCGAGAACGTCGACGATCGTCCACGGCGACACTGGGCCGCGTGCCGTTCGGCATGGGCACGTACGGCTCGCGCTCGCTGGCGGTCGGCGGCACGGCGATCGTCAAGGCGCTGGACAAGATCGTCGCCAAGGGCAAGAAGATCGCCGCGCACCTGCTCGAGGCGGCCGAAGCCGACATCGAGTTCAAGGACGGCAAGTTCACCGTCGCCGGCACCGACCGCAGCAAGGCGTTCGGCGAGATCGCGCTTGACCGCGTACGTGCCGCACAACTATCCGCTCGACAAGCTCGAGCCGGGCCTCGAACGAGACCGCGTTCTACGATCCGACGAACTTCACGTTCCCGGCCGGGACGCACATCTGCGAGGTCGAGATCGATCCGGACACCGGCGTGGTGCAGGTCGTCAACTTCAGCGCCTGCGACGATTTCGGCAACATCATCAATCCGATGATCGTCGAAGGCCAGGTGCACGGCGGCGTCGCGCAGGGCATCGGCCAGGCGCTGCTCGAGAGCTGCGTCTACGACAAGGAGAGCGGCCAGCTGCTGACCGGCAGCTACATGGACTACGCGATGCCGCGCGCCGACGACCTGCCGTCGTTCAAGGTCGCGACCAAGGTCACGCCGTGCACGCCACAATCCGCTCGGCGCCAAGGGCTGCGGCGAGGCCGGCGCGATCGGCGCGCCGGCGGCGCTGATGAACGCGGTGCACGATGCGCTGCGTCGGCGGTCGGCGTCAAATATCATCGACATGCCGGCGACGCCGCATCGCGTGTGGCAGCGCGATGCAATCGGCGAAGCCTCTTAGCAGAGGAGACACCACCATGTACGCATTCGAATACCAACGCGCGAAGATCGGTCGCCGACGCCGCCGCGGCGCTGGCCAAGACCGGCGGCAAGGCGCTTGCCGGCGGCCAGAGCCTCGTCGGGGCGATGAAGCTGCGGCCTCGCGCAACCCGGGCACCGTCGTCGACCTGTCGCGGCATCGCCGAGCTTGAAGGGCATCAAGAAGGACGGCGACGCGATGGTCATCGGCGCGATGACGCACCGCACGCCGAAGTCGCCGTCGTCGGCCGTCGTCAAGCAGGCGATTCCGGCGCTGGCCGCGCTCGCCGAAGGCATCGGCGATCGCCAGGTGCGCAACACGGGCACGATCGGCGGCTCGCTCGCCAACAACGATCCGGCGGCCGACTAGCCGGCCGCGGTGCTCGGCCTCGGTGCGACGGTGCAGACCAACAAGCGCAAGATCGCCGCCGACGATTTCTTCAAGGGCATGTACGAGACGGCGCTCGCCGCCGACGAGATCATCACCGCGGTCAGCTTCCCGGTGCCGAAGAAAGCGGCGTACGTGAAGTTCCCGCAATCCGGCGTCGCGCTTCGCGCTGGTCGGCGTGTTCGTCGCGCAAACCGGCAGGCGGCGTGCGCGTGGCAGTAACCGGCGCGGCGGCGCATGTGCATCGCGCGCCAAGCCGATCGAGGATGCGCTCGCGAAGAGCTTCTACCGCGGACGCCGCGAAAGCGGTGAAAATCCCGGCCGCGCATCTCAACAACGACCTGCCCGAGTTCGGCCGAATACCGCGCGCACCTCGTGTCGGTATTGGCGGCCAGGGCAGTCACTGCGACAGGAGGCAAATGATGGCCGAAGCACGCAAGCGTAGCGGATCCTGCTTTTGCGGGCGGTTCAATTCGAGCTCACCGGCGAGCCGGCAGCGATGGGCTTCTGTCACTGCGAGTCGTGCCGTCACTGGTCGGCCGGTCCGGTGAACGCCTTCGTTCTGTGGAAGCCGGATGCGTTGCGCATCACCAAGGGCGCCGACAACATCGGAACCTACACCAAGAATCCGTCCAGCAATCGCCGTGCGTGCGCGGCTTGCGGCGGACACTATCTTCAGCGAGCACCGGGACTCGGGCTCACCGACGTGTACTCGGCCGTCGTCCCGGGTCTGGAGTTCAAGCCCGGCGTGCACGTCAACTATCAGGAGAGCGTCCTGCGGATCAAGGACGGGCTGCCCAAGCTGAAGGACTTCCCAAGGAGTTCGGCGGTTCCGGGCCAGATGCTCGCGGAATGACCGGCATCGCCGGCTGAAGCGCGCCGTCTAGCCTGCTAGACGTCGAGCGCCTCGCGCAGGTCGCGGCGCAAGATCGTCGACGTCTTCCACGCCGACCGAGAGGCGCACCAGCGAATCGCCGATGCCGAGCGCGTCGCGCTGCGGCTCGGGGATCGAGCCGTGCGTCATCAGCGCCGGATGCTCGATCAGGCTTCGACGCCGCCCAGGCTCTCGGCCAGCGCGAACAGGCGGCAGCGCTCGAGGAAGCGCTTCGTTCCGGCGAGGTCGGTCTTCAACGCGATCGTGACCATTCCGCCGAAGGCGCGCATCTGCGCGCTGGGCGAGCTCGTGCTGCGGGATGGCTGAGGCAAGCCCGGGATAGTAGACGCGTCGCGACCTCGGGCTGCTCGCTCAGCCAGCACGCAAGCTCGAGCGCGTTGCGCAATGTCGTTCCATGCGCAGCGCCAGCGTCTTCAGGCCGCGCAGCGCGAGGAAAGCTGTCGAAGGGGCCGCTGATGCCGCCCACCGCGTTCTGCAGATAGCCCAGGCGCTCGGCCAGCGCTGCGTGCCGCGGCTCGCCGCCGATGACGACCACGCCGCCGACCATGTCGGAGTGCCCGTTCAGATACTTGGTCGCCGAGTGCACGACGATGTCGAAGCCGAGCTCCAGCGGGCGCTGGATCCAGGGGCTGGCAAACGTGTTGTCGGCGACCGCGATGAGATCGTGCTCGCGCGCGATCTTCGCGACCGCCGCGAGGTCGATCAGCTTGAGCAGCGGATTGCTCGGCGTCTCGACCCAGAGCATCTTCGTCTCGGGACGGATCGCGGCGCGCAGCGCTGCCGGGTCGGCCATGTCGACGAAGCTCGCGCTCAGGTTCGGCCGAGCGCTTGCGCACGTTCTCGAACAGGCGATACGTGCCGCCGTACAGATCGTCGCTCGCCACGACATGCGCGCCGGCGTCGAGCGCGTCGAGCACCGTCGCCATGCCGGCGAGCCCGGATGCGAACGGCGAAGCCGCGCGCGCCGGCTTCGAGATCGGCGACGCAAGCCTCCAGCGCAGCGCGCGTCGGGTTGGCGGTACGCGCGTAGTCGTAGCCCTTGTGCACGCCGGGGCTCGTCTGCACGTAGGTCGACGTCGCGTAGATCGGCGTCATGATCGCGCCGGTCGACGGATCGGGCTCCTGGCCGGCGTGGATCGCGCGCGTCGCGAATCCCGTGTTGCGTCGCTGGCGGCTGGCTTGGAGGTCGGATCGTTCACGGCAGGCTTCTCCGCAGAAAGGTGAGCAGATCGTAGCGGGTGATGAGGCCGAAGAAGCGGCCGTCCTCGACGATGATCGCCACGTAGTCGTGGTTGAGCACGTTCAGCAGATCGCCGAGCGCTGCGCCCGGAGTCGAGCGTCTCCGAGCCGCTGCGTCATCGCCGTCGCGACCTTGTCCCGGAAGCGCTCGGGCTGCTTGTAGACGTGCAGCAGCACGTCGGATTCGTCCAGGATGCCCACCACGCGATCGTCCTCGAGCACCGGCACCTGCGACACGTCGGCGATGCGCATGCGCTGGAACGCGGTGAGCAGCGTGTCCTCAGCGCTGACCGACACGACCGCGCCTTCCTCGTAACGGCGCGAAACGAGGTCGCGCAGATCGCCGTAGCGCGGCAGCTCGAGAAAGCCCTGGTCGACCATCCAGAAGTCGTTGTACATCTTGGACAGGTACTTGCTGCCGGTGTCGGGAATGAAGCGTCACCGACGCGCTTCGGCGCGCTGCTGCTCGCGGCAGTAGCGCAGCGCCGCGGCGACCAGCGTTCCCGCCGACGAGCCGCCCAGGATCAGCTCGGACTTCGAGCAGCTCGCGCGCGGTGGCGAGGCTCTCCGTGTCGGGAATCGAGTACGCCTTCTTCACCCGCGAAAGATCGGCGATCGGCGGAATGAAATCCTCGCCGATGCCTCTCGACGACCCATGAGCCCGGCCGTCGCCCATCTTCCCGTTCTCGACGTAGCGGCGCGAGCACCGAGCCCGACCGGATCGGCGAGCACCATCTCGGTCGTCCGGGCTCACGCGTGCGAAATAAGCGGCTCAGCCCCGTCAGCGTGCCGCCCGATCCCACGCCGCAGACGACGGCGTCGACGTCGTGCTGCATCTGCTCCCAGATCTCGGGGCCGGTGGTTCGCTCGTGCGCGCAGCGGGTTGCGCGGGATTGCCGAACTGGTTGACGTAGAACGCGCCGGGGATCTCCGCGGCGAGTCGCGCCGCCATGTCCTGGTAATACCCGGATGGCCCTTGGTCACGTCCGAGCGCGTCATCGTGGATCTCGGCGCCGAGCGCCTTGAGATGCAGCACTTTTTCTGCCGACATCTTGTCGGGGATCACCAGCAGCACGCGATAGCCCTTCGCGCGCGCCACCAGCGCGAGGCCGAGGCCGGTGTTGCCGGCGGTCGCCTCGACCACGCGTCCCGCCGGGCTTGCAGCCGTCCGTCCTGCTCGGCGGCGGCGATCATCGACAGGGCGATGCGGTCCTTGATCGAGCCGCCCGGATTCTGGCTTTCCAGCTTGACGAACAGGCGGCAGCGGCCGGTATCGAGCCGGGTCAGCCTCGACCAGAGGGGTGTTGCCGATGAGACCCAGGATAGCAGGGTCGCTGCGGAGTCGATCATTCTGGCCGCTGTCGGTCCGATCTTGTCGACGGCGTGCGAATGAACCGGCACCCACGACAACCGAGTCCGGACCTGAGGCTCTCCGGACTCACCCATTTTCTCCGCCACATACGGGAGGATCTCGACCACCGTGCGAAACTTGAACAACATGGACAACGGAAACTCGATCTCGAACTGTTGCTCGATCCTTGCGCAAACCTGCATGACCATCAGCGAGTCGCCACCCAGCTCGAAGAAGTCGTCGCCCATTCCGACGTGATCGACATTGAGGACTGCGCCCATATGGCTGCGATGTCCTTTCCGATCCGATTCCGGGCAATCGGGCGGCGCCCCGGTTCGCGGCTGCGAAGCCGCGGCGAGCAAACGCAGGTTCTGGCGGTCGATCTTGCCCATCGGCGTGGTCGGCAGCTCTTCGAGAAACAGGAATTCAGACGGGATCATGAAGTTCGGCAGGCGCGCGTGCAAGTTCGCGCCGCAAGTCACGATCGGTGAGGCGCCCTGGAGGGCGTGCCACGATGAAAGCGACCAGCCTGAGATCCTGCTGGTCGCCGGTCTTCGCGACCACCGCCGGCAGCGTTCACCGATCGAAGGTCGTGCAGCACCTGTTCCAGATAGGCCACATCGACCCTGTGCCCCTGGATCTTTACCGTGGAATCCCGTCGCCCCATGTAGACGAGGCCGTGGTCCGGAAGGTGAAGACCCAGATCGCCGGTCATGCAGATTCGGCCGCTGTCGTCCGTCGAATCGTGCCGGAAGCGCTCATTCGTCAGGTCCGGCCGGCGCCAATAGCCTGGACGACGCGGAAGGAATCTTGACCGCGATCTGGCCGATCGTGTCCTGTCCGACGGCCTGGCCTGCTTCATCCACGAGGGTGACGCTGGCGCCAGGCAGCGCAAAGCCTGCCGGCACGGCGCCTTCAGTGGCGTTGCTCCCGTGATCGATGTAATAAGCGCAGTAATCGAGAACTTCCTTGCAACCGAGAAAATTGATCAAGACGCAGGTCCGCGAGAAGTGCCTCTCGGTACAGCGCGACACACTCCCGAGGATACCGGCTCGCCCATCAATTCGATGACGCGAAGCGAAGGAAACAGGTTTTCGTCCGCTCGAGCGCCGCCGCGACGCAGCGCCAGGGTCGCCACAAGCTGGCGAAATACGCTCGGTGTCGAGCGAAAGGTCGAGATCTGCGCGTCGTCTATCCAGCCGCGGAGGCACTTGATGTCGTCGCCTTTGAAGTCGAAAAGGTACAGCGTCGCGCCGATGAACAGCGGGCGCGCACAACTCGGTGAATGCCGACGCTCCAACCAGCAGCCCGTCGTCGCCGCACAGGTGTGGACCGCGTTGTTACGGGTGATCGCCCCGAACAACGTTGTCCGGTGCGTCTGCATGATGGCCTTCGGCTCGCCCGTCGATCCGGAGGTCAGCACGATGCGGGCCAGCGCGTCGGGGCGTATGGGCAAGCGGAGATCGTCGACCGATCCGGCCCGGGCGAGGCATCGGCGTTGAGAATCGGGACCGCGTCGGGGGTCACCCGGACGGGCCAAGGCAAGGCTTGACTTCGTCGGCGATGATCGCCCGGGCATCGAGCGACTGGATGCTTGAGCGGAGCCGGGCGGGAGGATCGGCTGGATCCAGCAAGACCGAGAATCGTCCCGCCTTCAGCACAGCGAGGAGCGCGACGACTCGGGCAGCCCCCGTCGCGCAGACGACAATCGGCAGATCCGGCGGAGGCACTTGCTCGGAGTATGACGCGAGCGAGCCGGTTCGCCTCTTCGTTGAGCGAACGGTAAGTCAGCGCGCGTGCGGGGATACAACGGCGATGCTGTCCAGGCGACTTCGCAACCCGGGCTTCAATCAGTTCATGGATCGTGAGGCCGTCAGCCTCCGGGTCCATGTAGACCCACTTCCCGAACGGATGGAAACATCGGGATTGGATTTCTCGCTGCTGATGAGGAAGCTCAGACATCCCATCCTGTCATGGCGTCCACTTTCGTCCGCGTGCTCTGCTTCGATTCGACCAACCGACCTCGAGCTCGCCGGCGTTCATTCAGATTCAGCCGTCTTCCCTGCGCGATCGAAAATAGTCAGCGACGTTACGCGTGCATCGCGGGCTTTTCACTATTCCAGAGCCAACACCCTTGGTCGTCGAGGGCTATGTCCGAGGCGGGGTCGTAGTGATAGCGGCTGAATTCGCGATGGCGCTCCTGGTAGCGTCGGTGAATCAGGTCACCATGCCACAAGTGAACGATTGTACTCATCGATGCTGCCGATCTCGGCGCGCACGCTGTGAAAATGCGCGTCTGCCCACGCGGCATAGTGCTTCGGCCCACGCAGGCGTCGTCATGCAGGTAACGAATCGCGTTCTCCGGCGTACCGAGTGCGCCGCACAACATCGCGCGATTTCCGCTCCCCATGACGCAGACGTCGTAGAAACCATCGCGGTCGAGTAGCTCGCGCCTCGCCACCCAAGCCAATCCCGAGTTCGCGCGCTGCTTGATGACGCATGTTGCTCTGAAGAATTTCCGGGGTAACGACGCCGAGCGAAAGCAAGTGAGCCAGCGAATACCCGAGTTCCGCTCCAGGCGGCAATTCGCCGTTCTTGTCCCAGTGGTCTGCGAACGGCTCATACACGCGGTGAAACGGCTGGAGAATCGGGGAGCGCCCAATGCTCGCAGCGACTGATCCGCCCAGTCGTCGTGCTCGAACACGACGTCACAGTCCAGCCACCGCGACGGCTGTCGCAGTACGGCGGCAGTGCCGCAAGCGCCAAATTGAGCAGTCGCTCCTTCTGCCAGAGGATGTCCTTGCACCGCAATCGGATCAGGATGTCGGCCGCGTCGCGGGGGGTAGATCGAAATCATCGCGGTAGGCGAGCTCGACCGTTACCAGCGGAATCGCCAAGTGCTTGCGGAAAACGAGATGAGTTTCTGCAACCGTCGGGCATAGCCGACGGGATTGAAGTAAGAGGTAATTGCCCAGAGTTTTTTCAATCGTTGTTCCGTTCTGGCGAGTAGTGAACGACTCCCCGAAGTGGCACATCGACAAGGGGGGCAGACTACCTCACCAAGTGCAAATTCCGAAGTTGACTATCGAACGATCGTTCGATAGAGTATCCCTTCCTGTCTGACCGGAGCCCGCCCAGGCAGCAATGCCTGGACGGGTCGCGCCGGAGGCTCGCCATGAAACCCGCGCTCACCCAACTGCTGCACAACCCGCTGGTCTGGCGCGGCGATCAACTGGCGCGCGCCGAACAGACGGTGTCGAGCGGGTTCCGCGACCTCGACCTGGCGTTGCCGGGCGGAGGCTGGCCCCAAAGCCGCGCTGACCGAGCTTTTGCGCGACGAGGAAGGGATCGGCGAACTGCGCCTGCTCCTGCCTGCCCTCGCACGCCTTTGCGCAGGCGGGCCCATGGGTCGTCCTGATTGCGCCGCCGCACCTTCCCTATGCGCCGGCGTTCGCCGCTGCCGGCATCGATCCGGCGCGGGTAATGGTCGTCGGCGCGACGGAGGACAGGCACCGCTGGTGGTCGGCGGAGCAGGTGTTGCGCGCCCGCAGCGCGGCCGCGCTCCTGTTCTGGCCGGCTGCGCTCGGCGAGCAGCGTTTGCGGCGCCTGCAACTCGCGGCGCAGGAAGGCAGGACGCCGGCGTTTGTCTTCGCGACGACCGCGCGCGCCGCGCAACCGTCGCCCGCGCCGCTGCGCATCCGTCTTCACCGGCGGGAAGCGTGCCTGCGCGTCGAGATCTTCAAGCGCCGAGGCGGGACGATGAGCGCGCCGTTGTTACTCGATGTCACGACGGCGACGGGAAGCAACATGGGCGATCGGTCGCGATGATCGGCCATGCACGCCGGTAATGAACAATCGCGGTCTGTCCCCCGTTCGAGCAAGCTTCCATCGCCGCTATCCCGTCGGCGGTCCCCAGACGCGGATCTGGAATCGCGCGCTTGCGCGCGCCGACGAGGTGCGGCGCGTACCCGGGCCGGATCCGCGGGCCGATCGTCATCCCGGCCGAGCGACGCGAGAGCCGGGATCCAGTGCACTCAGCTAACGACGCTGATTCCGCTTCCGCGGGAATGACGACATTGCTCTGGACCTGTCTTCATTTTCCCGATCTTGCCGCTGGCCGTCTTCGCACGCGGCGGACAGCGCGCGGCCGCCCGCCGTGGTCGGCGAGCGCGAGCCATCGCCCCGACGTGGTCGCGGCCAACGATGCGGCGCGAAAAGCGCGGCATCGTTCCCGGTCTTTCCATCGCCGCTGCGCTCGCGCTCGATCAGGGAATCGCGATTCATCTGCGCGACGAACGCGCGGAAGCCCATGCGCTCAAGAGCATCGCGCTCTGGGCGGGGCAATGGACCTCGACGATCAGCATCGAGCCGCCGGCGAGCGTGCTGCTTGAGATCGCAGGCGGACTCGATTATTTCGGCGGTCTGGAAAAGCTTCTCGGTCGGATCGACGCGGGCCTCGTCGCGATCGGGTTTCCCGGCGTGGTCGCGACCGCGCCGACCGCCGGTGCGGCGAGTCTCCTGGCCCGCGGGGCCGGGCGATCGTCGTCGAGCAAGCCGTCGACTGTGCGCGCGCTCTCGCCGCCTTGCCCATGGCTCTGCTCGACCAGTGCGCAGGCCGAGCTCGACACGCTCTCGGGAATCGGCGTGCGCACGATCGGCGAATGTGATTGCGCTTCCGCGCGATGGCGTGGCCCGCCGCTTCGGACAGGCGCTGCTCGACGAAGTCGATCGTGCGCGAGGAACGCAGCCCGACCCCCGAATGCCGTTCGTTGCGCCGGAACGCTATCACGGCCAGCTCGAGCTGCCCGCACCGGTCGACGAAGTCGAAGCGCTGCTGTTCGGCGTCCGGCGCCTGGTCGTCGAGCTCGCCGGGTTCCTGCATGGCCGTGGAACCGGAGTTACACGGCTCACCTGCGATCTCGTCCACGAGGACGCGGCGCCGACGTCGATCGTGCTGGGGCTGAGCTGCACGCGGCAGGTCGAGCACATCATGAACGTGCTGCGCGAGCGGCTCGCGCGCGAAGTCCCCGCCCGACCGCGTCGAGGCGATCAGGCTCGTTTCGGAAGAGGTGGCTCCCCTGGACGCGAAGGAGAGCGACTTCTTTCCCGTCGCGCGCGTCGACGATGAAGCCGCGGCGCAGCTCATCGAACGCCTGCGCGCGAGGCTGGGCGAGGATGCGGTGCGCGCGCTCGAGCTTCGCGCCGATCATCGGCCCGAGCGGGCAGGGGACAGACTACGGTGATTGTCGATCCCGTTCGTGGTGAGCTTGTCGAACCAGGAACGAAATCGCCCTTCGACCAGCTCAGGGCGAACGGGTCAGTCGTGCAATCGTTTCCTTCTCGTCCACTCTGGCTGCTCGCCGCGCCGCGTCCGCTCGGCTCCGACCCCGCGGCGGCAGAGCTCGCGCTCCTCTCCGGCCCCGAGCGCATCGAGACCGGTTGGTGGGACGGCATCGAGGTCGGCCGCGATTACTTCATCGGCCGCAGCAAGCGCGGCGAAGCGCTGTGGCTCTATCGCGACCGGAGAGGGGAGTGGTTCATGCACGGGGTATTTGCCTAAGTTCACCTTAGTTTGCTTTAGTTTGCCTTAGTTTGCTTACGTCATGCGCTACGCCGAGCTGCACTGCATCTCCAACTTCACCTTCCTGCGCGGCGCATCGCACCCGGAGGAGCTGGTCGCGCGGGCACAAGGAGCTGGGCTACGCGGCGCTGGCGATCACCGACGAGTGCTCGCTCGCCGGCGTGGTGCGCGCCCACGTCGAAGCGAAAGCATGCGGCAACGGCCGCTCGTCATCGGCAGCGAATTCCGTCTCGACGACGGCCTGCGCTTCGTCCTGCTCGCGACCGATCGCGCGAGCTACGGCAACCTCTCGGCGCTGATCACGCGCGGCCGCCGCAATGCCGTCAAAGGGCAGCTATCGGCTTGACGCCGCGCCGATCTCGCCGACGGCGTCGCCGGCTGCCTCGCGCTGTGGCTGCCCGGACGATCGCCCGACGTCGACGAGGCGCGCTGGCTCTCCACGCGCTTTCCCGAGCGCGCTGTGGATCGCGGCCGAGCGCCTGCTCGACGCCGACGACGCGCGCGCGCTGCCAGAGGCTGATCGCCATCGCCGACGACGACCGGGCTTGCCCATGTGCGGCCGGCGACGTGCACATGCACGCGCCGCGAGCGCCGCGCGCTGCAGGACACGCTGACCGCGATCCGGCTGAAAACGCCGGTCGCGCAGCCGGCTACGCCCTGCATCCCAACGGCGAGCGCCACCTGCGTCCGCTCGCCACGCTCGAGCGCCTCTATCCGCCGGAATGGCTGGCCGAGACGCTCGCCATCGCCGGGCGCTGCCGGTTTTCGCTCGACGAGCTGCGCTACGAATATCCCGGAGGAGATCGTGCCGCTGGGCGAGACGCCGAGCCTCCTACCTGCGGCGGCTCACCGAAGAAGGCTTCGCGCGACGCTTTCCGGCCGCGGACGACGACCGACGGCAGCGCGAGCGAAGGTGCGCAGGCTGATCGAGCACGAGCTCGCGCTGATCGCCGAGAGCGCGCTACGAGGCGTTCTTCCTCACCGTCTACGACATCGTCGAGTTCGCGCGCGCAGCAAGGAGCATCCTCTGCCAGGGCCGCGGCTCGGCGGCGAACTCGGCGGTGTGCTACTGCCTCGGCATCACCGCGGTCGATCCGTCGCGCATGGAGATGCTGTTCGAGCGCTTCATCTCGCGCGAGCGCGACGAGCCGCCCGACATCGACGTCGACTTCGAGCATCAGCGGCGCGAGGAGGTGATCCAGTACATCTACGGCAAATACGGCCGCGAGCGCGCGGCGCTGACCGCCACCGTGATCTGCTATCGTGCCGCGCTCCGCGCTGCGCGACGTCGGCAAGGCGCTGGGGCTCGATCTGTCGCAGGTCGACCGGCTGGCGAAGTCGATGGCGTGGTGGGACGGGCGCCAGGCGCTGCCCAGGCGTCGCGCGGAAGCCGGCTTCGACGCCGAGAGCCCGGTGATGCAGCAACTCTTCGAGCTGGTGACGAGCCTGCTCGGCTTTCCGCGCCATCTGTCGCAGCACACCGGCGGGTTCGTGATTTCGCGCGGGCCGCTTGTCGCACCTGGTGCCGGTCGAGAACGCGGCGATGCCCGAGCGCACGGTGATCGAGTGGGACAAGGACGACCTCGACGCGCTGGGACTGCTCAAGGTCGACGTGCTGGCGCTGGGCATGCTGACCGCGATCCGCCGCGCGCTCGATCTGCTTTCGGCACGCTACGGGCGTTCGCTTCGCGCTGACCGACGTGCCGGCCGAAGATGCGACGGCGTCTACGAGATGATCGGCCACGGCGACACGGTCGGCGTGTTCCAGATCGAGTCGCGCGCGCAAATGGCGATGCTGCCGCGGCTGAAGCCCGACGAATTACTACGACCTGGTGATCGAGGTCGCGATCGTGCGCCCCGGCCCGATCCAGGGCGGACATGGTGCATCCGTATCTGCGGCGCCGGCAGGGCATCGAGCCGGTCGTCTATCCGAGCGACGCAGTCGAGAGTGTGCTCGAGCGCACGCTCGGCGTGCCGATCTTCCAGGAGCAGGTGATGCAGCTCGCAGTCGTCGCCGCCGGATTTCACGCCGGGCGAAGCCGACCAGCTGCGCCGCGTCCGATGGCGGCGTGGAAGCGCAAGGGCGGCCTCGAGCCCTTCGAGCAGCGGCTGATCGACGGCATGCGCAGGAACGGCTACGACGACAACCTTCGCTCGGCCAGATCTACCAGCAGATCCTCGGCTTCGGCGAGTACGGCTTTCCCGAATCGCACGCGGCGAGCTTCGCGCTCCTGGTCTACGTGTCGGCGTGGCTCAAACGCTACGAGCCGGCGGCATTCACCTGCGCGCTGTTGAACTCGCAGCCGATGGGCTTTTATTCGCCGTCGCAGCTGACGCAGGATCTGCGCCGGCACGGCGTGATCGATACTGCCGGCCGATGCCACGCGTGAGCGATTGGGAGTGCACGCTGGAAGAACCTGCCGCAAGCGATTCTTCGATTGTCGTCCGGCGGAGGGCCGGGATCCGACTTCAGACGCCCGCAACCGGCGCTCCGCCTCGGCCTGTGCCTCGTCAAGGGCTTGTCACAGGCGGCAGGCAAGCGCCTCGTCGCGGCGCGCGCGCGCGCGGCCATTCGCCGACGTCGGCCGACCTCGCGTGCCGAGCCAGAGCTGAATCGCCACGACATGGAAGCGCTCGCCGCGGCGGGCGCGCTCGCATCCCTGAGCGGGCATCGCCGCAGCGCGCTGTGGGACGTCGCCGGCATCGAGCGGATGCCGCCGCGTGCTCGACGATGCGCCGATCGACGAAACCGCTCCCGTGCTGGTCGCCGCCCGGCGAAGGCGAGGACATCGTCGCCGACTACGCGAGCCTGGGATTTACGCTCGGCCGGCACCCGCGTCGCGCTGCTGCGCGAGCGGCTCGCAGCGCCAGCGCATGTCGACCGCGGCCGAGTTGCAGGGCGCTGCCGCACGGACGCGTCGCGCGCGTCACCGGACTGGTCACGGGCCGCCAGCGGCCGGGCACCGCGAGCGGCGTCACCTTCGTCACGCTCGAGGACGAGACCGGCATGGTCAACGTCATCGTGTGGCGCGATCTCGCCGAGCGGCAGCGCAAGGAGCTGTTGCGCTCGAGCCTGCTCACCGTCTACGGCACTCTAGAGCGCGAAGGCGAAGTCGTGCACCTGATCGCCGGCGCGCTTGCGCGATCAGACGGCGCTGCTGGGCAACCTGATCGCGCGGTCGCGAGATTTTCATTAGCGGCGCGAGCCCGCGGCGCGAGCCTGCGCGCGCGAGCCGCGCTTGTCAGGGGACGGCGAAGCAGCCGATAATCTTCAATGGCACTGCCGAAATCCTCGCGCATCTCGATCCGAGCCCCGCGCCATGCCCGACGCCATCGCTTCCGACTCAGCGTCGACGCCGTCGTCGCGCTGCCTCGAGCGCCACGACTACTTCGCCGACCGCCGCCTCGCGACCAGCGTCTTCCTCGCGCTCAAGATGGGCCGGCCGCTGTTCCTCGAAGGCGAGGCGGGCGTGGGCAAGACCGAGATCGCCAAGGTGCTCGCGGCGGCGCTCGGCCGCGCAGCTGGTCCGCCTGCAGTGCTACGAGGGCCTCGACACCGCGTCGGCGGTGTACGAGTGGAACTACCCGCGGCAGATGATCGAGATCCGGCTGGCCGAAGCGGCGGGCAGCGTCGATCGCGACGCAGCTCGCGCACGGACATTTTCACCGAGCGCTTCCTGATCAAGCGGCCGCTGCTGCAGGCGCTCGAGCCGCGACGACGGCGTGGCGCCGGTGCTGCTGATCGACGAGCTCGACCGCACCGACGAGCCGTTCGAGGCGTACCTGCTCGAAGTGCTCGTCCGACTACCAGGTGACGATTCCCGAGCTCGGCGCGATCAGCGCGCAGCGCAGCCGCCGATCGTCGTCATCACCTCGAACCGCACGCGCGAGATCCACGACGCGATCAAGCGGCGCTGCCTCTATCACTGGGTCGACTATCCCGAACGCCGCAGCGCGAGCTCGCGATCGTGCCGCCGCAAGGTGCCGGGCGCCGACGCGCGGCTGTCGCGCGAAGTCGTCGCGTTCACGCAGCGGCTGCGCGCGATGGACCTGTTCAAGGCGCCGGGCATCGCCGAGACGCTCGACTGGGCCGAGGCGCTGGTCGCGCTGGACCAGCGTCGCGCTCGATCCGGAGACGGTCGCCAACACGCTCGGTGCGCTGCTCAAGTATCAGGACGACATCGGCGCCATCTCGCCCGGAGGTGGCGACGCACCTCGTCGCCGAGGCGCGTGCCGAGGCCGCAGCACCGTGCATGAGCGCAACGCCCGGAGCGCCTGTTGGCGAGCGCGAGAGGCTGGCACGAGAATATCCTGCACTTTTGCGCGCGTACTGCGCGCGGCCGGCCTGCCGGTCGGCCCGGCCAAGGTCATCGCGGCGATCTGGAAGCGGTGGAAGCCGTCGGCATCGAGCGGCCGTGACGGATTTCGCACGGCGCTCGAATCGGTGCTGATCGAGCGGCACGAGCAGCACAGGTGCTGTTCGATCAGGCGTTCGAGCTGTTCTGGCGCAATCCGCGGCTGCTCGAGCGGATGATGGAGCTGCTGCTGCCCAAGGTGTACGGCCGCACGCCGCCGCCGAATCCGACGCGCCGCTGCCCGCGCGTCTCGCGGAGGCGCTTGTCGCCGCCACGGCAGGCGGATCGCGAAGCCTACGATCAGGAAACGACCATCGACGCGGCGTTCACGTTTTCGCCGCGCGAGGTTCTGCAGAGCAAGGATTTCGAGACCGATGAGCGCGGCGGAGCTCGCCGAGGTGAGGGCGATGATCGCCCGGCTGCGACTGCCGCTGCCCGAGCTGCCGATGCGGCGCACCGATCGCCGCCGCCCGCGGCACCGAGGTCGATCTGCGCGCGACGCTGCGGGCGATGGCATCGCGCGCGCGCGGCCGTCGTGCCGCTCGCGTGGCGCAAGCGCAGGCACCGCCGTCCGCCGCTGGTCGTGCTCTGCGACATCTCGGATCGATGGACCGCTATTCGCGGATGCTGCTCTTCTTCCTGCACGCGATCACCAACGACCGCGACCGCGTGCACACGCTGCTGTTCGGCACGCGGCTCACCAACATCACGCGTCATCTGCGAGCGGCGCGACGTCGACGTCGCGCGTGGCCCGGGTGAGCGCTGCGGTCGTCGGACTGGGCCGGCGGCACGCGCATCGGCGCCTGCCTGGCCGAGATTCAATCGCCGCTGGTCGCGGCGGCTGCTCGGCGCAGGGCGCGGTCGTGCTGCTGATCAGCGACGGGCTCGACAGCGACGTCGGTCGATGGGCTCTCGCGCGGAAATGGAGCGCCTGTCCAAGTCGTGCCGGCGGCTGATCTGGCTCAACCCGCTGCTGCGCTACGACCGGTTCGAAGCGCGGCCGGCGGGCATCGCGCGATGCTGCCGTACGTCGACGACTTCCTGCCGGTGCACAATCTGGAGAGCCTGAAGCAGCTCGCCGCGGCGTTTGCACGGCCGACGCACGCTGCGCCGTCGGGCCGAGCTCGACTCGAGACGCCGCGCCGCGTGGCGTGATCATTGCAGGAGACGCAGCATGGAACTGACGAGCACGCGCACCGTCCCGGCGCCGCTGGAAGCGACCTGGGCGGCGCTGAACGATCCGGAGACGCTCAAGGCTTGCCTACCCGGCTGTGGAGCTTCGAGCGCAGCGGCGGAGAACGAGTATCAGGCCGCGATGGCGGCGCGTGTCGGCCCGGTCAGCGCCCAGTTCTCGGGGCGCATTCGCCTGAGCGATATCGTGCCGCCGCGATCGTACACGATCGGCTTTGAAGGGCAGGGCGGCGCGGCCGGATTTGCAAGGGGCGAGGCGCAGCGTGGCGCTGGAACCGCAGGACGGCGGCACGCGCATCGAATCACGGTCAAGGCGCAGGTCGGCGGCAAGCTCGCGCAGATCGGTTCCCGACTGATCGATGGCGCCGCAGCTAAGGTCGCCGACGATTTCTTCTCGCGCGACTGGTCGGAGCGGCTCACGCCGCCGGCGGCGCAGCAGCGCCCGGGCAATCGCAGCCGCCGATGCCGCGCCGCGCTGGCGCCGCGTGTGGATCCGGCTCGCGATCGCGGCCTGTGATCATCGTGGCCATGGCCGTCTACTGGCTGACGCGCGGCGTAGAATGAGCGCGATGGACAGCGTCGATCTCGAAGTCCTGCGAACGAGCGCCGAATGGCTCGACGCCGGCACGGCGCGTGCTTGCTCGTCACCGTCGTCAAGACCTGGGGCAGCTCGCCGCGGCCGCCGGGCGCGCTGCTCGCGGTGCGCGACGACGGGCACGTCGTCGGCTCGGTGTCCGGCGGCTGCATCGAGGACGACATCGTCGAGCGCATCGCGGCGCGAAGGCGCCTACGTCGACGCGGCCGCAGGCGGTGACCTACGGCGTGTCGGCGGACGAGGCGCGACGCTTCGGACTGCCCTGCGGCGGCACGATCCAGCTCGTGCTCGAGCCGCTGCACCGCGACAGCCGGCATGCGGCGAGCTGCTCGACGCTGAGATCGAGCGGGGCAGCTCGTCGCGCGCACGCCTCGATCTCGAGACGGCGCAGGTCGACGCTGCATCCGGCGCGGGCGGCGCGACGGGCTCGCCTTCGACGGACAGACGCTGACCACCGATCCACGGGCCGCGCTACCGGATGCTGGTCATCGGCGCGTCGCAGCTGTCGCAAGTACCTGGCGCAGATCGCCGTCGGCCTCGACTACCAGGTGACCGATCTGCGATCCGCGCGAGGAATACACCGAGACGTGGGACATTCCCGGCGTCACGCTCGTGCAGCACGATGCCCGACGACACGGTCGTCGACGATGAAGCTCGACGAGCGCTGCGCGGTGGTCGCGCTCACGCACGATCCGAAGCTCGACGATCTCGCGCTGATGGAAGCGCTCAAGTCGCCGGCGTTCTACGTCGGCGCGCTGGGCTCGCGCGCCAACAACGCCAAGCGTCGCGAGCGGCTGCGCGAGTTCGATCTCACGCGCCGAAGCAGATCGCGCGGCTGCACGGGCCGATCGGGCTCTACATCGGCAGCCGCACGCCGCCGGAGATCGCGATCTCGATCCTGGCCGAGATCACCGCGGTGAAGAACGGCGTCGCACTGCCGAGGATCGCGCAGGTGGCCGCGGCGAAGGAAAAATGGGACCGTCGGTCGCCTGCGCGACCACTGAGGGCTAACGCTCCACCCGCAGCGCTCCAAGCGCGCCCACAAGAACCGCGCCGGATCAGGCCCGCCTGGATCTTCCACTGCCGCACGAAGATGGGCACTACGGCGAACAGCCCGAGCAGCGCTCAGCGCCACCAGCGTCTCCGAGTGCGACCAGCTGACCTCGCAGACTCGATGCGACCAGCGTCTAGCCGAGGTTTGCGAACACGAAGGTGCTGGGGAAGATACCGGGGAAGGTGGCCGCGACGCGTAGGTCCGTACCCGGATGTCGGTGAGCGCGGGCGCCAGGTTGACGAGAAAATAGGGGAAGATCGGTGTCAACCGCAGAAACAGCAGCCAGTGGAAGGCGTCGCGCGTGAAGCCCTCGTTGACGCGTTCTCCCGAGCGTTCCGAGCCGATGGCGCAGCGGGCGCGCGAACGAGGTAGCAGGCGGCCAGAAAGAGAGCGTCGCGCCGATCGTCCCTGCCGTGCTCAGGATGAGCACGCCGACCCAGCGTCGAACAGCAAACCCATCGTCAGCGAGAGCACCGTGCCGGTCGGGCAGGCCGTAGCAGCGTCGCGACGACGAAGCCGACGAAACCGAGGACAACCGCTTGCGCGTAATGCGCGCCCGGTATAGGCGAGCAGCGCATCGCGGATGTTCCTGGATCGCATCGATGGCCAGGTAGTGATGGCCTCCCAGCGCGAAGAACGCGGCGATCCCGCCGAAGAAGCGCCGCGAGCACCTCGAGCCGCAGCCAGCGGTGAATTCGAGATTCGTCGGGAGGCGCCTCGCTGCCTCGCGTTCATTTGCGCTCGATCTTCGGATCCAGCGCGTCGCGCAGCCGTCGCCCAGCAGGTTGAAGGCGAGCACGGTGAAGAAGATCGCGAGGCTCGGAAAGAGCGCGACGTGCGGCGAGGTCATCATGTCGGCGCGCGCCTCGTTGAGCATCGCGCCCCATTCCGGTGTGGGCGGCTGCGCGCCCATGCCGATGAACGACAGGCTGGCCGCGGTGATGATCGACGTGCCGATGCGCAGCGAAAAATAGACGACGACGGCCGCGATCGTGCCGGGGAAGATGTGGCGCACGACGATGGTCCAGTCGGAGGCGCCGATGCTGCGCGCCGCTTCCACGTACGTCAGATGCTTGAGCGCGAGCGTGTTGCCGCGCACCAGGCGGGCGAAGGTCGGGATGCTGAAGATCGCCACGGCGATGATCACGTTGGTCATGCCGCCGCCCAGGATCGCGACGATGCCGATCGCGAGCAGGATTCCCGGAAACGCGAACAGCACGTCGCACAGGCGCATGATGACGCGGTCCCACCAGCCTTCGTAGTAGCCGGCGACGAGGCCGAGCGCCGTGCCGATTACAGCGCGCCGACCGCGACCGAGACGAAGCCCGCAGTGAGCGAGATGCGCGCGCCCATCAGGATCCGGCTGAAGATGTCGCGGCCGAGCGGATCGACGCCGAACCAGTGCTGCAACGAGGGCAGCGCGTTGAGCCTGTCGTAGTCGAAGAAAGTCTCGGCGTCATAGGGGACGATCCAGGGTGCGACGATCGCGACGACGACCAGCAGCGACCACGAACAGACCCGGCGATCACGGCGACGCGCTGCTTCCTGAACTTGCGCCAGAACTCGCTCCACGGCGTGCGCGACCGTCGTCGGGTGGCCTCCGTGGCGGCGATCTCGGCCCGCTCGGGTTCGATCGGTCGTTCATGCGTTCAGCGGTAGCGGATCGCCGGATTGATCACCGCGTAGAGGACGTCGACGATCAGGTTGATCAGGATGAACTCGAGCGAGAACAGCAGCACCAGCGCCTGGATCACCGGATAGTCGCGCATGTCGACCGCATCGACCAGCAGCCGGCCCATGCCCGGGCCAGTTGAACACGACCTCGACGACGATCGAGCCGCCGAGCAGGAAGCCGAACTGCAGGCCCATCATCGTCACGACCGGGATCAGCGCATTGCGCAGGCCGTGCTTGAGGACGACGGTCCGCTCGGTCAAGTCCCTTCGCGCGCGCCGTGCGCACGTAGTCCTCCTGCAGGATGTCGACGAACGACGAGCGCGTGAAGCGCGCCATGATCGCGGCGACCGCGGCGCCGAGCGTCAGCGACGGCAGGATGTAATGGCGCCAGGTGTCGGCGCCGACGGTCGGCAGCCAGCGCGAGCTGCACGGCGAAGATCTGCATCAGCACCATGCCGAGCGCGAACGCCGGGAACGAGATGCCGGAAACGGCGAGCGTCATGCCCACGCCGGTCGGGCCAGCGGTTGCGCCAGACGGCGGAGAGCATGCCGATCAGCCATGCCGATCGCGACCGACCACGCCATGCGCCGCGACGGTCAGCCAGAACGTCGGCATGAAGCGCTCGGCGATCTCGGTGCTCACCGGACGCTTGGTGCGCAGCGACCTGCCGAAGTCGCCATGCAGCGACGCCGCTCGGCGAAGCGCACGAACTGCTCGCGGCAGCGACTTGTCGAGCCCGAGGTCCTGGCGCACCAGCGCGACCGTCTCGGGCGTCGCATCGGGCCCGCGGCCAGCCGCGCCGGATCGCCGGGCAGCAGGTGCACGAACAGGAACACCAGCACCCCGACGAGCAGCAGCGTCGGGATGAAGGCCGAGCAGGCGCTTGACGAGGTATTGCAGCATGGCGCGGTGCGCTCAGCGACGGCGGGATCGGGCGCCATGCGCGTTGCGGACGCTCTGGCGCTAGTCGAGGATTCGCGTTACTTCAGATCGATCTCGGTGAAGTTGAACGACGCGTCCGGAATCACGTAGACGCCGCTGAGCTTCTTGTTGTTCGCCGACAGCAGCTTCTCGACCGACCAGCGGCGCCCAGGGCGCATCGCTTCCAGATCGGTTTCCTGCGCGTCCTTGTAGAGCCTCGCCTTTTCCGTGCTGTCGGTCGTGAGCTGCGCGTTCTTGATGTCGGCGTCGACCTTCGTCATTCTTGTAGTACGCGGTGTTGAAAAGCCGCGGCGGCCACGATTCGCCGTAGAGCAGCGGACGCAGCGCCCAGTCGGCCTCACCCGTCGACGTCGACCAGCCGACGTAGTAGAGGCGCACCGGCGCGGTCGCCGGATCCTGCCAGCTCTCGACCTTCTCGACGCGCTGCCCCGCTTCGAGCAGCGTGATCTTCGTCTTGATGCCGATCTGCTGGAGCTGCTGCTGCAGGAACTGCGTCACCTTCTGCGCGGTGCTGTGGTTGTACGCCGGACCATAGCTCGGTCTCGAAGCCGTTCGGATAGCCGGCCTCCGTCAGCAGTTGCTTCGCCTTTGCGACGTCGTAGGGCCATGGCCCGATCTTCACCGCGTATTCGACGCCCTGCGGCGCCACGCCGTCGGCGGCGTCGCGTAGCCGCTGAACGCGACCTTCGCCAGCGCTTCCTTGTTGATCGCGTAGGCGATCGCCTGCCGCACCTTCGGGTTGTCGAAGGGCTTCTGCTGCGTGTTCATCGACAGATAGCGCAGCACGATCGAGGGCGCAGCGACGACGTCGAGATCCGGCTTCGCCCTTGAGGACCTCCGGCCTGCTCGTAGGGCAACCGGGAACGTGAAGTGCGCCTCGCCGGTCTGCATCAGCGCCGCGCGCGAATTGTTGTCGACGACCGGCTTCCAGGTGATCGTGTCGACCTTCGGATAGCCCTTCTTCCAGTAGCCGTCGAACTTCGCGACCTTCAGGTAGTCGGTCTGCTTCCATTCGACGAACTTGAACGGACCGGTGCCGACCGGATGGAACGCGATGTCCTTGTTGCCCTACTTGGCTGAGCGCGGTCGGGCTGATCATCACCGTCGACGGATGCGCGAGCTGCGCGATGAACGGCGAGAACGGCGTCTTCAGCGTGATGCGCGCGGTGTAGTCGTCGACGACCTCGGTCTTGGCGATGTTGTTGTTGTAGAGGCCGTAGCGCTTGAGCTTGTTGTCCGGATTGGTCACGCGGTCGAGGTTCGCCTTGACCGCGTCGGCCTTGAAGTCGGTGCCGTCGTGGAACTTGATGCCCTTCTTCGAGCTTGATCGTGTAGACGAGCCCGTCCTTGCTCGACCGTCGTAGCTCTCGGCCAGCACCGGGATCATCTTCATGTCCTTGTCGAAGCCGTACAGGCCTTCGTAGAACGACTTGGCCATCGCCTGCGACAGCGTGTCGTTGGCGTCGTAGGGATCGGTCGTCGTGAACGTGCGACGCGACGGCGAAGACGACGTCCTTGGCGGCGAATGGCCGGTCCGGCTGCGACAGCGGCGAGCGCCAAGCGCGCCGAGCGTAGAGATGAACGAAGCTGCGGTTTCATGCGGTATCCTCCAGGCGATCGATGCACGACGATGCGGGTGACGCATGGCGGCCGTTCAGTATGCGCCGCCGACGCGATGCGTCGCGACGATAGTGTCCCGGGCCGACTTCCGTCAGCGGCAGCGACGACCGGCTCGTCGCCGACGCGCCCGGATCGGACTCGGGATTTCGTCCGATGATAGCTCCGTTTTGCGGCGGCGTCGCGCGGGATCGGCGACCGGCACCGCGGCCATCAGCTTCCGCGTGTACGGATGCTGCGGATCCTCGAAGCACCGCGCGGCGCGGGCCGATCTCGACGATCTGGCCCGAGATACATCACCGCGACGCGGTGGCTGACGCGCTCGACGACCGCCATGTCGTGCGAGATGAACAGGTACGACGAGGCCGAACTCGGCCTGCAGATCGAGCAGCAGGTTGACGATCTGCGCGCTGGATCGAGACGTCGAGCGCCGACACCGCCTCGTCGGCGACGATGATCTTCGGTTGCAGCGCGAGCGCGCGCGCGATGGCGATCCGCTGCCGCTGGCCGCCCGAGAATTCGTGCGGATAGCGCTGCGCATGATCGGGCGAGAGGCCGACGTGCTCGCAGCAGCCACGCGACGCGCTCGCCTCGGCGTCCGGCCTCGGCGACGCCGTGGACGTACAGCGGCTCGGCGACCGAGAACCCGACGGTCGAGCGCGCGGATCGAGCGAAGCGAACGGGTCCTGGAACACCATCTGGATGTCGCGCCGCAGCGGGCGGCACCTGATCGGCGGCAAGCGCGACGATGTCGCGGCCGTCGAACTCGATGCTGCCGCCGTCGATGTCGACGAGCCGCAGCAGCGAGCGGCCGGTCGTCGACTTGCCGCAGCCGGATTCGCCGACCAGCGCCAGCGTCTCGCCGGCGCGCAGAGGTCGAAGCTCACCTGCTCGACCGCGTGCACGCGTCGCCGCACGCGCCCGAAGAAGCCCGATCCGACGTCGAAACGCGTCTTCAGGCCGCGCACCTTGAGCAGCGGCGGCGCCGGATCGGGCGCGCGGATGCGCGCTGCGAGCCGGCCGGCGCCGCGGCGGCATCCGTCGCCGGCAGAAGTGGAAACGCGCGCGGGCGCGTCGCTGTCCCTGCATCGAGCCGAAGCTTCGGCACCGCGGCGAGCAGCGCTCGCGTGTACGGGTGTCGCGGCGCGTGAGAAGATCGGCATCGGCCGCGCCTTCCTCGACCTTCTCGCCGCCGTACATGACGACCGACGCGGTCGGCGACCTCGGCGACCACGCCCATGTCGTGCGTGATGAACATGCACCGCCATGTGCATCTCGTCCTGCAGCAGCCGGATCAGCGTCGAGGATCTGCGCCTGGATCGTCACGTCGAGCGCGGTCGTCGGCTCGTCGGCGATCAGCAGCGTCGGGCTGGCACGACGAGCGCCATCGCGATCATCACGCGCTGGCGCATGCCGCCGGAGAGCTGGTGCGGATAGCGGTCGAGCACCTGGCGCTGCCTCGGGATGCGCGACCTGCTCGAGCATGCGCAGCGCCTCCCGGCGCGCGGCGGCCGCGAGTCCTTGCCTGATGCAGCCGGATCGATTCGGCGATCTGCTCGCCGATCGGATGAACACCGGGTTGAGCGACGTCATCGGCTCCTGGAAGATCATCGCGATCTCGGCGCCGCGGATGTCGCGCATCGTCGCCGCATCGGCGCCTGCGCGAGATCGATGCGCTGCGCCGCTCGGGCCGCGCGAAATCGAGCGCGCCCGGACGATGATGCGTCCGCCGCCGTGCTCGACCAGCCGCATCACCGACAGCGCCGTCACCGACTTGCCCGAGCCGGATTCGCCGACGATGGCGATCGTCTCGCCGCGCGCCGACGTGAACGAGACGTCGCGCACCGCCGGCGACGACGCGCTCGGTCGTGCGGAACTCGACCGAGAGCCCGGTCACGGCTGAGCGTCGATGAAGCGCGAGGAGTCGTACCCGTCATGGCCGCTGTCGTCGTCAGGTCGCTGCCAGGGCAGCCGCGCGGACGTCGTCGATCGGTGGCGTTCATCGTGACCGCCTGGGGATCGACGCGCAGGTGGGCAGGGCGGGGCGCCGCTGCAGCTAGCGCGCGTCCAGCGCACGCCGCAAATTCTCCGTGCGCACCACCGTCTTCGCCATTGCGCCATAAGCGCGCGCGCGAGCGCCGCGAAATCCGGATTCGACAAGGTCGGTTCCGTATACGCGCCTCGGATAATGGCGTTCCTGATGCATCCGGATCGTCCCGTACACGGCCTTGTTGTCGGGAATGACGAACACGATCGCCGAGGCCGTGCTGAACGGCAGTCGCCCAGCTCCTGGCCGTTCATGAGGGAAGGCTCCACGTCGCCGTTCCACGGGACGACCGGCGCTTTGCTCGGGATGCACGGATTAGCGCTCGCGGCTGAATCGCCGTCGGAGACCCATGCCACCATCAGCACGCCTGTACGGCGCGGAAACCACCGGCTCCGGCAGCGGCGGCGGGGCGCACCTGGAACGCCAGTCCGGGGCAGCCGCGTCGCGATGCCTGTTTGCCTGCGCCAGCTCGTGGGATGGCGATCACTCCACGGCGGCCAGCTCGCGCAGAGTTGCGACGCGCTGACCTGCCGAGAGTCGGGAGGCCCGGCGCGCATCGGCCGCGGGCGGTCCTGCCAGAGCGAGTGCGGCTTCATTACTCTGCGCGAAGCGCTCCGCCGCGCTGTCCACGCCCGGCCGCCCCGGAGACAGGCGTCATCGCCGCGAGCGCCGCGGTGAACTCCGGGATCGAAGGCTTCGATGGCCAGTGTGGGCTGGTAAACGCTGGCCGCAGCTACTTCCCCTCCCGGGTGCGCGTGGATCAGCGATTGCGTCGGCTGCGGAGCGGCAGAGCAGGACGCAGACCGCCGGTCACCATCTCGCCCAGCCGTTTCACCAGACCACCGAGCGGCACATCGGCATCGCGCACGCGCGCGGCCAGCTTCCGGATTGATCCCGATGCCGACGTCGCCCGCGTAATGGGTGGCATGCGCGTTGTCCGAGGCGTCCTGACTTCGAAACGCGCACGCGACCGGAACCGCGTTCGCCTCGGCGGAAGGCAGAGAGCAGGCTGCCACGCATGCCTCCGCGGTCCAGCCGCTCCCGCCCGCGATCACCAGCGGGCGGCTGGCCTGCGGGGGCAACGGAGTGCTCCAGCGCCGCTGGCTCTGCCCCGGGGCAGGAGCAACCGCAGGCGGACCGGTTCGACGCGAGCGGCGTCCGCTGTTTGCGCGCTCGCGCCCAGCATGTCCTCGGGCAACGCCGAGAACCACCGGCCCAGGCCGGCCCGATGTGCGCGACGCGACAGGCGCGGGCGACGTACTCGGGGATGCGTTCAGCGCGATCGATTCGCGCGGCCCACTTGGCGATGCCTGCCGTACATGCGCCGGTGAGTCGATCTCCTGGAATGCTTCGCGGTCGGCGAAACTCGCCGCCGACCTGGCCGACGAACGCGATCAGCGGCGTCGAATCCCGTCATGCCGTGTGGATGCCGATCGCGGCGTTCGACGCGCCCGGTCCGCGCGTCACGAAGACGATGCCCGGCCGCCCGTGAGCTTTCCCGTACGCCTCGGCCATGTACGCAGCGCCGCCCTCCTCGCGCGGCAGACGAGCGAGCCGCAAGTCGCTCGCGCGACGTCGTACAGCGCGTCGAGCACCGGGAGATGGCTCTCGCCAGGGACGCAGAACGCGCGAGGTCGGCGCCTGAGCGGAGCAGGCTGTCGACGAGAATCTGGCCGCCGGTGCGCATCGATCGGAGCGAATGCATTCGGGAGTACGCCCGGGATTCTACGTGATTCAGCGGCTGCGGTTTCCCGTCGGGGTCGTATAATCCGCGCAGGCTGCCGATCGGATCAGCCAGGGAGAGCGAGCCAGGGATGGTCGCGGCAATCACACTCGCAGGAAGCGCTGCCGGGGTCAGCGCGATTGCGCTGTTGCTCAGGCTCATCACGATGCGACGGCAGACCGCTTCTGCAGCGAGTCGGTGCTGGTCAAGTTCGTCATGATCGTGCTGGGCCTGGGCGGACTGGGTCTGCTCTCGCGCTACCAGCCCATCCCGGCACACCTGGCGATCTCGGTCGTCCCGCGCGAGATCTGCCTGCTGATCGTCGCGCTCGGCAACATCCAGCTCTGGATCGCCTTCCTGGGGAACGTGCTGCTCGCCAGGCGCGCGGTGCCGCGCATCCTCAGCGAAGTGAGCATGGCCATCTCGCTCGCGGTCTACGCGCTCTTCCGCATGGACGCGCTGGGCGTGAACCTGACCGCCATCACCATCTCGAGGACCGCGGTACTGGCGGGCCATCGGCTTCGCCGCGCAGGCCACGCTCAACAACCTCCTCGGCGGCATCTCGCTGCCAGCTCGACAACACCTGCCGGATCGGCGACTGGATCGAGCTCGACGGTGTGACCGGCGAGGTCGTCTCGATCCGCTGGCGCTACACCGCGATCACGACCATCAACAACGTCACGATCATCATCCCGAACGGCTCGCTGATGGCTGCCCGCGTGACCATCATCGGCCGCCGCGGCGACGAGCGCGTTCCCTGGCGGCGCCCGATCGAGTTCGGCGTCGGCTACGAATGGACTCCGGGCCAGGTGCTCTCCGTCGTCGCGCGAGGCGCTCGATCGGGTCGACATGCCGTTCGTGGCGAACGACCCGCCGGTCGGCACTGCATCTGCGCGGGCTTCGACCCGAGCGCGATCAAGTACGTCGTCTACTACTGGCTGACCGACACCCGGTCGTATCTGATCACCGATTCTCGCGCGTGCGCGTGCACGTCTTCGCAGCGCTGGGCCGGGCCGGATGGAGATTCCGATCTCCCGGTCCGACGTGTTCCTGCACTCGGCGCGCAGCCTCCACGCGAGCAAGTCCGCGGTGGAGCAGGAAACGCGCGGTCGCGCTGCTGCGTTCGCTGGAGTTGTTCGCGCCGCTCACCGACGATGAACGGCACGCGCTGGCCACGCAGCTTATTCCACGCCGTTCGGGCCGGGGCGACATCGCCACCAGGCAGGGCGAGACCCTCGGAGTCGCTCTACATCCTGGCGCGCGGACAGGTCGCCATCTTCCGCGACGTTGACGGGGCGGGGCTACGCCGGCCGGCAAGCGGTTGGCGAGCCTTCCCGCGCCGGCATTTTTCGGCGAAATGGGCCTTCTCACCGGCCAGGCGAGGACGGCAACGGTAGAGCGGAGTCGGACGTGCTCTGCTATCGCCTCGATAAGCAGGGCTTCGAAGCGATCATCCGGGCGCGACCGGAAATTGCTGAAGCGCATGTCGCAGACGGTCGTGGAGCGACAGGCCGCGAACGACGCCACCCTCGCTTCGCTCTCGGCGGAGGCGCGCGCACAGGCAACCGGGACTCGCGCGGGCGAGCTGCTCGCCGCATCCGCAGCTTCTTCGGTCTCGGGCTTGACGGCGGCGAGCTAGGCTGCCGCGCGCGCTGCGCGGCGAGCAGCTCCTCCTGCCGCAACAGGAACACACTGTCCTCGGCGGAGGGCGTGGCGAGCCAAATGAACGGCAACCGCGGGAAGGCCGCCTCGGTTGCTTCGCGGTTGCACTCCCACCTCGACCAGCAGCAGCCCCTCGGGGTTCAGGAACTCCGCCGCCCGCGCGAGGATCGTGCGTACCGCGTCGAGGCCATCATCGCCGCCTGCAAGTGCGAGCTGCGGCTCGTGGCGGTATTCGGGCGGCAGCTCCTCCATCGCCATCGCCGTCGACGTACGGCGGGTTGCTGACGATGAGGTCATAGCTCTTTTCGGTCAGGTTGCGACAGCAGGTCCGAGCGGATCAGATTGATCCGTCGCCTGCAGGCCGTGGTCGGCGACGTTGCGCAGCGCGACGGCGAGCGCATCGGACGAGATGTCGGCGGCGTCGACGTCGGCATTCGGGAAATGCGTGCGCGAGCAGGATGGCGAGGCAGCCCGACCCGGTGCACAGATCGAGGCGCCGGTCTGGACTGCGGCGGGTTCCGACGAATCCGGGGCTGCAGCCCGTCGGGCAGCAGCTCGGCGATGTAGGAGCGCGGAATGATCACGCGCTCGTCGACGTAGAAGCGGAAGTCGCCCGAGCCAGGCTTCGTGCGTCAGATACGCTGCAGGAATCCGCTCGCTCGACGCGGCGGTCGATGCACTGTCGAGCACGGCCTCGCGCTCGGCGTGCGTGAGCCGCGCGTCGAGGAACGGCTCCAGGCGGTCGAGCGGCAGGTGCAGCGCGTGCAGCAGCAGGTACGCCGCCTCGTCGTAGGCGTTGGCCGTGCCGTGGCCGAACGCGAGCCTGCGCTCGCGCGAAGCGCGACACCGCGTAGCGCAGCCAGTCGCGCAGCGTCTCGAGCTCGTGCGCGTGAGCGTCATCATCGGCGCCGGAGCGATCAGCAAGCCGCTCGAGTATGCCGCGATAGATGCGCCGCCAGCGGCTCGAGATCGGCGACCGCGCACGCGCTCGTTCAACTGGTGGATCGTTGCGTTCGACGGGCCCGAGTTCGACGACCTCGCGGACAGATCGTCGGCGATGAAGCGGCCATCGGACGTGCCGCCGGTGCACGAGAGCTCCGGGCGTGACGCCGCTCACGTCGCGCATCGCTTCGCTAACCGCTGCGACGAGCTTGCCCCGCGGCGTCAGGTAAGGGCTTGCCGATGCCGGTCCACGCGAGCGTCGTAGTCGAGGCCGTGTCGCCGCGAGTACCGCCTCGAGGCGCTCGCTGCAGCGATTCGCGGCGTGCTGGCCGTCGCGTAGCTGAAGTTGAACAGCAGCTCGAGCGTACCGGGGATCACGTTGGTCGCACCGGTGCCGGCATGGATGTTGGAGCACCTGCCACGACGTCGGCGGAAAGTACGCGTTGCCCTCGTCCCAGCGTGTCGCCGCCAGCTCGGCGATGCGCGGGCGCGACGCAGATGGATCGGATTCTGCGCCAGATGCGGATAGGCGACGTGACCCTGCACGCCACTTGACGTCAAGCGTGCCCGGACAGCGAGCCGCGCCGGCCGTTCTTGATCATGTCGCCCAGCGCGCTCGACCGAGGTCGGTTCGCCGACGATGCAGTAGTCGATGCGTCTCGCCGGCGGCGCCTGAGCCTGTCGACCACGCGCACCGTGCCGTCGATCGGCGGGCCTTCCTCGTCGGACGTGATCAGCAGCGCGATCGAGCCGGGCTGGTCGGGGTGCGCCGCGACGAAGCGCTTCGATCGGCGATCGACGAACGCGGCCAGCGAGCGACTTCATGTCGGCGGCGCCGCGGCCGTGGAGCAAGCCGTCGCGGCTCGTCGGCGTGAACGGGTCGGCATGAGCCACTCGTCGAGCGGTCCGGTCGGCACGACGTCGGTATGGCCGGCGAAGCACGACCAGCGGCCGACGCGCTCGCCGCGACGCGCCCAGAGGTTGGTCACCCCGCTGGAGCAGATCGTCTCGCAGCGGAAGCCGGCAGGCGCCCAGACGCGACTTCAGGAGCTCTCGGCAGCCCGCGTCGTCGGGCGTCTGCGAGCGCGCTCGCGATCAGTTCGCACGCGAGGTCGAGCGTGGCGCAGGCCTGCGAGCGCTGTTCATCGCCACGGCTGCGCAGTCAGCGGGCGTGCTTCAAGAACTCGGGCATCGAGCTGCGAGCTTCGCGAAACCTGCGGAGGCGTGCGTCGGCGAGCGGCGTCTCGACTCGCCGGTCTCCGCGCATGCCTCGACGCGCGCGGATCGGCGAGTTCTGGTTGATCAGCCAGGCGAGGTTGGTCGGCGAGTCGGACGCGGTCAGCGCTTCGTCGTAGGTGATCGCGCCGTCGAGATACAGCCGGCACAGCGCCTGCTCGAAGGTCTGCGAGCCGGGATAGAGCGCACTGCTCCATCGCCTCCTTGATCTGCGTGATCTCGCCGTTCTTGATCAGCTCGGCGATCAGCGACGTGTTGAGCAGGATCTCGACGGCCGGCTGCAGCGTCGCCTTCCTGATTGCGCACGAGCCGCTGCGAGATGATCGCCCGCAGCCCGATCGAGAGGTCGGACAGCAGGCCCGAGCGCGCGTCGTAGGGAACATGTTGATGATCCGCGACAGCGCGTGGTAGCTGTTGTTCGCGTGCAGCGTCGTCGAGGCACAGGTGGCCGGTCAGCGTGTGCAGCAGCGCCTGCTGCATCGTCTCGCGGTCGCGGATTTCGCCGATCATGATCAGGTCGGGCGCTTCGCGCAGCGCGTTGCCCAGCGCCTTGCTGGTAGCTCATGCGTGTCGACGCCGATCTCGCGCTGGTTGACGATCGACTTGCTTGTGCTCGAACAGGTATTCGATCGGGTCCTCGATCGTCAGGATGTGGCCCGACTTGTTGCTGTTGCGGTAGTCGATCATCGCCGCGAGCGTGGTCGACTTGCCGGAGCCGGTCGCGCCGGCGATCGAGCACGAGCCCGCGCTTCTCCATCACCAGGTTGAGCAGCACCGGCGGCAGCCTGAGCTCCTCGAACGGCGGAATGTTGCTGCGCACGTAGCGGATGCACCAGCGAGATCGTGCCGCGCTGGCGGAAGATGTTGATCCGGAAGTTGCCGACCGCTGCGATCGAGGTGCGAGAGGTTCATCTCCGATCTCGTTCTCGAACTCGCGCGCCTGCTCCTCGGTCATCAGCTCGTAGGCGATGCGCCGGACCGTCTCGACGTCCATCGGCTGCGGTCGAGATCGGCCGAGACGACGCCGTTGACCTTGATGTTGATCGGCGCGCCGCAGGAGATGAACAGGTCGGAGGCCTGCTTCTCCGCCATCAGCTTGAACAGTCGGTCTAGGTACATGGTGCGTCTGGCCGTCGCCGGCGCGAATGGTTGCAGTCCGCGCCGGCAAGCAGACTCGGCTTGACAATGTCATGAATTGACGAAGAATAACCAGGCTCGCAACAGTAACAACGTCGGCACAGCGGCCGCTGCGGCGTCGCTTTCCGACGGACGGCGCGCGCTCGGCGCTTCGACTGCCTCAGAGCAACTTCCATGCTGGCCATCATCGGCGGCAGCGGGCTCACCCGGCTGTCGACGCTCGCCGTCGCCCACCGGGAAGTCGTCCGCACCCCTACGGCGAGCCGTCGTCGGCGCTTGTCTTCGGCCAGATCGCGCGGCCGCGACGTGGTATTCCTCGCGCGGCACGGCCACGGGCACACGATCCCGCCGCACCGGGTCAACTATCGCGCCAACCTGTGGGCGTTGAAGCAACGCAGCGTCGACGCCATTCTGGCGGTAGCTTCGCGTGGGCGGCATCGCCGGCGCGACGCGCCCGGCGACCTGGTGCTGCCGCACCAGCTGATCGACTACACGCAGCGGCCGCGAGAGCACGTTCTTCGACGGCGGCGACCGGCGGGTCGTGCACGTCGACTTCACGCACCCGTACATGCGCCGAGCTTGCGCGCGCGCTGCCTCGCGACGCGGCACGGGCACGCCGGCATCGCGCTGCACGACGGCGGCGTCTACGGAGCGGTGTCCGGGCCGCGGCTCGAGACCGCGGCCGAAATCGACCGCATGGACCGCGACGGCGCGACGGTCGTCGGCATGACCGGCATGCCGGAGGCGGTGCTCGCGCGGGAGCTCGGACATCGCCTACGTGGCGATCGACGTGGTCGTCAACCATGCCGCGGGGCGCGGCGACAGCGCGCAGGCGATTACCGATGGACAGCATCGCCGGCGTGCTCGAGACAGCGATGGACAAGGTGCAGACCTCTCGTCGATCACGTGCGTGAGTAGCCGCGAGAGCGTGCCGGCGCGTGATCGCGCGAAGATACTCTGACGATGGGCGATCCGCGGCTGCTGGAGCGGCGCCAAGCCGGTCGAGCGCCATCGCGCACGCGCGGAGCTGAAGACAGCTCGTCGCGTGACATGCGCGAAACGATGATTGCCGCCCGAACGGCGCGGAGCTCGCCGCGCCGCAGATCGGGGTCGGCCTGCGCGTGGTCATCTTCGGCGTCGAGCATAACGAGCGCTATCCCGACGCCGAGGCCGTACCCTATACCGAGCTGGTCAACCCGGTCCTCGACGCCGCTGACCACGGAGATGGAAGAGGACTGGGAAGGTTGCCTGTCGGTGCCCGGCTTGCGCGGGCGCGTGCCGCGCTTCACGCGCTTGCGTTACACCGGCTTCGACCCGGAGGGCGCGCCGATCCGTGCGCGAGGTCGACGGGTTCCACGCCCGCGTCGTGCAGCACGAGTGCGACCACCTGGACGGCATCCTGTATCCCGATGCGCATGCGCGACCTGCGACTCGTTCGGCTACGCGACGTCCTGTTCCCCGACGCCGGAAGTCATTCGAGGCGCACATGAGGGTCTAGGGCGCAGCGCCGACGCGTTCAAGCACGCTTGCTGCATAGCGCCAGTAGCGCGCGAAGTCTCGAGCGTCAACCGCAGCAGCGCCGGCTTCGTCGTGCAGCGCGCGCGCCGTCGAGCAAGGAAGACGTCCTCAGCGCGCTCGCCGAGCGTGTTGATCTTCGCGCTGGCGACGTTGATGTTCGCGCTGCGCCAGCGTGTACGCGATCCGCGGCGAGCAGCCCCGGCCGGTCGCCGGCGACGATCTCGAGGATGTAGTGCGTGCCCTTGTCGTCAGGGAAAATGCGGACCTCCGGCGTCAGCGCGGAAGTGCTTCAGGCTGCCGGCTCATGCGTCCGATCGCCGGCGGCTGCGACGGGCAGCCTGCTCGGTCAGCATACGCGCTGAGCTCGAACTCGACGTAGCTGATCACCTCGCGGTAGGCGGCGTTCGGGGATTCGCCGGATCGTGCACCGTGAACGTGTCGAGCGCGTAGCCGTGGCGCGTCGTGTAGACCTTGGCTTCGAGAATCGACAGCCGGGCCTGGCCGAAGAAGCCGCAGATGCGCGCGAACAGCTCCTTGCTGATCCGGCAGGTAGATCATCACCTGCAGACCCGACTCCGGCCCGCGACAGTGCGCGCTCTCACGACCGGCTGCGAGTCCGTCGACACGGCAGTTCAGCTGCCGGGCATGCCATGCGATCTCGTCAGCGCTGTGACGCTGGAAGTGAGACGCTGTCGAGCTTCTGCCACAGCGCTCTCGCTCGGCGACCATCCGGGCACCGCGTACAGCCGCAGCTGGCGTGCCGGCCTCACTGCGTCTCTGCCTCGAGACTGTCGAGAAGGCCACGCGTCCCGGCGCGAGCCGGTCAGCGTGCCTGCGTCAGCGTGGAAGCAGATCCTCGAGCAGCTTCGCCTTCCACGCGTTCCAGACCTGCGGGCTCGGTGCCGCGGATGTCGGCGACCGTCAGCAGATAGAGCGCGGCGAGCCGCCGCTCGGTGCTCGACCTTCGCGGCAAACGCGGCGACGACCGTCGGGATCGCCGATGTCCTGCTTCTGCGCCGTCGAGCGACATCGTCAGGTGGTGGCTCGACCAGCCAGCGACGAGGTCCGTGTCCTCACGCGCGAGGCCGTGCTGCGCGGCAGAACCGCCGCGCGTCGACGCGCGCCGAGGTGCGAGTGATCGCCGCCGCGGCCCTTCGCGATGTCGTGGAAGAGCCCGGCGATGTACAGCACCTCGGGCGCGCGAAGTCGGCGATCAGGCGCGAGCACAGCGGATACTCGTGCGCGTGCTGCGGCTCGAGTCGAAGCCGCCGCAGGTTGCGGATCACCATCAGGATGTGCTCGTCGACGGTGTAGACGTGGTAGAGGTCGTGCTGCATCTGGCCGACGATGCGGCCGAACGCCGGCAGGTAGCGGCCGAGGATGCCGTACTGGTTCATCCGCCGCAGCTCGTGCGTGACGCCGCGCGGCTGGCGCAGGATCTCGATGAAGCGCGCGCGATTGGCCGGGTCGCGGCGAAAGCGGCGTCGACGCGGTCGCGATTTCGCCACAGCGCGCGCAGCGTGTCGGGCCGACATGCCGCTGAGCTCCGGATGCTGCTGCAGCGTGAGGAAGCTGTCGAATATCGCTGCCGGCCGCTGAGCGAACAGCTGCTCGTCGACGACGTCGAGCAGCTCGTCGACGGCCTGGAAATCCGCGTCGATCGGCCGCAGCGTCGACGCTCGGCGGGAAACAGCCGCGTGATGCAGGTTCTGCAGCAGGATGACGCTGATCTGGCGAATCGACTTCGCGGCGCGGTAATAGCGCTGCATCAGCAGCTCGGACGCGCGCCGCTCGGCGGTGTCGGCCAGCCCGGAGCTCGTGCGCGAGCGCGGTCTGCACGTCGAACACCAGCCGGTCCTCGCGCGCGGCCGGCGAGATAGTGCAGGCGGATGCGCAGGTCATCGCAGCAGCCGCTCCTGTCGCGACGACCTCGCGCGCCTCCGGCCGTGTCATCAGGCCGTGCGCGGCAAGATCGCGCCACGATGCGACCGAGTCCGGCGGCGCGGGCGATCCACAGGATCGTCTGCAGATCGCGCAACCCCCGGGCTTTCCTTGACGTTGGGCTCGAGGTTGTACGCGGTATCCTGGTAGCGCAGGTGGCGCTGCTGCTGCTCGAGCGCCTTCGCTTCGTAGAAGCCGCGCAGCGTCGAGTGGTTGCGGCGATGCTGCGGCCGAAGCGCTGTGTAGAGCGCGCGCGAGCCGGCGATCTGCCGCGATGCTCGAGCAGGCTGGTGCGTATCGATGATGTCGCCGGCCATCTCGGTCTCGCACTCGGCGATCGTGCGCACCGCATGCGCGACCTCGAGGCCGGCGTCCCAGAGCAGGCCGATGAACCGCTCGATCGCGGGCGCCTGCAGCGGGGCCGGCCGGACGGGCGCGGCAGCAGGACCAGCACATCGACGTCGGAGTGCGGAGAAGAGCTGGCCGCGGCCGTAGCCGCCGACGGCGATCGAGCGCGCAGCCCGGCGGCGCGCCGATCTCGGCCCAGAGGCCGCGCAAGCGATGCGATCGACCAGTCGCGCGATTGCGCGGCCAGCAGGCGCTGCGGCGCGTGGTCGTGCGCGCAGAATGCGGCGCGAGATCGCGTCGCGCCCGACGCCAGTTCGCGCTTCCAGCGCGCCGCCGATGCAGCGCCAGCCGGCGGGAGCGGTGGCGAGCGTCGCAGCCACGGCGCTGGATCGGCCGCGGCTGCGAGTCGGCTGGGGCAGGCGGCGCCGGCCGAGAGCGGTCAGCACCTCGTAGCCCCGCGTCGGTGACCAGCACCGTGTGCTCCCATTGCGCCGACAGGCTGTGATCCGGCAGTGACGATCGTCCAGCCGTCGGCGAGGCCGCGGATGCCGGGCCGCGCCGGCGTTGATCATCGGCTCGATGGTGAAAATCATTCCCGGCTGCAGCTTGATGCCCGGTGCCCGCGCGTGCCGTAGTGCAGCACCTGCGGCTCCTCGTGAAACTGGCGCCCGATGCCGTGGCCGCAGAATTCGCGCACCACCGAGAAGCCGTGGCCTCGGCGAAGCGCTGGATCGTCGCGCCGATGTCGCCGAGGTGCGCGCCCGGCTTGACGGCGCGGATGCCGCGCCACATCGCCTGCGTAGGTGACTTCGCACAGCCGCTGCGCCTGGATCGGCGGCGTGCCGACGTAGAACATGCGGCTGGTGTCGCCGTGGAACCCGTCCTTGATCACGGTGACGTCGATGTTGACGATGTCGCCGGCCTTGAGCGCTCTTGTCGCCGGGGATGCCGTGGCAGACGACGTGATTGACCGACGTGCAGATCGACGCCGGATACGGCCGGTGCCCCGGCGGCGCATAGTTCAGCGTCGCCGGCACGACATGCTGCACGTTGACCTGGTAATCGTGGCGCGATGACGATCGAGCTCGCCGGTCGTGACGCCGGCGACGGACATGCGGCGTGATGAAGTCGAGGAGCTCGGCCGCAAGCGCTGCCGGCGATCCGCATCTTGTCGATCTCTTCGGCGGTCTTGATGCGAAACGGACATCATCAGTTCCGGTGTTGGGTTTGAACGCGGCGCTCGCGCGCCGCCGCTACCGCGCGTCACGCACGCAGCAGCTCGTTGATGCTGGTCTTGGCGCGGGTCCGCGCATCGACCTGCTTGACGATGACCGCGCAATACAGAGCTGGCAACTGCGGTCTTCGGACGGAGGGCAGGTTCCGGCGACGACCACCGACCCGGCGGGAACGCGCCCGTAACTGACCTCGCCGGTCGCCCGGTTGATAGATCTTGGTGCTCTGGCCGATGAACACGCCCATGCGCCAGCACCGAGCTTTCGCTCGACGATCACGCCTTCGACGACCTCGGAGCGCGCGCCGATGAAGCAGTTGTCCTCGATGATGGTGGGGTTGGCCTGCAGCGGTTCCAGGCACCCCGCCGATGCCGACGCCGCCGGAAAGGTGCACGTTCTTGCCGATCTGCGCGCACGAGCCGACGGTCGCCCAGGTGTCGACCATGGTGCCCTCGTCGACGTAGGCGCCGATGTTGACGTAGCGTCGGCATCAGCACGACGTTCGGGCGCGATATACGCGCCGCGTCGCGCGACCGCGCGGCGGCACGACCCGCACGCCTGCCTCGCGCGAAGGCCTGCGTCGTCGAACTGCGCAGAACTTGGTCGGTGACCTTGTCGTAGAACGCGGAACGGCGCTCCTGGCGCGGCGGCCCGATCGGCGCGTTTTCGGCCAGACGGAACGACAGCAGACACCGCCATCTTCAGCCATTGGTGCGTCACCCAGTCGCCGCCGCGTCTTTCGGCGACGCGGAGCCGGCCCGCGTCCAGGTCGGCGATGACCGCGGCGACGGCGTCGTGGACCTCGCGGGGGCCGTCGCGGGCGAAAGCTCGGCGCGCCGCTCCCACGCGGATTCGATCGTTTGCTGCAGGGTGCTCATCGCGAAGGACGCACGGCGCCGGGTCGCGCGGGCAAAACATCGATTTTACCGCTGGCGCCCGATTCCGTGCACTGGTCCGTATCGATGCGCTACATCGCCTTGAACAGATGGGCGAAGGTGCGGCTGACCATCGAGCGTTCTCCGGCCGTTGCTTGAGCACGATCAGCGGCTGGTCGCGATGAGTCGCGCCTCGACGCGGGCGATCGCACGCAGGTTGACGATCGTTCCCCGGTGTACCTGCCAGAAAGATTCCAGGTCGAGCTCGTCGAACAGCTCCTTGATCGTCTTGCGGATCAGCGCTTCGCCGTCGGCCGTGACGACGCGCGTGTATTTGTCCTCGGCGTGGAAGTAGCAGATTTCGTCGACCGGAATCAGCCGCATCGACGCCCCAGCGAGGCCTTGATCCAGCGCAGCGAGCCGGCTGAGTCGCGCGCCCGCCAGATGCTGCGAGTCTCGGCGACAGATCGGCGGGCGGGCGATCGAGGCGCTGCTTCAGCCGCTCGACCAGCTTGGCGATCCGCTCGGGCGTGACCGGCTTCAGCACGTAGTCGACCGCACCTTGCTCGAAGCGCTGTCGACCGCGTACTCGTCGTAGGCGGTGACGAAGACGACGTGACACGCATCCGGCGAGTCGCCTGCCGCCACGTCGAGCCCGATCTTCGACCGGCATGCGGATGTCGAGAAAGGCGATGTCGGGCTCGAGCTCGCGCTGCAGCGCCGAGCGCCTGCTCGCCGTTCTCGGCCTCGGCGACGATCTCGAGCTCCGGGCCACGCCTGCGTGAGCCGCGCGCGCAGCTGCGCGCGCAGCATCGGCTCGTCCTCGGCGATCAGCGCGGTGACGCGCCTAGCTTGCCACTGCGGCTTCACTCGGGCACCTCGATCGTGGCTCGGACGCCCGCGCCGGGCTCGGCTTGCAAGAGAGAAGCGCGCCCGATCGGCCGTACAGCGCCTGCAGGCGCTCGCGCAGATTGGTGAGTCCCGACGCCGTTGCCGATCTTCTCGGCGAGGCCCCGGTCCGCTGTCGATGACCGACATCGCCACGCGTCTCGTCGGTCCTGTTGTGCTTCGATGCGGATCGTACCGCCGTCGGCCTTGGGCTCGACGCCATGCTTGACCGCGTTCTCGACGACCGACATCAGCAGCATCGGTGGAAAGTGGTGCGCACGCAGGATTCGGGAACGTCGACGGAAAACGTGAGCGCGGACCCCATGCGCATCTGCATGATCGACAGATAGGCCCGCGCCAGCTCGATCTCCCTGGCCCAGGGTCGAGCTGCCCGAGCGCAGCTGGCGGCAGCGCGGCGCGCAGGTAGGCGAGCAGGTGGCCGAGCATCTGCCCGGCTTTCGGGCGGGTCGGTCTCGGTCAGGAATTGCACCGACGCCAGCGTGTTGAACAGGAAATGCGGCTCGACCTGCGCCTGCATCAGCTTCAATTGCGCCTCGATCGCCTGCCGCGACAGCGCGATTGCGATCGGCCTCGCCCTGGAGGATTTTCGCGCTGCGCCCGCGCCTCGCGGAATTTGAGCAGAAAGAAGAGGCTGACAAGAACGCCGTTGGTGAAGCCGCCGCAATGCGGTCCAGGCGAATTGGCTGGTGCGCGTGCTGAGCTCGGACCAGCTGTACATCGTGCAGCAAGGGTAGTCCTTGATCAGGATCATGACCGCAAAGCCGAGCAGCGGTCCCGATCGGCTACCGCCGGCGATCAGACGCCAGAGCGGATGGGCCTGCTCCCAGGGCCGCGCGGCGTTGACCATGTACGCGATGGCCAGGCCGAAACACTGGGCGGTGATGAATGGATGCCAGAATGTGCGGTGGTCTTCGATCCACAGGATCGCGGCGTAGCCGGTATTGATCGCCAGGATCAGCGCGACCGTCTGCCAGGAGACGCCGCGAAATCCGGCGAAAGCCGGCCGCCACCACGCCGCTGGTCTGTCGCCGGAGGCATGCTCATAGTCGCCATGGCCGCCGATTGTACGCGCGGCGTCGCCGGCGACTCGGTCAGGCGACGGGCCGCGCCCGGGCACGATAAAACGGCGCCGGGCGGAGACGGACGGGCCGTCTTCTAGTCGCTGCGCGCGAACCGGACGAGCCGGTCGATCCCTTCGGCGCATTCGTCGATTCGGCGACCAGCGCGATGCGAATGTAGCCGGCTCCCGGGTTGACGCCGCCGACCGTTCGACCCAGGTAACTTCCGGGCAGGACGCTGACGGCCTGGTCGGCGTAGAAGCGCCGGGCGAAGTCGGCATCGTCGCCGCCGACGTTGGCCCACAGATAGAAGGCCGCTTCGGGCTGGGTGCGGTGAGCACTGCATCGACGCGCGGCGCCAGCGGCCGCGAATTTTTGCGCGTACAGCGCGCGATTGGCTCGCACGTGCGCTTCGTCGTTCCATGCCGCGATGCTCGCCGCGGCCACCGCGGGTGACATCGCCGAGCCGTGGTAGGTGCGGTACAGCAGGAAGGCCTTGATCAGCGCCGCGTCGCCGGCGACGTAACCCGGAGCGCAGCCCTGGGCAGTTCGAGCGCTTGGACAGACTGCCGAAGACGACCAGCCGTGGAAAGCCGTCGCGTCCGAGCGCCGCGGCCTGACGCCAGCGCGCCGAGCGGAGGATGCGCTTCGTCGCAATAGATCTCCGAATAGCATTCATCGGACGCGATGACGAAGCCATGGCGATCCGAGAGCTCGAACAGCGTCCGCCACTCGTCGTGCGTTGTCGACGCGGCCGGTCGGATTGTCCGGCGAGCACACGTAGAGCGAGTTGCGTGCGCGCCCAGACCGCGTCGCCGACGTCGCGCCATCGCGGCGCGAAAGCCGTTCCGCTGCAAGGCTGTTGACGCAGTGCGGCGCTGCTCCCGCGAGCAGCGCCGCGCCTTCGTAGATCTGATAGAACGGATTGGGAACGATCACCGTCGCGCCGACGCGGCTCGCGATCGACGACCGTCTGGGCAAACGCGAACAATGCCTCCCGGCTGCCGAGCACCGGCAACACCTGCGACGACGGATCCAGCGCCGGGCGGCGATGACGCCGCGACAGCCATGCCGCGATCGCCTCGCGCAGTGCGGGTGCTCCAGCCGTTGTGGGATAATTTGCAAGGCCTCGACGCTGCCGGCGAGCAGCGTCGCCGAATGAACTGCTGGCGTCGGATGCTCTGGGCTCGCCGATCGACAGGCTGATCGGCGACGTCGCTGCGGCGGGCGTAACGCCAGCGAACAATTGGCGCAGGCGCTCGAACGGATAGGGGCTGCAACAACGCGAGCTGCGGGTTCAACGGCTTGAGACTCGAAGGCATCGGAATCGTGGCGAGCAATGCCGGATTATACGTGACCCCCCGGCGCCGCGCGGCGCCGTGGCGCTGGCGTCGCCGCGGCAGTCGCATTGCTCGCCGCGCTGGCGCTGTTCGCTCTTGACGCTCGCGCATTGGGGTTGGCTCTGGTTCGGACCGCCGCCGATAGTCATCGCCGCGCCGCGCCTGAAACCGATGATCGCGCGCCGCACTGCGGAGGCACTACTGGTTCGGCCCGGCCGGGCTGGCATGGCGAATCGCGCCGGCCAGTGCAGACCTGGCGATCGTTCGCCTGCTCGGCGTCTTCGCGCAAGCAGACGGTCAAAGGCTACGCGCTGCTGCGCCGGCAGCGCGGCCGCGATGCTGGTGAGCGCGCGGGTCAGGACATCGCGCCTGGCGTGCGCGTCGAAAGCGGTGCGCCCCGATGGCGTCAGCTGTGCTGCAGGGCGGCGTCGACGCGAGCTTTTCGCTGCGTACGCCGGCACGGCCGACCGGCCGCGCATCGCGGCGGCAGCGGCCGGTACCGGCCGCCTGCGCCATCCCGCCCGGGTTCAGGGCCTGTCGTGCGTCTGAACGCGGAGCTCTTGGCGGGATGATCGATGCGCCCGACGCGTGGAAGATATTGGTCTCGCCGCGTCGGGCGCACTCGTCGTGCGATCAAAGCGGCTTTGCCGGCATGCTGGGCTTGAAAAACGGCGACCGCGTCGAGCGCGCGAACGGCATCGCGTTGGCCCTGCCCGACGACATCGCGGCAACGATACGTGCGGCCGCTGACCGCAGCCAGCCGGTATGGCTCGCCGGATACGCGACGGCAAGCCGCAGCAATGGCTTTACCTGAACGCGGGGTCGTGTCCCGGTTGATCGCGGCTCGATCGGCTAGCCAGCGGCAGCCAGCTACGCCGCCGCGATGTCCGCTGCCAGAGGAAGCCAGTCGAGCAACTCCGGCAGCGATCGAGCTCGCCGTCGGCATTCCATGCCGCCGGCGTTCCGTCGGCGCCGACGTAGCCGTACGCGGCGGCCAACAGCGTACATGCATGCGCGTGCGGCCCGCCCGGCGACGATCGCGCTCGGCGTCGCCGACATAGACGCAGTGTGCCTGGCTGGGCGCCAGCGCTGCGGCGCCGGCGAGCAATGCGGGGCGGGATGCGGCTTGGTCTCCGGCGTCGTATCGCCGCAGATTACCGCACACTGGCGCGCCGCGAGCGCATGAGCCGCTCGATCAGCGGCACGGTGAAGCGCGCCGCCTTGTTGGTCACGATGCCCCAGGCGAGCGCCTCCGCTCGATCTCGGCCAGCACTCGCTCGGCGCTCGGCGAAGCAGCCGTCGTGTGCGCCGCGATAGCGCCTGCGTAGTACGCGAGGAATGCATCGCTGCAGCGACGCGAAATCGGCGCTGCTCTCGCGCGTCATGCCGAAGCCCGCTGCCAACAATCCGCGCGCGCCATCGCGAGGCCTGCGGGCGCAGCGTCGCGACGGGCAGCGGCGGCAACCGGCGATCGGCGCGCACGCGGTTCAGCGCTGTAGCCGAGATCCGCAGCGGTGTCGGCCAGCGTGCCGTCGAGGTCGAACAGTACGGCGCGCACCGGCAGGCGGCGCGGACGCTTGCGCGCGACGCCTTCGGCGCGTCCTCGCGCGCTTGGTTGCCATCAGGCATCGCGGCGAAACGTCGCGATGTAGTTGACCGACGTGTCGGCTTCCAGGCGGTAGGTCCGCGTCGAGCGGGTTGTAAGTCATGCCGATCAGGTCCGCGAGCTTCGAGCCTGGCGCGTGCGGCGCGAAGGCGACGATCTCGGCCGGCTTCAGGAGGCGCGCGTAGTCGTGCGTGCCCCGCGGCAGCAACGTGAGCACGTATTCGCGCGCCGACGATGGCGAACAGGTACGCCTTGGGATTGCGGTTGATCGTCGAGCAGACGACGAGCCCGCCAGGCCTGACGAGCCTCGCGCAGGCTGCGATCCATCGACGCCGGGTCCGGCACATGCTCGAGCAGCTCCATGCAGGTCACGAGATCGAACTGGCGGGCGCTCCTCGGCCAGCGCCTCGGCGGCGATCATGCGATAGTCGACACCGACGACTTCGGATTCGAGCTGATGCAGCCGGGCGACGGCCAGTGCAGCTTCCGACAGGTCGATGCCCGGTACCATGCGCGCCGGCACTCGGCCATCGTTCGGCAAGGACTGCCTCCGCCGCAACCGACGTCGAGCACGCGACTTTGCCGTCGAGGCCGCCGCAGCGCCGCGCGATATAGTCCAGACGCAGCGGGTTGATGTCGTGCAACGGCTTGAACTCGCCGGTCGGGTCCCACCAGCGATGCGCCGAGCGCGCCGAACTTGGCGAGCTCGGCCGGGTCGGCGTTGTCGAATGGGCAGTCATTGGAGAGCCGATTCAGCCGGCAGAACGTCGATTTACTTCGCCGGCGACGTTTGCTGCGACTGCATCCGATCCTGCCAGAAGCGGACGCGCGCGGCGAGCTCGTCGGTATCGAGCTGTGTCAGCGCGGCGTTCGGCCACGACGCGCTCGGCCGGCGACCCAGACGTCGGTCACCTGATCGCGACCGGCGACGTGCACCAGGTGCGAAACCGGATCGTAGCAGGAGCGTGCTGCTACCGCGCCCAGGTCGACGGCGATCGCATCGGCCTCGCTTGCCGGGCTCGAGCGAGCCGATGTCGCGCATCGAGCGCCGAGCGCGCGTGCCGCCGTTCAGCGTCGCCATGCTGCAGCGCGTCGGCCGCGGGCATCGCTGCCGGCGTCGCCGCTGACGCCCTTGGCCGAGCAGTGCCGCGAGCCGCGCCTCGCCAAGCACGTCGAGGCGATTGTTACTGGCTGCGCCATCAGTGCCCAGAGCGACGTTGACTGCCGCGGCGCCCTCAGTTCCGCCGACCGGCGCGATGCCGCTGGCGAGCTTGAGGTTCGATGCCGGGCAATGCACGACGTGGCAGCGCTGCTGCCACGAGCAACTCGATGTCGGCGGCCGGAGATGCAGCGCCGTGCACTGCGATGAAGTCCGGGCCGGTCACGCCCGAGACTATGCAAGCGCGCGCAACGGATCGATGCCGAATCGGACTCGCTGCGCGCGCGCTCGTCGCCGCGTCTCCTGCAGGTGCGTCTGGATCGGCAGATCGAGCTGCCGCGCATAGACGACGATCTTCTCTCCAGCTGGCATCGCCGACCGTATACGGCGCATGCGGCGCGAGTGCAAAGCTCGAACATCGGCTCGTGCTTCCACTCGTCGCGCGCGGCGAGCCCTGATTGCAGGTAGCCATCGGCATCCACGGCGTACGCCGTAGGAAAATCGAGCACCGCCAGGCCGAGATCGCGCGCATGCCGCTGGCCTGGTAGGCGCGCGCAGCCGCGTCGGGAAAAAAATACTGGTCGGCGCAGCAGGTGACGCCGCCGGCGAGCATTTCGCCGGCGGCGATGCAGCGTTCCATCGTGCGACGAATTCCGGCGACAGAAAGCGCCTTCGCGCGGCCAGATGTGATCCTGCAGCCAGGGCGCAGCGCCACGTCGTCGGCGATGCCGCGCAGCAGGCTCATCGCCGCATGCGTGTGCGCGTTGACCAGGCCCGGCAGCAGCGCGTGCGTGGTGCAGCTCAGGTGCTCGGTCGCATCGTAGTCGCGGTCGGCCTCGCGCGACCGGGCACGACGGCGATCGACTCGTCCGGCGTCGACGATGATCGAATGCGGTGGCGATAGGCGCCGCGCGGCACGACAGGCACCACCCAGCGCGGATCGAGTCGCAGATCGACGGTTTGCATCGGCGTGTAGTCGAATGGATCGAAAGCGGAAGAAAAGCCCCGCACTCGGGCGGGGCCTTTTCCGCGCTGCAGCAGCTGCTTTAGCGCTTGACGGCTTCGCCCTTGACTTCGACTTCGACGCGGCGATTCGGGGCCAGACATGCGATCAGTTCCTTGCATGTTCGTTCTGATCGCAAACCACACCCGGGATCGGTTGCGTCTTGCCCATGCCGAGCGGTCTCGATCTTGTCGCGTGCGACACCATCGGCTGACCAGATAGTCGCGCACGGTATCCGCGCGGCGCTCTGACAGGCGCTGGTTGTACGCTTGCGTAGCCGATGCGGTCGGTATGGCCGTCACGAGGACGAGCTCGAGCTTGGCTCACATCCTTGAGCTTGTCGATGACCTCGCTGTCGAGCGCCGCCATGCCTTCAGGCTTCAACACCGCCTTGTCGAAGTCGAACAAGGCCTTCGCTGGCCAGCGTGATCTTCTGCACCGTCGGTGCGGGTGGCGGCGCCGGGCGGCGGCGGCGGCGGGCGGGGTGGGGTTACCGCAGGGGCAGGCGGCGGTGCCGCAACCGGGAACAGATCCGGGTCGCACTCCTTGATCGCCATCGCCGGCGTCCAGTAACCGGCGCGCCAGCACAAGCCGTTGCTGTTGCGCCAGACGTTGGCGTCCGGGGTGCCGCATTGCTCAAGCCAATAAGCGGAGTTTTTCGGATCCGCTTGACCGAAGGCCGCACTGGCCTATCGTGGCGGCGAGCGCGCCGGTCACGAGGGTTGCGATCAGACGATTTTTCATCACTTTGACCTCTCTGCCTGGAGTTGTTGAGTTTTACCCGTTCATTTCGGAGCGTAACGGCAACTTTTTTCGCGTTCGTCTGGAAATGCCGACTTCCCGGCCAATATAGCATAGGAAATTGACCCTGCAAAGCGAAATTGGCCATTCGCAAAGGCAATATCGGCAAGTGTCGCGGCAATACAACGGTCATGCTAAAATTCATTGTTTCGCGCTATGAACGCTCAGCACCGCGCCGCGCGGCTGCGCGGGGCGATTTCAGGCTCGCGCGGCGGTCATTTGCGATCCGCCGATTGTAACCATCTTTCAACAGATAAAGAGCCGGTCCACGATGGAGCAGTTCGCTAAAGAAACCCTGCCGGTAAGCCTCGAAGCAGAAATGCGGCATTCCTACCTCGATTACGCAATGAGCGTAATCGTCGGTCGGCGCGCTGCCGGACGTGCGCGACGGCTTGAAACCGGTGCACCGCCGCGTGCTGTTCGCGATGCACGAATCCAACACGGTCTGGAACCGGCCCTACGTCAAATGCGCGCGCGTCGTCGGCGACGTGCTCGGCAAATATCACCCGCACGGCGACAGCGCGACCTACGAGGCGCTGGTGCGGATGGTGCAGGATTTTTCGCTGCGCTATCCGCTGATCGACGGCCAGGGCAACTTCGGCTCGGTCGACGGCGACGCGCCCGCGGCGTACCGCTACACCGAGTGCCGGCTGCAGAAGATCACCGCCGAGATGCTGGCCGACATCGACAAGGGAAACCGTCGATTTCGCGCCCAACTACGACGGCAAGGAGCTCGAGCCGACGGTATTGCCGACGCGGATTCCGAATCTGCTGGTCAACGGCTCGTCCGGCATCGCGGTCGGGATGGCGACCAATATCCCGCCGCACAACCTCACCGAGATCGTCACCGCGTGCCTCGACGCTGCTCGACAATCCGAGACACGACTGTCGATGAGCTGATCGAGCACGTGCCCGCGCCGGATTTCCCGACCGCCGGCATCATTTTCGGCACCGAGGGCGTTCAGCGAAGGCTATCGGACCGGGCGCGGCCGCGTCGTCATGCGCGCGCGCACGCACATCGAGGACCTCGGAGAAGGGCGGCGCGTCAGGCGATCATCGTCGACGAGCTTCCCTACCAGGTCAACAAGGCGACGCTGCTGATGCGCATCGGCGAGCTGGTGCGCGAGAAAAGCTCGATGGCATCGCGGATCTGCGCGACGAGTCGGACAAGTCCGGCATGCGGGTGGTGATCGAGCTCAAGCGCGGCGAAATCACCGAAATCATTCTCAACAATCTGTACAAGCTGACGCAGCTGCAGGACAGCTTCGGCATGAACATGGTCGCGCTGGTCGACGGCCAGCCGCGCCTGCTCAACCTCAAGCAATTCCTCGAGTTCTTTCCTGCAGCACCGGCGCGAGATGGTCGTCGCGGCGCACGCGCTTCGAGCTCCGCAAGGCGCGCGACCGCGGGCCACATTCTCGAAGGCCTCGCCGTCGCGTTGTCGAACGTCGACGAGATCATCGCGCTGATCAAGGCGGCGGCGACGCCGGCCGAGGCCAAGGCGGCGTTGATGGCCAGGACCTGGCGCTCGGCGCTGGTCGAAGAGATGCTGAACCGCTCGGCGAGCCGACGCCGCGCAGGCCGGCAAGGCCTGGCGCCCGGAGTACGGCTGGCAGCGGCAAGGCTCTCCGCAGGGCTATCGGCTGTCGGAAGCGCAGGCGCAGGCGATACTCGAGCTCCGCCTGCAACGCCTGACCGGGCTGGAGCAGGAAAAGATCACCGGTGAATACCAGCGAGGTGATGGCGCAGATCGTCGACTTGCTCGACGTTCTGGCCAAGCCGGCACGAGTCACGACGATCGATCGGCGACGAGCTCAAGGCGATCCGCGATCAGTTCGGCGACAAGCGACGCTCCGAGATCGTGGCGCACGGCGCCGACCTGTCGATCGAGGACCTGATCGCGCCCGCGGACATGGTCGTCACGCTGTCGCATGGCGGCTACATGAAGGCGCAGCCGGTCGCCGAGTATCGCGCGCAGCGGCGCGGCGGCCGGCGGCAAGCAGGCGACGGCGAACCAAGGAAGACGATTTCATCGACCACCTGTTCATCGCCAACACGCACGATTTCATCCTGTGCTTCTCGAATCGCGGACGCGTGTACTGGCTGAAGGTGTACAACGTGCCGCAGGGCGGGCCGCATCTCGCGCGGCAAGCCGATCGTCAATCTGGTGCCGCTGCTCGAGCACGAGAAGATCACCGCGATCCTGCCGGTCAAGGAGTTCGTCGAGCGATCGCTTCGTATTCATGGCGACGACGCATGGGCACGGTCAAGAAGACGCCGCTGTCCGATTTCTCGCGGCCGCGTCCGTCCGGCATCATCGCGGTCGACCTGGACGACGGCGACTTTCTGGTCGGCGCGGCGCTGACCGACGGCAAGCACGACGTCATGCTGTTCAGCTCGGGCGGCAAGGCGGTGCGCTTCGAAGAGGCGACGTGCGCTCGATGGGACGAACCGCGCACGGCGTGCGCGGAATGATGCTGACAAGGGCCAGCGTGTCATCTGATGCTGGTCGCCGAGGATCGAGCAGCAATCGGTGCTGACGGCGACCGAGAACGGTTACGGCAAGCGCACGCCGATCGTCGAGTACACGCGTCATGGCCGCGGCACCAAGGGCATGATCGCCATCCAGCAGACCGCGCGCAACGGCGACGGTCGTCGCTGCGGCGCTGGTGCGCCCGACGACGAGGTGATGCTGATCTCGACCGGCGGCGTGCTTGATCCGCACCAAGGTGTCGTCGATCCGGGAGATGGGCCGCTCGACACAGGGTGTGACGCTGATCAACCTGGGCGAGGGTGAAAAGCTCGCCGGCCTCGAACGAGTCGTCGAAACCGAGACGCAGTCAGCGACGAGCCCGAACGAATCGGCAACAGGGCGACAGTCGCCGCGCACAGCCGCCGGCGGCGAAATGAGCGACGACCCGGGCAGGCGATGAACAACGACGACAGTGAGCAGAGTTCCAGCGCCATCGCGCGGCGATCGACGGCCTCGACCGCGAGATCCTGCGCGCGACTCAACCAACGCGCAGCGCATGCGCAGGCGATCGGCAAGCCTCGAAGGCCGAAAGCGCCGCCTATCGTCCGGAGCGCGAGGCGCAGGTGCTGCGCGCGATGCGCGATGCCAACCCGGGACCGCTGCCGGGCGATGCGGTCGCGGGGATATTCCGCCAGATGATGTCCGCCTGTCTCGCGCTCGAGCGCCGGCTTCGGATCGCTTACTCGGTCCGGCGGGCACCTTCAGCCACGGCGCGGTCAGCAGGCATTTCGGCGAGTTCGTCGATGCCGAGCCCTGCGCATCGATCGACGAAGTCTTCCGCGCCGCCGAATCCGGGCAGACCGACTACGCGGTCGTGCCGGTCGAGAACTCCACCGAGGGCGCGGTCGGACGCACGCTGGACCTCGATGTGCCAGACCGACGCTGACGATCGTCGGCGAGATTCGCCTGCGCATCCAGCAGAATCTGCTGGCGAGAGGTATCCCGCTCGACGCGGTGCGCAAGATCTATTCGCACTCCCAATCGCTGTCGCAGTGCGTGCTGTGGCTTGGCGCGCCATTTGCCCGCTCTGCCGCGGATTCCGGTGGCGAGCAACGCCGAAGCGGCACGGCTGGCGGCGAGCGAGCCCGGCGCCGCCGCAATCGCCGGCGAGACCGCAGCCGCGATCTATGCGCTGGACGTGCTCGCGCCGCATATCGAGGACGATCCGAACAACACGACGCGCTTCTGCGTGCTGGGCCGGCATGCGGTCGCCCGCTCGGGCGACGATGAAACCTCGCTGGTGATGTCGGCGCAGAACCGGCCGGGCGCCGTGCACGCGCTGCTCGAGCCGCTGGCCAGGCACGGCGTCAGCATGAACCGGCTGGAATCGCGTCCGGCGCGCACCGGCCTGTGGGAGTACCTGTTCTTCTCGTCGACCTCGAAGGTCATCGCGACGACGCGACCGGTGGCTGCGGCGCTGGCGGAGCTCGGCGCACGCGCGCCGTTTCTCAAGCTGCTGGGATCGTACCCGGCCGTCGCAATTCTAGAAGAGCAGGCAGGCGATGAGCGCACAACGCGAACGCAAGCGCAATGTCGACGCTCTCGCCCGACTACGTGCGCCGCATCAGCCCCTACGTGCCGGGCAAGCCGATCGCGGAGCTCGGCGCGCGAATACGGGCTTGTCGAAAGCCGGATCGTCAAGCTCGCCTCGAACGAGAACCCGCGGGGACCAGAGCCCGAAGGTGCGCGCGGCGATCGCCGCTGCGGTGGCCGACGTCACCCGCTATCCTGACGGCAACGGCTTCGCGCTCAAGCAGGCGCTGGCGGCGCGCTTCGGCGTAGGTCTCGACCAGATCGTGCTGGGCAACGGCTCGAACGACGTCCTTCGAGCTCGCGACGCAGGCGTTCCTGCGTCCGGGCGATGACACCGTTTATGCGCAGCATGCGTTCGCCGTGTATCCGCTGGCGACGCAGGCGCGGGGCGCCCGAGGCATCGAAGTCAGAGCGCGCGACCTCGGTCACGATCTCGCGGCGATGCGCGCCGCGCTGACGCCGCAGACGCGCATCGTCTTTCATCGCCAATCCGAACAATCCGACCGGGACCTGGCTGCCGCCGGCCGACGTGCAGGCGTTCGTCGCCTCCGTTCACGAGCAACGTGCTGATCGTGCTCGACGAGGCGTACAACGAATATCTGCAGACCGACGCAGCAGGCAGAACAGCGCGTCCTGGATCGCGGCGCATCCGAACCTGCTGGTGTCGCGCACTTTCTCCAAGGCCCACGGGCTTGCCGGCCTGCGCGTCGGCTACGGCATCGCCGATGCCGGCGTTGCCGACATGCTCAACCGCGTCCGGCAGCCGTTCAACGTCAACTCGATCGCTCAGGCGGCCGCGCTGGCCGCGCCTCGCCGACGAAGACTATGTCGCCGAGAGCGCGCGCCTGAATCGCGACGGGCTCGCTGCAGCTGATGGGCGGCCTCGATTCGATCGGCGTCGCGCTATCTGCCCTCGCACGGAAACTTCCTGATGGTTCGCGTCGCCGACGCGGGAAAGGCGCAGCGCCGGTCCACGAGTCGCTGCTTCGCTCCGGCGTCATCGTGCGCCCGGTGGCCAACTACGGCCTGCCCGACTGGCTGCGGGTCACCGTCGGATTGCCCGAAGAGAACGCCGCTTTCTCTCGGCGCTCGCGCGCTCGCGCTCGGCCGATAGTGTCCTCGCCTGCGCCCGGCAAGCTCGTCGTCGTCGGCACGGGGCTGATCGGCGGCTCGTTCGCGCTGCGCGCTGAAGAATGCCGGCAAGGTCGGCGGCGTGGTCGGCGTCGGCCGCGGACGCGACAATCTCGATCAGGCGCTGCGCCTGGGCGATCATCGATCGGGGCGTACACGCGGGACGAGGGCTGGACGGCGAAGCTCGCCGACGCCGCGCTGGTGCTGCTGGCCACACCGGTCGGCGAAATGCCTGCGGCTGTTCGCCGCGATCGCGCCGCATCTGGGACCCGGGACGATCGTCAGCGACGCCGGCAGCGACCAAGCAGGACGTGATCGCCGCGGCGCGTACGCACGCTCGGCAGCCGCGTTGTCGCGTTTCGTGCCGGGCACCCGATCGCGGGCGGCGAAGCGCTCGGGTGCCGCCGCTGCATCGGCATCGCTGTTTCGCGGCCGCCAAGTCGTGCTGACGCCGCTGCGCGGAAACCGATCCGGCGCCGTCGAACGCGTGCGCGAATGGTGGACGCAGTGCGGCGGGATCGTCAGCCTGCTTACCGCCGAGCGGCACGATGCGCTGCTTTCGGCGGTCAGCCATCTGCCGCATCTGCTGGCATTCGCGTTGATCGGCGAGCCTCGCCGACCGCTCCGGACGCCGCCGATTACTGGCGCGTCGCAGGAACCGGACTGCGCGATTTCACGCGGTTGGCGGAAAGCCATCCGGACGATGTGGCGCGACATATGCGTCGCCAACGCCGTGCGGCTGCGCGCCGATCTGGCCGCGCTACCGGCAGCAACTGGAGCCGTATCGATGCGATGCTGGCGGACGCGCGACGGCGCCGCGCTTGGCGGCGTTGTTCGCGCGCCCGCGCGCGCGGCGCGCGCCGCCTGGCGTTGCCGGCCAGCTGCGCGAGGCGGACCGATGCGTCGATTGGCGCCTCGGACCGGCGCGCGGCTCGAATTTCTCGACATCGGCTCCGATCGCGCGCATGTCCGGGCACCTTGCGCCTGCCGGGCTCCAAGAGCATTTCGAATCGCAGCCTGCTGCTCTGGCGGCGCTCGCCAGCGGCACGACCGAGCTCAGCGGATTGTCTCGATGCCGACGATGTCGACCGCATGCGCGATGCCTTGCGCACGCTCGGCGTGCGAATCGAACAGGCCGGCGCGGCAGGCAAGTCCGCCGATCGTTCACGGCGTTGCCGGCGCGTTTCCGGTGCGGCGCGCGAGCGCTCTTCCTGGGCAACGCCGGCACGGCGTTCCGACCGTTGACGGCGGCGCTGGCGTTGTCGGATGGCGATTCTACGAGCTTACCGGCGTGCGCCGCGCGATGCACGAGCGACCGATCGGCGATCTGGTCGACGCGTTGCGTGCGCCTCGGGCGCCGAGATTCAGCTACGCCGGCGCCGCCGGCTTTCCGCCGCTCGACGATCGCTCCGGGCTCGGTGCGCGGCGGCGGGCAAGGTCGCGATTCGCGGCGAACGTATCAAGCCAGTTCGTGACGGCGCTGCTGTTAGCGCTGCCCGCTGGCCGGTGCGCGATGCGACGGTCGAGGTGCAGTGGCGAGCTGACTCTCGCGTCCCATGCGTCGACATGACGCTGCGCGCTGATGCGTCGCTTCGGCGTCGCCGTCGTGCGCGAGCGCGACGATCTGGTTCAGGCGCACTCGCGGCGGCGGCCTATGCGAGTCCGGGAGCTGCTGTCGGTGGAAGGCGACGCCTCGTCGGCATCGTATTTTCTGGCCGCCGGGGCGATCGTGCGGCGGACCGGTGCGCACTCGAGGGCGTCGGCGCGGAGCAGCAGCATCCAGGGCGACGTCGGCTTTGCCGAGACCGCTGTCGGCAATGGGACGCCGACGTCCGCAGCGGCGACGATTGGATCGAGGTGCGCGGCAAGGCAGCCGACTGCGCGCATCGACGCTGATTTCAACCGCGATTCCTACGACGCGGCGATGACGGCGGCGATGGTCGCGCTTTCGCGCGAAGCATCCGACCTTGCTGCGCAATATCGGCAGCTGGCGAGTGAAGGAAACCGATCGCATCGCCAGCGATGACCTGCGGAGCTTCGCAAGCTGGTGCAGTCGGTCGACGAAGGCGCCGACTGGATGCGCGTGACTGCGCGCCGCGCATTGGCAGCCGGCCACGATAGCGACCTATGACGACCATCGCATTGCGATGTGTTTTTCGCTCGCTGCGCTGGGCGGCGTCGCGCGGTGAGAATCAGCGATCCGGCAATGCGTGCGCAAAGACATTCCCCGGCTATTTCGCCGCAGTTCGAGCGCCTGGCGCAACGACCTTGAGCGCTCTGCGATCCGACGACGAACGAGCGCCGCCGCCGATGCGCCCGGTCATCGCAATCGGCGGCCCTGCGGCGTCCGGCAAGGGCACGATCGCGCAGAGGTGTAGGCAGCGGCGCTGGGTTACCGCTACCTCGACAGCGGCTCGCTTTACCGGCTGGTGGCGCTGCGAGGCGCTGCGGCACAAGGGTGTCTGGTCGATGACCGAGCCACGGCTCGCCGCGCTTGCCGACGGGCTCGACTTGAGTTTTACGGCGAGCGGGCGAACTTTCCTGTCCGGCCAGGATGTCACGCGACGCGATACGCGCCGGACAGTCAGTCGCGATGGCGCTCGAGGATCGCCGTGCCTGCCGCGAGCTGCGGACGGCGCTGCTGACCCGCCAGCGGGCCTTCCGCGCGCGCGCCGGGCCTCGTGGCCGAGGGGCGGGACATGGGCACGGTCGTGTTTCCCGACGCCAAGCTCAAGATCTACCTGACCGCGAGCGCCGAGGCCCGGGCGAGCCGCCGGTATAAGCAGTTGATACGACAAAGGAAACTCGATTACAATTCAAGGTCTTTTGCGCGATATCCGGGACACGGGACGCGCGCGACAGTGCCCGTGCGGGGCGCCGCTTCAGGACCGCGGCCGACGCGATCGGTGCTGGATAACGACCGACATGGCCGCCGATGCGAGCATCGCCTTCGTGCTGCAAGCGATTATCAGGCGCTAGCGCAGCCGGATCCACCAGGCGCGCGGAACGCATCGAAACTGAGCAGCAGTACCGCAGCAGATTCGTCAGCCGGGCTCAGGCGTACTGCGCGGCGACAGCAACGATCCGCCATCCGGGCGCGATTCAGGGCAGTCCGGACGGCGGTTTGACCACCGACCCGTAGCCACGCCCGTGGCGACGGACGAAAGCGACAGGACACCACGATACATGACAACTGCAACCACCAACCCCGCCGCTCCAGCCCAGGAAAACTTCGCCACCTTGTTCGAGGAATCCCTCGCGCGGCAGGAAATGCGGCAGGGCGAACTGATCACCGCCGAAGTCATGCGCGTCGATTACAACATCGTCGTCGTCAACGCCGGCCTCAAGTCCGAGAGCTTCATCCCGATCGAAGAATTCAAGAACGACAAGGGCGAAGTCGAGGTCAAGGCCGGCGATTTCGTCACCGTCGCGATCGAGGCGCTCGAAGACGGCTACGGCGAGACGCGCCTGTCGCGCGACAAGGCCAAGCGCCTGAAGGCCTGGCACGATCTCGAAGCCGCGATGGAGCAGGGCGACGATCGTGTCACGGCCTCGTCACCGGCAAGGTCAAGGGCGGCCTCACGGTCATGGTCAACGGCATCCGCGCGCTTCCTGCCCGGGTCGCTGGTCGACATCCGGCCGGTCAAGGACACCACGCCGTTCGAAGGCAAGACGCTCGAGTTCAAGGTCATCAAGCTCGACCGCAAGCGCAACAACGTCGTCGTGTCGCGCCGCGCCGTGCTCGAAGCGAGCCTCGGCGCCGAGCGCGAGGAGCTGCTCGACGACGCTGCAGGAAGGCGCGATCGTCAAGGGCATCGTCAAGAACATCACCGACTACGGCGCGTTCGTCGACCTGGGCGGCATCGACGGCCTGCTGCACATCACCGACCTCGCGTGGCGTCGCGTCAAGCATCCGTCGGAGGTGCTGTCGCGTCGGCGACGAGGTCACCGCCAAGGTCCTCAAGTTCGACCAGGAGAAGAACCGCGTTTCGCTGGGCATGAAGCAGCTCGGCGAGGACCCGTGGGTCGGCCTGTCGCGCCGCTACCCGCCGGGCACGCGCCTGTTCGGCAAGGTCACCAACATCACCGACTACGGCGCGTTCGTCGAGATCGAGGCAGGGCATCGAAGGCCTGGTCCACGTCTCGGAAATGGATTGGACCAACAAGAACATCCATCCGACCAAGGTCGTGCAGCTGGGCGACGAGGTCGAGGTGATGATCCTCGAGATCGACGAGGAGCGCCGCCGCATCTCGCTCGGCATGAAGCAGTGCATGCCGAACCCGTGGGAGGAGTTCGCGATGAACCACAAGAAGGGCGACAAGGTGAAGGGACTGATCAAGTCGATCACCGACTTCGGCGTGTTCATCGGACTGCCGGGCGGCATCGACGGCCTGGTGCACCTGTCCGACCTGTCCTGGACGCTGACCGGCGAGGCTGCGGTGCGCGACTACAAGAAGGGCAGGAAGTCGAGGCGGTCGTGCTGGCGATCGACGTCGAGCGCGAGCGCATCTCGCTCGGCATCAAGCAGCTCGACGGCGACCCGTTCTCGAACTACGTCGCGACGCACGACAAGGGCAGCGTCGTCAGCGGCACGGTCAAGTCGCTCGACGGCAAGGGCGCGGTCATCGCGCTCGACGGCGACGTCGAAGGCTATCTGCGTGCCTCCGAAGTCGCGCGCGATCGCGTCGAGGACATCCGCTCGCCACCTGAAGGAAGGCGACTCGGTCAATGCGATGATCATCAACATCGACCGCAAGAACCGCTCGATCAATCTCTCGATCAAGGCGAAGGACAGCGCCGACGAAACGCGAGGCGATGCAGCGCGATGACTGCGGAGAATTCCGGCGCGCACCGCCGGAACGACCAACCTGGGGCGCTGCTCAAGGCCAAGCTCGACAACAAGAACCAAGGGTAAGCGAGCTCACGTGATGACCAAATCGGAGCTGATCGACCGCCTGGCGGCGCAGTTCCCGCAATTGGTGGCGAAGGACGCCGAGCTCGCGGTGAAGATGATCCTCGACGCGATGGCCGAAAGCCTGGCGAAGGGCGAGCGGATCGAGATCCGCGGGTTCGGCAGCTTCGGCCTCAACTACCGGCCGCCGCGCACGGGCAGGAACCCCAAGTCGGGCGAGCGTGTCCAGGTGCCGGAGAAGCACGTTCCGCACTTCAAGGCCGGCAAGGAATTGCGCGAACGCGTCGACTTCAAGGAAATGAAAAGGGTTGACGATGACCGGGTGAAATATTTGGTCATTGGACTCGCAGCATGAGATTCGTCCGCTGGCTCGTCGGACTCGAATCGTTCTTCGCAGGCGCTGCTGCTGCTTGCGCTGCAGAACGCTGAACCGGTCGCGTCCATGTGCGTAGCTGACTGGCGTCGGTTGGCGGACGCCGCTGATCTTCCTGCTTCTGATCGTGTTTGCCGCACGGGGTGCGCGGCGGGCCTGCTGCGCCGGATTCGATCTCGCTCCGGCGCGCCTGAAGCGGCAGTTGAACCGCCTGCGCCAGGCGCAGCAGCGGCGCGCACCGGTGACAGCATCCGGTCGACGGAGGCTGAAGCGCAGTGCCGACCATTGAAATCGAGCTCTGGTGGCTGCTGGCACTCACGGCTGCTATTTTTCGCGCTGGGCTGGATTGCCGCGCGCATCGACATCAAGCATCTGCTGCGCGAGTCGCGGGCGCTGCCGCTGTCGTACTTCCGCGGCCTCAACTTTCCTGTTGAACGAGCAGCCCGACAAGGCGATCGAGTCGTTCATCGAGGTGCGTCAAGGTCGATCCGCAGACCATCGATCTGCATTTCGCGCCTGGGCAACCTGTTCCGCGCGCCAGGGCGAGATCGATCGCGCGATCCGCATGCACCAGAACCTGCTCGACCGGCCACGACCTTCGCCGGCCGACAAGCGGCAGACTGGCGGTATTCGAGCTGGCGCAGGATTTTCATCGCGCGCGGCGCTGCTCGACCGGGCCGAGGATCTGTTCACCAAGCTCGACGGCAGCCCGTTCGAGCTCCAGTCGCTCAGGCTGCCTGCTGCAGATCTACGAGCAGGAAAAGGACTGGCCAGAAGGCGATCAGTGCTGACCACGCGCATGGAAGCGCTGGCGAAGCATGCCGTACTTCAAGGAAATCGCCCATTACCACTGCGAGATGGCGCAAGGCTCGCTGCTGCGCTCGCAGACTCGACGAGGCGCGGCGCTATCATCGACCAGGCGCTGGCGGAATACAAGCTGTGCACGCGCGCGACCATGCCTGCTCGGGCGACGTCGAGGCTCAGCAGGGCAACGACGCGGCGGCGGCGCGGCACTGGCAGCGCATCGAGTCGCAGAATCCCGCGTTCCTCGGCCTGGTGGCCGACCGGCTCGCCGACGCCTACCGCAGGAGCGGCGACTATCGCGCAGGGCATTCGGGTGCTGCGCAGCTACGAGGACCAATATCCTTCAGCTCGATCTTCTGAGCGACGCTGTTCAGCCGGATCCTGGCGCACGAAGGCGCCGGACGCGGCAGCACGCAGCTGATCAAGGACGAGCTCGCGCGCAATCCGACCGCTCCTCAGGACTCGACAAGCTGCTCGAGGCGCAACTGATGGCAGCGCCGGCGGAGCGGCGTCACGACCTCGAGCTGGTCAAGGCGCTGGTCGGCCAGCACATCAAGCGGCTGGGCATGTACCGCTGCGAGCAATGCGGCTTCCGCGCCAAGCAGTACTACTGGCGCTGCCCGGGCTGCGGCAAATGGGAAACGTACTCGCCGCGACGGACCGAGACACCGGATGGATTCGCTGAATGGATGCGCGCTGAACCGAGCGCGCCTCGATGCTGCCTGACGCGCGAGCGTTGGCGCTAGGATGCGATCGAGGATCCAAAACCGGTGAACGCCGCTGATCCCCGCGTTATCGTCGCTCGACTTTCCCGACATGCTGAGCGGCGCTTCGGCCTCGCTGCCGGGCTCGACCCGGCGCTGTGCGCGGTCAAAGTCGGCAAGGAGCTGTTCACCGTCGCGGAGGCCGAGCCTGGTGCGCGGAGCTCGATGCGCCGCGGCTTTCGCGTGTTTCTCGACCTCAAGTTTCACGACATCCGAATACCGTGGCGCAGGCCTGCGCGGCGGCGACGCGGCTGGGCGTCTGGATGATCGACGTTCATGCCGCCGGCGGCTGCAGCGATGCTCGCCGCAGCGCGCGATGCCGTCGCGCGGACGGCTGCCGAGCGAGCCGCGCCGCGCCCTCTGCTGATCGCGGTCACGCGTGCTGACCAGCCTCGATGCGGCCGACCTTGCGGCGATCGGCGTCGGCGAGCACACCGAGCGCAGGCCTTGCGGCTCGCCCAGCTCGCCAAGGCGGACAGCGGCTCGACGGCGTCGTCTGCTGCTCGGCGCAGGAGGCCTGCGATGCTGCGCTCCGCATGCGGCCCGGCATTCAAGCTGGTGACACCCGGGCATCCGTCCGGCCGGGTACTGCGGCGCACGACCAGGCGCGCGTCGATGACCCCGAGGCGGCGATCGCCGGCGGCGCCGACTACCTGGTGATCGGCGCGCGCCGATCACCGCAGGCTGCGGACCCGGTGCAGCGCTCTGCGCGCATCAACACCTCGCTTGGGCGATCGCCGCGTGAAGATCACGATGATCGGCACCGGCTACGTCGGACTCGTCAGCGGCGCGTGCCTGGCCGAGGTCGGCAACGACGTGCTCGTGCCTCGACGTCGATGCCGCGCAAGATCGACATGCTGCAGGGCGGCGGCGTGCCGATTCACGAGCCCGGGACTGCGACGACATGATCCGCCGCAACGTCGCAGCCGGCCGCCTGCGCTTCACCACCGACGTCGACGCCGCGGTGCGCGCACGGCAGCGCTGCAGTTCATCGCCGTCGGCACGCCGCCCGACGAGGACGGCTCGGCCGACATGCAGCACGTGATCGCGGCGGCGCGCGGCATCGGCCGCGCGCATGACCGATTACAAGGTCATCGTCGACAAGTCGACGGTGCCGGTCGGCACCGCCGATCGCGTGCGCGAGACCGATCGCCGCCGAGCTTGCCGCGCGCGGCGCGCAGCTGCCGTTCGCCGTCGTGTCGAATCCGGAATTCCTGAAGGAAGGCGCCGCGGTCGAGGATTTCATGAGGCCCGACCGCGTCGTCGATCGGCGCCGACGACGAGCGTGCGATCGCGCTCTTGCGCGCCGTGTACGCGCCGTTCCAGCGCAATCGCGAGCGGCTTGCTGGTGATGGACGTGCGCTCGGCCGAGCTCACCAAGTACGCCGCCAATGCGATGCTCGCGACGCGCATCTCGTTCATGAACGAGCTCGCCAACCTCGCCGACGCGCTCGGCGCCGACATCGAGCACGTGCGGCAGGGCATCGGATCGGACCCGCGCATCGGCTATCACTTCCTGTATCCAGGCGCGGGCTACGGCGGATCATGCTTCCCCAAGGACGTCAAGGCGCTCGCAGTTCACCGGCGCAGCAGCACGGACGCCCGCTGACGATTCTCGCGGCAGTCGAGGCGGTCAACGAAGCGCAAAAAGCCGCGCCTGATCGACAAGATCATCGCGCGGCTCGGCGACGATCTCGCCGGCAAGACACGTTCGCGGTGTGGGGACTGGCGTTCAAGCCCAACACCGACGACATGCGCGAGGCGCCGTCGCAGCGCGATCGTCTCCGGTCTCGCTCGAGCGCGGCGCGGCGGTCGTCGCCTACGATCCGGTGGCGATGGACGAGGCGAAGCGCGTCTTCGGCGCGCATGCCCGGGCTGTCGTACGCGGAATCGCCGCTCGACGCCGTCGCCGGGGCCGACGCGCTGGTCGTCGTCACCGAGTGGAAGGAATTCCGCAGTCCCGACTTCGCGCGAGCTCGCGGCGCAGCTGCGGCAGCCGCTGCTCTTCGACGGCCGCAACCTGTTCGACCCGGCGCTGGTGCGCGCCGCGGGCGTCGAATATTTCGGAATCGGCCGCCTAGCGCCGTCATGCAACGTGCGCACGCCCGCTACCAGACGAGCTTGCGGAGCTTCAGCGATTTCCGCGATGCGGTCCGTGCGCGCGCGCGTGCTGGTCGTCGGCGACGTCGATGCTCGACCGCTACTGGTTCGGCGACGTCGAGCGCATCTCGCCCGAGGCGCCGGTGCCGGTCGTGAAGATCGCGCGCGAACGAAGAGCGTCCCGGCGGCGCGGCGAACGTCGCGCGCAACGCCGCGGCGCTCGGCGCGCAGGTGACGCTGATCAGCGTCGTCGGCGACGACGAGCCGGGGCACGCTGCTCGAGCGGCTGCTTCGGCGGCGACAAGCGTGCGTACGTCGCTGCATCGCGACGCAGCGCTGCCGACGACGGTCAAGCTGCGCGTGATCGGGCGCCAGCGGCAGCAATTGCTGCGCATCGACTTCGAGACCACGCCGTCGCATCGAGATTCTGGCGACGAAGCTCGCGGACTACGAGCGCGTGCTGCCCGACTTTCGACGTCGTCGTCCTGTCCGACTACGGCAAGGGCGGGCTTGCGCATATCGAGCGCATGATCGAGCTGGCGCAGTGCGCGCGGCAACACCGGTGCTGGTCGACCCGAAGGACGAGGACTACGCTGCGCTACCGCGGCGCCACGATGCTGACGCCGAACCGCGCCGAATTCCGCGAAGTCGCCGGAAGCGTGGCGCACCGAGGCCGAGCTCGCGAACAAGGCGCAGAGCTGCGCGCCGAGCTGGCGCTCGATGCGCTGCTGATCACGCGCGCCGGAGGAAGGGATGTCGCTCTCACCGATGCGGGCGCGCAGCACTTTCCGGCCGCAGGCGCGCGAAGTCTTCGATGTGTCCGGCGCCGGCGACACGGTGATCGCGACGCTGGGCGCGCTGCTCAGGCGCGCGCGCCGATCTCGGCAGCGCGGTGCGCATCGCCAATCAGGCGGCGCGGCATCGTCGTCGGCAAGCTCGGCACCGCGGTCGTGCATCCCGGACGAGCTCGGCTGAACGGGCTGATCGCAGGCGTAGCGCTGATGGCCAAGCCGAAGACCGGCGTACGCCTGCACCGAAGTGCGGCGGGCAAAGCAGCAAGTGGCAGGGCCAGTGCCCGCACTGCGGCGCCTGGAACACGCTGGTCGAGACGATCGCGGCGCCCGCCGCGACGCGCTTCCAGGCGCTCGCCGGCGCGGCGAGCGCGGTGCGTCGACTCGGCCAGCGTCGAGGCCGCGTGGACAATCCGCGCTCGCCCACGGGCATCGAAGAGTTCGATCGCGTGCTGGGCGGCGGGCTGCGTGCCCGGCGGCGTGGTCCTGCTGGGCGGCGATCCCGGCATCGGCAAGTCGACGCTGCTGCTGCAGGCGATGGCCGCGATCGGCGCTGCGCCAAGCGCGCGCTGTACGTCACCGGCGAGGAATCGGCCGAGCAGATCGCGCTGCGCGCCCAGCGCCTGGGGCTGGTCAACGCGCCGGTCGAGCTGCTGGCCGAGGTGCAGCTCGAAGCGATCGTCGCGCGCGATTCGCACGCGCAGCAGCCCGGAGTGTCGTCGTCATCGACTCGATCCAGACCGTCTACACCGAGGCGCTGGAGTCGGCGCCGGGCAGCGTCGCGCAGGTGCGCGAATGCGCGGCGCAGCTGACACGGCTCGCCAAGCAGAGCGCGATCACCGTCATCCTGGTCGGGCACGTGACCAAGGAGGGCGCGATCGCCGGCCCGCGCGTGCTCGAGCACATCGTCGACACCGTGCTCTATTTCGAAGGCGACACGCACTCGAGCTTTCGCCTGGTGCGCGCGATCAAGAACCGCTTCGGCGCCGCCAACGAGCTCGGCGTATTCGCGATGACCGAGCGCGGCTTGAAGGGCGTCGCCAATCCGTCGGCGCTGTTCCTGTCGCAGCACGCCGAGCCGGTCGCCGGGCAGCTGCGTCGCTGGCGACGATCGAGGGCTCGCGGCCGCTGCTGGTCGAAGTGCAGGCGCTGGTCGACCCGGTGCAGGGCGGACTGGCGCGGCGATCTGGCGGTCGGCCTCGACCCGCAGCGGCTGGCGCTGCTGCTGGCGGTGCTGCATCGCCACGGCGGCGTCGAGACGGGCGCTGTTCGACGTTTTCGTCAACGCGGTCGGCGGCGTGCGCATCGGCGAGCCTGCGGCCGATCTCGGCCGTCCTTCATGGCGATCTATTCATCGTTCAAAAACATAACCATTAGGCGCTAAATCTCTTGTGTTTGGCGAAGTCGGTCTGGCCGGCGAAATCCGCGCCCGTCCAGCGCGGCCAGGAGCGCTTGCGCGAAGCGGCGAAACTGGGCTTCACCGCGCGCTGATCCGGCGGCCAACAAGCCCCGGCAGGCGATCGAAGGCATAGCCATCGTCGCCGTCGACCGCATCGACCAGGCGCTGCAGCACCTGAACGGCTAGAGGCCGGCGCGACGTCAGGCGCTTTCCCCGCTGCACGACCTGCAGCTTGGTGACCCGCTTGGCCGCGATCATCGGCTCGGTCGCCGCGAAGTAATGTCTTGAAATGCGGCATGTCGCGGTGGCGCAGGAACGCCGCTTCGTCGTCGTACACCTCGTAGAAGCACACGCGATCGGGCGAGGCCGGATCCGCGGGATGTCGAAGCGCCGGCATCCGGGCTCGTTGCCGCGACCGACCCTTCGGCGTCGAGTCGGGCAGCCTCGGAAACGCGGCCAGAATGGCCGGGACGCAAAGTCGAATTCCACCTAGAGTGCAAAGCAGTGCATGGTTTTCCGATCGATGGTTCTCGCCGCTAGCATCGCGGCGCTGCCCGCGGCCAGTGCGGCGCCACGACGGATGATGCGGACCGTCTCGCGCCAGATTCCATCCGACGCGCGCTGCAGGCCGGCGACCGAGTTGCGCTTGCGACGAGGCCGCGAAATGTGCATCGATCCGCGCCCGGCAAGCTGTCCGGCGAGAGCATCGCCTCCGCGGATCATCGATCGCCGCCGGCGCGATCCACGCGCGTCGCGGCAGCGAGGTCCACGCCGCGGCAAGCTCCGTCAAGGCGCGCCGTGGCTACGCCAGTCGTCGCTTCGGCACCACCAGCCGCGCCAATGCGCCGGCGACACGCCGGCAATCGGCGCCGCCGATCCGGTCGCCAGCGGGTAGAACAGCCAGCCCTGGAGACACGCCCGTGGTGTCACCCGGCCGACGTCGTGCGGCAGCGCCGCGCGGCCGAGCGCGGTCTGCGACAGCGTAGCTACGTCGAGCATGTGCTGCCATTTGCGGTCGAGTCGGTCGGCAGCATTGGGTCGAACAGGCGCGAAAGTGCGTCTCCCGGCAGGGCAGTAGAGATAGAACTTGTATGCCATCTCCAGGTGCTGCACTTCGGAGAGCCCCGGCAGCGATACGATGAAATCGAATTCACCACGGACCGCGAGCGCGTCCTTGACCGGCAAGCCGGCGGCGTGCAGACGCGCCCCGGGCAGATGGGCGAACCAGAAGCGCCACAGCGCCTCGGCGTAGCGGCCAGTTGGCGCGCGTTGGAAGCCGCCAGATGTTCGCACGCAGGCGCTGCGGCGCCGCGTCAGGTCGAGCAGCCAGCGGTGGCGCAAGCGCAGCGATTCGATGCGCCAGGCATCGGTCAAAGTGGCGATCGGCGCCGCGTGCTCGGCGATCAGCAATGGCGATGCGATCAGCGCGGCCAGAGCTCGCACGTCGGGATCGACGAGCTCGTTCCACAACGGCGGGGCGCGCGGCGTCCCGCGCGGCCTGGGCGGCGACCATCGCTTGCAGCTTGTGCATCGGAACCATGGGGAACGGCGATTCTAACCTGCGCTGGCGTGCTGCCGGGAACGTGCTTCGCCTTCCGGTTGACTGGACCGGCGCGAAGGCGTGCAATAGCCGCACATCACCAGGCAGCTGAATGTCCGCGGCGCAAGCCGATATTGGGTCGTTTTGCCACTCAGCCTCGAGGAGAACCTACCATGGCCACCAAATCGTCGTCGAAAACGGCACGCCGGACCAAGGCCGCCGGAAGCAAACCGCGCAAACCCCGCGCGAAGACGGCGGCGAAGCAGACGTCGCCGTTCGAAGCGCCGCACGCCGGCGTGTTCGGCGACCTGTCGAAAATGGGCAAGCTGATGACGCCGGAGCAGGCGTTCGAGCCTATCGCGCGAATGCGAAATCGCGCTCGACGTCATCAATGCCGCGATCAGGCACGGCCAAGCTGCGCCGGCTGCAGTTCGAGGAGAGGAGCAGGCGCGCTCGATGCAAAAAAGCGGCGCGCCACGCCGCCGAGGCCGGCGACCCGCAGGCACTGGTCGCCGCCGGGCAGGCGTGACGCAGGAAGCCGTCGAAGGCGAGCACTACTGGGGCCAGATGTTCGAGATGATCGTTGGAGATGCGAAGCGCCTGTTTGCGCTGATGGAGGAGCAGATGAGCGGTGTGCCCGGCGCCAAGGAGGCCAAGGCGATGATGGCGATGATGCCGGATCTGAACAGGCGCAGAACCTGGTCAACGCGATGCAGGGCGTGATGTCTTCCGGCGGCACGGCATTCTCGTCGATGCAGCGCCTGATGGGCGACTTTGCGCGAAGCGCCCAGCCAGTCGATAATGCCTGGAGGCAAGCGCTAGCGACGTCGCGGCGCTTGCCGGATGCGCCGGTCTTCAGGCGCGCTGCGGATCCGCGCCCGAGGGCGGCGGGTGAGTTCGGCGCGGCGATCGCGCCGGGACCGAGGCGGCGCCCGGACGCTGGGCGCCGGCATCGACGCGATCGACGTGCCGCGGATGCCGACAGGAATGCAGGCGCCGAGGAGCGCCGCCAAAGGCAGAATTTCAAATCCGCCACTTTCACTCGATGCTGCCGCATGAGGCCAATAGCGGGTTCAACAGCATAGCGCACAGAGCCCGCGGGCGAATGCACGGTGGCCGGGGCGCATGACGGCAGGTGCGCGCTCGTGGCGCCGCAACCGCGCGCGCGCATGTATTCGACCGCGACGGGGACCAGGGCGAGAACCCGATGATCGCGACGACCGCCAGCGCGAGAAATTGTCCTGCACCATCGGCGCAGCTTGCCGAACGGGTAGACCGCCGGACACCAGGACGCCGACCCATAGCACCGCCCCGGCGACACTGAACAGCAGGAAGCGGCGGTAGTCCATGTGCCCGATGCCGGCAACAAACGGGGCAAATGTGCGCACGATGCGGAGCGAATCGCGCGAGGACGATCGTCTTCCACGCCGTGGCGCGCGTAGAACTCGTGCGTTCGGTCGAGGGGCCCGGCGGTTCAGGAATCGCGAATGCGCTTGCGGCCGTCCGGCTCCCGAACAGGCGGCCGATCCAGTAATTGCAGTTGTCGCCGCAAAACGATGCGGTGATCAGCGTCAGCGCGAGCAGCTCGACGGGCACGTCGGCGGTAGCCCAGAGCGCGCCGGAGCGAACAGCAACGAGTCGCCCGGCAGGAACGGGGCGACGACGAGTCCCGTCTCGCAGAAGATGATCAGGAACAGGATCAGGTCGAATCCATCCGCCACAGTTGAGCAGCGGCGGGGCGAGCTCGTTGTCGAGATTGCCGATGAACTGCCAAACCGTTACCCGGGAAGTCCACGCGCGCCCGATCATCTCAACGCCAGGTCCGCCGCCGCGGGGGATCGCGGCAGGTCGCCTAGCGCGGCGCAAGCCCGGCCTCGCGGCGTTCGCTGCGCCGGAGAGATTTCGGTCTGATTTCCCCGAACTGCTTTCGCGTCTCCGCCTCGATCATCACGCGGGGCCGATCACCGGAGGAACCCACATTTTTCGGCGTGTAGCGTCCGCTGTTGATGATATGCACGAGCCACATCGACGTCGACGAGCTTCGCGTCGTGAACGCCGCCGCCTCGAGGTCGCCGCTGATCAGGCGCGAGCGGAGCTTCGGTGAAGGGCCGCAGCTCCACTTCACGCACGTTGTCGAGGCAGTGATGGTCAATGGCCCCCGCGTCGCCTTGCCGCGACCGTCGCACCTTCAGCACGTTGTCGACGCGCGTCCTGGATGTCGCTGTATTGAAGATTCGAGATGAAGCTGGCTGACTATGTTGTCGTAGTCGGTCAGCACGTCCCAGACCGTCCGGACCGGGAGCGCGCACCGGGCAATCGACTTCGACGACGATTTCCGCGCCGTCCTTCTTGGCATGCACGACGATGTCACTCGTCGCCTGTAGCGGCCCAGGCCGGGAGCGGCGAGCGCCAGCCGGCCCAGCACGCGACCAGCCCTGTCGATGCGCGCTTGGCGCGCGCACTGCAGAGGGCGGCCGCGCGTCGCGATCGGACGGCGTCCGCTCACAGCGACTCGTCCAGCGGGAGCATCGACAGCGTGTCGACCTTCGCCCGGCGCCAGATCGACGCCGCGGGCTCCTGAGCGGTATTCGACCGGCTTGCCGTCTTCCAGCGTCCGCCGGAGTCAAGGCCGGGGCTCCCGTGACATTCGTCCCGTCGAGGGGGCGAGCGCAGTAGCTGATTGGCCGCGGCCGGGCGATCGCCGCAAGCGTGTGGCGGTCTGGCGGTGCCAGCTCGGGACTGTCGATGATCGCCCCGATCTCGGTGTTGACGTGCAACGAGCGGCGATCGAGGAGATTCATCGATCCGACTTAAAGACCACGCTGCCGGTCGAACGCGAATACCTTGGCGTTGCAAGGCAAACTGTCCGGCGCTCCGGCGATTTCCGGCGCGTCGCCGCGCACATGAGCGGCTGTCGAGGATCGGCGCACTTCGTAGAGCACCGACGCCTGTTTCGAGCAGGGGAATGCGGTACTTCCTGGGTAGGCCGAGATGAGACGGCGGGCATGTCACGGTCGCGTCGCAAGCGAATTGGTGAGTATGCGCACCTGCGAGGCCGCGCTCGCGCAGCTGGCCAGGAACTTCACGCCGGTGTCCCCGGGCACCACGTAGGAGAGACGATAAGCAGCTCTCGGAGCGCGTGGCCTCGACCGCCTTGCCCAGCCGGTGTCGCAGCAGGCGTCCCGGCTCGTCCGCCGTCTTCGACCTTGCTCTTTTGCCGGGCTGTCATAGACGATTTCGGCACGCGCCAGGTCCACGACCGCGTTGCCGGCGAGCAGCGGGCGCAACGGTTCGCCGCCGGCCAGCCACGACGCATGTAATCCTTGTCGTTCATCCGCCGGCATGGTGCTGCGCCAGCGCGTCGCGATGACATCGGCCAGCGCCTGCGCCGACGCCTTGCCGCCGAACAGCGCCTCGATCGGAATAGCGAGCGGACTGTTCAGAAGGCATCAGCTCGCCGACATGTCCTTGACGATGCCGCCGGCGGCGTTGACATCGTAATCGCCGAATTCAGGTCGCGTCCTTCCTGGAAGTACGCATCGCCGATATTGCGCCCGCCGATGATGCCTATTTCGTTGTCGACGACGTAAAGTTGTTGCATCCGGTAATTCAAACGGGTCGCGTCGCCTGGCAACTCGGCGTCGTGGAGAACTCTACCGGGCGCGGTACGCCGCCGGGTTGAACACGCGCAACTCGATGTTCGGGTGCGCCGGCGCAGCGTCAGCTTGGTCGTGCGTCCGCGCGACCTCGTCGTCGAGCAGTACGCGCACGCGCACGCCGCGATCGGCAGCCTTCAACAGCGCTTCCTGGATCAGCTTGCCGAGTGTCGTCGTTTTCGATGACGAAGTACTGGATGTCCAGCGTAGC
>ERZ1370068.5794-contig-4802_pt1 | contig 81345 bp, 149 predicted proteins | sample MGYA00561227_ERZ1370068 | MGnify/ENA primary metagenome ERZ1370068 (study PRJEB38410, sample SAMEA6850437) | metagenome | study: Metagenomic assessment of the ecological functions of the soil: analysis of the soil microbiota associated with the...
GCTACGTATTGTTTGGCAGACGCCAGCAACGAGCGGCGGAAGCGGTTGGCGGCGTTGACGTTATCGACAGTTCGCGGATGCCGATCGCATCCATCGACTCGAACGGTCCCAACTCCGTGCCAAAACCCCACTGCATTGCGCGATCGACGTCGTCTATGGAATTGGCGATCAGGGGAGCGACACGCGCCGTGTAGAGCAGACGTCGAGCCCAAGCGTCTGGCGGAGGAACGAACCGACTTTGTCCTGACCAAGAAACAGCGTCTTGAGCCGCACGTGCCAGCGTCATCGATGGAACGAGCCGCCATCGGGGCCGGCAGCGTCACAGGGCGCTTCGACCCGATGGGCCAGCGAAGCGGGGTCAGGGTCAGGATCTCCGTCTCGCTTCCCACCGGTTCCCGCGCGCGCGGCTGCGCTTGTAGAATCCCCTGGCCTGCCTTGCCTACCAATCCACCCCACGGTCCGATGAGGGCGTCGACGGAGGAGTGGCAACCGAAAAACGGCGCGCGCGTCATCATCGGGCAGGCTCGCCGCGAGATTCCTGATGCGACGTGACCGAGCACGTCGATCCCGGCGATGTCGGCGGTCAAAAACGGTCAGCGCTCTTTGGCCTGCCGGATGACGCGGCCCGAGTCATGGCATCGATCTCTTCGATGGTGGTAGTTGCCCGATTCGAGCACGCAGAAGGACCTGGATCATGCCCGAACAGACCGATGTGATTCGCAATGAAGTTGGGCGTGTCCTTGGCGACAACGACGCCCTTGCCGAGACGAACATCCGCAACAGCCCAGACACGCGCTCGACCACGGCTGGGTCCAGTGTCGGAGGTCAGAATGATCTCCAGGAGGCGCAGGTAGCGCGGCGGGATTGAAGAAATGAGTTCCGAGCCAATGACGACGAAGTCGTCGCTTCGTCCTTTCGCCAGAACCGGAGATCGGTATACCCGACGTGTTCGACGTGATGATGGTGCCGGGGCGTCTTGACGGCGCTTCAACCTTGCGCGAGCAGCGATTGCGTGATCTCGATCTGCTTGATCACCGCCTCGATAGTCCAGTCGACATCGCCGACTCGCGCCGGGTCGCCGTCTGAATCCGCCGCGTCTTGATCCAGCCAGGCCACATCTACGGAGAAAAAGGGTCCGGCTTCAGCTGGCGGGCTCGTTTCAGCCACCTCGCTGGCGATCTGGTTGGTCAGGTCGAGCAGTAGCACAGAGACGCCGGCGTTCGCAAAATGCGCCGCGATCTGCGCGCCCATCGTGCCAGCGCCCAGGATCGCCACGGGACTGAAATCGGCGTTGCCGATCGATTCAGGATATCGCAACCGTCTCGGAGAAATCCGACCGAGGCTGGGCCCGTCACTTCGTCAGCGGAGGAACTCGTCACATCCGGGCGTGACGAGCATCCCGGCTCGTTCTGAGTAAAGAAGACGCTGGTCGGTGCCATGATGCCGCTCGCGCGGAATTGCAGAGCGCGAATCTTGTCGCCGTCGGGGTCGAATAGATAGGCATACGGGATGCACGAAGCTCACGACAAGCAATCGACCCTGGGCATCAGACCGCCGCGCGTTCGAATCGTGGGCGACACCAGAGGCAGCTCCCCTTCCGAAGTCTGCCGCCGTGGCCACACCGTCGGCAGCTTCGACACGAAGTCGTCGATTTCTCTGCTCTGTATCCGTCGCTCGCATAACAGCTGGCCCCCTAGTGATCATGCTTTGCGGAACATCGGCTCACCGGTTTGGAACACAAAGAAACCTCCGGTTCGGATCGATCAAGGGCACGCCGGTGTTGAGTGCGACGTGCAGGTCCGGGTCGTCCTCGTGTCCGGTCCGACGCAATGTGCCGATGAGACGATTCACGCCGCCCGCCAGCGTGTATTCGGTGATCAGTGCGCTGGTGTCCGGCTGTGAGATCAGAATCGACGTGCCGGTATACTGCGCATCGAGCCGATGCCGCCGACCACCAGGTTGTCCAGGACCACACGCGGCTTCAGCCGGCCGCTCAGCAGGAAGCCCCCGGATGCGAAAGCCGGCGGGACTGAAAATCTGAATCCGCTCACAGGTTGTTGGGCGCGTCGGCGACCACGAATGTGCCCGTCGGGCGCGACCGAAAATGCGGTCGGGTCGATGATCCGGCCAGGCTCGAAGCCGATTTCGACGATCTGCCAGGCGCTCGTCTGTTGTGCATCGATACCAAAAAACCGTGTGAGCTCCGGCGATCGAGACGAAGTATTGTCCCGACGCGGACTGTTGAAAGCCGCTCGGGCTTCTGAAGCGACCGGCAATATCGAGCGGAACCGCACCTATCGATCGGACGATGTCTGGCTGCCAGAGCCGGTAACGGCGTCGAGAGCCAGAGGCTGGCAAGAAGGGAGCCGCAAAGCGCACGGGCGATGGCTGAGGTGGGCGCGGCTGCCACATCAATCAACTACCGAATCACGGATATCCGGTCAATAGTTGGCGGTTTCGCGGATGGCTGTCAGGACGTCGCCTGTTTGCAGGCAGGATCACGTCCTCCAGATCGGGAGCATACGCAACGGGCGCGTCCAGAGCACCAACTCGCCTGACGGGAGCATCGAGGATACTCGAAGAGCTCTCCAGCGACCCGCGCGGCGATCTCGGCGCCGAAGCCACACGTCAATTGATCCTCGTGAGCGACGACCACGCGATTGATGCGCTGCACGTGCGCGGCGATGCTGGTCCCAGTCGCAGTGGGCATGATCGTGCGCAGATCGAGAATCGCGACGCTGATGCCTTCTTGTTCTGCCTGATGCGCGGCCACAATCGATCGTTGCACGAGCGCGCCCCAGGTCACGAGCAGCACATCGGTGTCCATCGCGGCGCAGGCTCGCCTTCCCGAACGGAATCATGAAGTTCTTAGCCGGGATAGGCCGCCTTGTTGTGCAGTCTGGCGGTAGAGGTGCTTGTGCTCCAGGAACAGCACCGGGATCGTCGCAGCGAATCGCCGTCCGCAGAAGGCCAGCCGCATCCAGTGCCGTTGACGGGAACGCGATACGAATGCCCGGGCAGTGCGCGAAGATGCTCTCGCCGGACTGGCTGTGGTACGGTCCGCCGCCGCGCAGATAGCCGCCGATCGGGATCGCGGATCACCATCGGGCACGAAAAGTTGTTGCCCGATCGATAGCGCATCATCGACATCTCGTCGCGCAACTGCATCATTGCGGGCCAGATGTAATCGAAGAACTGAATCTCGACGACAGGCTTCAGTCCGCGCAGCGCCATCCCGACGGCTCGGCCGACGATGTTGGCTTCGGCAAGCTGGGAATTGAACACGCGATCGTCGCCATACAGGCGCTGGAGGCCGTGCGTCACCTTGAAGACGCCCCCTTTGCCGGGCACCAGCGGCAGCGCTTCCCGTCTGCTGGCATCCGCGACGTCCTCGCCGAAGACCACGATGCGCGGATTGGCTGCCATCTCGTCCTTCAGCGTGCGATTGATCGCCGCCGACGACCGTATCAGGCTGCCCCTCTGGCTCCGCGGCGGTTTCGAACGCCGCCGAGGTGGGATCCACATCGGGAGAATAGACCCATAGCGCTGCCGACTCCTTTGTCGGCTTCGGTGCTTGAAGGGCCTCGAGCGCCGCGTCGTTCACTTCGCGATCGACGTCCTCCAGCATCGCGTCGAGTTCGCGATCCGTCGCCAGTCCGTTGCGCGTCAGAAACTCGGCGAACCGCACGAGAGGATCGCGTTTCGCTTCGGTTCTCCGCTCTGCCGGTGTCTTGCAACCGCTCATCATCCGAATGAGAGTGTGAGTACGGTCGGATGCAGCGTGCGTGCACGAACGCGGGCCTTACGCGCGCGCACGTACGCGGCGGCTTCACGCATGGATCGGAGGCTCGCGAGGAAGTCGGTGCCATCGGTCGAATCGACGTAGCAGGCCGGGGAACGACCGTACCAGACGCGAGATGTCTCCGCCCGGCGTTTGGACTCCACGGGCATGGAGATCGCGTAGCCGTTGTCTTCCACCAGGAAGAGCACGGGCAGGCTCCGCAAGCACGTCGCGTTGAGCGCTTCCCAGAACTCTCCCTCGCTCGTGGCTCCGTCGCCGAGTGACGTAAATGCGATTTCGTCGGCGTGGAAATGTGAAGCGCGGTCTTGAATGTCCGGGACGCGGCTGTAGATGACGCTTGCGTCTGCCGGCGCCGACGGCATGCAAGCACCTGCGTGCCGGTGGGACTCGAACCCGACACGATATGCAGAGTCTCGGCGCGCCCAGTGCGAGGGCATCTGGCGCCCGCCGGAGCTGGGGTCCTTGCTGCTTCCCACAGCCGCGAGAAACATTTCGAGCGGCGTCATGCCGAGCTGGAGGCACAGCGCGCGATCGCGATAGTAGGGAAGAACCAGTCGTAGCCAGGTCTCAGAACGCAGCCCGGCGGCCACGTTGATGGCCTCGTGGCCGGCGCCGCTGATCTGAAAGTAGATCCGGCTCTGGTTCTGAGCTGGACTTCCTTGTCGTCGAGTCTGCGCGACAACAGCATGCACCGGTGCACGCCGAGCAACGCCTCTCGGTTCAATCCTTCGAAGAGCGCACCGTCCGAAGTGCTGGACGCCGTGCGCGCGGCTTCGCGGCCGTTGACGACGGACGCCTTCATCCGCGGAAATTATAGCATTCGCCCCGGATGATATATTCTCCTGCATCATGAGCAGCGAAGCGGTCCGGCTCCATCGGTGGGACGAAATTGCACTCGAGAAAGTCACCGAGATGGTGTCTCGGAAGATCGTGATCGGCGAGCGCGAGATGCTGGCTCAGGTCTATTTGAAACGCGGCTGCCTGGTGCCGATGCATTCGCACGACAGCGAGCAGATGACGCTACATCCTGCAGGGCGCACTCAAGTTTCTCGTGGGTGGCGAAGAAATCACGCTGCGCGGAAGGCGAAGTTCTGCACATTCCGTCATCGGTCGAGCATCAAGCCGAGGCGCTCGAAGATACCTTCGAGCTCGACGTCTTCAGTCCGATTCGCAAGGACTGGTTGGATTCAACTGAAGAAGTGTGGCCTCTACCACCCGCCGGCCCTGCTGAGTGCCCCTCGGCTGTCGCCGGGACGCCCAGGATCTGAAGATGCCGACGTCGCCCAAATTGTCAATTGCTTTCAGTGTACGTGCCGGTCCCAATCCTTTCGCGCCCGCCCGGAGTAGACATCGAACTTCTTGCGAACGCGGTTGATCTTCCATTTCAGGTACTGGCACCTCAGCCTCGGCGAGCGGATTGACGCGAAGTCCCTTCAGGTAGGTGTAACCCACGACGAGGCCACCGAGGTGCGTGGCGTTGGCGATGCCCCCGGCTTGCGAGAGCGACGCGTAGAACGCGATCGCGCCCATGATCAGCACGAAGATCTTCGCCGGAATCGGGAAGACGAACCACATGTAGATCGGTCGATCCGGAAAGCTACAGCGCGTATGCGAGTAGCAGGCCGTAAATGGCCCCGGAAGCACCGATGATGTACCGATCCGCACAGCTGCCTGGCGAATCCGAACGGCAGGAGAGAAAACAGAACCGTCAGGAGTCCCGCTCCGGCGCCGGTGACGAAATAGAATTTGCAGGAAGAACCGCGTGCCCCAGATGCGCTCGAGCTCCGCCCGAACATCCAGAGCGCGAGCATGTTGAACAGGATATGGAACAACCCGCCGTGGAGGAACATGTAGGTGGCGAGCTGCCAGAGCCAGAACTGTTCGACAACCCGCACCGGTCGCAGGCCTAAGAACCCTATAAAGAACTCCGCCACCGACGGATGATGGTGGCAAAAACAGCGCGACGTTGATCCCAATCAACAGTTTGAGAGCTGTTGAAATCGGTCCTGGTCCGAACGAGAACGAAGAGGCGTAAGGAGAGTGATAGCGAGGCATCGCGCGAAATTGGAATCGTACTATATCGACACTGTCAGTAGTCCTACTGAGACGCAACTTTCGTTCAGCGAGTTTCGACGATTCGCATGCGACCTGCGGTGGAGGGCCTGGCCGTAAGGCCGGGCTTACAATGCCGCTCGTTTTGAGCTTCCCAGCCGCGATCGCAGCAGCGGCAACGGCGTCGGCAAACTCACTGATCCGCAGGAGCTTCGCCGCCACTGCCAGCACGGCGAGTCCCGTCACGATTTCAAGAGACAGGCGCACGGCCTGGCGCGTAAACGCTCCCGCCGAGCACGATGCCGGTCAGGATCCACTCCACTCCACCGCGGCCGCGGCCATCACCAGACCGGCCAGCGTGACCTTTGCAAAAGCGACGGCCAGCTTCGCGCCACCCATGCCATTCAGTCGTTGCCGCAGCAGAAACATCAGCAAGGCGCCGTCGAAGAGGAGCGGCCAGAGCCGTCCCGAGCGCGAGACCTCGAAAACCCGATGACCTCTACGAGGGCAGTACTGAGGACGACATTCAGCGCGATGGACCCGATGCTCACAGCAACCGGGATTTTGCCTCTCCTCAACGCATAGAACGTTGGCGAAACAATGCGCGCTGTGGAATAGCCGATGAGTCCGACCGCGTAGAGGCGGAGAGCCGCTGCCGTCGGGGCCGTGTCCGCAGGTCCGAATCGTCCGTGTTCGAACAAGAGCTGCACGATGGGCGTCGCCAGCGTCATCAAGCCGAGCGTGGCCGGCACGTTCACCATGAGCATGAGTGAGATCCCGCGCGATACCGTTGCTCGAATTCCGTCCAGATCTTGCGAAGCGGCGCGCGCCGCGCGACGGCGGGCAAAACCGCGGTCGCGATCGATACGCCGAAGAGCCCGATCGGGAGATACATCAGTCGAAACGCGTAGGCCAGCCATGAGACAGCGCCGGTGCCCTGGCCGGTAGCGAGCAGCGTGTTGACAAAGACGTTCACCTGGTTGCGGCAAGCCCGATGGTTCCGGTCCCATCAGGAACAACACCTCGCGGAGTCCGGATCGCGCGGTTCAAAGCGGAGGCGCGTACCGGAAACCTTCGCCTCGCAGCGAGCGGCCACTGCGTGCGCAACCTGTCCCATTCCACCGATGATTGCCGCAATGGCGATTCCCATGATCGGTGGCCAGCCGACCCACGACATGAGCGGGACGAGCGTGAAGGCACCGACGATTGTGGCGAGATTGAAGGTCGCCGGCGCCAGCGCCGGCACGAAAGTAATGATGGAGCGAGCTGAGCATGCCCATCATCGCGGCGGCGACCGCCACCAGCACCAGGAATGGGAGCATCGATGCGGGTCAAACGAACGGTGAGCTCGAGCTTGCCAGGCACCACCGCATAGTCAGCAGCATAGGTCGCGACGATGGGGTGAGCAAAGACGACGCCGAGCACGACGACCAGACCGGTGACGAGCAGCAAGCGCGTTCAGGACGTTGTTGCCGAAGCCGCCACGCTTCGCTCTTTCCATGCAACGTGAGCTGACGTGTGAACGTCGGGACGAACGCCGCGCTCATCGCGCCCTCAGCAAAGAGATCTCGGACCAGATTGGGAATTCTGAACGCGACGATGAACGCGTCCATGTCGTTGCCGGCGCCGAACAGCGCGGCGAGGACCTGATCGCGCACGAGGCCGAGGATGCGACTCGCAAGCGTGGCCACTCCAGCCAAGCCGGCGGATCGGGCGAGCGGGACTTCTGCGACGGGCTGATCGCGGAGCATGGAAAGAGCTAAAAGCGGAGTCCGTCTTCCTTCTAACTTCTTCCCTCGAGTAGCTTGCGGGCGAGTTCGTTCACGGACTTTCCGTCGACGTTCTGGCCGGAAAGTTTGGCCATCGCGGCCTTCATCACTCGTCCGAGGTCCTTCGGAGACGTTGCGCCTATGTCGCGGATGGCTTCTGCGACCGCCCGTTCGACCGTCGCCGGGTCCGCAGCCCGCAGGCAGGTATGTTTCGAGGACGACGATTTCAGCCTGTTCCTTCTCGACCAGGTCTGGTCGGTTTCCTTCGTGAACTGCTCGATTGAGTCCCGCCGTTGCTTGACGAGCAGAGCTGACGACCTGTCTGGCCTCTGCCTCCTCCAGAGCGACGGCCCTTCTCGACTTCTCGATTCACCAGCGCGGCTTGAGCATGCGCGCAGCGGCGCTCAGGCGCGGCTGAGCGTGCGCGCGCATGGCGTCCGTCATGGCCGCTTGACGTCGTCAATCAGAGACAATGTCGACTGCTACCGTGGTTGCTGCTGGCGGCGGCGGAACGACGAACGGCTGCTGCCCCGGAGGTGGCGTCGGAGGTTGAGCCACCATGCCTGGAACGGCGACCCCGCCCGGCACGACGTTGGTCGTCGGCGCCTCCTGGATACGGCGCGGTCGGCGGGAGCGCCGCTGGTGGTGCGTTCTGTACAGGAACGGTTTGCGCGGGCTGAGGAACGAAGGCGCCGGTCGGCGCTGCCACCGGTGGCATCTGCTGCGGACTCGTCGTCTGCGGTGACGGGAACACGAAGACCGGTGGGCGATTCTGTGGCCCGGGTCCTGCCGGCGCCGGACGATCGTCGTCGGAATCGTCGGGAACCTGAGGCGCTTGAGCGAATGTCGGCTGCGCGAACGTCGGTTGAGCGAACGGCGGTGGCGCAGCACTCGCGGCGCTCGGGGCGGCTACGTTCGTCGGCATCACGATAATTCGATCGAACATGGATGCCCGGGCGACGACCGTCGTCCGCGTCGCCGCGACATATCCGCTGATCGTTCTCAGCAACACGTCGAGTGCCTCGCGCTCGGGAACGTCCGTCAACTCGAGAGTGACAGGTCCGCCGGGAATGCGCTCCGCGTTGACGATCTTCGTCTGACCCACTCGCGCCCACTCGGCGAGGATCTCAGCGAATCGGTCGCATCCCTGGCGACCAGCTTGACGCGACCATCTTGAATGCTGAGTTGAACTTCAGCGCCAACCTGGGGGAGCTGACCCGAAGCAGCGCGAGGGTAGCGGCCGACAGAATGGCTAGCATTCGCATGGCCTGAGTATACGCGGCGGGTTCTCTTAATCCAAGCAGGTAGGGGACGCGTCGCACTATTTTTCACGGAAATACTCGATAACTTGCGCCAGGATATCGTCCAGCGTGTGAGCAGGGGCGTAGCCGATCAGCCCTTGTATCTTCGTCAGATCCGGCAGCCGTCTCGGCATGTCCTCGAATCCCGATTCATACGCTTCGTCATACGGGACGAGCTTGATCGGCGAGTGCGACCCGCTGAGCGCGCGCACGCGTTCCGCGAGCTCCCGGATCGTGATTTCCTCCGTCGTTCCGATGTTGATCACCTGACCGATCGCCTTGGGCTCGGAGACCAGCCTGATCAAAGCGCCGACGACGTCGGTCACGTGGGTGAAGGCGCGTGACTGTTTGCCATCGCCAAACACCGGTGATGGGCTCGCCGGCGAGCGCCTGTCGAACGAAATTCGGGATGACCATCCCGTACCGACCGGTCTGCCGCGGCCCGACGGTGTTGAAGAATCGAACGATGATGACCGGCAGCTTGCGCTCCTTCCAGTAGGCGAGCGCCAGAAACTCGTCGATGGCCTTGCTGCACGCATATGCCCAGCGATGCTTGGGAGTCGGACCCAAGCACGAGGTCCGGAGTCCTCGCGGATACGGCACGTCGTTACTCTTGCCGTACACCTCGGACGTCGACGCGATCACGACCAGCTTCTTCTTCTTGTTGGCGTGCTTGAGCACGACTTCAGTGCCGTGGACGTTGGTTTCGATCGTGCGAACCGGCTGCTCGACGATCAGCTTCACGCCCACCGCCGCCGCAAAGTGAAAGACGACGTCGCTGCGATCGATGAGCCTCGGCCAACAGCGGCTCGTTGTCGACCGAGTCGATGAAATATTCGAAACCGCGCCGGCCCTTGAGGTGCGCGATGTTGTCGATCGATCCGGTCGACAGGTTGTCGAGGATCAGGACGTGATGACCTTGATCCAGTAACGCTTCGGAAAGGTGCGATCCGATGAATCCGGCGCCTCCGGTGATCAGCGCTCGCATGGTTCCTTTCGATTCGCGACTCGTTGACGGCGGTCGCCACCCAGTGCGACATCGTCAGTGAGTCATGCGGGATAAAGAGGCAGCGACACGATTTCCTGACACAGACGCGATGCGATCGGACATCTCCTCGTGAACGGAATCCGCGAACGGCAGGCTGCTTCGGAATCGGCATAGGGATAGTGAACTGAGGTCTCGATGCCGTTAGCGGCGAGATGAGCCTGGAGCGTGTCGCGCGCGGCCGTTCTAATCACGAACAAGTGATAGACGTGACCGGTATCGCACTCGGGGAGTGCATCGACGACAGATTCCTCGAGCGCTGCCCGGTAGCTGGCGGCGAGCTGACGACGTCGTTCGGTCCAACCGCGAAGCCAGGAAGCTTCGCTCCCAAGACGGCCGCTTGGAGGTCATCCAGTCGAGAATTGATTCCTCGTTCCTGATGATGGTACCGGTCGATCTGCCTCCGTTCCGCAGGCGCTTCACCTTCTCTGCAAGGGATCGATCGTTGGTGATCACGGCCGCCGCCATCGCCCAGCGCGCCGAGATTCTTCGTTGGATAAAGCTGAACGCCCCGGCGTGGCCAATGGTCCCGACCGGGCGGCCGTTTGCCGTCGCCAGATGGGCCTGACAGCAGTCTTCGACGATCGCGAGGTTGTGCCTCGAGGCGAGACGTTCGATCGGGAGCATGTCCGCTGCCTGCCCGTACAAGTGAACTGGAAGGATCGCACGGGTGCGTGGTCTAACGACCGCGGCAATAGAATCCGGGTCGATCGTCAGACGAACCGGATCCACATCGGCGAACACAGGAGTCGCACCCGTCATTGAAATCGCCAGGGCTGTATAGGCGGCCGAAAGAGAGGTCGTGATCACCTCGTCGCCGGGTCCGATACCGAGCGCGCGAAGGATCAGCGCGAGCGCATCGGTTCCATTCCCGACGCCGATCGCATGGGACGCACCGGCCGCTGCGGCGAACTGCACTTCGAACTGTTCCACCTCCGGCCCCAAAACAAACCAGCCGCGCTCGATCACCCGCTCGATCGCCTCGCGCACGCTGTGGGAGTCCTCTCCAGGCGTCAGGGACACGAACGGTATGCGCCGGCGAGTCACCGCAGCTCCGTAGAAACGGGCGCATCGACATAACGATTGAGGTGCTGACGGTAGAACGCGATCGTTCGCTGGAGTCCGTCTCGCAGCGCTATTGTCGGTTGCCATCCAGTGACGCGCTTGAACTTGGATGAGTCGGCGTAAAAACTTCCGATGTCTATGGCCTTCTTGTCCGCGGGCCACTCGACGTACTCGACGCGACCCGAACCGGCCACCTCCAGAAGCAGCGACGTGAGCTCCCGGTGGCTGTGGGGACATCGCCGCCAACGTTGAACACTTCGCCGTTACAGGCGTCGTCGGCTCCGGCGCGCAGGAATGCATCTGCGGCATCATCCACAAATACGAAGTCGCGGAGTTGAGAGCCGTCGCCGTAAATCTGGATGACTCCATTCTCGATCGCCAGACGGATGAACCAGCCGATGAAACCCTGGCGGTTGTGTTTGATCAGCTGACGCGGGCCGTAGACGTTTGTGAGCCTCAACGAGCAGGCCCGCACACCGAAGACATTGTTGTACACGAGGTGATAGTACTCACCGGCGGCTTTGTTGATGCCGTTGACATCGGTCGGCCGTACCGAGGTGGGACTCGCTGACCGGCAGCGAGTCGGGGCGCCCGTACACCTGCCGTGTCCCGGCAAATACGACTTTGACGCCGGAGTTGAAGTTGCGGCAGGCCTCGAGCACCGTGAGCTGACTGCGGCAGTTGATTTCGAGATCGCTGTACGGATCGCAGCATGCTGTCGATGTGGCTGACTTGCCCGGCGAGATTGAAGATGACGGCTCGGTCGCGCACGAGGTAGTTCATCGTGCTTTGCTGGCGGATGTCTGCAACGTTCACGCGGACGCGATCGGCCACCCCGTCGATGTTGAACAGATTGCCGCCGTAGTCGGGGATTAGCGAGTCGACGAGAAGAACCTCTGCGCCGAGCTCGACGAGCTTTCTGGCGAGGTTGCTGCCGATGAAGCCGAGGCCGCCGGTGACCATCACCTTACGGCCGTGATAGAACTCGCGATAGCCGTGGGTTCACGGCCGCGGTGAAGGCGAGTACGCGCGGTCGACCGGATCCGCTCGAGCCATGAGGGGCGTGACGCCTGGCACTGCGATGCTCGCGCCTGATGACGAGCTCGTACCACAGGCGCAGCATGTCCTTCCCCGTTCTGAAGAGCCGGCGATAATTGAAAAACTGCGATTTGCCGAAGCGCGCGGTGGTAGTGGTGCACGGGCACTTCCACAATCCGGAAGCCGCCATCGGTGATCTTCTTCATCATTTCGACGCAGATGATTCCGCTGGTCTTCTCCAGATTGATCCGCTCGAAGATCGATCGGCGCAGCAGACGAAAATCGCAGTCGACGTCCCGGACGCCGAGGCCGAAGAGTATGCGCTGACGATATGGTGATAAATCCGTCCGATGACGATCCGATGGAGTGGATCGGCCCGGCTGATCTTGAAGCCATTCACGAGGTCGACGTCCGCTGCCATCCTCTCCCACAACCGTGAAAGCTCTCCCGGGTCGTACTGCGCGTCGCCATCGGTATAGAAAATGAGCTCTTTGGTCGAGGCGCGAAAACCTGTTTGTAGCGCCGCGCCGTAGTCGCGGTTCGTGGGGTGGTGGAGAGCCCGGACTTGAGGATAGGTTCGGGCAAGTTCGTCGGCGATTTCAGCCGTCGAGTCGGCACTGCCGTCGTCAACCACAATGATTTCAAAGTCCGCCGTGAGCTCCGACGCCGCCTTGAGGGTGCGGATGACCATGCTGGCGATGGTGCCGGCGTCGTTATAGGCGGGGAAGAAGATACTCAGGCCGGGGCGGTTTCTGAGCGAAAGACCCTGACATTTGTTGAGTCGGGGCAACCATAGCACGAAATACGGCCGGCAGAACCCTCCCACGCCCTACCGGCTCAATCACGACCGTGGTGCGTTTCGTAAGACTGTCGCCCTTCGAATCTGAGCGTCGAAACCTGCTCGGAGACCAGGCCGACGAGAAAGATGAGAACACTGACCAGAATCAGCAGCACGGACGAGTTCGTGACGTGGGATTGCGTCGCGATCGTCCACACGGCGTATGCCGCGCCGGCAGCAAACGTCATCGCACTCAACGGGAGAAAGATGCGCAGCGGACTGAAGATCGTCATGACCTTGAGAAGAATGAGGACGAAGCGGACGCCATCCGATCCGAGCTTGATCTTCGAGGTCCCATGTCGGCGTGTGGCCTCGACCGGCTCAAACCACACGCTATAGCCGGCCTTCAGAAAGGCCAACGTCGTGGTTGTCGGCGTCGAGAAGCCGTTTGGCAGCAAGTGGATGAATTCGCGCAGGCAATCACGTCTCGCAGCGCGAAAACCTGACGTCAGGTCGGGAATGGGTCGTTCCGCGAGATAACCCGCGACAAGGTTGAGCGCTTGATTGCCGATCCGCCGCACAAGCCCTGAGTGCGACTGGCGTGTCCGGGCACCGACGACCAGATCGAACCTGTCGAGGTGTGAAACGAGACGAAGTGCGTCGGCGGGCTGATGCTGCCCGTCGGCATCGATGACCAGGATCATCTGTCCGGTCGCTCGCCGGATACCGGTCTTGACGGCCGCGCCGTTCCCCTTGTTGTAAGGATGACGAATGACGCGGGCTCCAGCGTCCGCGGCGCGATCGCCAGTCTTGTCTTCCGAGCCATCATCGATCACCAGGATTTCGTGCCATGTTGCGGTCCTGAGGAGAGCGGTGACCAGTGGGCCGATCGTGGCGGCTTCGTTGAAGGCTGGAATGACCACTGATGTCGTCGACGGGATTTCGTGGCCTGCTGGTTGATTGGGCATGCAGGACGGCCTACGTCGCAAACCGGAAGTTGATGATGTCTCCGTCCTGCACGACGTACTCTTTGCCTTCCAGGCGCACTCGCCGTGGTCGCGGCACGCGGCCATCGTGCCTCGAGCGATCAGCGCATCGTAGGTGACAACCTCGGCGCGAATGAAGCCGCGGGCGATGTCGCTGTGGATTTCGGCGGCGGCCAGCTGGGCCGAGGTTCCGCGGGAATCGACCACGCCCGGCACTCGTCTTCGCCCACTGTGAAAAACGACACATAGCCGAGCAGATCGTAACTGGCACGGATGACGCGATCGAGCCCCGATTCCGTCAAACGGAGGTCGGCCAGAAACGACGCGCGCGTCGGCAGGTTCGAGCTGAGCGATCTCGAGCTCGATCTTGGCGCAAACCGCCACAGCCGCCGTCTCCGCTCCGGCAAGGAACGGCCGCAGACCCGCGTTGTCGACGGCTTCCGCCAGCTGCGTTGCACCCCCACCACCCTCGGTGAGTACCTTTTCGTCGAGATTGACCACGATCAGCAACGGCTTTGCCGACAGGAATTGGAAACCACGCAGCCGTTTCAGATCGTCACCCGCCAAATTGAGCGACCGTAATGGCCGGCCGCCTCGAGCCCCTCGCGGCACATCGCCACAACGTCGCGCTCGCGTTCGAGGTCGGCGGACCTGTTCTTCTTCAGATCTTTCTCGATCCGCTCCAGGCGGCGCTCGGCGACGCCCAAATCAGCCAGGATCAGTTCTTCCTCCATCGTCCGGGCATCTCGCGCCGGATCGATTGAGCCCGCGGGATGGGCGCTCGCGGAATCGTGGAACGCGCGAATAACGTGGACGAGCGCGTCGGCGTTCTTGTACGCGACGACATCCACCAGCGCCTTCGCTCCTGCGCCAGCGGCCGGAGCAGCCAGATCCGAGAACTCGACCGTCGCCGGGTACGCGCTTCCGAGGGTTGTACATCTCGGTGAGGCGATCCAGCCGCCGGTCGGGCACTTTCGAAATGCCAATCGAGGCTTCGCCCCGTCCGTGCGCCGTGCGCGTGACGTCCCTGGCGCTGGTCATGAGTTGAAAGAGCGTGGTCTTGCCGCTTGATGCGAATCCGATGAGGCCGGCTCTGAGCATTGAGTACCGCCCGGGCATGCTAGCGCACTTTCGACCTCTATCTATCGGGGTAGACGTGTGCCGCAGCACAAGCCGTAGCGACTGCTAGATGAGCCAGGAGATAAAAAGGCGAATATTTTGCGTAACTTGCTGATGCCGTAGATTTTGCGGTTGACTTCCAGCTGAGCGTTCACTAGTATCGGCGTGGAATTTTGTGGAAAAAATGGCCAGGAAGGCGTGTTTCGGGGCAACGCGCCGGCCCGGATAGATGACAAGGGTCGACTCAAGATCCCGAATGCATTCCGCTCGCTGATCGAAACCAACTACGGGCGCGAGCTGTTCGTCACGAGTTTGACGGGCGAGTTCGTGCGCATCTATCCCATGCCCGTATGGCTCGGCATCGAGCGGAGGCTGGGGGCTGCGCCCTCGACCAACCCGTCGAGGCTTCGATTCCTCGACAGGGTGAATTATTTCGGCCAGGTCGGTGAGCTCGACGTGCAGGGCCGCGTGCTGATCCCGGTGCGTCTTCGCGAGGCGGCGACGATGACCGGTGACGTGGACGTTTTGGGACTGACTACCTACCTCGAAGTTTGGAATCACGAGCGCCTTCTGACCAAGTTTCAGCGCGAGCCGTACACCGACGACGACGCACGCGCGCTTTCGGAGTTCGGCATTTGACGAACCATCTGCCCGTCATGGCCTCGGAAGTGGTGGAGCAGTTGCGACCGGAACGCGGCGGTGTATTCGTCGACTGCACCGTGGGGCTCGGCGGTCACTCCAGCACGCTGCTGGCAGCGGGCGCCGGCCGAATCATCGGACTGGACCGCGACTTTGATGCGCTCGATCGCGCTCGACAGACCCTGGCGCCTTGGTCGGAGCGCGTCGACCTCGTTCACGCGGACTTTCGTTCGATTGACGCGGTCCTGATCGTCTGGGTGTGACGCTCGTCGATGGTGCGCTGGCCGACCTGGGCGTTTCCTCCCTGCAGCTCGAGGCTCCGGGTCGCGGATTCAGCTTTCAACGCGACGAACCGCTCGACATGCGCATGGACAGAAACGCCGGCGAAACCGCTGCGGATCTGGTCGCGCGATCGGACGAGCGCGAATTGGCGGACGCGATCTTCCAGTCACGGCGAAGAACGGCATTCCTCGCCGCGTCGCGCGCGCGATTGTCAGGGCACGGCGCGAGTCGCCGGTCGCGACGACCGGTCGGCTGGCGACGATTGTCAGGCAGGTCATCCCCTACCGGGGAAGGCATCGCATCGATCCGGCGACGCGCACGTTCCAGGCCCTGCGGATCTGGGTCAATCAGGAGCTCGAGGGTCTCGATCGCTTCCTCGAGGCTGCAGCTCGGCGGCTCCGATCGCAGGCCCGTCTGGTTGTTATTACGTTCCACTCACTCGAGGATCGGGTCGTGAAGCGCACGTTTCGGGCCTTGGAGAAGAGCGAGGTGACGATGAGGGTGCTGACCAGGAAGCCACTCGGTCCGACTGAAGAAGAAGTCCGGCGCAATCCACGTGCCCGGAGCGCGAAGCTCAGAGCCGTGGAACGCGCCGCATGAACCACCTCAAGCACCACGGAGATCAAGCGACCGCGCCGTGTGACCGTTTCGTTGCAGAAGCAGAGGGCCATGGAGTCGTTCGAATACGCCATCAAAAGGACGTTCGCAACAGCGCAATCGTCCGTGAAATCGATGAAGAGCGACAACGCGAATTGTGGACCTCGGTCGGGATCGCATGTCTTCTGGTCCTGGTCCTGCTCTTCTCGGCGTGGCAGCACTTGAATTGCTGCGCCATGGCTATCAGGTCGAGGAGCTCCAGCGCGAACGTGCTCTGCAGGAGGAGCTCGGCCGGCAGTATCGGCTGGAAATAGAAAACCTTGCAGTCGCCCAAGCGCATCGAAGCTTCTGCGACCAAGCGGCTCCACCTCGTGGCGCCGTCGCAGGAAGAGGCGATTGTGATTGAGCGCGTGCCCGCGGCCGACCCGCCGGGCCGATCGGTGGTTGCACTCCGGTGAAGACCTGGTTCAATCGCGTTGGTCGCGTTCTCCGCCGGCGCGAGCGCCCGCCGAAAGGGCGGGAGCACGGAAACGACTGGCGATTGACGTTCAGGCGTCGGGTGCTGGTCGTCACCGCCGCATTCGGCGTATGGGTGTTCTTCATTCAGCTGCGTCTGGCATACGTTCAGATTATTCAGCACGCCGATTACGATCGCCCGAGCCGAACAACAGCACAACCGCACTTCGAGACGTTCCCGCCAAGCGGCGGCGACATCGTGGATCGCAAGGGACACCTTCTTGCGACGAGCGTCGATGCCGACACCGTCTACGCCGTGCCTTCGGAAATCGGCGACCCCGATGTCGCGGTGGCCAAGCTTCGTACCGCTTTTCGCGATTGCACGAGCAAGGAGCGACAGTCGCTCACCGAGCGGTTACGTCGCCGTGGTGCGTTCGCCTACGTGCGGCGTCAGGTGTCTCCCTGACGAGAAGCGGCGAGTCGAGGAGCTCAACCTGATGGTATCGGCTTCGTGAAGGAGAGCAGACGCTTCTATCCCAACAGGGAGCTTGGTGCCCACGTGCCTCGGGCATGTCGGCATCGACAACATCGGGTTGGGCGGACTCGAGGCGGCGTACGACTCTCAGATTCGCGGAAAAAGCGGTCGAGTGTTGGTCCAGACCGACGCACGACGACAGGCCTTCAGCCGGTTCGAGCGGCCACCGACATCAGGGTCGACGGTCGAACTGACGATCGACGAATACCTGCAGCATGTTGCGGAGCGCGAGCTGCACGTCGGTGTTGTCGGCAACCATGCGGCTGGAGGCACCGCCATCATCCTGATCCGCATACGGGCGAGATTCTGGCGATGGCGAACGAGCCGACGTTCAACCCAAACGCTTACCGTGATTTCGAAGAAGTCAATCGCCGCAATCGGGCGGTCCAGGACTTGTATGAGCCGGGCTCGACCTTCAAAGTCGTGACCGCATCGGCCGCGATCGAAGAACGTGTCTTACCGATCACGACGTTGATCGACACCGCTCCGGGACAGATTCGATTCACGGCGAGCGACGTGGTTCGCGAGGACGCCGGACGCAACTATGGCGTGCTCTCTTTACTGACGTGATCGTGAAGTCCAGCAATATCGGAGCGATCAAGATTGGTTTCCGCGTCGGCACGGAGCGGCTGAGCCGCTACGTCGAGCGCTTCGGCTTCGGACGCCCCACCTCGCCGGACTTTCCAGGCGAAAGCCCCGGGATCGTCTGGGATGCCGCGAAATGGACGGAGCGGGCGCTCGCGTCGGTCTCCATGGGGTATCAGATTGGGGTCACCGCGTTGCAGATGGTGAGCGCCGTCGGGTCGGTCGCGCACGCGGGCGAGTTCGTCGAACCACGCACGATTCGAGCGGATCTATCGAGACAACCGCCGATACGCCGTGGCGCCGCGAGTACTGCGACGAACGGTGAGCGCAGAGACGGCCGCAACGCTGACGGACATCATGGAGCAAGTCGTCGAGCGAGGGACGGCGAAAGCCGCAAAGATTCCTGGATATACGATCGCTGGCAAGACTGGCACCGCGGCCAAACTCAGTGCCGGTCACTATTCGAAGTCCGACTACAACGCCTCCTTCGTCGGCTTCGTTCCGTCACGGAATCCGGCAGTCGCGATCATCGTCGTCGTTGACTCGCCGCACGGACCCGCTGGCTACCACGGCGGCGCCGTGTCGGCACCGATCTTCAAGCGAATAGCCGAGTCGACACTCCAGTATTTCGGAGTTCCGCGTTCAATCGATCCCGAGCCGCCGGTTTTTATCGCACGCAACGACCCGCGAAACACTCGCCACGTTGCCGCAGACGTCAACGCCGGTCGTGACGCTGATTTCCGAAGGTCCGACGGCGCCGGGAACGCTTCCCGATCTGCGCGGATTCACCGGTCGGGAAGCTCTGCTCAAGCTCAGCCAGCTCGGCTTGGATGTCAGTTTGTCGGGGACGGTGTCGTCATTTCTCAGGATCCGGCGCCCGGGACTCCCGTGGACGCTGTCCATGTCTGTCGGCTTGTGCTCGACAGGTTTCCAGCACGAGTTCTTTCGAGTGCATCCAGCCAATGACGTGGATGAACTGCGCGGGGCCCTGCGCAAGGCGGGGCTCCATCGGATTGATGAAGGCGTAGCCGCCGATACGGGCGCTCTCTTTGTTACGGGCCTGGCGTGGGACTCGCGAGCCGTGGAGCCCGGGAACGTTTTCATCGCCCTCAAGGGATTGCGTGCCGATGGAAACCCGTTCGCACCCAGGCGGTCAGTCGCGGTGCTGTCGCGATTGTGTCGGAAGGACCGCCACCGGCCAACTTCGATGTCCCTTGGGTAACGGTGCCAGATGCTCGTCTCGCGCTGGCCTTGCTGGCTATCACGTTCTACGGAAATCCAAGCGCGGAAATGCGGGTCGTCGGCATCACGGGGACCAATGGAAAGACGACCACGGCGTATCTCCTGGCGTCCATCTTCGAGGCAGCCGGCATCCACTGCGGCATTGTTGGGACGGTCGCATACAAGGTTGGCGACGAGTTGCGCGAAGCCACACGCACCACTCCGGAAGCGCCCGAAATACAAGGTCTGCTGCGCGACATGGTTGCCGCCGGCTGCCGGGCATGCGCCATGGAAGTCTCCTCGCATGGGTTGTCGCTTCGACGTGTGGATGGGATGACGTTTGCGGCTGCTGTCTTTACGAACCTGACGCGCGATCACCTCGACTTTCATCTCGACATGGACGCGCACTTCCAGGCGAAGCGACGCCTGTTCGAAATGCTGCCCCGCGAGGCACCGGGCGTGATCAACCTCGACGACCCACGGGGCGGGGCTCGTCGAGCTCGTGACGCGGCCGGTGAGCTACGCAGTCAATCGACCTGCGGACGTCACGACCGGCCCGCTTTCGTTCTCGCTCGAAGGGATGATTTTTGACGTTCGCACGCCGCGCGGACCGGTATCGCGTGCGTTCGTCGCTTGTGGGTCGGCCGAACGTCTACAACATTCTCGCCGCTGTCGCGGCTGGCGACTGCCCTTGACGTGCCCATCGAAGCGGTCGAAAAAGGAATTCAGTCGCTCAAAGGCGTCCCCGGCCGTTTCCAGCTCGTGTCGACAGCCAAAGACGAAGTCACAGTCGTCGTGGATTACGCGCATACAGACGACGCGCTCCGAAACCTGCTCGAGACCGCACGGCCGCTTGGCGACGGGCCGGCTGATCACTCTTTTTGATGTGCCGGCGATCGCGATCGAACGAAGCGTCCACTCATGGGCGCGGTTGCGGGCCGTTTGAGTGATGTCGTGATCATCACGTCGGACAATCCGCGGACCGAGGATCCCAATCGCATCGTTGAGGAGGTTCGTCGTGGACTGACGAGCCGACCTGCGGCGCGACAGCGCGCCGCTGGTGCTCAGCCTCGTCGATCGGCGCGAGGCGATCGCCAGAGCTGTCGAGCTGGCAAGGCCGGGCGATCTCGTCATCATCGCGGGCAAGGGGCACGAGAGCTTACCAGGTGATCGGCGACCGCGTCATCGCTTTCGACGACGCCGTGGTCGCGCGGGAGGCGTTGGCGCGCCGGCGTAGCAACTCGGGGGTCGCTTAGATCGGAAATCACTTGATTGGACGTGGCAATTGACGGTCGCGCTTGCGGAATTGCTCACCTACCACGTCGAGTCAAGTGATTTCCGGGATTAGAGCCGTCGTGGCCGGAACATCGGGGATTCGCCTAACAGGGCAGTGGGTGGCGGAGGCGATGTCGGCCGCCATCGTCTCCGGTGAAGCGACCTCGTGAGTTCTCCGGCGTTTCGATCGATTCGCGGACGTTGACCGCCGGTCAGCTGTTCGTCGCGATTCGAGGAGAGCGGTTCGACGGAGCGGATTTTGTCGGCCAGGCGCTTTCGGCCGGCGCCGCTGGCGTAGTCGTTGAACGGGGGCGCGACGGCGGGCTTCGAGGTTCCGGCCCAGCAGTAGTACTGGAAGTTGCCGACCTGATTGAAGCGCTGCAGGCGCTTGCGCAGCGCGTGCGGCGGGAGTCGGGGGCGAAGGTCGTAGCGGTCACAGGTAGCGCGGGCAAGACGACGACGAAAGAAATTGCCGCCGAGTTTCTGGGGGCGGCGTATCGGGTCATACGGAACAAGGGGAATTTCAACAATCACATCGGTTTGCCGCTGTCACTGATCGAACTCAGACAGCGACCGGAGATCGCAGTCGTCGAACTTGGCATGAATCACGCCGGAGAAATCAGCACGCTGGTGCATGAATTGCCGAACCGGATGTCCGCGTATGGACGAACGTGGAGAGGCACATCTGGAGTTCTTCGGCTCGCTCGACGCCATTGCGGACGCCAAGAGCGAGATTCTTGAACGAGCAACGGCTTCCACGGTGTTGGTGGCAAACGCCGACGATCACCGCGTCATGGCGCGAGTGACCTCGTTTCCCGGGCGCGTGCTGACGTTTGGCATCGAACGCCCCGCAGCCGTCCACGCGGCATCGGTCGTCGACCGGGGCATCGATGGCACGACGGCACGGGTTTCGACGCCTCGTGGTTCATCTGAATTGGCGACGCCTCTCGTCGGTCGCGGAAATCTTGCCAACGTGCTTGCCGGGACTGCCGTGGCGATTGCCTTTGACGTGCCGCTCGATGCCGTCGCTCTTCGCGCCCGCCAGTTGCGGCCGGCGACCCACCGAGGCGAGATCGTGCGCTTGGCCAACGGCGTCACGGTGATCGATGACAGTTACAACGCGAATCCCACCGCGACGCGGAAGGCCCTCGAGGTGCTCTGCGACAGAAGCGACCGCATCGCGGCGCGTGGCGGTGCTCGGCGAGATGCTCGAGCTTGGCGACCAGGCGATCTCCTCGCACAGCGACGTGGGACGAGGCCGCCGCACGGCTAGGGCTCGACCTGCTTTTGACTGTTGGTGGCGAAGCAGCCTCAGCTCTTGCGAGAGCTGCCGTCGTGGCCGGCCTTCCCGAAACGCGCGTGCGCTACTTTGCAACGAGTGACGAAGCCGCCCGCGAGGTTGCTCGGCTCGTGCGATCGGGTGACCTGGTGCTGGTGAAGGGGTCTCGGGGCGTCCGGACGGACCGAGTCGTGGATCGGCTGAAGGCGGAGTTTGCCTGATGTTATACCACCTTCTGTATCCGTTCCGTTCCGAAGTGTCGGCCCTGAATGTCACCGGGTACATCACGTTCCGCACGGCCGGCGGCGAGCTCTGTCGGCGCTGGCGATCAGCCTTGTCCTTGGCCCGTGGATGATTCGGAAGCTGCGTGAGTTTCAGATCGGGCAGGTCATTCGACAAGAGGGACCGACGACTCATCGGCCCAAAGCCGGGACGCCCACGATGGGCGGGCTCCTGATCTTGACGGCTGCATTGGCGCCGACGCTGCTCTGGACGGACCTGACGAATCCACACGTGTGGATCGCGGTCGTCGCCACCGCTGGCTTTGGCGCCATTGGGTTCTGGGACGACTACCTGAAGATCGTTCGCCGCTCGCACCACGGCTTGCTGCCCCGCTACAAGATGGGCTGTCAAATCGTCATTGCGGTTGCCGTTGGTGCCAGTCTGCTCTTCCTCGCCCGCCGCGGTCTCTACAGCACGCAGCTCGGTTTCCCGTTCTTCAAGAACCTCATTCCAAACCTGGGTCTGGGGTATCTGCCGTTCGCGGTCTTCGTACTGGTCGCTGAATCCAACGCCGTGAACCTGACCGACGGCCTCGACGGCCTCGCGATCAGCGTGTTCAGGATCGCGGCGGCCGCGTACACAGCCTTGACCTACGTTGTCGGAAACCGCGTGCTGGCCGACTATCTTTTGCTGGTCCACACTCCCCGTGTCGCCGAGCTCACGGTCTTCTGTGGCTCCCTCGTTGGTGCCTCACTCGGATTCCTCTGCGTAACTCGTATCCCGCGGAAATCTTCATGGGCGACGTTGGGTCGCTGTCCCTTGGCGCCGCGTTGGGCACGGTCGCGATTCTCATCAAGCAAGAACTGTTGCTGCTGATTGTTGGTGGTGTCTTCGTCCTCGAAGCGCTGTCGGTGATTATCCAGGTTGGCTACTTCAAGATGACCGGGCGCCGGGTGTTCAAGATGGCGCCTCTCCATCATCACTTTGAGCTGATTGGTTGGAGCGAGCCGAAGGTTATTTCGAGATTCGTCATCGTCGCGATCATCTTCGCGTTGTTCAGCTTGACGACGCTGAAGTTGAGGTGACGGAAAGCGGCTTTTGGAGATGTTCGACGTTCGGAACAAGCGGGTGACAGTCGTCGGGAGCGGCGCGGAGCAGCCTGGCAGCAGCCAAACTGCTGGCGGCGCGGGGTGCTCACGTCACGCTTTCCGACATGCGTTCGCACGTCCCGGAAGCTGAGACGCTGCGGGGCCTTGAATCACGCTCGAGCTCGGCGGGCACATCACAAGACACGTTTACGAGTGCGGACCTCGTGGTGTTGAGCCCTGGCGTGCCGCCAGAACAGGCTGCATGTGGCCGCGGCCAGGAGCGCGGCGTGCCGGTGATCGGTGAGCTCGAGCTCGCGTTTCGCTGGCTCAGAGGCCGTGTGATTGCCATTACTGGCACGAAAGGAAAGTCGACCACGACGACGCTGACCGGCCGGATGCTCGAAGCAGCCGGTTTCAGCGTTGCGGTAGGCGGCAACATCGGTCGACCGTTGAGCGATCAGGTCGATGACTCGACACCCGAGATGCTGCACGTCGTGGAAGCAAGCAGCTTTCAGTTGGAACAGATCGAGGCGTTTCATCCCTGGATCGCCGTGATGCTGAATTTGTCGCCGGATCATCTGGACCGCCATCCGAGTGTGGAGGCGTACTGACTGCGAAGAGCCGCATTTTTCTGAATCAAGAGGCAACCGATTGGGCCGTCGTCAATGCCGACGATCCGGTCGCACTCGAGCTGGCGCGCCGCGGTCGGGCGTCGAGGCGGCAATTCGCGCGTCGCACGTCGCTCAGCGAAGGTGTCGTCGTCGATGGGGAATGGATCGTCGAACGGCGGCCTCACTCAATCGAGCCGCTGGTTCCACTCAAAGCAGTCCATCTGCTAGGCCATCACCTCTTGAGCGATGTCCTGGCGGCAACGACAGTGGGAGTCATCGTCGGCGCACCGCCTGCAGCGATGACTAAGGCGGTCGATGCCTTCCAGGGGCTCGAGCACGCGATGGAGTTCGTCGCCAGCGTCGATGGCGTTCGATTCGTCAACGATTCGAAGGCCACGAATGTGGAATCGGCTTTGAGGTCCATCGAAAGCTTCGAGCGCGGCCTCGTGGTGATCGTCGGCGGGCGATTCAAGGGCGGCGATATGGGTTTGTTGCGCGAGCCGCTACGTGCTCGCTCAAAGCCGTTGTCGCCATCGGCGAGGCCGAGAGGATTGGTGCGTGAGGCGCTGGGAGACGTTGTCGACGTTCACGAGGCGTCGTCATTCCAGGAAGCGATTGACGAGGCGTTCGCGCGCGCGAAGCCGAGCGGTGTCGTGTTGCTCGCCCCGGCCTGCGCAAGCTTCGACATGTTCCACGATTACGCCGAACGAGGACGGCGCTTTAAGGGAAGAGGTGACCCGGATTGCAAGAACCACGGGTCCCCAGGCGAGAGCGAGGGATTGAGACCGCAACTGTGAGCGGTGAGCAGTCGTCAGTCGGTTCTCCGCGGTGAAGGGCTGGCTGCTGGGAACGCAGGCTGCCCCGGCCTGCGAAGCTGGTGCCTTCATCCGATGCCGACTGATGACTGCTGGCCGCTCACGACATCCCTAGTCCCTTGTGGGAGCTCCGGAACCGAGAACTGTTGGACGTCCCGAGGCCGCCGGGGTGGCCCGGCCTGGCGGTTCTAAGTTCTGAGTTCCCAAGGGTTGTCGACGCCGGGTGTTGTTTTCGGATGAAGTGGGGTTCGGCTTTACGCCAGGGCCGTCGGAAGCGATTTCAGGTTGGGGGGTTCGAAGAGGGACGTGGCTCGAAAGCTCAAATCTGACCGCGTGCTGTTCATCTCGACCATCCTGCTGGTTGGTTTGAGCATCGTCATGGTGTACGCGCCTCGGCGGTGGTCGCCATGGAACGGACCGGACGACCCTCTTTGTTTCCTGATCAAACAGGGCTTGTGGACCGCGCTCGGAATGGCCGTGCTGGGCATCGTGATGCGCGTGGACTATCGACACTACAAGCAGCCGGTGTTTCTCTGGTCGTCGCTGGCGTTCGTGAGCGTCGGGCTGATTCTGGTGCTCTTCAGCCGACCGGTGAACAACGCGCGCAGGTGGTTCGCGATCGGCGAGCTGGGCATTCAACCTTCGGAGCTCGGCGCAAGCTGACGGCAATCTTTTTCATTGCGGCACTGCTCGAGCGGCGGATGCACCGCGTCAACGAGATCGGATACGCCCTGGTTCCGATTGCCGTGCTCGTGCTCTCTCGTCGGCTTGATTCTGCTCGAACCGGATTTCGGCACGTCGATGTCTCTGGCGTTGATTGCCGGAGTGATGGTTCTTTGCCGCGGGTCTGGACTACACCTACATCGTTGGCGCGATGCTCGCGCTGCTGCCTCGCCATCGGGATCCTGATCATGAGCGCGCCATATCGACGCCGGCGTCTCTTGACGTTCTTGAATCCATGGGAAGACCCGCTTGGTGATGGATTTCAGATCATCCAATCGTTGATTGCCATCGGCACCGGAGGCTTGTTCGGAAAGGGCGTCAGTGAACGGCGTCCAGAAGCTGTTCTTTCTGCCTGAGCCGCACACCGATTTCATTTACTCCGTCATCGCGGAAGAGCTTGGTCTGGTCGGGGCTACCGCGGTCCTTGCGTGCTTTGCGTGATCACGTGGCGCGGTTTCCACGTGGCCCTTCGTGCGCCCGACCGATTCGGGGCGTTTCTCGCCCTGGGACTCACGACGATGATTGCCATCCAAGCGTTCGTCAACATCAGCGTCGTGCTGGGGCTGATGCCGACCAAGGGTATTCCCTTGCCGTTCGTCAGCGCCGGCGGCTCATCGTTGTTGATCAATCTACTTCGGGATGGGCGTTCTTCTGAATGTGTCGCAGCACGTGTCGAGGCATGACGCAAGAACTTCGGGAGTTATCTTCGTGACGAGCGTGGCCGGATCGAGCGGGACGATGGCGGCTCCGGAGTCGGTCCGAGTGGTCATCGCTGGCGGTGGCACGGGTGGCCATCTGTTCCCCGGAATCGCCGTTGCTCGCGAAATCCAATCGCGTGTGCCGGATTCTCAGGTTTCATTCGTCAGGACGTCCCGCGGGATAGAGGCCCGCGTGGTGCCGCTCGAAGGCTTTGCGCTCGATTTGATTCGAAGCAGTGGCATCAAAGGAAAGTCGATTCGAGCGCGAGCGCAAGGAGTGGCATTGCTGCCACTCAGTCTTTCGACGCCTGGCAGGTTCTATCGATCCGGCGGCCTCAACCTCGTGATCGGGGTCGGTGGCTACAGCTCTGGGCCGGTGGTCCTCGTTGCGGCGGCCCGCCGGATTCCAACCATGCTGCTCGAGCAAAACGCCGTGCCTGGGCTCACGAATCGGCTCCTGGCGCCGTTCTCACGCGCCGTCGCCGTGAGCTTCGAATCGACGCGGGCGCTGTTTGGAGCGAAAGCATTTCTCAGCGGCAACCCCGTTCGTCCGGAGTTCCTTTCGCCGGTCGACCGCATCGAGCCCGAGAAGGTCGCCAACTCGGTGTGAGGCTTCTCGTCTTTGGCGGGTCCCAGGGAGCGCATGCGATCAACACGGCGATGATGGACGGCGCGGCAGAACTGGTTGCACGCGTCCCGGATCTTCGTGTGACGCACCAAACCGGGGCGCGGGATCTTGAGATGGTCCGGCAGGCCTATTCGAAAGGCTGGGCTCAACGCTGAGGTCGCCGCGTTCTTCGACGACATGCCGAAGCGTTTGGCGGAGACCAACCTGATCGTGTGCCGTGCTGGCGCGACGACCCTCGCTGAAGTGACGGCGGCGGGGCGAGCGGCGATCCTGATTCCGTTGCCAGGCGCGACAGACGACCATCAGCGGACGAACGCCGAAGCGCTTACGGGCGCTGGGGCCGCCGAAATGCTGATTCAAGCCGACACTGACCGGCTACAAGCTGGCGGATCGGATTGTCGCTCTGGCCAATGACGCAGGCAGAAGGGATCGGATGTCCGCAGCGGCTCGCCGGCTCTCTCGACCCGATGCGGCGCGCGTGATCGTCGATCGAGCATTGGAATTGATGAAGACGAGACCAGCGAACGGCTCGAGGTTCGGCTTCAAGACTCTGAGGTTGGGGTTGCGTCGGTGCTCGGTAAGACGCGCCGTGTGCACTTCATTGGAATTGGCGGGATCGGCATGAGCGGTATTGCCGAGCTCCTCGCCAATCTGGGATATGCCGTCAGCGGCTCGGACGAGAAGCGATCGGATGTCACGGATCGTCTTTGCCGCGATGGGCATTCGAGTGACGTCCGGGCACGCGGCGGCGGCCGTCGGCCAGGCCGATGTCGTCGTCGTGTCGTCGGCCGTGAAGGCAGGAAACCCTGAAGTGCTCGAAGCGACACAGCGTCAGATTCCCGTCATCCCCGGGCAGAGATGCTCGGGGAACTGATGCGGCTCCGTTTCAGCATTGCGGTGGCCGGCGCTCACGGCAAGACAACGACGACGTCGATGATTGCCCTCGTCCTCGAAAGAGCCGGTCTCGACCCGACAGCGGTGATCGGCGGCAGGCTGAGCGCGTTTGGGAGCAATGCGCGACTTGGCGGCGGTCAGTTCATGGTGGCAGAGGCCGATGAGAGTGACCGGTCGTTTCTCAGGCTGTTTCCAACGATGGCGGTAGTCACCAACATCGATCGCGAGCATCTCGAAAACTACGGCGACTTCGACGATCTGCAGCAGGCGTTCGTCGACTTCGTCAACAAGGTTCCTTTCTACGGGAGCGTCGTGGCCTGCACTGACGATCAGGTGCTTGCTGCGCTGATTCCTCGAATGACGCGTCGTGTCATCTCGTGCGAGGCTTGAAGGGCCGGCTTGCGACGTGACGGCCACGGATTTGTCGTTTGGGCCTCTCACTGTCCGGGCGACCATTCAGCAACGGCAGCGCGGCGCCGAAGGATTCCTGCGCTCGTCACAGCTCGGATCGTTGTCGCTCCTGGTCCCGGGACGCCGACAACCTGCAGAACGCGTTGGCCACCGTCGCCGTCGGATTGGAGCTCGGCCTCTCTTTCCGAGCGCATTGCGGCCGGCCTGGCCAGAGTTTCGCGGGGTCGAGCGCCGCTTCGAAATTCACGGCGAACCCAACAACATCCTCGTCGTGGATGACTACAGCCATCACCCAACCGAAATCGCAGCGGCGCTCGATGCCGCTCGGAGGTTGAACCGTCGGTTGGTCGTCGCTTTTCAGCCGCACCGATTATACGCGCACGGCCGCACTCCTGGACTCGTTCGGGCCAGCGCTGGCGGCAGCCGATCACGCATCGTCCTGACCGATATCTATGCGGCTGGGGAAGATCCGATTCCTGGAATCACCATCGAACGTCTCGCCGAAGCGATCCGCAACGGGACGTCTGCTCGTGTCGAGGTCGTTCCGGCGCTCGATGATGTGGTTCGTGCGCTGGTTCGAGGCACGTCCGAGGCGACGCCGTGTTCACTCTTGGGGCCGGCTCAATCGGGACTTTGCCGGGGCGGCTTGTGGAAGCGTTCGCCGAACAGGCCACCGGCACTCACGCGACAAGGAGCAGCGTGTGAGGCCTGATTGCCGTCTCGGCCGACCGGCGGTTTCGCCGGGCGCACGTCAAGCCGGCGCGGGTCAGGCGCGGCTGGCGGAGCCCCTTGTCCGCCGCGTCGTGCGCGCCGGGCGTGATCACCGTCGTTCGTTCTGTGCAGGCGCAGCCTACGTCTCAATCTCGTCGCCACGGCCCACGTGCTCAAGGTCGACAAAATCGCGGTCGTCGGCAACGAGCGACTATCGACAGGAGACATGCTGGCCGTGCTGCACGGTCTCCGCGGTGAAAGCGTGATCTGGTCGGATCTCAACGCGTGGCGCCGCCGTTTACTGGCATCACCCTGGGTTCGAGATGCGGTGTTGCGCCGAGTGCTGCCGTCAACGGTTGAAGTGGTCGTCGCGGGCGCAACCGGTCGGCATCGGCAGGATCGACGGTCACGTACGTAAGCTGGTGGACGATCGCGGCGCAATCATCGACGACTACGGTCCGCAATACACGGATTTCGACCTTCCAATCATCGACGGCCTTTCGCCGCCCGACGGTCAGATGCGTCGAGAAACGCCGCGCGTGCGGAGCTGGCGTCAGAGTCATCACGTCGCTGAAACTCGAAGCCGGCGATCCTGGGCCGGCTGTCGCAGGTCGACGTCCACGACGCGCACAACGCCGCCGTCGTAGCTCAAGGAGACCCTGCGCTCGATTCAGCTCGGCGAACAGAATTTCTGGGCCGGCTTCAGTCGTATCTCGAGTTGGCGCCGGCCCTCCACGATCGTGTCGTCGATATCGACTCGGTCGATCTTGCGTTTCGATGGACGCATCTACGTGCGCCCGGTCGGGAAGACGGCCAAAACGGGAATGCTCGTTCGCAGGGCGAAGCCGTAGGCCGGGGAAGTTGCGACGTGTCCGGCGCGCGCCGGACATGAGGTCGGAGGAAGCGTGGCGCGAGAGGCGGTATCTGGTAGGCCTGGACGTCGGCACGTCAAAGTGACCGCGGTCGTCGGTGAGATGCTCGAACGCGAGGCGATCGACATCGTCGGACTGGGTGTGGCCGAATCGAGGGGCATTCGGCGCGGCATCGTGGTGAACCTCGAAGCGGCGGTCGAATCGATCAAGAAGGCGATTGAAGAAGCCGAGCTCATGGCCGGCGTTGAAATCGACACGGTTCATTTGGCGCTTTCCGGCCCACATCAAAGGGTTCAACAGCCGTGGCGTGATTGCCGTGGCAGGAAAAATCGGAAATCACCCGGGAAGATGTCCGGCGGGCGATTGATGCCGCCAAGGCCGTGTCGCTCCCGACCGGACGGGAGATCCTACACGTCCTGCCACAAGACTTCGTCGTCGACGAACAGGACGGAATCGGAGCTCCGGTCGGCATGACGGGGCCCGTCTCGAGGTCAACGTTCACATCATTACCGGAAGTCAGAGCTCGACGCAGAACATCGTGGCTTGCGTAAACAGGGCGGGCGTAGCCGTCGCGGAGACCGTCGTCCGAGCAACTTGCCGCCAGCGAAGCCGTCCTCACGGAGGACGAAAGAACTCGGTGTCGCGCTGGTGGACATCGGTGGCGGGACGACGGACATCGCGATATACGAGCGAGGAAGCCTGTGGCATACCGCAGTCGTCGGAATCAGGGGGCGACCACTTCACCAACGATGTCGCAGTCGGCCTTCGAACCCCAGTGCCGGACGCCGAGAAGATCAAGCGCAAGTGCGGCTGTGCGTTGTCGGGCATGGTCGATGAAGACGAGACGATGGAAGTGCGAGCGTCGGCGGTCGCAAACCGCGCGTGATGGCTCGCCGGATCCTTTCCGAGATCCTTCAGCCTCGCGCTGAGGAAATCTTCCACCTCGTCTGGGACGAGATCAGACGAGCAGGTTACGAAAGAGTCTCAATTCCGGTATCGCGCTGACCGGCGGCGGGTCGATCCTCGACGGCATGCCGGAAATCGCGGAACAAATCTTCGATCTGCCAATCCGGCGCGGCTGCCCGACCGGTGTCGGGGGCCTGGCCGATCACGTCAATAGTCCGACCTTCGCGACCGGTGTCGGCCTGGTGCTGTCACGGACACCGCAACTTCGCTGGCGACGCAGGGCGAGTGCCGGTTGGAGCCGGCGCCTTCGGACGAATGGCCGGACGGCTGCGCGGCCTCTTCAAGGAATTTTTCTAAAGGAGCGACTCGTAATGGCCGAACTCTACAAGCCCGACTCCAACCACCACCACGACGAGCGTCGCTTGCGTCTTCGTCTCGCCGAGGAAGAGACGCCGACGGCCCGAATCAAGGTCATCGGGTGGGCGGAGGTGGCGGGAACGCGGTCAATCGAATGGTCGGCGCAGGATTCGATGGCGTCGAGTTCATCGTGGCCAATACCGATCTTCAGGCCCTCAAGTCCAACCAGGCGGCCTTGAAGGTGCAAATCGGGAGCAAGCTCACCAAGGGCCTGGGAGCTGGAGCGGACCCCAACGTCGGCCGGGCCGCGGCTCTGGAAGATACCGAGCAGATCATTCACGCCCTCGACGGCGCGGATATGGTGTTCGTGACGACGGGACTCGGGGAGGCACGGGCACCGGAGCGGCGCCCGTGATCGCCAGCCTGGCCACCGAGCTGGGCGCGTTGACGATTGCCGTGATCACGAAGCCCTTCAAGTTCGAAGGCAAGAAACGACAACTCAAGCCGAACGAGGACTGGAAGCCCTGCGCGACAGCGTCGATACCATCATCACGATTCCCAACGACCGCCTGTTGAGGCATCATCGACCGGACGACTCCGTTGACGGAAGCCTTTGCGACGGCCGACGATGTGCTCCGGCAAGCGATTCAGGGCATCTCGGATCTGATTCTGGTTCCTGGCTTGATCAACCTCGATTTCGCCGACGTCAAAGCCATCATGTCGGGCATGGGCTTCGCGATGATGGGAACCGGTGTGGCGGACGGCCGGGAGCGCGCCGTCGAAGCGGCGCGCCGCGCGATCTCCAGTCCACTGCTCGAGGAGCCTCGGTCACTGGCGCTCGCGGAGTCATCATCAATGTGACCGGCGGACCCGACTTGTCGCTCGTCGAGGTGAGTGAAGCCTCGTCGATCATTCAAGAGGCCGCCGACGAAGACGCGAACATCATCTTCAGGGCGGTCGTCGATCCCACATTGACCGGCAAGGTCAGATTACGGTGATTGCGACCGGGTTTGGCCCTCCGGCTTCGCCAGACCGGCTGGGTCGGCGCTGCAGACGCCAATCGACATGAGCCTCTACTCGGACGGTGCGAAGTTGCGTGGCGACGTTGCTCCTGCGGCGCCCGCAGCAGCTGAACGCCTGGCCCTGCGGCGCCCGTCCATCATGCCCGCCCGTCGCCCGCAGGCCGATCGAGCTGCCGCTTGGTCCGATGTCGACAGCCGGTGCCAGCGCAGCCGGATCGCCAGTAGCCCACTGGCGCATCGGAGGAACGGTCCCTTCGCTTCGTCGGTCGGCGACGCGGACTCGCCGCTCGACGTGCCGGCTTTCCTGCGCCGGCAGGAGGTGTAAGCTCGACGCCGCCTATGCGCGTCGCCGTCAGCCGGTGGAACCGGAGCGTCGGCGATGGTAGACTAGGTGAGATCCACGGCACGCGTGAACGGCGACGTCTGAGCAGTAGGCGCCTGATCACAGTTGCGGAAGGTTCGACGGGGCCTTCTTCGGAGCACCTCCTGGCTCTCCTCTTCCGGCCATGAACTCCTGGGCACAGCGCGAACGCGCACTGGAAATCCTTTCGAAAGAGGTGGGCTGTGCGAAAGCCCACAGGGAATCGATGTGCGCGTGGCGCTGGCCTTCCTAAATACGTATTGGGTCAGGATGTCGAACCTGGGCTTCCAGACCGATATCCGGCTCTTCAACGCGCTCGACAATGTCGTGTGCGAGCGCGTCTTCCTGCCACCGAAACAGGAGCTCGCACAGCTTCTTGGATCCAACACGCCTCTGCTCTCGCTGGAATCCCAGACACCGATCCGCTGATTTCGACGTCGTCGCGTTTTCCGTCTCCTTCGGGTGGGACTACGTAAACGTCCTGACGCTCTTGCGCCTCGCGGGCCTTCCCCGTTATGCGGTCGAACGTGACGCGCGTCACCCGCTCGTGGTGATCGGCGGTGCTGTCACCTTCGTCAATCCGAACCCTTGGCACCATTTGCCGATGTCATCGCTGCCGGAGAAGGCGAGACGCTGATTCCTGCTTTCGAACGCGCGTTCGGCGCTTCGGCGGATCGGGCAGACCTGCTGCGCCGCCTCGCCGCCGAGCGCGGATTCTACGTTCCGAGCTTTTACGAGCCTCGATACAGCGTCGACGGCACGCTGTCGCATGTTGTCGCGACAGACGACGTTCCACTTCCAGTGCGAAGGCGGCACTGAAAACCACCGAGGCTGTGGATCCGCCTGCGACCAGCATCTTCACTCCCGACACGGAGTTCGGATCGCGGTTTCTCGTCGAGGTGGTTCGCGGCTGCGCAGAATCTTTGCCGTTTCTGCTGGGCGGGCTACAACTATCTTCCCGTCCGCGCTTTTCCGACAGAGCGCATTCTCGAGCTCGCATCGGCCGCCCGGCCCTACTCGTCTCCGAACCGGGCTGGTTTCCATCGCTCTTTGTGATCATCCAGACATCGAACGCATCCTGGTCAGGCTGAAAGAAATGAGCTCTCCATCAGTCCGGCGTTCGTTGCGCCTTGACGATCTGACCGAGTCGATCGTGCGGTTGCTGCGCGAAGAGCGGTGAGCGCACGATCACCATCGCCCCAGAGACCGGATCCGACCGACTACGACGAGTGATCAACAAGACGGTCACGAACGATGAAATTCTCGATCCGGGCCGGAGCTGATCTTTTCGACCGGCGTCGAAAACCTGAAGCTGTATTACATGATCGGCCTCCCGACGGAAACTGACGACGACCTGGTGCGCGATTCGTGACCTCACGTTGCAGCTCCGGGAGCGGATGGTGAAGTACGCGCGGCCCGCAGCCAAATCGGTCGCATCGTCGGCAGCGTGAACCCCCTCGTTCCCAAGCCGGCGACCGCCTATCAGTGGCTGCCGATGGAGAGACCCGAGCGTGACGGCCAAGAAGATCGAGCGGCTGCGCGCGTTGATGGCCGGCATCGACAACGTGTACTTCAACATCAAGTCGGAACGGCACTCCTACTATCAGGCACTCCTCTCGCTGGGCGACCGTCGTGTGGCCGGCGCAATCGAGAGTGGCGGAACGCAACGGCCAGAATTGGAGGGCCGCGGTCGCAGAAGCCAATGTCGACGCCGATCTCTATATCTTCCGCGACCGTTCTGGCGATACCTGGCTGCCGTGGGACATCATTGACGGCGGCATGAAGAGTGCTTTCTTCCATTCAGAGTTACGCCAAGGGACTTCGAGAAGAATGGACTCTGCCTCCGAAGCGGCAACAGGAGAACATGCCGCCTCCTTCCAGTGATCTCGTGACCGGAAGCGCCCTCTCTCAGCTCGCTACGGCCGACCGGTGCTCAAATATCCTGATAGGCTTCGAGAATCAGCTCGCGGATCTTGTTCTGAGCCGTCGTGTCGACAATTGGCCTCAACAACGCAAAACTGCGACGCTCGCCATTCACGCTGTGCTGGCGTGCCGGGAACGTGACGTTGAAGCCGCTCGCATTGCCTCGTCGCTCCCACACCGAGAAACCGATCAGCTTGAGACCCTCGAGCGGCCCTTCGGTGAAGTGCAGCTCCGCATCAGCGACTTTACCCGGCGGGTTCCCTTTGTCGTTTGGCGTAATCTTGACAGTCACGGTCGCGCTCCTTCTCCCATAAGGACGTGCCAATCACCAGCCGAGACCGCTAACAAGTGGCAAGCGTCAGCGCCGCATCTTTGCGGGTCGGCTGCGCCAATGCGTCCGGTGGCGGTTGGCCACGTCAGGCTTTTGACTATTCAAGTCGAGTGCCTTCCGGGGCCGTTGTGGAGCGTGGCTGGAAACTGAAGGGAAGTCCGGAGTTAGCGAAACTTCATCACGTAAAGAAGAGAGAGCGCGCACGTGCTGGGCACAAACGTCAACCGTGGTTGCGTCAGTCGCCAAGAATCAGCACTTGTGCCAGAGCAAGATCATCCGAGTGAGTAATTGTGAGCAGCGACGATCCGACCACCTATCTCATGGAAGCGCCGACCTGCACCGCCGTGAAACTGGAGTTGCGGCGGGCCGCCGTGACGCACGACCTCGATGTCGCGCCACAGCACCCGCGCGAGTGTCCGGTGCCGAGCGCTTTCATGGCCGCTTCTTTGGCTGCGAATCGGCCGGCAAAATGGATCGCTGGAGTGCGTCGTCGAGCGCAGTAGGCGATTTCGTTGGTCGTGAAGATTCGCGTCACGAAGCGATCCCCGTAATCTTGAGATCGTCGCCGTGATACGGTCGATGTCGGTGGCGTCGAGCCCGAGCCCCAGTATGTTCGCCATAGAAAAATGATACAGCCACAACCAGATGGAACCTTCGAATGGACCGCGATGCGCGCCCGAACCGCATTGGTGTGCCATCCCCTCGAATCCGTCGCGCGCCACGCCTTTACGACGCGGCCCTGGCATCTGGGTTCAGGCTCTCACGAATCGGCTGCGACGCGGGTTGGGATGAGGTTGCCAAAGCGATCGAGGGTGGAGTCGGGGCGTGTCATGCGCATGCGCCAGGTTCACGGGGCCACCGTGGTCGTGCGATGCACGCCGGACGGCCGATCACTCCGACTACCGACGCCGATATCATGATCACGGACGACCCTTCGGTCGCGCTCGCTGTTCAAACGGCGGACTGCGTGCCCCTTCTGGTCGCCGACTCATCGACCGGTTCGGTGGCTGCTGCACGCCGGTTGGCGTGGGATTGCGCTTCGAGTCCCTCGGTCACCGTCGCGGCTCTGGTCGAGCAATTCGGCAGCCGTGCGTCAGGCCTCGTGGCCGCGATCGGCCCATCGATCGGTTCATGTTGTTATGAGGTAGGTACGGACGTGCGCCAGCGATTCGAGTCCTGGGGCTTTTCAAGTCGCGCTCTCGAGCGCTGGTTCCTTGTGGAGTCAGTTGAGTCTGCGACGAATCCGAGGTTGTCAGGCCTTTCGAAACGGGCGCGAGAAGGGCACTGGTTCTTCGATATCTGGACTGCGACTCGTGATCTGTTGATGGAAGCCGGGATTCCACCTGGCCAGGTTTTTACCGCGCAGCTGTGCACGGCCAGTCATGCAGACGCCTTCTGCTCGTGCCGCCAGCGACGGATCTCGCGCCGGGCGGATGGCGGCCGTCATCCGAAGCACTGAGGCCCGCTCGCTAGGCTTCTTTCTTCTGACTGTCATCCATCGCTTTATTGGCCAGCCGATCGGCGTGCGCGTTCCGCTCGCGGCGGACGTGCTCGAAACTGACATGTCCAATCTGGTGCGCGAGGAGCGTGGCTTTGGCGTGCAGGGGCTGGAGCCCGGGGTGTTTGACTTTATAGCGTCCGAGCATCTGCTGAACGAGCAGGAGTGAATCGGATCGAACGTGAACGGCGCGGTGGCCGTGAGCCTGGGCCCACTCGAGCGCGGCAAGCAGGCCGCGGTACTCGGCCCACGTTGTTCGTGGCGACACCGATGGATCCTGCAGTTCTTCGATCAGCGTTCCATCCGCACGCTCGATCCGAACTCCGTATCCGGCGGGACCCGGATTACCACGGGCGCCGCCGTCGATGTAGGTGACTACGGAATCGGAGATCGGTTCAGCGTTCATCGTTCAATGGTGAGGTAGGCGTTTTCGGACGAACCTGCAAGCGTCATGCGGACTGATTGACGTTGTCGGCGGACCCTTCCACCGCCTTGGGGACAAAGTGCAGGATTCGCTGGCAGCTATCGCACTGAATTATCTCGTGGTTGCGCCGAATAGTGTTGAAGACCTGCGGCCGGAGCCGCACATGGCAGATGGTGCAGATGCCGTCACGTGCTTCGGCGACGGCGATACCGTGCCGGCGCTGCGACACCAGGTCGAAAATCGCCAAGACCTGCTTGTCGATCGCCGCCACCAACGCCGTACGATCCGCGGCATTTTGGCCAATGATGCTGCGAGCTCCGCATGTTCGGCAGCCATGTCGCGACGCTCGGCGTCGACCTTCTTCTGTTCGGCAGATAGCTCGCCTTCGACACGTTTGACGATCGCGGCGAGGTCGTCGGCTTCGAGCATCCGCTCCAAAATCCGTTCTTCGAGCGCTTTGACCTCGTTCTGAGCAATCTCGATCTCGTGTTGCATCGCCTGTACTCGCGGTTGGTCTTCACCTCCATCAGTTGATCCCGAAACTTCGACAGGCGGCCCTGCTGGACGGCGACGTCTTTCTCGATGGCCCGGCGCGCGTTCTGGTTCTCGATGAGGCGCTCTTTCGCCGCGGCCAGGTGCTGATTTACGCCTTCGAGGCGTGCCTCGAAGGCCCGCTCCCGAGCCGGCTCGTCAGCGAGGCGACGCTCGGCGTTTTGAACGGTCGAATCGAGCCGCTGCAAGGCGATGACGCGCTCGAGGTCAGCGTTCATGTAGAAACCTGCGCCGCCCCAAACAAAAGCCCCGGCGCTTGGCGCACCGGGGCTGGTCGTCTTCGTTGAGCCGGCTTCGTGTGGCGGTCAAATCTCTATCTCCGGACCTGCGAAATCGTATCTGGTGGGCCCACCAGGATTCGAACCTGGAACAGGCCGGTTATGAGCCGGCGGCTCTTACCGTTGAGCTATGGGCCCGGAACAAGTCTACGACGTTCTTCCTTCGAGGAACGCCCTCAACTTGCGGCTTCGAGACGGATGACGAAGCTTGCGGAGCGCCTTGGCTTCGATCTGGCGAATCCGTTCGCGCGTGACCGCGAAACTCTGTCCGACCTCTTCCAATGTGTGTTCGCTGCCATCGCCAACCCGAACCGCATCTTGATGACCTTTCCTCGCGTGGCGTGAGCGTCTTGAGCACGGATTCGGTTTGTTCCTTGAGATTCAGGTTGATGACCGCTTCTGCTGGAGAAACGACCTGTCGGTCCTCGATGAAATCGCCCAAATGCGAGTCTTCCTCCTCGCCGATCGGCGTCTCCAGCGAAATCGGCTCCTGAGCGATTTTGAGCACTTTCCGGACTTTCGAGACCGGAATGTCCATGCGCTTGGCAATCTCTTCTGACGTCGGCTCGCGTCCCAGCTCCTGGACCAGGGCGCGCGAGGTCCGAATCAGTTTGTTGATCGTCTCGATCATGTGCACCGGAATGCGGATGGTTCGCGCCTGGTCGGCGATGGCGCGCGTGATGGCCTGACGAATCCACCACGTCGCATAAGTCGAGAACTTGTAGCCCCGGCGGTACTCGAACTTGTCGACCGCCTTCATCAATCCGATGTTGCCTTCCTGAATCAGGTCGAGAAACTGCAGCCCGCGGTTGGTGTACTTCTTCGCGATCGAGACCACCAGTCGAAGGTTCGCCTCCGACGAGCTCTTCTTCGCCTGTTCGGCTTGCCACTCGCCGCGGATGATCGTCTCGAGCGTCCGCTTGAGCTCGGCCGGTTCCTGTTCGAGCCCGTCGGTCATCGTCTTCAGCTTGAGCCTCGAGGTCTTTGATTTGCCGCAAGGCGTTCTTGCGTTCCTCTTCCTTGAGCCGCTGTTTCCTGTTCTTGGGATTGAGCTGGCGGCTCACGCTTTCGATGTCGCGTTGCACTCTCTGGACAGCGTCGACGGCGTCCTTCATGTCGTCGATCAGGCGCCGCTTGATCGACTCTCGGTGAACTCGATCCGGCGAATGTAGATCGACAACTCGACGCGCGCGCGCATCGCGGCCCATCGCGCGCGGCGGCATTTCCGCTTGTCGCGCGTGGTCGTCCCCGGCGGTGTCTCGCGCAGCTTCTCTTCGAGCTTCTCGGACGCGGCACGCGCCTTCCGCACGGCGTCGATCTGCTTCTGCACCTGTTTGGACCGCTCCTGGATCCGCTCGTCGGTGATTTCTTCGTCGTTGAAGATGACGAGCTCGCGGATCGTCCGGTCGCCGCTATGGAGCTGATCGCCGAGCTCGATGACGTTTCGGGCGATCAGCGGCGTGCGCGAAATCGATTTGATGACGGCGAGCTTGCCGCGCTCGATTCGTCGGGCAATTTCGACCTCGCCTTCACGCGTCAGGAGTGGGCACGGTGCCCATTTCGCGCAGATACATCCGGACTGGATCGTTGGTCTTGTCGAGTGCGCCAGGCGTGAGGTCGGCTCGAGCTCTCAGCCCCTTCGCCGGTGCGGTCGAGCGCCTTCTCGTCTCGCAGGTACTTCTGGTCCGAGTCGATAACCTCAATGCCTGCGCTGCCAAAGGTGTTGAAGAGGTCGTCCAGCTCGTCGGAGGACGTGATTTCCGACGGCAGCAGACTCGTTGACCTCGTCGTAGAGGAGGTAGCCCTTCTCTTTGCCGATGTTGATGAGCTGCCGCACTTCGTCGTATTTTTCTTCGATCGACAAATGCGTGTCCTCAATGCGCGCCCAGACGAGCCCCCGCCCGCCGCGCCATGCGCATCGTCGCGCTCGGCAGCCACTCGATCGGGGTTTAGGTGAGCTCTTCGATCCGATGCAGTAAGTTTTCTTTCGATGCCACAGTGCGTCTATCTCATGTCCATACTGACCGGCTCCCAGCTCCTGCAGCCGGTCGATTCTGCGTTGAATGGCGGCACGCTCCCGTTCACACCTCAACCGTTGAAGCGCCCGCGCGCATTCGAGCGCGGGAGCAGGCGGGGTGGAATAGGCGGCGATGCTTGTAACGAGCTGGGCGTTCACGGTAGCTAGACGCTGCAAAAGCGCCGAGGGTGAAAACGCTCCGGATTGATCGTGCAGACCCCGCGCCACTTCGAAGACCTCCCGTCCAGATAAGGCGTCCAGGTCGTCGGTCCTGAGACCTTCGAGTGCGTGAAGAGCCCCTCTTCAGAATTATGGATCAGGGCCCAAATCAGCCCTTTTTCGGCTGATTTCATGTCCCCGAAGGACGGCAGCTCACGACTGGTAAGTGCCGGCCGGCGATTGACTGCCGCCTTGCGGATTTCAGCCCGCACCACCTCTTCCGTAATACGGGCCTTATGTGCAATTCGATCGCCAAACTGGTCGCGCGCCGCCGGATCCGGAATGCGGGCGGCAACCGCCAGCATCTTGCCCAGGAACTCTCGCCGGCCCTCGTCTTGCCCGGAAGTCGACGCCTTCAGACGCCCGATCCAGTAGGTATTCCAGATAGGGCCGCGAAGTCCGCAGCCTCTCTCGATAACGCTCGGGCCGTTCCGGCGAACGAAGGTGTCTGGATCCTGGCCCGCCTCGAGGACGGCAACGTTGACGTCGAATCCCTCGGCGACCAGCAATTCACGAAGACCGTGCGGCCCCTCCTTGGCCTGCCGCGTCCGGGTCGTAGCTCAGGACGACTTTTGTCGTGAAACGACGCAACAACTGCGCTTGCTGAGATCGTCAGGGCGGTACCGCACGAGGCGACGACTGGCGCCGCCTGCGACTGGAACACCTGTGCGAAGTCGAAGTAGCCTTCCACGAGCACCGCAAAATTCACCTGCCGAATCGCCGATTTCGTGAGATTGAGCCCGTAGAGAGTCCGCCCCTTCGAGTAGATTGCCGTCTCGGGCGAATTCAGGGTACTTCGGGAATCTGATCGGCCTCCAGCGCACGGCCCCCAAAAGCGATGATCGAACCGGTGTCGCGTGAGATCGGCACCATCAGCCGATTGCGGAACCGGTCGACGACCTCCCGTTTTCACGCCGAAGGGCCAGTCCGCTCTGAATCAGCAGGCTCTCCGTCAGCCCGGCGTCGAGTAGCCGCTTCCTGAGCGCCGTCGGTCCGGCCGGTGCCAGCCCCAGGCCGAGCTGATCGACCGTCTCGGGCGCAATTCCCCGTTCGGCGAGGTATCGGCGCGCCCGGGCACCCGTGGCACCCGGAAGCTGTTCGCGGAAAAAACCGGCGGCAATTTCATGAGCCTTCAGCAGACCCTCACGCAGGGTCGCATCCACGAGACGGGCCGTCGGTCTCCTCAGGGACGGGCATGCCGAGCTTCTGAGCCAACAGGCGAACCGCATCCTGAAGCCCATCTTCTCGTGAAGCTCGAGGAACTTGAACACGTCTCCGCCGGCGCGGCAGCCGAAACAATAAAAGAACCCACGGTCGGGATCCACGCTGAAAGATGGCGTTTTCTCCGGAATGGAACGGGCAGAGCCCTTGTACCTCGTCCCCGCCTGCTTCAGGGTGACGTATCTCCTGAATGACCTGCACGATGTTGGCCTGCAGGCGGATGTCATCGATGAACCGCTGGGGAAGAGACCCACTTCAGTCCTTTAACTCCACGACCGTGACGCCCCCTCCGCCTTGTTCGGGTGGAGCTGACGCAAATCGGGCGACGAGCGGATGCTGTTGCAAAAGCCTGCGAGGGCTCGCTTCAGCTGGCCGGTGCCGTATCCATGGATCAGGCGGACGATTCGCTGGTCCGTTAACAGCGACTCGTCCAGGAACCGCTCCGCGCGGGCGATGGCTTCGTCGACCGTGCATCCAATCACATTCAGGTCCGCCAACGCGGCTTCACGCGTCTGCAGCTGGACGCTGACGTTGACCCGAGGGCCGGCACGGTCCGCGCCGACGACGCGCAGGTCGCGGACGCTTGCGCGCATCCGCTTTCCGCGCACGTCGAGATCGGCGGTGCCATCATGCACACCCGTCACAATCGCCTTCAAGGCCGAGCCCACCCACGACAACACGATCGCCGACGGCTGGAGCCCGCTGCTCCGGCCCGGCGGCCGGCTTCAGCTCCTCTTCAGGTTCGAGAAACCGCTTCACGATGGTGTCGACGGCGGCCCGGGCGTCGCTTTTCACTGCCCCGTCTCGCCGGTCGAGATCGGCTGCCTGACGTTCTGGGCGATCGCAGTCGTCTTCGTCTTCAACTGGGCGACGACGTCGTCGATCTCCTGGCGGGCCTGCCGAACCTTGGTTTCAAGCTCTTCGTTCAGTTTCTGGCGGAAGGTCTCCTCGCGATGTCGAAGCACCTCTTCACGCTGCCGCATCCGAGCTTCGGAAGCTTCGAGTGTCTGACGCTCGCGCGAGAAGAGTCGCTGCTCGTGTTCGAGGGCCCTCATATCGCGGTCGATCTTTGCGAGATGTTCCGCCAGTTGTGCTTCGCGCGCGCTCAAGTTCTCGCGTGCTGCAGCAATCACCGACGCATTCAGCCCCAGGCGGGCCGCTATTTCGAGCGCTAAGCTGCGTCCCGCCGATCCGTAGACAAGTTGATGGACGGCGCGAAGGTATCGCCGTCGAAACCGAACGCTGCACAGGCGACACCTTCCGTGGTCGAGGCATACGTTTTCAGCGAGTCGTAGTGGCTGGTCGCAATCACGGTCGCTCCCTGGCGACGGAAGTGATCGACGATAGCCACGCCGAGCGCTCCTCCTTCGATGGGATCGGTACCCGAGCCGACCTCGTCCAGAAGCACCAGGGCGGGCACGGCGAGATTGCGGTCCATGGCCGCGATGTTCGTGATGCGAGCGGAGAACGTGCTCAGACTGGCATCAATCGACTGTTCGTCCCCGATGTCCGCGAAGACCGAGCGGAACACCGGGAGCTTCGATCCTTCGGCAGCGGGGATGTGAAGACCGGCCTGCGCCATCATCGCCAGCAGCCCCGCAGTTTTCAGCGCCACCGTCTTACCGCCGGTGTTAGGCCCGGTGATCAGCAGGCATGTTGCCGGCGGTTGAACCTTGATCGTGACGGGAACGGGTCCAGGTGCCGGGCTGTCGCTCCGAACTCTCGCTCTGATCCAGCCGACCAATCACTTGCGGCATCAAGAGAGGATGGCGAGCGCCCTGGAGCTCGAAGGCGCCGTTCGTCGGAGTTCCGGCTCTATGCCATCGACGTCCATGGCAAAACGGGCGCGGGCCTGAAACACGTCTAATTCGGTCCCTGCTTCGACGGTTCGGTGCAGATCGAGAGGGCGGGAACGAAACGCATCGGTCAACGCGAGCAGAATTCGATGAATCTCCTCGCGCTCCTGCTCTTCGAGCGCCACGATGTCGTTGTTGATTTCAACCGTGCTCAACGGCTCCAGGAACAGGCTGGCGCCACTCGTCGACGTGCCATGCACGATGCCCGGAATCGCGTTGCGGTGCTCGGCCTTGACAACCAGGACGTATCGGCCGTTTCGCTCGGTGACGACCTGTTCCTGAAGATATTTCGACGTCTCTTTCCCGCGCAAGTACGATTCGAGCGTCCCGCGAAGTCTGGTGCGCTGTTTGCGAAGACGCTCGCGAATCAGCTTCAGCTCCGCACTCGCGTGATCCACGACTTCACCGGAGGCGTCGATCTTCTCTCGGACCTGCGCAGTCTCCGCGCTTGAACGACGAAGCGTTCGCCGTAACCGCCTCGAGCGATCCGAATGATCCGCTCATTCGCCGAATACCGACTCGCGCCTCGTCGATCGAGTCGAGAAAGTCGGCAAGCGTCAACAGTCGCAGCGGTTCGAGCATGCGTCCCTGAACGGCCAGCGCTTCGAGCGTTTGCGGCAAATCAGTCGACGCCCGGAGAGGAAAGAGCGGGTTGGAGCTGAGGTAGCGTCGGGTTTGAGATGTACTGGTCAGGAGGTCCGCAACTTTGGAGGGCTCGCTCGACAGGGCGAGCCGTCCCAGCCGCTCTTCTCCCATCGGCGTAAGGGCAAAAGCTCTGAAGGGCCTCGACAATACGATCGAATTCGAGAGCCCGCAGAACACCTGGCTGCATATTGGAAGCGTAAGAAGGTGCCGCCCGGACAGGCGCAGAGATCCGCATATTGTAACGTACGTGTAAGGCGCTCTGCGGCAGCTCACGAGTCGCGAAATGTTCGCTGTCTGGAAAGACCAGAATCTCTACAAATGATTGATGAGGCTGGCCATGGCGGCAGCTCCAAAGCCGTTGTCGATGTTGACCACCGCGATGCCCGACGAGCAACTGTTAAGCATGCCGAGGAGCGCAGCCAGGCCACCGAAGCTCGCGCCGTAACCGACGCTGGTCGGCACCGCCACAACTGGCACGCTCACGAGTCCGGCAACGACACTTGGCAGCGCGCCTCCATCCCCGCGACGACGATGATGACCCGCGCGGCGGACAGCCGTGCCTGCTCGCCGAGCAAGCGGTGAAGACCAGCAACGCCAACGTCGTACAAGCGCTCGATATCATTTCCCATGAGCTCGGCTGTGCGCGCGGCTTCTTCAGCCACACGCAAGTCGGAAGTTCCCGCGGCGACGACGATGATGGTTCCCTTGCCGCGAGAGACGTCACGCTGGCGAAGCGCAATCACTTCGGCATCCGTGTAGTAGATCGCTTCGGGTACGCGCGCCTTGACGGCGTCGTACATTGCTTCGCTTGCCCGTGTAACGGGGAGCGTCGAGTTCCGGCCGACAATTTCTGCAGCGATGGCGGCCACTTGCGCTGGCGACTTGCCTAGGGCCGGAGTACGACTTCAGGAAAGCCTTGTCGCAACACACGATGGTGATCGACCCGCGCGAATCCGAGATCTTCGAACGGTTGCGCACGCAACGCATTCAACAGACGCTCGTGGGCGGCGTTGACGTCGATCTCGCCGCGCGCAACCGCGTGGATGAGGCTCTGAAGTTCGACAGGATTCATCGTACGAGGCCGCTGATTTGTTGACGTTCGTCAGGCCCATCAGTAATATAAATCATTATGCCGTTTGTGTTTCTTCGATCGTAGGCGCGAGGTTTGCTTGCTGGGATCGCGACGAAGGACAAACGACGCGACCGTAGCCCATGACGCCCGCTGAAACGCTCACGCTTGCCGCTTACTTTTTCGTCCTGATTATTCTGGCGATCTATGGCTGGCACCGTTACTACCTCGTGTATCTGTACGCGAGTACCGGGACAACGAGCCGCGGCCTGGAGCGCCGCTCGACCCTCTTCCAGTCGTCACCATTCAGCTTCCGCTTTACAACGAGATGTGACGTCGCCGACCGGTTGATTGAAGCGGTGTGCAAGCATTGATTACCCGCGCGACCTGCTCTGAAGTGCAGGTTTTAGACGACTCGACGGACGAGACACGCAGCGATGGCGGAGATGAGCGTCCGCAGGCTCGCGGCGCAGGGTGTGGACATCAAATACTGCCACCGCCCCGACCGCAAGGGCTACAAGGCCGGAGCGCTCGAAGCTGGTTTGAAGGTGGCGCGGGGCGAGCTCGATCGCGATTTTCGACGCCGACTTCATTCCGACGCCCGGATTTCCTCAACGCCTGCTGCCGCATTCTCGGATCCTGGTGTCGGCATGGTCCAGGCGCGTTGGGGCCACATCAACCGGGATTACTCGCTGCTGACCAAGATCCAGCCGATCCTGCTCGACGGTCATTTCGTGCTCGAACATGGCGGTCGCAATCGCGGCGGCCGATTCTTCAACTTCAACGGCACGGCCGGCGTGTGGCGGCGGACGGCGATCGAGGACGCGGGCGGCTGGCAGCACGATACCCTGACCGAGGATCTCGACCTGAGCTACCGGGCGCAGCTGCGCGGTTGGCGCTTCGTCTTCGTATCCGACCTGATCGCTCCTGCAGAAGTGCCCGTCGAAATGAACGCGTTCAAGTCGCAGCAGCACCGCTGGGCCAAAGGGTCGATCCAGACGTGCCGCAAGCTCCTGCCGCGGATCCTGCAGTCGAATCTTCCACTGGGCATCAAGATCGAAGCGTTCTTCCATCTCACCGCAAACTTCAACTATCCGTTGATGTGCGTCCTCTCGATGCTCATGTTCCCGTCGATGGTCATCCGCTACAACATGGGCTGGTGCATGAGATGTTATTGATCGACGTGCCGCTGTTCTTTGCGGCGACGTTTTCCTTCTGCAGCTTCTACATCGTGTGCCAGCGTGAGATCCACAAGGACTGGCTGGCCCGGCTGCGATATGTGCCGTTTCTGATGTCCGTCGGCATCGGCTTGTCCATCAACAACACGCGGGCCGTGCTCGAGGCGTTGTTCAACACAGCAGACCGAGTTCGCCCGGACGCCGAAGTACCGCATCGAAGGTGATGCTGACGAGTGGATCGGGAAGAAATACCGTCAGTCGGTGGCGATTCAGCCGCTCGTCGAGACTGGCGCTGGGCCTGTACTTCACGGCGACCGTTTTCTACGCGCTGGCGCGAATCAGATCTACGGCACGCTGCCGTTCCTGCGTGTTGTTTCAGGTCGGATTTCTCTACACGGGCTTGATGTCCGTCGTTCAGCAATACGCCGGCGATCCAGTGGTTCTCAGCACACAGGTGGCGAGTGGCAAGTAAATCAAAGGTCGCGCCTTCTCCGAGTCTCCCCGGATACCGTTCTTCTCCGACATCGATCGTTTGACAGGTCTCGCGGACGTCTCGAGCGCGCTCGCTGCCGGCAAGACGACGATTCTCAAGGACAATATTTCCTGGCACTTCCCGTTTCCCGCTGCGAATACGACGCCGTGGCAGCTCGGAGGGCACGATTCAGGCGCTGCGCGACCGCGGGTTTCACCGATCAGGTCTGCGTCAGAACAAGACGGTCGTCACCAACGCCTTCAAGGGCGAGGACCTCAATCACTACGTTCCGATCTTCAGGCAGTACGAGCATCCCGGTCCTCTACAACTTCAAGACCGGGGACATGACGTGGGTGCCGTACGGCCGAAGGCGCGGATGCGCGTGCTCGACAGCGATCTTCCCGGAAGGAATCCACATCCCCGACTACTTCTTCGGCAAGAACATCGTCGCACCTGCCGACGACGAAGTGCCACATCTACACGACGACGACCGGCGCGATGAAGAACGCGTTCGGCGGCCTGCTGAACACGCGCGCGGCACTACACGCATTCGCTGGATTCACGAGACGCTCGTCGATCTGCTGGCGATTCAGAAGGAGATTCACACCGGCCTGTTCGCGATCATGGACGGCACGACTGCCGGGCAACGGGCCTGGTCCGCGCACGATGTATCCGGTCGTGAAGAACGTGATGCTCGCTTCAGCGGATCAAGTGGCGATCGACGCCGGTCGCCGCGAAGCTGATGGGTTTCGATCCGATGTCGCTCGAGTACATCCGCCTGGCTCACGAGGACGGGCTTGGCGTCGGCGATCCTCGAGACATCGAACGTCGTCGGCGACATCGACATCGCGCAAAGAGAACTGGCATTTCCAGGTTGGCAAGAACCTGCGTCCGGCGGGTCGGCGGAGACCTGATCTGGTTCGGTCCGCTCAAATCGCTTCCAGAAGCTGTTCTTCCACACGCCGATGGTTCAACGGGTTTGTCCTGGCCAGCGAGGTGTATCACGACTTGTGCCGTTGGCCGCTGCTCGATCGCCGTGCTGTTCGAGCAATGGTGCGGGAGCACCGAGTGGGGACAGTTGTTCCTGCGTTACGCGCAGATGGGGCCGCAAGGGACACCACTCCTCCCGACATCGGACTCCGCCACCCAGACGACGCGGGTCCATTGACCGCAATTGGCCACACTCCTTCGATGACTGCGGCGAGGTGTGCCCTGGTGTTCCGGGCACTGCTGATGATTGCGGAGTCATGACTACTGCCGCGAAGCCCAAGGCGGCGGCTCGAGGACACGGTCGCCACATCGTCTGCAATCTGTTATCTCGACGGCGATCGTGGCGTGCTGTCGTACCTGTGGATACGACATCCACGACCTTGCGCGGCATGCGACATTCGAAGAAGTCTGCTACCTGTTGCTGGCATCGGCGCTTGCCGACGCGTAGCGAACTTGGCGATCTGCAGGCTCAGTTGGTTGCCGGCCGCCCGCTGCCGGAGCCAGTGCTGCGATCTGATCGGGCGCTTCCCGCCGGGTCGGCATCAGGCCATTCGAACGACGGGATGGATCTGCTGCGCACCCTCACCTCGGCGCTGAGCCACTACGATCCCGATGACGTCCGACAACTCTCCCGCAGGCCAACTACCGCAAGGCTGTCCGACTGACCGCGCAAATCAGCTCGGTGGTCGCGACGCTTGGGCCGCATCAATGCGGGCGGCGGTCCGATTCAGCCCGACCCGGTGCTCGGGCATGCCGCCAACTTCCTGCTATGCTGACGGGAGAGCGGCCGAGCGGCCTGGCCACACGCGCGTTCGACGTCGCTCTGGTCCTTCACGCCGGATCACGAGCTGAATGCGTCCACCTTGCCGCCCGACGTCGCGGCGGCCACCCTGCACCGACATTCATTCCGCGATCGTGGCGGCGATTTGCGCCCTGAAAGGCCCGTTGCACGGCGGCGCGAACGCCGACGTCATGCGCATGCTCCTCGGACATCGGGACGGACAGCCCGGTCGAGAGAGGTGGATGGCATCATCAAAGGCAAGCTGGCGAGGAAAGAGAAATTCCAGGCTTTGGCCACCGCGTGTATCACACGGAGGATCCGCGCGCCACGCACTTGCGTCAGATGTCCCGCGATCTTGGTCAGCGGGCCGGGCAGCCGATTTGGTTCGAGCTCTCGCAGCGCATCGAGGCGCTGATCGAAGAGCAGAGAAGAACCTGAATGCCAGTGTCGACTTTTACTCGGCAACCACCTACCACGCGCTGCGGGATTGCCATCGATCTCTTCACGCCGATTTTCGCAGTGAGCCGAATCTCCGGGTGGACCGCGCACGTCCTCGAGCGGTGCGCCAATAACCGCCTGATTCGGCCGCGGGCAGAGTACGTCGGACCTGGAATACCCCAGCGCTACAAAGCCTCTCGAAGACCGATGAGGACTCATGGCGAGCCTGACCGCCTCGGCGTCTTCGTTCGGCGATTGCCGCACCTTTCGATCAGGGTTGAAGTCGACCATTCAGTGGACCCTCAACACATTCGTAACTTCTCGGTCATCGCGCACATCGATCACGGCAAGTCGACGCTGGCCGACCGCTTCCTGGAGCTCACCGGGGCGCTGCAGGCCCGCGAGATGGAAGCGCAGGTCGCTCGATGCGATGGACCTCGAGCGCGAGCGCGGCATCACGCATCAAGGCGCATCCGGTCCGCCTGAACTACACGGCGCAGTCGACGGCCAGCAGTACGTCCTGAACCTGATCGACACGCCCGGGCACGTCGACTTCTCGTACGAGGTGACGCGGTCGCTGGCCGCGTGCGAAGGCGCGCTGCTGCTCGTCGACGCCTCGCAGGGCGTCGAGGCGCAGACGCTGGCCAACGCGTATCTCGCCGTCGACAACAACCTCGAGATCATCCCGGTCATCAACAAGATCGATCTGCCGGGCGCGCAGCCGGACGAGGCGCAGCCGCCAGATCGAGGAGATCATCGGCCTCGACGGCGACCGGCGCGCTCCTCGCCAGCGCGAAGGAAGGCACCGGCGTGCCGCGAGATCCTCGAGGCGATCGTCCGTCGCTTGCCGCCGCCGGCGCGGCGATCCCGACGCGCCGCTCAAGGCGCTGATCTTCGACTCCTGGTACGACGCCTATCGCGGCGTCGTGATTGTCGTGCGCGTGATCGACGGCGTCGTTGCGGCCGGGCATGAAGATCCGGCTGATGGCCGAGGGGCAGGATTACGAACGCTCGAACAGGTCGGCGTCTTCTCGCCCAAGGCGGTCGTGGTGGACGAGCTGGGCGTGGGCGAGGTCGGCTTTCTCGTCGCCAACATCAAGAAGATCAGCCGACGCGAAGATCGGCGACACGATCACCGAGACGCACGCGGCCGACGCTCGGAGCCGTTCCCGGCTTCAAGGAACTGAAGCCGATGGTCTTTGCCGGCCTGTATCCGGTCGAAGGCCACCAGTATGCCGAGCTGCGCGACGCGCTCGAGAAGCTGCGGCTGAACGACGCGTCGTTCTTCTACGAACCGGAGACGTCGGCGGCGCTTGGCTTCGGCTTCCGGTGCGGGTTCCTCGGCCTGCTGCACATGGAGATCGTCCAGGAGCGGCTCGAGCGCGAGTTCGACATGGACCTGGTGACGACGGCGCCGGGCGTGCTGTACCGCGTGACGACGACCGATGGCGAGGTGCAGGAGATCGACAGCCCTGCCAAGCTGCCCGACGCCGGCCGGATCAAGACGATCGAAGAGCCGGTCATCACGGCGATGATGCTGACGCCGCCGAACATGTCGGCGGCATCCTGCAGCTCTGCCAGGACAAGCGCGGCGTGCAGAAGACGCTCGGAATATCTGGCCTCCGATCGCGTCCTCATCACCTACGAGCTGCCGTTCAACGAAGTGGTGCCTCGACTTCTACGACACAGCTGAAGACGATGTCGCGCGGCTACGCGTCGCTCGATTATCATGTCACGGGCTACTGGCAGTCGCCGCTCGTCAAGCTCGACATCCTCGTGAACGGCGAGCCGGTCGACGCGCTGTCGATCATCGTCCACGAGGACACGGCCTACGAGCGCGGCCGGCGCGCTGGCGTCGAAGATGCGCGAGCTGATTCCGCGCCAGATGTTCGAGGTCGCGATTCAGGCGGCGATCGGCAGCCGCATCATCGCGCGCGAATCGGTCAAGGCGCTGCGCAAGAACGTGCTCGCCAAGTGCTACGGCGGCGACATCACGCCGCAAGCGCAAGCTGCTCGAGAAGCAGAAGGAAGGCAAGAAGCGCATGAAGCGCGTCGGGGCGCGTCGAGATTCCACAGGAAGCATTCCTGGCGGTGCTCAAAATGGGCGACGGAGCCGGGATGCATGACAATGCAACGCGAAGTCAAGAAGTCGGTCGCTGCGCGAGTAATTTCGAGTCGATTGTCATCGCGGTCATTCTGGCCCTGTTCATCCGTACGTTCGTGGTGCAGGCGTTCAAAATCCCGACCGGGTTCGATGGAGAAAAACCTGCTCATCGGCGACCATCTGCTCGGTCAACAAGTTCGTCTTCGGCCCGGCTGCCTCCTCCGCTGGAGCGCGTCCTGCTGCCGATCTGGCGACGTGAAGCGCGATGATGTCGTGGTGTTCAAGTATCCAGAGGAGCCCGATCGCGACTTCATCAAGCGCGTCATCGGGTTGCCGGGCGAGACAGTGGAGGTGCGCGAGAAGAAGTGTATCATCAACGGCAAGCCGCTCGTCGAAGCCGCATTCGTTCACTTCCTGCAACCGGCCGTGACGCCGTCCGAGCTGCACGAAATCACGTCCGTTCGACGTGCGCGAACGCTACGGGCCGGTACACCGGTTCCGCGCGAACCAGTACTTCGTGATGGGGGACAATCGGGACAATTCGCAGGACAGCCGGCTACTGGGGATTCCTACCGAGCGACTACATCAAGGGCCGGGCGCTGATTATCTACTGGTCGTGCGGGCGGGGCGCGACGATTATCAGGACGGTGGTGCGGGTTCTGACCTTGAAGGGCCTCGGCTCGGTCTTCGTACATTTCTTCACTCGAACCCGCTGGGACCGCATGTTTCACCAGATCCGATAGGTGAAGCCTGTCAGATGTTTTGGACGACCCGCCGCTCCGGGCCCCTCGGCGCAGTCTCTTCGCTAATCGACGTGTCGCCTGCCTGCCGGGGCCGATGCAGCAGGATCTTGTCTTCAGCGTCCCGTCCATCCCGGTCGCGTCGTAGTCGAGCGTGCTGCGAAGCGTCTGGATCGTCGATTCCAACGACGTTTCGACCTCACGCCGCTTCAGGCGCAGACCATCGATGTCGCGCTGAATGTCGTCGAGCGCGCATTGCGCCTTTTCGACCAGGAGATCCGCACGAACTTCGGCCTCTCCGGATGATGCGTTTGGCCTCCTGCTCCGCGTTTTCTTTGAGTTCATCGGCGAGCCGTTGGGCCGTCAGCAACGTATTGCGCAGGTTGCGCTCGTGCTCCCGGTGCTCGCTGACGCGCTGGCCTCCATCCGCGAGATCCTGCCGGAGGCCGGTCAGCGCTCAGCGCAGTGCCTGCTCGTAGTCGTCGGCCACGGCTGCCGGAGCGATGCAAACTCTCAGCCTTATGCCGAGACCGCTCAGCGCGGACGCGGAAGCGCTCGTCGCCGCAGATCGATCGGACTGATATTCATGTCTCTTGCCTCGGAATTCCTCGAAGACGACGCCCGCGGCGGGCCGCCAGGCTCCAGCCATCTGTCCTGGGGCGGTGGCAGCGCACTTGACGGCTTTCTGCCTCGAGGAGAGGGTTTTCGGTCGCCTCTCCATATCGGCACGAGTCCGGTCTTGCGCTGACAGAGCCGGGTCAAACATTGGCTCGCCCTCCAAAATGGCGGTTCCCACGCGGACGAGGTGTCGCCCCCTCTTCGACCGCCACTTCCTGTAATCGTGCGGCTGGGCTCATTCCCGCATCGACAGCCTCGGTCCAGCATCGCTTCATCGACGCCCCGAGCGAGCAGACGGTCGCTGGACAGAACTTGAGGGCGCGAAAGCATGGCCTGGCCCGTTCTGTTTGCTGCGTCCGCCTTTGCGGGTGGTAACACCATCAACTCCGACCAGTCGCGCAGTCTGCGCCAACCACGGCACGCGGCTTCGAACAGTTCTGCCAACCGCCTCCTCGCGTGCACCATACGCGCTCGGTCGGCTCGCCGGCGAGGTCGACCCGAGCGAGTACAGTTCAATCGGGTGGTCGGCCGCACTCGCCGCGCGCCCGCGTGCGCCGCGGATGGCGCTGCGTGGAGCGAGTGGACGACGTCGAAGCGGCTGGCGGCCTTCTTCTGGCCTTGTTCGACTGAAGATGCCCCACGAGATGCCATCGAATCGGCAGTAGATCGGCAGTGCCGTCCATTTTGTCGATGGCTTCTTGCACTCGGTTCTCTACCAAAATCCCTGATCTGCCGGTCACGCGATGCGAGACGCGTTCGACCCCGGAAGGTCTTAGCGACGGCGACGAGGCGGATCGACGACGAGTCTCGCCCGACTCGGCTGGCCGCCCGCTCGATACGGTTGCGAACGCTATCCAGCCGGGCTCGCAGCGCGGAGGCATCCACCATGCAAAACTCTCAACTCCCGAAGTCTCGAGTCCAGGAACCTAGGTACTGAATCGAGACCCCAGAATTGAGGCTTAGAGTTCGTTACTTCTTCAGCTGCGCGACCAAGCCCTTGGCCGGTGCGCGGCGTTGGGCCGTCCGGGGCGAGCTTCACGATAGGTTTCGAACTCCGGTTGCGTCGCGCCAGCGAGGTTTCCCTCGTTCACGAGCGCCATGCCCGAGCTGCGATAGTGGGCCTCGGCGTGGTTTGGATTGGCCTGAATCGCCGACTCGAATGCTTTCTTCGGCATCGGCGACCTTGCCGCCGTTCCACAGCACGACGCCCTGATTGAATAGCGCGTCGGCGTTCCGCCACCGCCGCCCGCCAGCCGCAGCGCCGAGCGGCACCGACGACCAGTCTCTCGGTCGCCTTGGCGCTGGCGGCCGCCGCCACAGATCGAACTTGCGCTGCGCGTTGTAGACGCTGGCGAGCCCCGCAGTAGGCATCGGCGTAGTCGCGCCTTCTGCTCGATGGCCTTCTTGTAGTTCGGCTTCGCGCGTTGTCGTAGTCCGTTCTTCTGCGTGTACGCGTAGCCCGATGTTGTAGTAACAAGGAGCACACGTCGCGCTGTGTTTCCGAGCGCCTTCTGGAACCCTGCAATGGCATCGTCGTAGCGTCCGGCATTGCTCGCTGCGAGTGCATCGTCGAGCACCTTCCGCAGGGCGGTCAGCTGGGCATTCTCGCCCGGCAGCCGCTGCGGCGGCACCGAGCACGAGCTTCGACGGGTGAGGGGCCGGCTCTGGGTCACCCTGACCGGTTGTGAGGCGGTGAGCTGGTCCTTCGTCGCCGTCACCTTATAGCTCCCCGAAGGAAGGCCAATCTGCATGAACTCGCCCTTCTTGTTGCTCTTCATGTCGAAGTGACGGTTCGTGCCTTCCTGCTCGATGACGATGGCAGCGCCTTCGACAGGCTGCCCCTTTGTCGTCGACCACCGTGCCCTGCACCAGAGCCTGAGCGGCTGCCGGTAGTGCAAAGCCCAGCGTCGCCAAACACACGCACAAAGCCAGGCCGGCGAATCGGCCAGATTGTCGGCGGCCCATGACATCCTCCTCTTCAGTAAAGTCCGCAAACAGAAGCTTCCAAGTTTACCTCAGTCTGAAAAAACGCTTCGATTGCGCGACAGGTCGTGAACAGTCGGGGCTGGCGGGAGCGAGAGCCACGAAACGCCGGCCGTAGGCCTTGGTCCTGAGCCGGGGTCGAGCACGGCCAGGACGCCGCGGTCCCGCCGATGACGGATTAGGCGGCCCAGCCCCTGTTGAAGCGTCAGAATCGCCAAGGGCACCTGATACTCGTCGAACGGCTCTCCTCCGCGGGCGCGGATCGACTCGATTCGAGCCCCGGTGACGGGGTCGGCAGGTGACGCAAACGGCAGCTTGTCAATAATTACGCAGCTCAATTGGTCTCCGACGACGTCGACACCCTGCCAGAAGCTGGAGGTGGCCAGCAATACGGAATGCGGCGTCTCGCGGAACTGCCTCAGAAGCTGGGAGCGGGGCGCGGTCGCCCTGCACGAACAGCGGGTAGTCGAGCGCCATCTCGGCAATGGCCTGCACCTCGCGAAGCATCGCGTAGCTGGTAAACAGAACAAAGGCCCGCCCTTTCGATCGTCTCAGTATTTCGACGACTTCGCGCCCGGCAGCCATTGCGAATTCAGGGGAGCGTGGGTCGGGCATGCGCGCCGGAAGGTAAAGCAGCGCCTGACGGCTGAAGTCGAACTCGGACGGAAGACGAACTTCATAGGCCCGACCGATGCCGAGCCGCTCGCGGATGTAGTCGAATCGGCCGTCGACGGCCAAAGTCGCCGAACGTCAGCACAGTCGTGCGCATGCGATCGAGAAGAACCTCCTGGACGATCTTCCGGACGACATCGATAGGCGAAGCGCGGAAGAAGACGCCACGACCACGAAACTCGACAAAGAAGACGAAATCAGGAGTCGTTCGCCCGCAAGAGAAAACGAACCTCGTCTCTGAGAGCCGCTGCCCGTCCCGCAGAGTGTCTCCGGAAGTCTTCAGCCGTCGGAACGGCCTCGGCTCGTTCGGCGGCCCTCGACATTGTTCTCGTCTCCTCCTTTTATGCCCATGAGCGCGAGCGTCGACTCGATGAGGTCGAGAGCGCCGAATGAGATGTCGCGGCGGTGTCGTGCGACTCAGCCAGCGATGCCGTCAGTCACCCTGACACGCTTCCTTCCTCGAATTGGCCGCTCCTCGGCGGACTTCACGATGAGCACGTTCGGCGAGATCGGCAAAGCGCGCGTCCCCGATCGCGGGAGCTCGCTCGATGGCTCGAGGCACTTCGCCCTGACGCATCCCGGAAACCGTTCCGGCACGTTCAACCGGCACGCTCGATATCCCGCGCGAGCTCTTCGACTCGGTACGTGCTGACGCTGTACTCCGAAATATTGAGTAGCGACGTCTTCGAGCTGGTGAGCCTCATCGATGATTGCGTGGGCGCATGATGGGATCACTTCACCGTAGGCATTTTGCCGAACGGACGCATCGGCGCACAGGAGGTGGTGGTTGACGACGACCACGTCGGACTCGGCAGCGCGCTGCCGCATGCGCGTGATGAAACATTCGTCGTAGCGGGTGCACTCTGTGCCGAGACATGTTTCGGCCGTAGCCGACACGCTGTTCCAGAACGCGAGGTCCTCGGGAAGATCTTCGAGCTCCGCGCGATCGCCCGTTTCCGTTTTGGCGGACCACTCTTGAATCATCGGCAGGAAGATGGATTCAGTTCCCATGGACAACGATTGCCCGTCGACGAGCTGTTCCAGACGATGAAGACAGAGGTAGTTGGCCCGTCCTTTCATATAGGTGGCCGTGAAGTTGATGCCGAGGGCGTCTCGTAGTGCCGGGATATCTTTGAAGTAAATCTGTTCCTGGAGATTCTTGGTGCCGGTCGATATGAAGCACCCGTCCGCCGCTCAGGACCGCCGGGACGAGGTACGCGAGCGTCTTACCGGTTCCCGTGCCGGCTTCCGCCAGAACCACGCCCCCTTGTTCGAAGGCATCGGCAACTGTTCTGGCCATCTCTACTTGACCGGGCGAGCTCGAAGTGCGGGAGCGACGCGCCAGCGGGCCATCTGGCGAAAATACTTCGACCACGCGCTCGTTCAGGCTGGCCTTGTGGGTTTTTCGCGCGGGAGAAATCTCCGGCACAATCCGTTGACCTCGGGCGGTTTATCCGCGCGGAACTGCTTTCGGGCTCGGCGTGGCGGCCGACACCTCCGCGCAGAGCTGTTTCTCTGCTTCTCTGATCTGGTCGATTCGGCGCTGGTGCCGACCACCTTCGAACGCTGTCGCGAGCCAGGTTTTGAGGATTTCGTCGGCGAGCCCGAGGGCGACGATGCGCCCACCATGGCGAGGACGTTCGCGTCGTTGTGCTGGCGAGAGAGAGCGGCAGTGAACAGATCGTTGCAGAGGGCGGCGCGGACACCCGGCACTTTGTTCGCGGCGATTTGTTCGCCTTGACCGCTGCCGCCCATCACGATGCCGCGATCGGCCCGGCCCTTCGGCGACCGCGCGTCCGACGGGCGATGCAGATCGGCGGATAGTCCACCGACTCCTCGCTATGGGTGCCGCAATCGTCGACGCTGTGGCCGAGACGCTGCAATGTGTCCCTTCAGGTGCTCTTTCAGCATAAAGCCCGCGTGATCGGCGCCGATAGCGATCCCGCGACAGCGCGCAATTGTACTATGTCAGACTCGGCGTGAACTTCAGTGCAGTAGTTGACCCTGACCTCTTCCTTGACTGTTCCAACGGTTGTCGTCTCTTCGCGCGGTGAGGATCGTCTCTCGAGGCGGCCACCCGTGGATTTACCGCAGCGATCTCGTCGACGTCCGCGCCGAAGCCGGCGACATCGTCACGGTCCGCAATGTTCGCGGTCGTCCGTTCGGCCTCGCGTTTTACAGCAGTCAGTCGCAGATCGCCCTTCGCATGCTGGCCGGAAGCGACGCGGACGCGAAGGTTGGCGACTGAGCCCTGCGACCCCGCATCGAGGCGGCGATCGCATTTCCGAGAGTCTCTCGACATCGATGCCAATGCATACCGGCTGGTGCACGGCGAGGCCGACTTGTTGCCGTCGCTGATTGTGGACCGATATGGCAAGTTTCTGGTCGTGCAGACTCTGTCCGAGGGAATGGACCGTCACAGTGCGGCTGTGGTGGAAACACTCACCACGCTGCTGCGGCCGGCCGGCATCCTGGCGCGCAACGATGCGCGCGCCCGCAAACTCGAAGGACTGGAACAGCGGGTGGACGTGCTCGCGGGAGAAGTGCCTCAGAGCGTAGAGGTCACCGAGCAAGGCATCCGATACGAGGTGGATCCTCGGGAGGGACAGAAAACCGGCTTGTTTCTCGATCAACGGGAGAATCGCGCGGCGGCTCGACAGTACGCGCGCGGCCGACTTCTGGATTGCTTCAGCTATCACGGTGGCTTCGCCCTGACGCTGGCCTCTCGATGTCGGGAAACGGTGGCTTACGACATCTCAGAGGCTGCGGTGACACGCCTGCGCGAGAATGCCGCCCGAAATGGGCTGACGGTCGATGCTCGGGTCGGCAATGTGTTCGATGAGTTGCGAGGCTTGGAACGCGTGCGAGAACGGTTCGATACGATCGTGCTCGATCCACCGGCGTTCGCCAAGACCAAGGCTGCCGTGCCCAAGGCTGCAGCCGGCTACAAAGAGATCAACCTGAGAGCCCTGCGGCTGCTCAGAGGCGGCGGCTACACTCATCACGTGCAGTTGTTCGTACCACGTCACCGAAGCCATGTTTGCTGAGATAGTCTACGAGGCCGCGCCGACGCGCCGGCGACTGTCACGGTCGTCGAGAAGCGGATGCAGGGCCGGGACCATCCGGTGCTGCTCGGTGTGCCGGAGACTTACTACCTGAAGTGTCTGATCCTGCGAAAAATCGTCTGACTGCGCCGGCTTCACGCTCGAATCGCGGTTCGCCGTCCAGACTGGCGGCTGACGCCACGCGTGCGTTGAGCCGAATGGCGCGGCCCTCCGAGACTTTTGACGCGACGCGCTACTTTCGGGGAATGTGGATCTTGGCTTCTACAACGTCGGTATGCTCGCGGTGCGCACGCTCGCGCGATCGATCCACGCGGCACGCACCGGCACGACTAGTCGGTTGATGACGCCGTCGACTTCGCCGAGATACTCATCCGCGACCGCCATCTCGAGGCGAAACTCGTTGGAATTGAGGTTGTTGCCCGCTATCGGCGCGATTTCACCGCCGAGGCTCCTGATGGTCTGGAAGCGCTGGCTGGCGCGCGGATACCCGCGAATTGGGCGACGACCGACGCGATCTGCGGGCATTCTGATCGGTCCGATTGCTGGCGGCGCATCCTCATTTGGCCGAGCAGATGCGTGCGTGGAGCCCGCGCGCAGCCTGTGGGTTCGGCGTGCGGCGGCCGTCGGCCTCACGGCTTTCGGCACGGAAGGGCAAATCGCTCGACCTGGCTTACGACATCGCTCTCGAACTACATCCCGACAAGGAAGATCTCATGCACAAAGGAGTCGGGTGGCTGCTTCGCGAAGCTGGCAAGACCGATGCAGGACGACTCGAACGCTATTTGCGGCAGCACGGTCCGGTAATTCCGCGAACAACCCTGCGGTACGCAATTGAACGGATGCCACCGGCCAAACGGCAGGAGATGTTGCGTGTCACCAAAACGAGAAAGTGACCACGAATGACGAGGCGCCTTGTTCCCTGGCTGCTCGCCGCCCCCTGTTTACGTGGCGTTGACCGTCGTCTTGACGTGGCCGCTGGTCGTTCAACTTCCGGTCGTTCTCGCCAACGACCTTGGCGACCCCGTCTTGAACACCTGGATCATCTGGTGGAATGCGCACGCGGTGCCGCTCACGGCGCGGTGGTGGGATGGCCCGATGTTCTGGCCTTCAAGCGGCTCGTTGGCGTTTTCCGAAACGTTGATCGGTCTGATGCCGATCACGACGCCGATTCAATGGCTGGGCGGCAGCCCGAGCACGGCCTACAACGTCGCGTTTTTCCTGACCTTTCCGCTCTCGGCTCTGGCGACTCATGCGCTCGTAGTTTCGGCTGACCCGCCGCCACGATGCCGCGCTCCTCGGGGATTGATCTACGGATTTCATCCCTTTCGAGTGGCCCACTTCCCGCAGATCCAGGTGATGACGTCGTATTGGATGCCGACCGCGCTCCTCGGTTTATCGCCTACCTCGAAAGCAAGCGGCGACCCTGGCTGTGGTTGTCGGCCGGGGCGTGGTTGATGCAGGCCCTCTCGAGACGGCTACTACCTGCTCTTCTTTCCAGTGCTCGCCGGGTTGTGGATTGTGTGGTTCACGCTTTCGCCGTCCCGCATCCGAACAATGGCCGCCATTCTGGGAGCGTGGGCGGTGGCCTCGATTCCTCCGTGCCGCTGCTCTGGGGCTACCACCGGATTCACGACACCTACGGTTTTCGAACGGGATCTTGGAGAGGTGAACTTTTTCGGGGCGGACGTGGTGTCGTTGCTGGACATTTCGCCCTTGTCGAAATTCTGGCACCTCCATTCGTTTCCATCAGGCGGAAGGGGAGCTGTTCCCGGGTTTGACGGCGTCGCTTCTCGTGTTGCTCGTCATCATCCAGTGGCTGTGGAGATCGGAACGCGATAAGCGGGCACCGCGCGCGTGTCTCGTTCTGCTGATTGCCGCGATCGCCTCTTCATCGGCGTTGCACTTAGCGCGATGCTGTTCGGCCCATGGACTATCACGATTGGGGGGACCACGCTCGTCTCCGTGCGTGTCGTCAGCAAGCCTCTGTCGATAGGCGTTCTGCTGTTCGTCGCGGCGCTGGCGCTCGAACCGCGCTTCGTCGGGATCGTTGCGGCGGCGCTCCGCGCTCCTGTTCTACACGCTCGCGACGGCGACGATGCAATTCGCTGCTCTGCTTTGGTCCGCAGGCCACGATTTCGGCGTGCCGTTCATGCACCGCGCGCCATACAGCTGGTTGATGGCCCTTCCCGGTTACGACGCGGTTCGAGTTCCGGCACGATTCGCCATGCTCGCAGCGCTCTGCCTGTCGGTCGCTGCGGCCCTGGCGTTTGTGCGGCTGACGAGCCGCGCGCGATGGCCGAGCCGTGCGACGCTGGCGGGTTTCGCCATCGCAGGCATCCTCATCGACAGTTGGATCAGCGAAACGCCGCTGCCGCGACTGCCCGGGCGTTTGAAGGCGCTCGAGTCGCAGTCGGCAACGCCGGTGTTGAGCTGCCGCTCGGCGAAACTCGGCGACGACGTCGCGGCGATGTACCGTGGCATGCATCACGGTCGGGCCGTCGTCAATGGCTACAGCGGATTTTTTCCGGCCAGCTACGATGCATCGAAGCGCGGCTTGGCGATGGGCGATCCGCAGATGTTCGATGCAATCGCAGCCTGGGGACCGGTGACCGTTGCCGTCGATCGAAATCGCGACACCGGCGGCCGCTGGGTCAGCCAGCTTGCGTCGCGGCCGGAAACCGTCGATCTTGGCGAGGAAGCGAACTGGAAATTCTTCCCGCTGAAGGCCGGTTCACTTCCCACGTGCGCGGCGAGGCCCTCCGACCGGCTGGAGATTCACTCGCTCTCAGCGAACGTCAACAGCGAGGCGAATCGCCCGGGCACTGGACGGAAATTCGACGACACGATGGGACAGCGGTCCACAGCGCGGTGGGGAAATCGTGGTCGTCGATCTTGGCTCCCCCGGACCATCCGCGCGGTGACGATGACCATTACTGGACACCTATCTGACTTCTCCCCAGAATGCTCGTCGTCGAAACGTCCAACGATGGGGAAGAGTGGACCGAACAGTGGCAAGGGGCGACGGGCGTTCTTGCGTTTGCTGGTGCCGTCCGCAACCTGCGACAGACTCCGCTCACGATTCCACTTCCATCGGTGTCGGCACGACTGCTGTGGTTGCGACAGCTCGGCCACGATCCGGTGTTCTATTGGACGATCGCTGAGCTGGAAGTTTTTGGGAAGTGATCGCGGTCGCGTGATGACTGTTCAGAATTCGGTCGTGCTATAGTCCCGGAAGTGGACCGCCAGGGGTATCCATCACGGGCCGTCAGGACGCCGGCCTCGAGCGGATTGAGAGCACACCCTTGGAACCTGATCCGGTTGAGACCGGCGAAGGGAGGGCGGATGTCAGACTTCAGCCAGGCTTTTCCAAAATCGCAAAAAATCTACGTGGATGGACCTCAGGGCGTTCGCGTTCCGATGCGAGAGATTTCGTGTCGGGCGGCGAGCCGCCGCTCAACGTGTACGACACCAGCGGACCGCACGGGATCGACGTCGAGATCGGGCTGCCGAAGCTCCGCGAGTCGTGGGTTAAACCGCGAACCGGCGCCTGCGTGACGCAGCTCCACTATGCCCGTCGTGGCGACGTCACGCCCGAGATGGAGTTCATCGCGATCCGCGAAGGACTGCCGCCGGACTTCGTTCGCGAAGAAGTCGCGCGTGGGCGCGCGATCATTCCGGCAAACATCAAACACCTGAACTCGAGCCGATGATCATCGGCCGCGAACTTCCTCGTCAAGATCAACGCCAACATCGGGAACTCTGCCGTGTCTTCGTCGATTGAAGAGGAAGTCGCGAAGCTGCGCTGGGCCACGCTCGTGGGGCGCCGACACGGTCATGGATCTGTCGACCGGCAGGAACATCCACGAGACGCGCGAGTGGATCATCCGCAACTCTCGCGGTGCCGATCGGCACGGTGCCGATCTACCAGGCGCTCGAGAAAGTCGGTGGTCGTCCGGAAGACCTCACCTGGGAAGTCTATCGAGACACCCTCATCGAGCAATGCGAACAGGGCGTCGACTACTTCACCGTGCACGCCGGCGTGCTGCTGCGCTACGTTCCCGATGACGGCCCGCCGCGTGACCGGCATCGTCTCGCGCGGCGGTTCGATCATGGCGAAGTGGTGTCCTCGCCCACCACCAGGAGAATTTCACCTACACGCACTTTCGCGAGATCTGCGAGATCATGCGCGCCTACGACGTGTCGTTCTCGCTCGGCGACGGCCTTCGACCAGGCTCGATCGCGGATGCCAACGACGAGGCCGCAGTTCGCCGAGCTGCAAACTCAGGGCGAGCTGACGAAGATCGCCTGGGGATACGACGTCCAGGTGATGAACGAAGGCCCTGGCCACATCCCGTTGCACCTCATCAAAGAGAACATGGAGAAACAGCTCGAGTGGTGCGACGAGGCGCCGTTCTACACCCTCGGTCCGCTGACGACCGACATCGCGCCCGGGCTACGACCACATCACTTCAGCGATTGGCGCGGCGATGATCGGCTGGTACGGCACGGCGATGCTCTGCTACGTCACGCCGAAGGAGCATCTCGGTCTTCCCAATCGCGACGATGTCAAAGCCGGGGTGATCGCCTACAAGATCGCCGCGCATGCCGCCGACCTGGCGAAGGGGCATCCTCGCGCCTCGCGAAGTGGGACGACGCGTTGTCCAAAGCACGTTTCGAGTTCCGATGGGAGGACCAGTTCAACCTCGCGCTCGACCCGGTCACCGCGCGCGCCTATCACGACCAAACGCTTCCAGCCGAGGGCGCGAAGGTCGCGCACTTCTGCTCGATGTGCGGCCCGAAGTTCTGCAGCATGGAGCTGACCCAGCAGGTCCGCGACTATGCGCGGGACAAGGGGATCGACGATCAGTCCGCTGTCTCTGTGGGAATGGAAGAAAAGGCGCTGGAGTTCAGGCGGGGCCGCGAGCTGTGCGTCAGTGCGACGAAGAGTTGAGTCGCCTCGATCGCGTCAGCGCGCAGCGTGTTTGAGTGCGGCGGCGACGTCCGTCTGGATGTCTTCGGGAGACTCGCAGCCCACGCTGAACCGAACGAACCCTTCGCTGATGGCATCGCCGCCCCATCGCGCCCGCCGCTCTGCCGTCGAATGGACTCCCCGAAGCTGGTCGCTTCTCGACCAGCGTCAGCGAGCGAAGGAACGTCCTCGGCCCGCGCGCGCGTTACGAGGTCGAAGCTCACGACCGGGCCGAACGGCGTGCATCTGACGCGTTGCAATCGCATGACCGGGATGGCCAGGTAGACCGGGATAATACACGGCTGCGACATCTGGCTGCGTGACCAGAAAGTCTGCAAGTGCCTGGGCGGAGACACACTGGCGGCCAAGGCGCAGAGGCAGTGTCGCGAGCGAACGGTGCGCCAGCCAGACTTCCATGGGCCCAGGGATTGCTCCGTGCTGAGTGCGCCATCCGCGCAGAGCGGTGGCTTGATCCGCGTTCGTCGTTGCCATACGGCCCAGCACCACATCGCTGTGGCCAGTCAGCGCCTTGGTGTCGGAAGCGACCGCGAAGTCGACGCCGAGCTCCAGCGGTCGTTGCGAGATACGCCGTCGCCGTCGTATTGTCGACCGCGACCAGCACACGATGGTTCCTAGCCGCCTGGACCAAGGCTCCGATGTCACACACGTCCAGCTGTGGGTTGGTTGGTGTTTCGATCCACAGGAGCCGGGCGCCCTCGAGTGCGCCGGCTTGCGCGTTATCGCGGGTGGGCGCCAGGCGCACGTCGATCCCGATCGATTTCAACCAGCCTGCCGCAAGACCGCGTGTCGTGAGCACGAGTCGGAGGGTAGCACGACAGCTTCACCAGGGCTTGAGGCACACGCCGAACACCGCCGCGACAGCCGCCATGCCCGACGCGCGCGATCGCCTCACCACCCTCGAGCACTCCCAGCGCTTCCTCCCAGGCCGTCCAGGTCGGATTGTGAAAACGCCCGTAGGTGAGTCGATGCTGGGCTGGATCGCCAGGTGACGTGAAGGTCGAGGAGAACTGTGGACCGAGCAAAACGGGCCGGCTTCGGCAGACGGTCGGCAGCCGGCTTTCAGGATCATCGTGTCGCGGTGCATCGCTTTGATTCGCCGGGCTTACTTTTCGGTAACCGGCACAATCTGAACGATAGTGCGGAAGCGGGCGGGTTGGCCGCCAGGCTTGGGATTCGGATAACCCTCCGAGACGGCGGTCTGAAAGTCCTTGATCGTCACACCGGGCGGAAACGCCATCGAGTCTTCCCGAAACCTGCCGACGTCGAATTCATGAGTGGCAGGGACGTCGAAGCACCAGCTCGCCCCTCTGCTTCAGCACGCTGCGGTAGTAGGTAACCATGTCGATGAACGGCGCGTTCGACCCGAAGATGTAGAAACGCTGTCCCCGACCTGCGTCGTAAGACGCGAGGAATTGCGCGCCAGGGTAGAGCGGCACGCCCAGAGTCGCTTCGGTCGGCGCCGGTGTGTTGGCCGGAACACTGGGCGCGGGCGCTGGCGCCGGACGGCCAGGCGGAGTCGTCGCCGGCGGAGGAGCTGGCTGCGCCGGTTGCGATGTTCCCGGGCGCGGAAATGGCTGCGGCACCGGCGCTCTGCTGCCCGAAGACCAGCGTGGCCAAAAGCAACGCCCACATATCCTCAGATTATACGCTGCGCTTCTTTGGCTTCCGCGCTTCGCTTGGGAACCCAACCGCGATTTGAGGCGTCTGGTAAAACAAGGGTCGTTTCGAGAATCAAGGCCTCGCGCGGGCCTATGTCCATGCGACTCCCGGTTGAAACGGACCAACAATGCCGAACATGGTGAAAACAGCTCTGCTGCTGGGTGCGATGAGCGCCCTGTTTCTGCTAATCGGCGACGCGCTTGGCGGCGCACAGGGGATGTTCATTGGCCTCGTGTTTGCCGCCGGAACGAACTTCGCGTCGTATTGGTTCTCGGACAAGATCGTATTGAGGATGTACAGGGCGCAGGAAGTCGGCGCCGGTCATCGCCTGCATCAGGTGGTGAGCCAACTTGCGGCTCGGTGCTGGCCTGCCAATGCCTCGCGTTTACATCATTCCCGAGCCGTCTCCGAACGCCTTCGCAACCGGACGCAACCCCGACCACGCCGCCGTTGCCGCCACCGAGGGTATCCTGCGCATCTTGAACGACGAGGAGCTCGAAGGTGTCCTCGCTCACGAACTTGCGCACGTGAAGCATCGCGACATCCTGATCAGCTCCGTGGCTGCGACGCTCGCTGCGGCGATCGTGATGATCTCGCGGTTTGCGATGTTCTGGGGTGCCACCGGGCGGAGCGACGACCGCGAAGGCGGAGGGAACAACCCCCTCGTCCTGCTCGCGACGATCATCCTGGCTCCGATTGCCGCCATGCTCATACAAATGGCCATCTCCCGGTCTCGCGAGTACGCTGCCGATGCCGGTGGCGCGGCGACTTGCCGGCGGTCCGATGGGCCTCGTGAGCGCGCTCCGCAAGCTCGAGTCGGCGTCGCGCGCGGTGCCGCTCGACGCCGAACCCGGCCACCGCGCACATGTTCATCATCAAGCCTTGGTCCGTTTCCGGTTTGATGGCGATGTTCAGCACGCATCCGCCAACTGGAGCGCGCGTGCAGGCGCTCTTGGGCACGCGCTAGCGGCATCTCGTGGGCCAGGGAGGCGCACTTCGGCCGAATTTGGTCCAGTGGTCGCGAGCGTCTTGAAGCAGCTTTTCGGTGACAACCTATTGCCCCTGAACTGTTTCCCGTTGGGCAAAGGCGCCAGCCACCGCACGTGACGACTGGCCTGCATCTTGCTGATTCTGAAGCAGTCGGGAGGCAGACGTGCAGGTAGACGACCTCGACATCTCATCCGAGCAAGATCGGCGACACGGCGCAACGAATCATCGACCGCGCTGTGGACGAAGCTCGGCGACGCGAGCAGGCCCCGCTGACCAACGAACATCTGTTCCTGGCGTTTGCTCAGGTGGAGTGGGACCTCTTCGCCGAGATCATGCGCGACATCGATGCTGAATCCTCACGCGATTCTCCAGGCGATTGAAGAACACCTGCACCATGATTCCGCCGCTTCCACGCCACGACCTGAGGGTGTCGCAGTCGGCTAAGCTCGTCCTCAAGCTCGCGCTGCACCACGCCAGCCGCGCCGGACGCCAGACCATCGAAGCGCGCCGACCTGTTCTCGGCCGTGTTCGAAGACCGACGCAGGACGTGCCGGTCTCCATTCTTCGGCGCCACGGCGTTGAGCCCGAAACCGTCATCTCGCGCAACTGAGTTCACACGCATGCGCGATGTCGAACTGCGCGAAGAGCGCCTCGAAGAAGCGTTTCGAGCTGCCGCCGTTCTTGAAGCATTTCGCGACCAACCTGAACCTGCTGGCGCGTCAGGACAAGGTGCCGCCCGGTATTCGGCCGCGACCACGGAGATCCAGCAGGTGCTCGAAATCCTCTGCCACCGCGAGCGCGCCAATTCGGTGATGCTGGTCGGCGAGCCGGGCGTCGGCAAGACGGCGATCGCCGAGGGCTCGCGCGGCGCATCGAGTTCGAGCCCGAGACCGTGCCGGTCCGGCTGCGCGACTGCCAGGTCGTCAACCTGCAGATGAATACGATGGTCGCCGGCACGATGCTGCGCGGCATGTTCGAGGACCGCATCCAGAACGTCATCCGCGAGCTGAAGGAGCGGCCAAACCTGATCCTGTTCGTCGACGAGGCGCACACCATGGTCGGCGCCGGCTCGGCGCTGGGCGCGCCGTCGGACGCGGCCAACGTCTTCAAGTCGGTGCTCGCGCGCGGCGAGATCCGGATGATCGCGGCGACCACGCTCAGCGAGTACAAGGAATACATCCAGGAAGACGAGGCGCTGGCGCGCCGCTTCCGCACGCGTGCAGGTCTGCGAGCCGACGATCGAGGAGACGCGGCGCATTCTCTACAACCTGCGGCCGCGCCTCGAGCGGAACTATTCGGTGCGCCTGCTGGACGAGGCGCTCGAGACGGCGCTCGAGATGTCGCCGCGCTACATGCGCCACCTGCACCTGCCGGACAAGGTCATCGGCTGGCTCGACACGGCGGCCGTGCGCGCGGAAATCGACCGCCGCTGGGAAGTCGACGAAGGCAGGACGTCGTCGCGGTGATCTCGCACGCCGCGCAGATCCCCGAAGACATGGTCTTCCGCGACGTCACCGATCGCTTCAGGGACATCGAGGCGACGCTGCAGGCAGCGCGTCGTCGGCCAGAAGAACGCCGATCGAGCGCGGTCGCGCGCATCGGCTGGTGCTTGAACAAGGGTCCGCTGAAGGACGGCTTCGATCGCCCGGACGGCGTGCTGCTGTTCCTGGGTCCGACCGGCGTCGGCAAGACCGAGCTGGCGAAGGCGGTCGCCGAGTTCCTGTTCGGCGACGAGAAGAAGATGATCCGCGTCGACATGTCCGAGTATCAGGACGGCGGCGTCGTCGGTCGACAAGCTGATCGGCATGCCGCGCGGGATCGTCGGCAGCGAGCGCGGCGGCGTGCTGACGAATCAGCTGAAGGACAACCCGTACACGGTCGTCCTGCTCGACGAAGTCGAGAAGGCGAGCCCGCAGTCTGCTCAACCTGTTCCTGCAGGCGTTCGACGAAGGCTGGCTGACCGACGGCCGCGGCAAGCGCGTCTATCTGAGCGACGCCGATCGTCATCATGACGTCGAACGTCGGCTCCGAGCACTTCCGGAAGCTGACAAGCCCGATGGGTTTCCTGTCAGCGCAAGTCGGCGTCGAGCAGGTTCAGGGCGAAGTCATGCGCGAGCTCGAGCGCCGGTTCCCGCCGGAGTTCAGGAACCGCATCGACGAGGTCGTGCTGTTCGCGCCGCTGACGCATCGACGAGGTCCGGGAAATCGCGAAGCACTACTCTCGCGCAGGTTCGAGCTGACGCTGGCCAAGGCCGGCAAGACGATTCAGATCGACGACGAGGCGCTGGAGCTGATTGTGGCGAGAGGGCTATAACATGGCGTTCGGCGCGCGGTTCCTGAAACGGCTGATCGACGAGCGGATCAAGCTGCCGATCAGCGCCCGGTGGCGTGAAGGCTCGCACTTTCACGTGAAAGTCGTCCGAGCGGACGAGATCACGATCGAGGTCGACCGTCGCCCGAGCTGGTCAGCATGCCGACGAGACGAGCGGCTTACGGCGACGTCGCCTGACGCGCAGCTACCACGTGAATCCAGACCTGCTCGGGTTCTGGTGTCTGCATACCAGCGCGAACGCTCCCGCTCGGTCGTTGATCACGTTCTGTCGCGCTTTCGCCTCTTCGCGCCGATCAACCCGTACCGATCCTGCAGCATCCTGCACCATCCCCTGCACTTCCTTGCGGTAGGCGATCGGCGGGTACTTCTTCTCGTAGAGCCGCTTCGTAGCGCGGGACCATCGACGGGAACTCCCGATCGAGGAATTTCATGAAATGCGACCGCGTGCCGTCCTGCGAGATGCATCACGTTGCAGCCGACGAAGCGCGCGCCGTGATCGGCGATGGCTTTCACCGTTCGTTCGAGCTTGGTGCGAGACGATGAGAAGCCAGGCACGATGGGCGCCATCAGGACGCCGGCGTTGATCGCCGGCATCGACGAGCTCGCGACCGCGCGCAGCCGCTGAAGCGGATGGGCGCGTGCCCGGCTCGAGGATCCGCCAGGCTTCTTCGTCGACCGTCGGCACGCTCATGTAGAACGGTGCATCCGGCCGCGCGGCGTCACGTCCAGCAGGACGTCCCGATCGCGGACGATCATCGGCCCTTTCGTCACGAGACCGATCGGCGTCCGTCCAGCATGTGAGCGCTTCGAGGCACCCTCGCGTCAGCTTGTAATGGCCTTCGATCGGCTGGGTACGGATCGGTGGCGGTGCCGAAGGCGACGAGTCTCGCGGGTCCACGACGGCCGATCGAGCTCGCGGCGCAGCACGTCGACGATGTTGCGTTTGACGAGGATGACCGACGCCGAACTCATCGTCTGCGTTCATTTCGAACTGCGACGTGGTAGCGGCGGGCGAAACGAGTAGTGGCACCGTGGTGCAGCCGCGGATAGAGGTTACAGCGTCCAGTCGATACGGCATGCCCTGAACTGCGGTTGAGCGCGGAGCGGCAGGTCACTTCCTGGTAGCGCGCGCTGGTCGGCGCGCCGCTCGCGCTCGATGTCAGCGCGTGCGCCGCCGCGCTTGACGGTGTCGGCGACGTCGCGCGTGCTCGGCTTTCGCGCTCCGAGATCAAAGAGCGAGCAGGAAGGTCGGCTCTGGGAATCCTGGCGCGGCATGGCCCTGGGCACATTCGGGCTATGTTCGCCTAGATCATCGCCCTGTGCGGCCGCCGACGTCAAGAGGTTGTGACCCCGTTTCTTCTAATCGTTTATGGAAGTGGGGGAGAGAATCTGCACTCTCTCGCTACCTGAGCTTTGAAACGACTATGTCTTTGGCCTCCGGCACGCGGCTCGGCACCTACGAGATCGTCAGCCTGCTTGGCGCTGGCGGCATGGGTGAGTGTGCCAGCGCGGGACAGTCGTCTCGACCGGACGTCGCGGTCAAGACGCTTCCTGCGCGGGTCGCCGCTGATCAAAATCTGAAACGATTCGAGCGGCAAGGCGCTCGCCACGCTTTCAGCCATCCGCACATCTGTTCCGTGTTCGATGTCGGGCACGCGACGACCAGCAGGGCGCAATCGACTTCCTGATCGAGTATCTCGAAGGCGAGACGCTGGCCCAACGACTCGCCAAGGGTTGCGTTGCCGTCCGGCGACGCGCTTCGATATTCCGTCGAAATCGCCGATGCTCTGGACCGAGGCGCATCGAAAAGGAGTTATTCATCGCGACCTGAAGCCGGAGCAACATCGTGCTGACGCCGCAAGGCGTAAATTGCTCGACTTCGGCCTGGCGAAAACTGGTGACGGGCCGCTGGACGCGGACGTCACCAAGGCGGCACCCCGAATTCTCCCTGACCGGTGCCGGCACCGTCGTCGGCACGTTCAGTATAGCGCCGGAACAACGAGGCCAGGAGGCCGACGCCCGATCTGACATCATCTTCGCGTTCGGCGCAGTCCTCTACGAGATGTTCACCGGCGAAAGGCCTTCGAAGGCAAAGAGTCAGGCGAGCCTGGTCGGCGCGATCCTCGACGCGAGCCCGTGCCGGTGTCGTCGTGGCCCGCTTGCCCCGCGCGATCAGATCGTGAAGACGTGCCTGGCGAAGAATCCGGAGAACCGATGGCAGTCCGCCGGCGACGTCGGGCGCCAGTTGCAGTGGATCACGATGGCGTTACCGTCAACCGTAAGCGCGCCTGTGCCCGTTGTGGCGCCGCCGGTCAGACGGCAAGTGGCTGCTGCCCGCTACGGCCTTCGGTCTCGTCGCCCTCGGCGCGGTCGGTATCGCGCTCTGGGCGCTGACGCGACCATCAGCTCCAAAGCGGTGTCGCGTCTGCTCTTGCGCCACCAGCGCGCCGCTCGTCAGCGTCGGCGGATATGACGTGGCGATCTCGCCGGACGGAACGAAAATCGTTTACCTCGGTGAAGCGCAGCGGGGGACGAGCGTTGCCTCGCGCCCGCTCCGGCGGTCCTCGAGCCCCAGCGGATTTGAGCACCGAGCTGCCGTCGGACTTCGACAACGCCAACCTTCTTTTCGTGGGACGGTCAGTCAATCGGCTTCAGGTGTCACCGGGAAAGGGCATCCTTCGAGTCGCCGTGGCCGGTGGACCGCCGGTCAAAATCGCCGACGATAACATCCCGGCTTTATCGGCGGCGCGTGGGGCCGGACGACAACGTGGTCCTTGCGATGGGGACCCGATACCGGGCTATACAGAACACCGGCGGAGTGGCGGTGGATCGCTGGAGCTGACTTCTCGGTGGACCAGCCCGGAACTGGCGTCTTCTACCTGGCGCCTTCGATGTTGCCTTCCGGCAAGGCGGTCGCTTTTCTGCATCCTCGGGCACCGCAGCAACAATTGGAGACCATCACTGTTCTCGATACCTCGGGGCGCGCAAGCTGAAGACGCTCGTCGAGGGGCGGGTCCAACCCTCAGTATGTCTCCGTCGGGGCATCTGGTGTTCGCGCGCGGGACCACGCTCATGGCCGTCGCTTTCGATCCCAATCGTCTGGAGGTGTCGAGGGCACGCCCGGGGCCGTGCTGCCCGGTGTGCGACACCCTGGCATCCTCACGGCCGCAGACTTCGGTGTGTCTAGGACCGGCACGTTGATCTATATGCCGGGCCGGAGTCGAGCCGGTGCAGGACGGCCCGTCACCCCGGTGTGGGTGGACCGCCAGGCCGTCAGGCCGCGTCGGTCGTGAACACGCCCCGCAGTAATCCTCGGAATCCGCGGTTGTCCCCCGACGGAACGCGCCTTCTGCTCGTCTCTCGGGTGCGCCGGGCCGAGGCGAGCTGGCGGTTTTCGTCTCGATGGCCGGCCACCGTTGCCTGGCACCAAGCTACCAACATCTTGGGGGCCCTTTGGTCGAAGGACGGCAGTCGAAGGTATTCTTTGCCTATCCAACGCCGCCGGAACATGGGCACGTTCTCGATTCCGGCGGATGGCGGCTCGCTCCAGCCGCAGCCGCGCAAATCCAGTCCCCGAACCAGCCAAGGACGGGTTTCGGCACAGGCACCCATTCTTCCCCTCGCGTGGATGCCAAACGGCGATCTCTTGTTGGGCGGCGTCCGCGGGATCCGGTAATGCACCCAGCTCCGGATCTTGTCACCACGCTGCCTGCGGGAGGGAAGACCAACGATCTCATTAGGACCGGTGCGCTGAGGACGCAGCGGCCGTGTCGCCCGATGGACGATGGATAGCGTATCGCTCCACGCGGTCGGGCCGACCAGGAGATCTGGGTGCAGGGCGTCGGCAGCTCCGCGCCGGTGCGTGTCTGAACGGAGGGCGCGGGGGCGCTCTGGTCAGCGCGACGGACGCGAAGCTCTACTATCTGGAGGCAACGACCCCAGTGGCGTAGCCGTCAGAAGCGGGGTCAGGAGTTTTCGGTGGGCACGCCGCACAGTATTGTTCGATCAGCCGTATTTCCACGGCCTCGGTGGACAAACCTGGGACTCCTGGATGCTCTGCGAAGTTACGTGGCGAAGACGGTGCTTTCGTGATGATTCCTCGCCGACGTCCGAATGTTGGCGGAGCCCCCTCGGCATCGTTGTCGTCAGAACTGGAGCGAGGGCTCAGATCGCCGTCAAATTCAGGCGAATTCGAAGGTTCACGACCCCTCGACACCGCGTTCCTTCCTGCGGCTATGAGAAGCGTCCTTCGCAGCCCATCAGCAGATCGTCCAACGTCCGACTCAACGGGATGGTCGGCGTCCACACCGAGCCGATTTAACCGACTCGAGTCGCCGATCAGGGTCGGCGCGTCGTTGGGTCGGAATCGGGTTTCATCGATGCGCACTCGACCGATACCGTCGCGCGCTGCCTCAGCAGATCGAGAATGTCTCCCATTGCAATCGTCGCTCCTGAACTGATGTTGTAGGCCGGAGCCGGTCTGACCGCGCTCGAGGATCAGCTGGTAGGCTCGAACCGTGGTCGCGCATGTCGTGTGCGCCGCGCCGCGACTCCGAGCTTGCCGACCACGACCACCGGCTCGCGTCGGCCCAGTTCAATCTCAACGATCTGCCGGGCAAAAAGCCTGAAGCGGCGAACGCCGGATCCTGTCGAGGCCCGATATGGTTGAATGCCCGTCCAATCACGACGCTGAGCTGACCGTTCGACGCTCCGCCGCCCCAGTAGCTCCTGCGCCAGCTTGCCGAGCCTGCACGGGCTGGCCGGCACCAGCGGCTGATCTTCGTCGAGGAACTCTTCGCTGGGGCGGTGGACCAACGCCGAGCTGGGAATCACGACCTGGGCCTCGACGGAAGCCTGCCGCAATGCCTCGAGCAAGTAGTGTGTCCCTCGCACGTTGACGGCGAATGTTTCAGCCGCGTTGTTCCAGGAGCGGCCGACGTGCAGACGCCACCACAGTGGCACACGCGGCCGGGGCGCGCGCTGTTGATGGCGCGCTTGACGGCGCCGAAATCGAGAAGATCGACTTCCTGCCAGACCGTGCGCGGGAATCAGCACGGCCTGCGGCCGCCAGGGCGGTGCCACGCGAGAATGTCGGCGCCTTGCGCTGCAGAAGCTCGATGACGTAGCTGCCTCGCGAAGCCGGCAGCGCCGGTGACGAGAACAGTGTTCGACATCGCCCGTCAGCGGGGCACGCCGCCCATCGCGCCGCTGAAGGGCGAGAAGTTCCCTAGTCCGGCGAGCGTGAAGGACATGAAGAAGCGACGATCCTTCGAGACGCCGCTCCTCGTGAAGCTCAGATTGTATGTTTGATACTCGAAGGCGACTCCGCAGCACTGTGCGTTGTAAAAGCCCGTCAGCCGCTGCTGGAGAATTCTGGAGTTGAAGATGTCGAAATTGGCCGAATAGATGCCGCCGAAGCGATTGTCCTCGCGTGTGCAGGTTGAGCTGATGTGTTGATGTACTGATCCAGACGCGTGGGATCGTTGAATCCCGGCACGTTTTCGTTGACGAAATTGCGCTTGCTCCAGGTCAACGTGGCCACGAGCTGGTTCGGAATCGAGTAGGGTGGCGCCGGCGGCAATGGTTCGCAGGACGAAAAATTGAGGGTCGATCTCGGCTCGCATGTTCGCGCTGAACAGGTTCGGTGGGCATCGCGCGCATGCTTAGCGCGATGGCCGAGAAATTGGTTGGCGGAACCCCTCCGCCGCAGCTCGTCGAGTACCGCGAATCGCACTGCGCGGCCCGCGCGTCCGTGTAGTAGCTCTGGGCAATCTCGAGGCTCACAATCTCGCGTGCCTGGCCAGTGCGGACGAAGCTGTTCGGGGTGGCCGGCGCTTGGCGTAAAGACGGTTGTTCAGACCGTAGGTGGTACGACGTCGTATTGCCGACGGTGTAATCGAGTCCATCGAGCTTCACGATTCTGTCGTAGTCGTCGATCGCGGAACTGCGGGAGAGGGTCACGTACGGCTCGATCGTGTGCTTGAATCTCTCGGCGTAGCCGCTGTCCGGTGTGTTGAAAATCCTGGTAAAGACCGGCCCAATGAGCTGCGACCGAAAATCAAAAACGACCGGTTCAGGCCTTCGTCGACAATCGGCGAGGTCTGGTCGACCAAATAGCTGCGTGTGTAATACGTCTCTCGCCAGTTGATTGTCGAGTTGACCGTGAACCACGACCATTTCCGGAAGGGATACCTGAGTTGAGGGCTGAAGTCGAACCTGCTCAGGCTCAAATCGTCTTCAGTCGTCCTCAAGCTCAAATCTCTTCAGTCGTCACGGACTTGTTGATGCGTAACAGGCGGACCACCTCACCGCCAACCGAGTAATAGCAGATCGGGACCGAACAGCGGCCGTTCGTTGCGCGTCAGGTTGATGCGCGGCCAGGATCCGCCGATCGACGACGAGGAATCGGAATAGAAGTACTCGCTGTGATCGAACGTGGCGTTCACCGAGAACTGCCGTGTCATGCCGACGATGTTGCCGCCGTAGATCCGCTGGTTGCGGGACATGTCGTAGATGTTGGTGTTGAGCGTGGCTGCATCGTGGTGACGTTCGAGAAGTAGTCCACTCTTCCACGGGCGCGGAACCCATATGGTAAGAGCTGGTTTGCGGTGCCGCGTATTTCGTAGCTTCGTTCGGTCGTGACTCCACCGTTCGGGTCGGCGGATGCCGTTCCTTCCCCTGCAGCAGGTACGTCTTGATCTCTCCGTCCGAGGCCTGGTGCAAGGTTGTACCGGTACTCGGTCCCGACACCTTGACCGGTGTTCGAGAACCAGTCGTGACATGAACGTTGCATCCTGGCTCCGGCTGATGGCCCAGAAGAATGCGTTCGAAAGCGACTGTCCGCGTATCGTCGATACACCATAAGACGGGATGAGAAAGCCCGTGGCGCGGTTCTCGCCGTTTGGTTGGATAGTAGAGGATCGGCGTGTAGAGCAACGGCACGCCTTTCACGCTGAAGACGGCGTTTCGCAACAGCGTGTAGTGATCGACGTTCACCACCACGGTCGATGACGACAACTCCCAACGGGGCGTGGGCTGCACGCACGTGCTGAACCCGCCGTTGGTGATCTTGGTATTTGCGCGGCCCGATCTTCTCGACGGTCTCACCAAAAAAGTACACGTCGGTCTCGGCGCCTACGAGCGTCGGCGGCGCAATGCCAGCGGCTCGTGTTTGTCGAGGCGGTTGCAGCGTGGCGATGCCCCACGCCTTGAAGAAGGTGCCCAAGAGCGTCTTGGCGTTGAACTCGGCGCGCTCGGCAGCGATTCGATTGTTGCCTTGAGAGAGAACGACGTTGCCGGTCGCGATCGCATGATCGCGGTCCTGGAAGATCTCGACTTCGTCGGCGTAAAAGGTGCCGTCGCCCTGAACGATCTCGACGTGGCCGAATCCGCCGGATATGATTCTCGCCGATGCGCTGACGGAATCGCTGACCTGAGTTTCCGTGGCCTGCTGTCCGCCTGCTGCCGCCAGTTGGCCAAACGCGGGCGTGGCCAACACCGCCAGCATGATTAGCAGGGAGGCCACTGGGGAGTCGAGACATCTTGGTTCCACCGAGAGGGTCTTCGAAGGGTATCACGCCGTTTCGATCTCCCCTCAGGACGTCTCCCCAGCAGGAATATGGAACCGGCGACCACAATGCGTGGCGAGAGGCTCCACGCGGTGGCCGAACGCGTCGGCAAGCGCCGGCCGAACGGCACCGAGGTCTTGGATGCAGCCGCCGAGGCCCGCTGAGCAAGGTCTTCGAGATCGGCCGATCGGCGGTTGGACGCGCGCGTCAGGATGACAGTGTGAGACTGGCGGAAGGAGAGCCTCGAACATGCGCGGCACGTCTTTATCGCGCATGGCCGCAAACACCAGCGGCAGCTTCTCGTCGAAGGTCCCGGCCGAGGTAAGCCGCGAGGGCCGCGGCGCCGGCGGGGTTATGAGCGGCATCCAGAATCATCTCGCGGTCGACCGAGATGCGCCGGTGCTCGAGCCGGCCGGGCCAGGACACGTTTGCCAAACCATCGGCGATAGCGGCCGCCGGCACCCGAACCCCCAGGGTGTCCAGAAGCTCGAGTAATCGAACGGCCACGACGGCATTTCCGATTTGATGCGCACCGCGAAGCGAAATCGTCAACTCGCCGTAGTCGTGAGTCGGCGTCCGCAGGCGGATGCGTGGTCGGCGCGCCGGGAGTGCCGGAAGCCGTTCGAACGCCACGCCGCCTCGCTGGCGCGAACGATTGTCGCGCCACGCTCTCTGGCGATGCTTTCGATGGCGGCTTCGGCGTCCGGATCCAGGGCGCCGATGACGACCGGCAACATTTGGCTTGATGATGCCCGCCTTTCGCTGGCAATCGAGCTCAGCGTCTGGCCGAGATACTTCTCATGATCGAACGCGATGGACGTAATTGCCGTCGCGTCAGGTGTTATGACGTTGGTGGCGTCGAGATCGGCCGCCCAGGCCCACCTCGATGACGGCGATATCGCACACCTGATGCGGCAAAGAACCCAGCGCCGCCGCCGCCGTCGTCACCTCGAAAACGTTGGCTGCGCGGAGAGTATGCCCCTAGCCGATCAGCTCCTCGACGTGCTCCCGCACGTGGGAGACAGTGGCCAGGAGCATCGTGTCGATCGGACGACCGTCCACGACAAATCGCTCGGAGAGGTCGACCAGGTGTGGCGAGGTGTAGCGGCCAGAGCGGATAACCGGCCGCTCGAAGGGCCGCATCGACGATGCGCGCGTGACGGAGCCTTTGCCGTTCGTGCCGGCAATGTGCATCGGACCGGAACGGCGCGTTCGGGGTGGCCGAGGCGTCGCCGACCAGTGCCTGCATGTTCTCGAGGCCGAACTTGATACCGAATCGTTCGAGCCCGAACAGGTATTGCAAGCGGGTCGGTGCGAATTCATCGCGGCACGGAGCCCCGCAGGCGGCTGGCACGAGCGCGGCGAGAAGGCTCCTCGGCGAGCGTCTGCGCGCGCTGCGAGGCACCCATGAAACGGCAGGGCGCTGACGATGCACGGCTTTCAATTCCCGGCGATCGACGACGAGGTCCAGCATGCCCTTCTCGAGCAGGAAACTCGCTGCGCTGGAAGCCCTCGGGCAGCTTCTGGCGAATCGTCTGCTCGATGACGCGCGGCCCGGCGAAACCGATCAGCGCCTTGGGCTCCGCGATGTTCAGGTCGCCGAGCATCGCAAAACTGGCGGTGACTCCACCCGTCGTTGGATCGGTCAGCACCGAGATATAGGGCAACCGCGCTCTGATCGAGATGCGCGAGAGCGGCCGCAGATCTTCGCCATCTGCATCAACGACAGCGCGCCCTCCATCATGCGTGCGCCTCCCGAGCAGCAGACGATGACGACCGGGCGACGCTTCGTCGATCGCGCGCTCGATCGCCCGTGCGATCTTTTCGCCGACGACCACACCCATGCTGCCGCCGATGAACGCCGTATTCCATCGCCGCGACGATCGTCTCGAATGCCTTGAATGCGCGCCTGAGGCGACAACCAGCGCATCCTTCAAACCGGTACGTTTCAGACGCGCGACCGCAGGCGATCTTTATAGGGCTTCGTATCCGTAAAGTTGAGGGGATCGGTCGAGGCCAGCCCCTTGTCGTGCTCGGTCCACGTGTCGTCAAACAGTGTGCGGAGCGCGTTCCATCGCGCCGATCCGAAAATGATGGGCGCACTTGGGGCAAACGTTCAGGTTCTTTTTCGAGGTCCTTGTTATAGATGATCTGCGAGCAGCCGGGACACTTGACCCACAGGCCTTCGGGCACGCGGCCTCCGCCTCCTTGCCGCGGTCGCGATCGGCTTGCGGAGCTTCTTGAACCACGCCATTGAGGAGCTAGCAATGTCTCAGGCTCAGGGTCAGGCTAGCTGCGGGTCGCGCAGTAGCTAGCGAGTTCTGACCGGCGCTTCGAATCTGTTTCACGCAGATCGTCCAGAGCTTTCGTCGCTCGCGTCCGCGTCGAGCTGTGAAGTTTCGACGACCGAGCAGCGGGCGTCGTGTTGTAGTGAAAGAAGAAATGATGGCAGTCGCCCGTTCAGTCTCCGCAGAGTAGTCCGGGTCGGGATCGAACGCCGCCGCTGACATCCGGATCGGCTGTTGCGGGCGCGCAGGCCGGCGAAGCAGCGACGTCGGTCGGCGCCTGCAGATACAAGACAAGATCCGGGCGCGCGACATCCCGCAGCGAGCAACGATGCAAAGCCGCTGATAGATGAACAGCTCGTTGTCGTCAAGGTTGCTGAGGTAGGCGAAGATCTTGTCCTTGTCGAAAAGATAGTCGCAGACTGTCACCTGGCTGAAGAGATCGGCCTGGCGAAGCGTCACGTCTGCTGGCGATGGCGGTTCAAGCAGAGTAGAAAAGCTGGGCCTGCAGTGCGGCGCCCGGCCGATCGGCGTAGAAGTCGGCAAGAAACGGATTCTCGGTATCTTCGAGGACGAGCGTTGCGTCGAGTCGAGCCCCCAGCCGTTCGGCGAGCGCGCGTCTTGCCGGCGCCAATCGGACCTTCGATGGCGATGTAACGGAAATGCAACGGATGGGCCGACGAATGATATCGCACCCGCGTGAATCTCCGCATGACAGTGGTGGGAGAGTTCGATGGCTATGGTCCCGATCCGTTTCACGATGGCTGCTGGATGCTGGCGCTTTGTGCGGCGTGCATGAGCGCAATCCAGCCCCGGTCGTCCTCGCTCCGGAAGCCCGTCGGTCCACCTCTACGAACAGAAGATGGCGTGGATTCTGCGACTCGAGATCAGCGAATGGCGCCGCGCGATCCGGACGAGCCGCCGCCTCCACCACCGCCACCCCCGCCTCGCGGAAACGAAGCTGAAATCCGCTCGTCGTCGCTCCGCCTGCCGACCCCGTCCCGGCCGGATTTGCTGCGCCTGCTCAATGACGATGAAGCCACGGAGTGCGCGTCGGCGGGCGACGTTGGCGACTGGGCGGTCGGACTTGGCGACGGTAGTCGAGCCGCTCATCGCCAGGCTCGGCGACAGCGACGCGGAGGTTCGGCAAAATGGCCGCGTTCGCGTTGGGCCTGCTCGGCGACGGACGCGCCAGAGATCCGCTGATCGCGGCGCCGGCCGATCCGGCCTTTGATTGTCAGCAGCGCAGGCGTTTGCGCGCCGGGGATCACTCTTGGCGACGCAACTGCTGCTGAGCCCGTCGGCAAGATGGTTGCGCAGATCGTCACGAGTCGGGCGTGTTCTCGGAGTTACCTGTAGAGAGGATGCCGAAACCGGCGCGCTGCATTGACACGCCGGTCGCGCGTACGTCTTCCGGCTCGGCGTCAACGCGCTCGTGCGGATGAAGTCGTTCGATCAGCTTGCGGCCGCAGTGCTCGACCCCTCTGGACAACCGCGCGTGCGATGGTGGCCCGTGGCCTATGTCGTTGCAGAGGCTCGAGGACAAGCGCGGGCTGGATGCCCTCCTCATCTCGCGCAAGAGACGCAACCGCATACGCGAGCGTTCGCCATTGAGGGCCTAGGAGCTTTGAAAGCACGGGCGGCAGTCCCGACGCTCGTTCCGCTGGTATCGATGCGGATCGCGCTCTCGGCCGTGGAGTCCGTCCGGGCTCTTGGCCGAATTGGCGATCCGGCCGGTGGCGCCGCGCTACTGGGCGTTGTCCGCGACAATCGGGCGGACGTGGTCGTCCGGGCGGAGGCACTCTGCGGCCCTTGCAACGACGCGGACCGCGGGTGTACGCCTCGACGCTGGATATTAGGGATCAAGCTGCTCGATTGAGAGCAGAACATAACTTGGAAAACTCCTGACGCAATTCAGGCGGCGACGGCCTTAGCGTCGGGTGCGACTGGATTGGTGGTTCAACGATCCGGCATCTTCTCGGGTCAAACAACTGAAGTGTTGATCTTCGATGATCTGCTAAAGGGAGCAGATAAAGATGAGCCTATGGAGAGGTTTGAGGCGGAGCGAGTGCTGTAGATAAATGTAGCGAAATTTGTAGATGAAAGTCTCAAACTTCTACAAGTTTCAACAAGCCCGGAGGTGCACCGGCTAAAGGTTTCGATAAGCGTTTTTCGGAAAGGCGGAGTTTCGACCGCCGAGCAAAGTGATGACGCAGTTCATCGAGGACAATCGCAACTCAGTAGCCGGGTCGAGTCGATCTGCAGCATGTTGCCGATGCCTCCTCAACGTGGTGCAGGTAGTCGAATCCCGTCGCGCGGGCCGGCAAGGTTGTCGTATATCGGTCTTTATGATGGCTTTCGACACGGAGCTGCAATTCTCCGGGGTAAAGGCAACGTCGGTGCGAAAACGATTTCGTAATCGAAATCGCCGGTGAAGCCAGTGCGATCGACAATCGGGAGATTCACGAACGAACCAAGCCGTTGTACCAGGCGGTTCAGCGCCGCTTCCTAGCCGCTACATGATACTACTTGAAGTACTACGTGTACGAGTTCTACGTCATGCAGAAGGCATAGGTTCTGTCGTTCTCTGGCTTGATCACCTCGGCCATTCCCCGCGTTCTTGTGACGATTACCCGCCAGGAACACCGACATGTTTATGAATCGCAAGTTCAGTGGATTTGTAGTCGGTTTGTCGGACAGCCGCCTCAAGGTCCCAGAAGTCGGCATCGCGGAAGTTAAGCCCAGTCATTTATCCCAAGCCGACTTCGACCCATGTTTTCAGGATTCCTAAACTCTGGGCAAGTGACTCTGCATGAGTACTCCGCGCCACTGTGGCATTTGTTCCGAGTGCTGACTCGTAAAGGAGAAACCGCCCCATTCCGGATCGATGCACGGCATGGCTATGAGAGGCTGCTGACTCCCAGACCACTTGGCTAGAACCACTCTCACCTTGCGGGCTGATTTCGGCGGGTTGAGGAGTTTTACGATTGGCCTCACACCCAAGGAATCCTCAGTGGGCGCATCAACACAACTCCGACGACAGGCACTCGTGCGCATTCAAGGATTGCCCGGCATGTTTGTGCCGGGACTCGCAGGCTATGACATATGGGGTGGCCTAATGTCTGAACTTGTGAAGCAAATAATGAAGAATCAGCAAGAACAGACCAATAGGAAGCAAACAGGACTATGAAGAAACGGAGGCGGCGTGTCTGGATCCTGGCGCAAAACCCTGAGTGCAGGAAGGCCAGGCCCCATCAAGACAATTTTGATGGGAGATAGAACTGTGGATACAGCGCTCTTCCACCCTCCCCTTGAGAGTCCGACCTCTAAGAAAGCGAGGGGGGCTGATTCAGGATCAACACAGTGCCGAAAACAAAGGCAAAACCCGAAAACGAGAAAGAGGATGACAAACTTTACCCGGGAAAGAGGCATGGTCATTTTTGCTTCGTGAAAACCCTTTCCCCATTGGCTCGTTTGATCGTCAGCTGGCCTTTCGCGGCGTCGAATTCGAAGACGACGCCCAGGATCGATCTTGAATTTGTCCTCTGCCGTTGCTTCGAGCGGGACAGCCGGATGGCTCGGCCCCGGCTGAATGTAAAGCGTCGCGTCCATCTCTGGTAACCGTCATTTTCGCGGGAGTTCCCGGGATCGTGTAAACGCCGACGTATCGGTCCAGAACTTCCGGGCTGACGTCGAACGCGTCGAAGGCGGGGATCTGAAACGGTCGATTCCAGTAGATGTCGAAAACGCCGCTCACGATATTGCGAACCGGGTAGATCTTCGCGTTCGTCGTGTAGGCGAGGGCCAGCTTCTCTTCCGGAAAGTAAGCCAGCCACGCTCCAGAGCTGCCAGCTCCCGCCCGTGTGCCCGTAGAGGGTTTTGCCGGCGAACGAGAAGGGTTCCATTCCCATACCCTCGTCCGTCCCTCATCGTTGTCATCTGCTTGAGGCTGTCTTGAGAGACCAGCTTCAGATCGAACAGCGCCTGGATAAATTTCGTCATGTCCGTCGGTGTCGAAAGGATCGAGCCCGCGCCGCCTGGAATGCTGAAATCGAGTTCGGCTGCCTCTTTCCATCCGCCGATGTACCTATAGGAAAGAGCTTCGTTCTTGCTGGGATCCGTGTTTCCGGCGCCGAGGTAGGTATCCTTGAGCCCGATCTTGGAAGTGATTCTTTCCTTCAGGGCTTCCCTGATACGGTTTTGCCACCTGCTTTTTCGACGATGTAACCCAACAAGACATAGCCCGCGTTGCTGTACAGATGCCTGGCGTCCGGCTCAAAATCAGGCTGGCCTTGAGCAATACG